>WNFR01000594.1_pt1 | contig 45624 bp, 44 predicted proteins | sample 5400221 | NCBI WGS metagenome assembly WNFR01 (sample SAMN13153357, study PRJNA577476) | soil metagenome | isolation source: 40 cm soil under Madrone tree | place: USA:California | collected 2016-06-14 | reverse complement strand
AAGCCCGCTGCAGCTCCGGCGGCGGCGCCGGAAGAGGCCGGCTGGGCGGTGTTGACCGGCGCTCCGACGCAGATCCGCTGGGCCGCTGCGCTGCGCGCCGACCGGCTGCAAGAGGTTCGGGATCTCGGAGTCCATGATTGGCTGGCGACGACTTGGACCAGGGCGAAAAGCTGGATCGACACGCGAGATCTGCCCACCCCGACCTTTCTGCAGAGGGTCGCGCCCCATTACGCCGAATACCGCCGTCAAGCGGATGAACGGGCGAGAGCGCTCGAGGCCGAGCGGCAGGCGAAGGCCGCCGCCGCCGAGGCGCTGCAGGCAGAAATCGACTCGGCCGGGATCACGGTCGAGGGATTGATCGAGCTGATAGATGTTTGTGATCGGCTGCCTGCGACGCCGATCAAGGGCAAGCTGGCGGAGCTCGACTTCGGCGGCCGCAATTTGCGGGTCTTCGAAACCAGCGATCCGGCCGTTCTGATGGTCCTCGAAAAAGCTGAGGCCGGGCGCAGCGACTATGGCATCGAGCGCGACCAGGGGCTCGTCGCCGATCTGAGGCTGTTCGCACGGGCTACCGAGTCGTCATAACACGCAGAACGGAGGGAGGAATGGTTATGGCTGCAGCGAATTTGGCGCCGTCCTCCGGTGCCAGAGAAGCGATGGAGCGGCTCAATGCCGAGGCGGGCAAGCTCCACATCTGGCTGCGGACGCAGGCCAACGCACCGGCGCAGCGCCCGTGGTTCCGGGAGACCGGGATCGAGGCGAGCGGACGGATTGCCCCGGGCCGGGTCGGTGCCGCCCAGCTCAAACCGGTTGCCCATCGCTGGCAATGGAGCGAGATCGCGCCCTATCTCGACCGCATCGCCGAGATTGCTCGTACTGCCGATGTCTCGCCGATCGAATTCGCCGAGCGCCAGCAGTTTCTTCTGACAAACCCCGGGCTCGGCGGGCGCTTGCAGGTTACCAGCACGATGCGTTGCGCGGTATCGATCTACAACCCGGGCGATGTCGCGCCCGTCCACATCCATACCCCGAATGCCAGCCGGACGATCCTGTCGGATAGGGGCGGCTACACCACGATCGAAGGTGAACGCTGCGAGGCGGCGCGCGGCGATCTGATCCTGACCCCCAACGGCACCTGGCACGACCACGGCAATGACGGCTCAGAGCCGGTCGTTTGGATCGACGTCCTGGATTTCCCGCTGATGGAGTTCCTCGATTGCGTCTGGCTCGACGAGACGTTTCCGGGGGACACCCAGGGCAACTCGCGCGCCCAGGCGGTGACCCACGCGGGGTCGTACTCGCAAAAGCTCTACGGGCAAGGCGGTATGGTGCCGGGCTTTGTGCCGCATCGGCGCGGTTTTGGGCGTGATACGACGCCGATGTTCCACTATCGCGGCGCCGATGTCCGCGACGCCCTCGACGGACTGCGGCAGGAAGAAGGAGACCCTTACGAGGCCATCGCTCTGAGGTTCGTCAACCCGGCGACCGGAGCGGCGCTGTTTCCGACGCTGGATTACGGGGCGTTGCTGCTCAGACCCGGCGAGGCAACCCGGTTCAAACGAGAAACTGCCAGCACGCTTTACATTGCGATGGAGGGCGAGGGAGTCACCGAAATCGGCGGACAGCGCCTCCACTGGCAGGCCAACGACATTTTTGTGGTGCCGAGTTTTGCGTGGCGGCGCCACGTCAACAAGGGCGGCACCGACGCTGTCCTCTACACGGTATCCGATGCTCCGTTGATCGAGAAAATCGGCCAGTATCGGGCACAGGGCCGGCTCCCGGATGACACGGTTGCCGAGCTCGTCCCTTAGTCCCTTGGTCTCAACCGCGGGGATCACGACATGAGCATTGTGCGCGAGCTTCTCGATGACGCGATTGCGCTCCACAAAGATGGGCTCAGCCCCAACCGAATCGGGCTTGCATTGACCGACCGCTGGGAGGCCGAGGAACTGGGTGCGGCCGGGAAGGTGAAACGCAGCCGTTCGCCTTCGGGCGCCATCGAGCTGCTCTTTCCCAGCGGCGAGAAAATCCTGTGGAACGGAGCGGTCTGGAGCTACATCCCTGTCTGAGGTCGTGCTGCACCACCGACCGCGACCCCGGCGGCAGCTCCGTTGCGCGCTTGGCTTCGTGCTTCTGCTGGCGACCGTAACCGCTCATCAGGCTGCTGCCGACGATATCGTTGCCGTCTACACCGCCTTCTGGGCGGGCCTCCCCGCAGCCGATGTTCGCCTGAAGCTGGGCGGCGGCCCCGGCTATCATGACGAGATTGAAATCGCGACGCAGGGCCTGCCGCACCTGTTCACCCGATTCCGCGCAACTGCGTCGGCGGAGGGACGGCTTGCCGCAGACCGGCCGGCGGAACCGTCGCGCTATCTGGCCGTCTACGATCTGCGCAAACGGCACGACAGCCGCGTCAGCATGCAATTCGTCAACCAAACCGGCGGCACGATCGCCGAACGCCGCCCAGACGACACCAGCCGAAAGCCCCCGCTCGCCGAGGCGTTCCGCAAAAACGCCGTCGATCCGCTGTCGGCGCTCGAACGCATCCGCGCGGCATTGCGAGCACCCGAGCGTGACGGCTCGTTCAAGATCCCGGTCTATGACGGTGCGCGCCGCTTCGACATCGTCGGGCGGGCTCTGCCCAAGGCGAACCCAGCCGACGGCATCATACGGGCCGAGCTTACGCTCCGCCCCATTGCCGGCTTCAAAGGCGAGACCAGCGAGGACGGCGACCCCGACGATGCGCCGCGCAAGGTCGAGCTCACCCTGACCGACGACACGAGAATGGTGCCCCTGTCGATCAAGGTTCCGATCTTTTTTATGCCGCTAGTGGTGCAGCTTCAGCGGCTCTGCACAGCGCCCGACCCTTGCGCCGGATGAGAGGGAGCACACAGCTACTCACCACCTCTTTGCAAACCGGCATCGGGCCGGCATTCTGCAGTCCGATCACGAAGTCGCGGGAGCTTGGAGATGGCCTTTTCCCTGATCGACGAAACCAAGGGTGCGGTACCGGTCACCGCTCTGAGCAAAAACCAGCTCCCCGCCTGGCTCGCTAAGGCGGCGGAGCACGAGCGTAATTGGCTGACCTCGATCGGCTTTACCGCCGACCCGGGAAAGCATGCCCTGGTGCCGGGGGAGGCCGGCAAGCTCGCCCGGGTGCTGGTCGGGCTCGGCGATGGAGCCGATGTCGGTGGGACGATGTGGGCCCTCGCCGGTCTGCCGGAAGCACTGCCGGAAGGAACCTACGCTCTCGAGACCGTTCCCGATGGCGCCGACCCAACTCGGCTCGCTCTCGGTTGGGCCCTCGCCACCTACGCCTTTACGCGCTATCACGCGAAGAGCCGACCCGCCGCCGCTCTGGTCTGGCCCGAAGGCGCCGACCGCGGCCGCGTCGAGCGGCTCGCCCGAGCGGCGTTTCTCGCCCGCGATCTCGCCAATACGCCGGCCGGAGACCTCGGGCCCGAAGAGCTCGCGGCCGAGGCCGTGCGCGTCGCCAAAGCCGCTGGCGCCCGCCATCGCGTCATCGTCGGCGACGACCTTCTCGCCGAGAATTACCCGACCATCCACGCCGTCGGCCGCGCGAGCGACCGCGCCCCGCGCCTCGTCGACATCGTCTGGGGCGATCCGGCGGCGCCGAAGGTGACCCTGGTCGGCAAGGGGGTGTGCTTCGATACCGGCGGGCTCGACCTGAAGACCGCCTCCGGCATGCGGATGATGAAGAAGGACATGGCAGGCGCCGCAATCGTCCTCGGCCTCGCCCAAGCGATCATGGATTCGGGCCTTCCGGTGCGCTTGCGGGTGCTGTTGCCGATCGTCGAAAACGCCGTCTCCGGCAATGCCGTGCACCCGATGGACATCGTCCGCACCCGCAAGGGGCTGACCGTCGAGATCGGCAACACCGACGCCGAGGGCCGATTGATCCTGTGCGATGCTCTCGCCGAGGCATCGACCGAGAAGCCGGATTTGCTGATCGACATGGCGACGCTGACGGGAGCGGCGCGGGTGGCGCTCGGCCCCGAACTGGCGGCTCTCTTCTGCAACGACGAGGGGCTCGCCCACGGCTTGCTCGAAGCCGCCGAAACCGAGGAAGACCCCATGTGGCGGATGCCGTTATGGCGACCCTACCGCAAGATGATCGACAGCAAGATCGCCGATCTCAACAACGTCTCGGAATCGCCGCATGCCGGCGCCGTCACCGCGGCGCTCTACCTGCAGGAATTCGTCGAGCCCGGCATTCCCTGGGCGCATCTCGATGTGATGGCGTGGAACCCGCAGAGCCGCCCCGGCCGCCCCGAAGGCGCCGAAGCCACCGCCCTGCGCGCCCTCTACGCCCACATCGCCGCCCGTTTCGGGTAGTGCTTACCGGCGGATGAAGTTCCTCCGATTCCATGATTCCGCTTTGTGCCGGAAGCGGAGCACTGAAGCGGTTATTCCGGGCGCCGGCGCAACCGTACCCCTCTGCCGCCGCCCGAACTGATCGCGCCTTCGTTGATGAACTCGACCCCCGCCGTCTCAAGAGCAGCCATGACCCTTGTTAGGCTCTCGATCACCCCGCGGACAGTGCCGCTGCTCGCTTCCATGCGCTGAATCGTCGGGAGGGACACCCCCGATGCCATCGCCAAGGCCTTTTGTTCCATGCCCACAAGCGCTCGAGCCGCCTTCATTTGGGCTGCAGTGAGCAATACGGTTCTCCCATGATGGCTCAGGCATCATACCTGATTCGCAGATCAGGTCTCAAGCATCAAAATTGCAAGCTCTTCCGTGTTCGAAGCGGTTCAGTACCGACCCAGCATCCGCAGCAGCCCATCAAGAATCGTAAAAGGGTGCGGAGGACAGCCCGGGACGTACAGATCGACCGGGAGGAGATCGCCGATCCCGTTACATACCTCCTCGTGACCGTAAAAAATGCCACCGGATATGGCGCAGGCACCCGCAGCAATGACGAGCTTGGGTTCGGCGATCGCTTCGTGCGTCTTGAGCAGCGCCTCCTTCATATTCACGGTTACCGGCCCGGTGACCAACACCCCGTCGGCATGTCGCGGCGAGGCTACGAATTCAATCCCGAAGCGGCCGGAATCGAAGACCACATTGCTGAGAGCGTTCACCTCGGCCTCGCAGCCATTGCACCCACCGGCGCTGACCTGGCGCAACCGCAGCGATCGTCCCAACAGCCGACGCAAATCGCGGCCGAGCGCATCGATGTGCAGCCGACGATCGTCGGCTACGACCAAACGCCTGCGCTCCGAGACAGCGAGCTGCCAGTCGCGGGTAAAGGTGATGGCGCGATCGGGGCATGCCGCAGCACAGACGCCGCAGAAAATGCACCGGCCGAGATCGAGTTCCGGCCCCGACGCAGCAATCTGCAAGGCATCCGTAGGGCAAGCATCGACGCACTGACTGCAGCCCGAAACGCAGCTTTCCGAGTCGAGTTCGGGGCGGCCGAGAAACAACATCGGCAGGGACGGATCCGGCACCGGATAAGCCGCCGTACGGTAGCCTTGCCGAGCGCGGGCCAGCAGCGCCTTGAACATTACGCCCCGCCGATTCTAGAGATCATGGCCGCAATAGGAGAGGTTGAAACTCTTGTTGCAGAGCGGAAAGTCCGAGACCGCCTGGCCGCGCATCGCAATTGCCAGGGCGAACCAATTACGGAACGAAGGGTCGACGATCTTGTATTGCGCCAGCCGGCCTGCCGCATCGGTCATCCCCAAATGCACGATTTCGCCCCGCCAACCTTCGACGAGTGACAGCACGATGGCAGTCGGCGCCAGCGATCCGATGGTCGACAGGAGATCGCCGCCTCCCGGTTCCTCGAGGACTCGCCCCAAGAAGGCGACCGAACTTTCGATCTCGCGCCAGCGCTGGAAGGCGCGCGCGAATACGTCGCCGTTCTCTCCGACGGCCACCGCCGGGTGGTGGTCGCGGTAAGCCGGCGCCGCAAAGTCGCGTCTCGCATCGCGATCGATGCCGCTCGCGCGGGCGGGCGGGCCGACGACGCCGAGGTCCGCAGCGGCCCGCTTGGCGAGGACGCCGGTGTTCTCGAATCGCGCCCTTACGGAAGACGACTTCCACAGCAGATCGACCGCATTGCGCATGTCGCGCTCGGCCGCGGCGAGGCGCCGCTTCAGCTCGCCCAGGATTCCGGTCCCGGGTTCGGACGTCACTCCCCCGGGTCGGACGCAGCCGCGTCCAAGCCGGCTTCCGCACAACATCGCGGTCAAGTTCAGAACATCACCTCGCAGCCTTCCGCAATAGGCTGCCGCCGGGAGAAAGCCCACATCGCCCGACAGCGCGCCCAAATCGCCGATATGATTCGCGATCCGCTCGAGCTCCAGCGCGATGGCGCGGAGGGCGAGGGCCCGCGGCGAACATTCCGCTCCCGCAAGCGCTTCGATTACCTGGCAATACGCGGTCGTGTGACCCGCCGTGGTGTCCCCGGCGATCGTCTCGGCGAGGTGTACGCTCCGTTTGTGCGGTCCGCCCCGCAATGCCCGCTCGATCCCGCGATGTTGATATCCGAGGGAGATTTCGAGATGAAGCACCCGCTCGCCGTGGCAGTTGAAGCGAAAATGCCCCGGCTCGATGATGCCGGCGTGGACGGGACCGACCGCGACCTGATGGATTTCGTTTCCCGAAACCTCGAAGAAGTCGGTCTCCTCTATGGGAGGGCCGCCCAGCGGGAAGCGCACGTGCTTGAGCCAGGGGTGCCCGTCCGGATAGACGCCCCATTGTTCCGAGATTTCCCGCTCGAAGTAATGAAACGCCGGACACTCGGTGGTGAGCGCCGGGTAGGCGCGAGCCACAACCGTCGAGGAGAGCTGGATCTGGCCGCGGGCATCGTCGGCAAGCGCCGCCAACAACCGCGTTCGCCCACCATCCTGCCCGAGCCCGATAAGGAGCAACGGGCGCCAGCCACGGCCGATCGCAGATAGCACCTCCCAGCGAAACGACTCGATGTCCGCGATGGGGACCGCTTGAAGCGGGACCGGAACGGCATTGGCGGTCGTGACGAAGTGGGTCACGGCCGAATGCTCAGGACTGCCGCCGCGCTCCCGATCGCACCGGAGAACCAGAGCGGCATCCACAACCCGAGCAGCAGGAGCAGACCCATAGCCGTGACGACGATCATCAAAGCCGCCTTGCCGTCGCCGGCAACCGACACCACCGCCGCCTTTGGAACCCCAAAAGCCATATCGATGAGGTGCCGCAGCGCCGACACGAACACCACGCTGCTGGCCGCAAGAAACAGCAACAGCACGATCCAGGCGCCGGCTCCCGCAGCAGCCCGCAACAGCTGATATTCGCTCATGAAGACCGAAAACGGGGCTGCTCCGATCAACGCCAGAACACTACCCAGCAGTGCTATACCCCACAGCGTGTGTGCCCGAAGCGCCCCGGAAAGCGTGTGCATCTCGTGGCTGCCAAATTCTTGTCCCAATCGCCCGACCGCAAAAAACGCCAATGATTTGCATACGGAGTGATTGAGCGTGTGGAACAGAGCCGCGAAGGCGCCAAGCGGGCCCAGACCGAATCCGAGAGTGATGATCCCCAAATGCTCGACGCTGTGATAGGCGAGCAGCCGCTTGGCATCTTGCTGAAAGACGATGAAGCCTGCGGCCACCAGGATCGACAATGTCCCGAAAAAGATCAACAAGCCGCTGGCAAAATGGCCTCCAAGCGCGTGCTGAACCGGAGGCACAAACCGCATGATGCAATAGAGCGCAGTGTTGAGCAGGAACCCCGAGAACATTGCCGAAACCGGCGTCGGTGCCTGGCTGTGGGCGTCTGGCAACCAGGAATGTATCGGCGCAAGCCCGGTTTTCGTGCCATACCCGACAAGGATAAAGATGAACGCGAATTTCATCAGTGTGGGATCGAGATGCGCTTCGGCAGAGGCAAGATTTGTCCAAAACAAGGCGTCCACGGGCGCGCCGGTCGGGGATTGAATCGATGCCGCGGCAAGCACCGTTCCCATGAACGCGAAGGCGATGCCGATCGAGCAGATGATCAGATATTTCCACATCGCCTCGAGAGACAGCCTGCTGGGATAGAGCGATATCAGGAAGGCGCTCAGCAGCGTTGTCGCCTCCATCCCGACCCACATGATGCCGAGATTGTTTGACACCAGCACCAGCATCATTGCCGTCAGCGATCCGAGCCAGAGAGCACCAAAGCGGCGCGCGATCGGGAGGGTGAATGCCTGGTCGCCATGACCATTATTAAAATAGACGCCGGCGAAGGTCGAACTGAGGAGGAAGACGAGCGCGAGGACAATGAGGTGGAACGACGAGAAGGCGTCGATATAGAACCACTGGCCTGCCGCCGTGACGGCGCCGCTGCCGCCAAGGACGGCGGCCCAAAGATTGGCGGCGAACACCATCTCGACAACCGAAACTCCGACGATCGTTCTCAGCACCTGGCGAGGCCGGCGGAGCGCAAGGCAAATGAGCGCGCCCGCCATCGCCACAAGAAGCATCGCGACGATCGAATGTTCCGCGAGCACTCTTTCAACCCTTCAGCGCGGTGAGCTGGTCAACATCCATCGACCCGAATTCGCGGTTGATGTGGAATATCGCGATCCCCATGACGAAGACCGCGACAAAGGCGTCGAGCAGAACCCCCAATTCCACCAGCACGGGCGTTCTCACCGCCGTGATGAATCCAAAGACAAAGATCCCGTTCTCGAGGACCAGATAGCCGATTACCTGCATCAGGGCCTTGCGCCGGCTGATGATCAGGAACAGTCCGATAAAGATCAGAAATATCGATGATTCGAGCATTAGAAACGGCGCCTGTCTGAGGGCCGGCTTCAGTTCCAGAGCGAGCCAGACCGACAGCGCCAGTGCCAGGATCCCGAACAATATCGACGCGACAAAGCCGATGAAGGGCTCGACCTCGCGGTTGTAGTTGGCGCGGGCTCTGAGGCGAAGGAGAAGCCACGGGAAAATGATGCCCTTGAGGGCAATATTTCCGCCGGCCAATAGAATGACCCGCAAGGTCAGCCCCTCGTCATGCATGATGATCGGCACCATGCCGAAGAGGATGCCTTGCACCGAAAGCCAGCGGATGCAGGCGCCTATACGACTGGTCCCGAGAAGGGCGAAGCAGGTCAGCAGGCCCAGCGCGTGCACGGTATCGAGAAGGGCGGGCATGGCGGGTCTATGTGAGCTTCATGATGAACGCCACGGTCGAGAGCGTGGCGGCGCCGACGATGAACTGCGGCACGTGAACCAGCCGATAGCGGGCCATCGCCGACTCGATCATGCCGACCCCGACGCTCAATACGCCCATGCCGAGGAGCACCGCGACGCCGTCGATCAATAGACTGCCGGTGTGGAGCGGTACGACCAAGCCGACGAAAAGGCCTCCGAGGATCCATAATTTCAGCGCGGCGGCGTACTGGATAAAGGCAAGATCCGGCCCGGTGTGATCGAGCACCATTACCTCGTGGATCATCGTCAGCTCGAGGTGCGTGTTAGGGTCGTCCACCGGAACCCGTGCGTTTTCTACGAGATTGAGCACCAGCAGGGTCATGGCGACGAGAGCGAGCGCGGGTAGAGCGCCGATCCAGGCGCTCGCGGTGATCGCCCCGTAGATCGTCGTCAGCGAGAATGACCCGGTAACCCGGCTGAGCGTCGCCAATGCAAGCAGCAAGGCCGGCTCGGCCAGTGCCGCAAAGTGGACCTCCCGGCTCGCGCCCATTCCCTCAAAGCTGGACCCGGTATCGAGCGCTGCAAGCACTGTCACGAACCGGCCGAGCGCGAAAAGACCGGCGAGAACGACCAGGTCGCCCGAAAAACTCAAGACCGATCCGACACCGCCAAACGGCGTGATGGCAACGCCGGCGACGAGCGCGGCCAGGTTCACGACCGGACCCAGACGGAAAACCCAACTGGTCACGTCACCGTAGACCGCTCCCCGGCGCAGGCATTTCGCCACGTCCCAATAAGGCTGAAGCAGCGGCGGGCCGCGCCGACCGGCGACGAAGGCCTTGGCGCGGTTGATGAGGCCGATCAGCAGCGGCGCCAAGATCAGCGCGCATATCAACAAAATGACCGAGCCGAGTTCAGCCATACCTCAGAGGCTGCCCCAGATCAACAGCGCGATCAGCGTTACCGCGACATAAAGGACATAGACATGGATGTGCCCATGCTGGACGACATTCAAGCGGGTCACGATAAGACTGAACCCCCGGAACGTCGGCGTGAACAATGCCCGGAGGAACGGGTCACCACTGTCGCTCGAATAAGATGCCGAGCCGGGAAAGTACCCGTTCGGTGGAACCAAGGTTTCACGATTTCTGACAAATAAACGGAATTGCGTGGTCAGCGGCTGAGCAAACGAAGATGCCGTGTATTGCATCCTCGCCGTCGGGCGCAGGTACCCGCAACCCCAGACTTGAGCACACCGAATACCGGCGACCGCCAAGCGGCGGAAGCGGACGGCCCAGGCGAACACTGCGATAACCACGAGGACGGCAAAGACCGAAACCGCCCCATTCAATGACCCGGCCACGGTTGAGAGCTGGTTGTGCGCATTTCCGATCGCCAAGCTCGTCGCTGCCGCCACTACGCCGTCCAGTGCCGACACGACTGTGGGCGCGCCGATCCCGATTATAACGCAGAGCAAGGCAAGGGCCGCCATTGCCGCACACATCGGACGCGCCACTTCTCGGGCCGCTGTTGCTTCGGGGCTGCGCGGGGAGCCGAGGAACACGATGCCGAAGGCCTTGGCAAAGCACGCTGCGGCGAGCCCGCTGATCAGCCCCATAAAGACCAGCGAGATCAACCCGGCCACTGCAATATTCGCCACCGGCTGTACGACTGCGAGGAACCCTGAATAGAAGAGGAGAAACTCGCTGACGAACCCGTTGAGCGGAGGCAGCCCGACGATCGCGGCCGCGGCGATCAGGAAAGTCGTTCCGGTCCACGGCATGCGCTTCAGCAAGCCGCCCAGCTCTTCGAGCTCGAGGCTATGCGCGGCGTGCTGGACCGCGCCTGCACCCAGAAACAAGAGTCCTTTGAAGATGCTGTGGTTGAGAACGTGAAGAAGGCCCGCGGCGAAGCCGATGACGGCGAGCGGCAGCATTCCCTCGGCGAGACCGAGCACCCCCATTCCGATGCCGAGCAGAATGATCCCGATGTTTTCGACGCTGTGATAGGCAAGAAGACGCTTCAGATCGTGCTGTGCGAGGGCGAAAAGAACCCCGAGCACGCCACTCGATGCGCCTATGACGATCAACAGCCAGCCCCACCATGGCTCGGGCGTTCCGAGCATGGTGAGGATCCGGAGAAGCCCGTAGATTCCGACCTTGATCATGGCCCCGGACATCAGGGCCGAGGCATGACTGGGCGCAACCGGATGCGCTTCCGGCAGCCACACATGGGCCGGGACGATCCCGGCTTTTGAACCGAAGCCGATGAGGGCGAGCAGGAACACCCCCGATAACAGTGTCGGGTTGTCCCTTAAAGCGGCGCCATAGCCATCGAAATCCGACGTCCCGGCAAGCCCACCGAGGAGCACGAAGAGGACCAGCAGGAATACCGTTCCCAGATGTGTCGCTGCGAGATAGGTCCAAGCCGCGTGGCGCACCTCCGCCTTCTGATCGTCGAAGACGACCAGGAAGAAAGGGGCCAGGGCCATGATTTCCCATGACAGCAAAAACAGGAGGCCGTCATGTGCCGTGATCACCAGTGCCATGGCGGCGGTCAGCAGGTTCAGGTGGAACCATGTTATTGCCGATTCGCGCCCGCTTCCTCGACCCGCCAGGTAGCTGCGGCCGTACAGCCCGGTCAGGGTCGAGAGGCCGAAGACGGGAAGCAGGAAGAACGCAGACAGGGCATCAATTTCGATATGCAGTCCCCCGCCAGGCATCGGCCAACTGCCCGACACTCCTTGCGCCTCTCCGGTGATCAGCACGCCGGCTGCGGCAATCAGTCCCAAAGCGGAACCCGCCATTGCCCCGATCTGGCCAGTCGCTTGCGCGACGCCGAATCGGGCGCGGAACATGATAGCCAAGCTCCCGCTAAAGAGCAGCAGCACAATTGCGGCAGTAAAATAAAGCACCTAAATCAACATCTATATATGGAGGGCCGCTTAGCTTAAGTTATCCGACCATATCATGCCACCGAGAATCCTAAGGAGGAGACGATCTACTGCAAATTCGTCGGATCAGGCATCGATTCTCCTCATTCCGCGGCCGGGAAAAAAGGCCTGCCCCGACGCCACCTCACTCGAGGCAGAGGTAACGCATCGAGTTGGTAAGGTCAATGCGCCTCTGAAAAAATTCTGCGGCTCAGTTGTTGACATATGATGGTCTATCCATCGAAGATGCCTGATCAATGGTCATACTCGATGCGTTTAGGCCGTCGCTGCCGAAATCGTAGCACGGTCCGCACATTCGGCGACGAAACAGGAAGAGGGCAATGAGCGGGCTCTACGGGCGGTACCACGGCCGGATCCTCCGATTGGCAATGCGGGCCACATCCGATTGCGCCTGGGAAGCGCAGCTGGGGGAGATCCTCTCCGACTTCGACGACGACTGCCGCGATCTTTCGGCTTCCGATAGCCGGCTGCTTCGCCACGAGCTGGCAAGCCAAATAGAGCAGGAGATTTTACGCTTTTCCGATCCGAGCAAGAGAGCAGTACTCGTCATAGCGCTTAAGCACTTTGACGCCGCCGATGGGGCGAGATAGCGAGAAGATTTATGATTCTCTCTCAGCTCGCGCGGATCCGCCTGTGGATTTCTCCTACCGCCTGGATCTTCGTTTAAGTCAACGAGAGGCGGTTGATGTCTGATTTTCTGAAATTTAAGAACGATATCAACGCGATCGAGGTTGCCGCAGAGCTGCTTGGCGAAGTCATGGACATGCATGCGGCAATGCCTCCTGACGAACGTCTTATATTTGAGATGCGAGCAATGCGGGTGCTCCAGCTGCTCGCAAAACAGGGCCTTGATGCAAATCGAGGCATGGTCGCCATGACGATTACAATTCGCCTTATGGCTCTCGATGCCGTTTTGGAGGACGATCGATTGCAAGGTTGGGTACTTCCCGGTCCAGAGCCCGGCTTGACATTTGTCCACGCCGATCTACTAAAGGCTGCTGCCGAGGAGCCCCTCATCGAAGGCCCTGAGGGTCACCCAATGTTCGTTCCTGGCTCATTTCGGCAACGTGTACTGCAAATAGCTGCGACGAGGGGGTGTGCATGAGCCAGTCGGCACATCGCCCAAAGGTTCGGTTAACCCTACCAGAGGCGGCGGACGCTGTAACGGTCGAACACGGCTTCGTTCGACACGAGGACGAGATCGGAGAGCGTCGCCTGGGCGATCAGCATCCGATCGAATGGGTCGCGATGAGGACCTGGCAGGTTTCCGGCCGTCTGACCGTGGTGCACCGTGATCGGCAGCTCGAGAAAGCCCTGTCCTGCAAGCGCGCCGGAAACATCGTACGCGAGCGCTGCCGCTTGGGATAATTTGCCGATCCGGTATTTCGTCGTGATCTCCCAAGCCGATACTGCGCTGACAAACACGTCGTTGTCCGAATCGCCGACGGCAGCCTTGGCAACTGCGGAGAGCATCGGGTCACCGGCGAGCCACCAGATCAGTGCATGAGTATCCAGCAGCAATCGCACCTGCTACTGATCCCAAGGATCGAGCTCGGCCTCTGGCAAGGGCTCGAAAAATTCCGGGCCGATGCTGATCTTCCCCGCCATGGCGCCAAATTCCCGTTTGGGCTTGGCAGCGACTGATACCAACTTGGCAACCGGAGTTCGCCCACGCGCGATCGTGATGACCTCCCCTGCTTCGACCCGCGCGAGAAGCTGCGAAAGATGGGTCTTGGCAGCGTGAACCGAAACCGTGTCATCCATGGCCCGCCTCCTTAGTCATTTAATTAGCTAAGATAGCTTCGTCCGTCAATACCCTTGTGCCGGATCGATCCGGTTCAGCAGCGGGCGGCCCTCCTCGCAGCGGCGGATGTTGTCGAGGATGATCGGTGCTGCGGTCTGGGGGTGGGTTGCGGCGGCGGTGTGGGGCGTCACGATGATGCGCGGGTGCCGCCAGAACGGGTGGTCGGCGGGCAGAGGCTCCTCGCGGAATACGTCGAGCGCCGCGGCCGAAAGCCGGCCGGAAGCGAGGGCCCCGAGGAGATCCTCTTCCACCAGATGGCCGCCCCGGGCGGCGTTGATCACGGCCGCTCCCTTCGGCAGTAGTGTAAAGGTGCTCGTGTTCAATATCCCTTCCGTCTCGGCGGTAAGCGGCAACAGGCAAACGAGGATCTCGCTGCGGCCGAGCAGCGCCGACAGACCGGCCGCGCCGGCGTAGCTCGCCAGTCCCTCGACTGTCCTCTCGCTGCGGCTCCATAGGGCGACAGCGAACCCCAATCCCTTGAGCTTACGGCCGGCATCCTGGCCGAGCGCGCCGGCGCCGAGAATTCCGACACGCCGCGCGACTGCGTTCTTCTGCTCGAGTTCGCGCCACTCGGCTGCTTCTTGCTGGGCCCGGTAATCCAGATCCTGGCGATGCAGCCGCAACACTTGCAGAACCACGTACTCGCTCATCGCATCGGTCATGTATGGATCGACGAGGCGGACAATCGGCACGTCGTGGGGCAAAAGCGGGTCACACAGGATGTGATCGACCCCCGCGCCCAGAGAGAGGATCAGCTTGAGGTTCGGGAGCGAAGCCAAGAGGCCGGGCTCCGGCCGCCACACCAGCGCGTAGTCGATATCTGCCGGATCGCCGATCTCCGGCCACACTCGGACTTCGAGTTCGGGCATCAGCCGGCCGAGCTGCGGCTTCCAGCGTGCCTCGGAATCGACGGAGGAGCGGAACAGCAGCGCCATCGCGATAGCCTATTGCAGCAGATCGGGGATCCTCGTCCGATCGTGATAGCATAATTCCATGCCGCTGCCACATTGCGGCCCGCTTCCTCGTCCATGACCGCCCCGCCATCACCGAGGAGGGCGGCTCGATGCGCTCGCTGTGGCGGATACTGGCCTTGCAATGGCTGGGCGGAGAAGGTTCGGAAGCACTGAGCGGTGATTCGACAGTCCACGAGATATTGATGTTGGGCGAGCACGCGCGGGCCGTGCACGCCTTCAACGTGCGCCGAGCGCCCGAGGTTTCTCATCACGCGATGATGTCGCCGGGCGCCGAGTGCCGATCGGATCCCGAAACCGCTTCGGAAGAGGTTTTGCGCTCGGGGTTGCCGGGCCGCTATCTTTGTTGATCGAGATCAAAGCGAGCGCACCCGCTTGCGCGAGATGCTCGCCCGCAACAACCGAGCTGGCGGCAAGAGAGGCAGTGATGAGCTACAAGGATTTACTGGTGGTGCTCGATTCCGAGGCAGCAACGCGCGGCCGCATCGATCTTGCCGCGGCCCTTGCCGAGCGTTTTGAGGCGCATCTCGTCGGACTCTACCCGCTCCCGATCCCGGAGGCGCCGCGGCATCTCGGCTATTACGACCCCGCGCTGCTCGCTCCGTTCTTTGAGGACTTGCGGGTGAGGGCGCGCGACACCGCCGACAAGGTGCGCGAGTCGTTCGAGCACGTCGCCGGTCTTCGCGGTATTTCGGCCGAGTGGCGAGAGATACCCGAGGGTCCGGAAGCCGATGCGGCGCTCCACGCCCGCTATGTCGATCTAACCATCCTCGGCCAGCTCGATCCCGACCGCGGCGAGGCCGAAATGATCCGGCCACGTCCGGACCAGGTTACGCTCGCCTCCGGGCGGCCGATTCTGGTCGTGCCCTATGCCGGACACTTCGAGACCGTCGGGCGGCGGGTTTTGGTCGGTTGGAATGCCACTCGGGAGGCCGCGCGCGCCGTCAACGACGCGATGCCGCTGCTGGTGGCGGCAGAGATGGTGACGGTGCTGACGATCGATGCGCATGAAGGATCGCACGGCCATGGCGAGCTTCCCGGTGCGGACATCTCGCTGCATATGGCGCGCCATGGGGTCAAGGCCGAAATCGAGCGCACCGTGTCGGCCGATCTCTCGGTCGGCGACGTGCTGTTATCGCGCGCCGCGGACCTCGGGGCCGATCTGCTGGTGATGGGCGCCTACGGACATTCGCGTGCGCGCGAGCTGTTGCTCGGCGGGGCCACCCGCGCGCTGCTGCGCAGCATGACCATCCCGGTGCTGATGTCGCACTGATTTTCCGCTAGCGGCGGAATGGGTGGTCGATGATCGCCCGCTGCTCCGGCGTCAGCGCCTGGTAGAGCGCCTGGACCGACGGTTTTGCCGATTGCAATCCTTCGAGCCGGGTCGACAGAAACTGCTGCATCCGATCCAGCCGGTCGAGCAAGGTCGGATCGCCTCCCGGTTTGGCGGCGGAGCAGAGCTGACGCTCTTTCTGTTCTTCGGCCTGCGCGGCGCTCTGCACCTTGTCCCATAGCGGGCGCTGCTCGGCAGTCAGGTTGAGCTTCGCTTCGGTGTAAGCACGCATTGCGGCACGCCATGCCAGCCGCTCCTCGCACCGTTCCTGCGGGTCGCGGTGCATCATCATGTGGCGCATCATGCCCATGTGCATCATGCCCTGCCAGCCGTGCATTCCCGGGCCGTCCTGACCGTGCATCCAATGTCCGGGCCCGCCGCCGCGCTCATCGCCCCAATGCTCGCCCACCGGCGCGGCCTGCGCCTGTTGGGTCTCCGTGTCCTCGGCTGAGCGGGCGAGGATCGGGATCTCAATCGTGGTAGTCGTCGCCAGCGCAACGGCGAGCAATATCCTTCTCACGGAAGACCTCCGTCAAACTTGGCTCATCGGAGGAGCCACTATCGACGCCAAAGTCTTGGGGGATGGCTCCAAGCATAGGATATGCACCCGCACAGCGAATAATCCCCGCGTCAGGGTGCTCGGATTTTCTTGATCGACTAATATCAATTCGGTCACTTTTCATCAACCTGCCTGCGATGTCGGGAGTCGTCCCCCGATGGACGCGACGAGGAGAAATTTCGCCCCCGGGCCGGCCGGGGTTGAAAATCCCTCTCGACAGGAAGCGGGCGATTGAATAATCATATGAAATTAACGTCGTGACGGTCTTGGGCGAGTTCCCCTGTAGAGGTGAAACGCCGGCCCAAGGTCGCCAGCGACGGCGGGATCGGAGCGATCGCCCGCGGGCTGAGTTACCGGTCCCTGAACAATGGAGGACCCACGTGTGCCCCGCCCGGCCCCAGTCCGGCGCGGATGCCCCGCATGGTTTCTCCGTGCCGGGAGGGATGTGCTGTGGAGGCGAACGTCACGCCGCACCAGGCGATCCTGCCGAACCGCGATGCCGGGCGGCTACGCATCGCGGTCGTGTCTGGGGTGCGCTTCCTGCGCGAGGGTCTCGCGGAGATCCTCGAACGCGATCCGCTGGTATCGGTCGTGAGGCTGTGCGCCAATCTCTCCGAGGCGGTAGCGCTGAGCCCCGCCCTGCAGGCGGATGTTCTGCTTTTGGATGCGACGGTGACGGACGGTGCCGCCGCGGTCAGGCGCGCGCTCGATATCGCACCGGGCATGCGCATCGTCGCGTTCGCGGTAAGAGAGACGGAAGAGGACATCATTCCCTGGGCGGAGGCGGGTGTGATCGGCTATATCCCGAGCAGCGCCGCTCTGGCCGATCTCGCCCGTCTGGTCCTCGAAATCCATAGTGGTGAGCAGGTCTGCTCCGCCCGGGTCGCCGCCGGGTTGCTCCGCCGGATCGCCCTCACCGCCGGCCCCGGCAGCGGCCACAACGCGCCATTCGCGGTGCCCACGCTCACCAAACGCGAAAGGCAGGCTGCCGAATTGATCAGGACCGGGCTCAGCGACAAGGAGATCGCCCGCCGGCTGAACATCAGCTTGGCGACAACGAAGTCGCACGTCCACAACCTGCTCGGCAAGCTGAACGCGCGTCGTCGGAGCGAGGTGGCCACCCACTTGCGCGAGTACGGGCAGCATCCACGATAGTCGCCGGCACGCCCGGTCGACCGGCTCATTCCCGGAGGTACGAGATCGGTCGCGACGCGCCCGACGGTCTCCGCATTGTACGACCTCACCAGTGCGCTTGTAGCGAAGCAGGCGCCAAGTCGAAATCGCCGCCAAGTTCGATGGCCGCGATCAACTGGGGCTGCTTCTCCGGACGTTGCCGATTCCCGCCCCCATCGGGTCTTGCCGAGACAACGGCACCGTCATCGCGCTTTCGCTACGCCGGCACCGGATCGTGCTTAACAATGTGTTGCCGGAAAGCAACATCGAAAGTTATCCAAAGTATCTGACCAAGCCGACGATCGGAGCGGGTCCGCAGCAACGCGATCCTGGGACCGACTCAAAAGCCGTGAGATTTCAACCTCTAATCGGTATTAGATTTAGACCTATTTTCGGTAAGGTTTAGGTCTTATCGCCCATAGGTTGAAATCCCTTCCTCATCCTAATTTCAACCTAACGATGGATAGCTTCGCGGCCACACCCGGGCAAAATCAACCTGAGATTTAGGGGTTGATTTAGGGGGACGCGTACCGATGACTAAAACGCATGGTTTCGGCACCTTTGCGGCGATCGGCGGCATGACCGCGACCATCGCGCTGCTGGCGGGTCTGCCTGCAGCCAGCGCCGACGAGCTGGCGGATCTTCGCGCCAATCAAGAGCGTCTTCGCGCCAATCAGGATCTGATCCAGCATAGGATCGAGCAGCTCGCTCAAGGGCGAGATCCGAACGTGCCGCGCGGTGGTGGCGTCCCCGGGGCCTATGGCGCCGAGGCGGTGCCGGGTGTGCCGCTGTCGGGCGGCAGCTTCCCCCGGTCCTTCCTGATCCCGGGCACCGACACCTCGATCCGCGTCGGCGGCCAAATCACCGAAGTCCTCGATTACTGGCTGCAGAACGGCCCGGCAAACGGCATCCAGAGCACCACCCTGTCGACCAACGGCAATTTGCAAGGGCAGTCGCTCGACATCCATGGCCAAGCCGTTCCGGGGTTAATCCCGGGAGGGACGGTGGCAGCGGTGCCCGGCCGGCCGGGGTTCGGCTCCCCGCCGGCGCAAGTCAATCACTCGCGCGGCAGCGGTATTTTCCTGCAGAGCCCACGTGAGACGCGCTTCAACGTCGAGACGCGCACGCCGACCGCCTGGGGCGAGGCGCGGACTTTCCTCGAATGGGACTTTGCGGGATGTACGAGTTTTGACTGCCCAACCCTGACGCACGTCTCGGACAATCTGAAACTGCGTTTCAGATATGCCTATGGCACGCTGGGCGGGTTCCTCGCCGGACAAGCCAACTCGAACTTCTCCGACCCCGACGCCAATGGCGAGGTGCTCGACTTTGGCGGCCCGATCGGCCAAGCCGGGCTGGTGCGCGTTCCGCAGATACGCTACACGATCGCCGGACCATGGGGCAGCGCCTGGTCGGCGTCGGCCGAGACCCCCGAGACGGATATTATGACGCCGGTCGGCCCGATATACCAGGACACCCTCAGTGGCGGGGCTGGGTCGAGCACCTTCCCACCGGGGGCGACGACCGCATTTGCGTTCTTCAGCCCCGCCTACGGAATGGTCTTCCCGGCCGGGACGGCATCGAACTTTAACCCCACCAAGAACGTCGCGCCCGACATCGCTCTTGCCTCGTACTGGGCGCAGCCCTGGGGGCATGTCGATTTCAAGCTTGTCGGCCGTGATCTGACGGTGAATGACGGTCGCTTCATCGACAAAAGTTATTTTGGCTATGGCGGGAGCATTTCCGGCGACGTCAAGCCGGGCTGGTTCGGCTGGGCGAAGGACGACTTTACATGGCAGGCCACCGCCGGCAACGGCATCGGGCGTTACTTGAATGATCAAGCGAATGCCGCGCTGGCGACCAATTTCCTCCTCGCGCCTACCAGTCGAGCCCAGGCCAACAGCATCCTCTTCCACCCGATCTCGGCATTCGGCTTCCAGGTCGGCTATCAGCACTGGTGGCTGCCGAATTTGCGTTCGAACATCAATTATGGCTACGCCTATTATGATGTTTCGACCCAGCTGGTCGGACCTTCGGCATCAGTGACCGTGAACAAGGAGCTGATGACGGGCCATGTCAACGTGATCTGGAGCCCGGTCGCGTTCATCGACACCGGCATCGAATATATCTGGGGACAGCGCAAGGTGCTCGCGAACATCTATGGCACCCAACAAGCTCTGGTCGGCAAGTTCCAAGTCAAGTTCTAACGACAAGACCTCCGGTCTTGGTGAATTACAGGAGCATCCGATGATCGAGATCATCGAAGGGCTTCCCAAAAAGGTTGTAGGCATCACCGTCAAGGGACGGGTGACATTGGAGGATTGCCGCGACGTGTTGATGCCGGCAATGAAGAAGTCGCTCAAACGGCACGATAAGATTCGGCTTTACTACGAGCTGAGCTGCCGGTTTCCGGGTTCTGCGTGGGACGATCTCGACCTCGGCATCGAGCATGCCTCGCGGTGCGAACGGGTCGCGATCGTCACCGATGTCGCTTGGGTTAGGCTGACCGTCAAAGCGCTGCGCTTCCTGATACCCGGCGAGATACGGGTGTTCCCGACCGATCAGGCGCCGGAGGGCCGCGCTTGGATCACAGCCCGTCCAGGATCTCGGACGAGCGCGGAGGCCGCTGCGCCGGCGCGTACGCTTTTGACTCCATCACGGCGCGCGCGGCGATCACCGCCCGCAAAGGCGAAAACAGGGATTTCGAATTACGCGGACCGTCAGCAGCACGCCGTGCACCACATGACGGCATCCCCATCGAACCCGAGCGATCCCGCGGCACTGGCTTAGACTGGGAGAGGCCGATCCGCTCGCGTCCGGCCGCCCGGTTGACGGGACAGACTGGGTCCCCTTCGCCGGCGAGGGCTATGCCCAGCCCCACGGCGCCGCACACTAGTGAAATGCGTCGCCTCCATCTGGCGTGGCTACACCGCTTCGGGCGGGACGCCACGCCATGGCGTTCCAGTGCCCTGTCTCGCAAATGACACTACGTAAGGTATCGAGAAGGGCACAGTAATAGTTCGTCATCCCGGCGAAGGCCGGGACCCATTGGAGCCATGGGCACCGGCCTTCGCCGGTGTGACGGGGTAGCAGCAAGGTCCCCGACGGCAAGCTTGGGCAGCGAGACGCCTGGAGGGTCCCCGCCAGTAACGCCAATTGCGAGGCACTACACTAGCGCCGAGCTGGTCTGCTCGGGCCGGGTCGCCGTCGGGTTGCACCGCCGGATCGCCCTATTCCCCGGCCCCGGCAGGGCTGTCCGGGAAATCGGAGACTGTTCCGTGCCCACGATCCTGTACAACCAGAGAGGATCCCCGTGGCCGGACTTGGCCCGTGGGCCTTCAGCCCACGGACTAGATCCGTGGGCATCCACGTCTTCGGTGGGGAAATTGTCGCTGCCTCAAGTCGTGGATGCCCGGGACGAGCCCGGGCAAGGGGCTTTTGGAAGCAAAATCCGATGTAAAACGCCCGCAAGGACTGCCCTTCAATTTTCCCCGGACATCCGTGCCGGCTTCCGCAGGGGTGACGATGACATTCTGGAATGTATCGGTTCATTTCGGATCAGGCTCTTAATCGGCGAGGGCTATGCCCGGACCTGCAGCGGGGTGATGAAAAGGGCACGGCGCCGCAGACTAGTGAAATGCGTCGCCTCCACTTGGCGTGGCTCCGGCGATTTAGGCAGGCGCCGTGGCGTCCTAGCGCCCTGTCTTGCAAATGACACTACGCAAGGTGTCGAGAAGGGCACAGTAATAGTTCGTCTTCCCGGCGAAGGCCGGGACCCATTGTAGCCATGGGCACCGGCCTTCGCCGGTGTGACGGGGTAGCAGCGAGGTCCCCAGGCAAGCTTGGGCAGCGCGAGACGCGTGGAGGGTCCCGCCAATTGCGAGGCACTACACTAGCGGCGAGCAGGTCTGCCCGGGCCGGGTCGCCGTCGGGTTGCACCGCCGGATCGCCCTAGCCCCTGGCTCCAGGACTAACGCGCCGTTCCGGGTATTCGCACTCACCGAGAGCGAACGGTAGGCCGCCGGGCTGATCAGGAGCGGCCAAACCAAAATCGATGTCGGAACCGAGATGGTCGGCTGAGGTGATACGCCCCTAATTTGGATGCCTTTGGCAATCCGATCCTCGAAAGGAATTAGACCCATCGTCGGTTGATGCAGAATCGGTTAGATTTAAATATACCGATACAGAGCAGTTAGATTTAAACCTGGATTCGGATAGATTGATATTTAAATCTCTTTCTTAACATTTAAATCTCTCCCCCAACCCGATTTCAACCCGGGCGATGGATAGCTTCGCGGCCACACCCGGGCAAAAACAACCTCAGATTTAGGGGTGGATTCAGGGGACGGGCACCGATGACGAAAACGCATGCGATCGGCACTTTTGCGGCGATCGGCAGTCTGACAGCGACGATCGCATTGCTGACGGGTCTGCCTGCGGTCAGCGCCGACGAGCTGGCGGATCTTCGCGCCAATCAAGAGCTTCTTCAGCGCCGGATCGAGCAGCTCGCCCAACGAGATCCAAACGTCCCGCGCGGTGGCGGCGTCCCCGGGGCCTATGGCACCGAGGCGGTGCCGGGTGTACCGCTGGCGGGCGGCAGCTTCCCCCGCTCGTTTCTGATTCCGGGAACCGACACCTCGATCCGCGTCGGCGGCCAAATCACCGAAGTCCTCGATTACTGGCTGCAGAACGGGCCGGCAAACGGCATCCAGAGCACCACCCTGTCGACCAACGGCAATTTGCAAGGGCAGTCGCTCGACATCCATGGCCAGATCGTTCCGGGGTTGACGGTTGGTCAGGCAGGAGTGACGGCGGTGCCCGGCAGACCAGGGTTCGGCGCCCCGCCGGCGCAGGTAAATCATTCGCGCGGCAGTGGTATTTTTCTGCAGAGCCCGCGCGAGACGCGCTTCAACGTCGAGACGCGCACGCCGACCGCCTGGGGCGAGTCGCGGACTTTCCTCGAATGGGACTTTGCGGGCTGTACGAGTTTTGATTGCCCAACCCTGACACACGTCGGGGATAATCTGAAATTGCGTTTCCGATATGCCTATGCCACGTTGGGCGGATTCCTCGCTGGGCAGGCCAACTCGAATTTCTCCGACCCCGACGCCAATGGCGAGGTGCTCGACTTTGGCGGCCCGATCGGCCAAGCCGGGCTGGTGCGCGTGCCGCAGGTGCGCTACACGATAGCCGGTCCGTGGGGCAGTGCCTGGTCGGCGTCGATCGAGACTCCCGAGACGGATATCATGACGCCGGTCGGCCCGATATTCCAGGACACCCTCAGTGGCGGGGCTGGGTCGAGCACCTTCCCACCGGGGGCGACGACCGCATTCGGGTTTGTCAGCAACGTTTATGGACCCGTGGCAGCCGGGACGGCATCAAACTTTAACCCCACCAAGAACGTGGCGCCCGACGTCGCTTTTGCCTCGTACTGGGCGCAGCCCTGGGGGCATGTCGATTTCAAGCTTGTCGGCCGCGATCTGACGGTGACTGATGGTCGCTTCTTCAGCAAAAGTTATTTCGGCTTTGGCGGGAGCATTTCCGGCGACGTCAAGCCGGGCTGGTTCGGCTGGAATAAGGACGACTTTACCTGGCAAGCCACCGCCGGTAACGGCATCGGCCGTTATCTGAATGATCAAGCGAATGCCGCGCTGGCGACCAATTACCTCCTCGCGCCTACCAGCCAGGCCCAGGCCAACAGCATCCTCTTCCATCCGATCTCGGCATTCGGCATGCAGTTCGGCTATCAGCATTGGTGGCTGCCGAATTTGCGTTCGAACGTCAATTACGGCTACGCCTATTACGATGTTTCGACAAACTTGGTTGGACCGTCGGCGTCAATGACGGTGAACAAGCAACTACAGACGGCCCATGTCAACTTGATCTGGAGCCCGGTCGCGTTCATCGACACCGGCATCGAATATATCTGGGGACAGCGCAAGGTGCTCGCGAACATCTATGGCACGCAACAAGCGTTGGTCGGCAAGTTCCAAGTCAAGTTCTAACGGCGAGACCGCCGGCCTTGGTGAATTGGAGCAGCCGCCCATGATCGAGATCATCGAAGGCCTTCCCAAAAAGGTCGTAGGCATTGCCGTCAAGGGACGCGTGACGGTGGAGGATTGCCGCGACGTGCTGATGCCGGCGATGAAGAAATCGCTCAGACGGCACGATAAGATTCGGCTTTACTATGAGCTGAGCTGCCGCTTTCCGGGTTCTGCGTGGGACGATCTCGACCTCGGCATCGAGCATGCTTCGCGGTGTGAGAGGGTCGCGATCGTGACCGATGTCGCTTGGGTCAGGCTGACCGTCAAGGCGCTCCGCTTCCTGATACCCGGCGAGATCCGGGTGTTCCCGACCGATCAGGCGCCCGAGGGTCGCGCTTGGATCACGGCCCGTCCCGGATCTCGAACGAGTGCCGAGACTGCCGCGCCGGCGCGTACGCTTTTGCCTCCGCCGCGGCGAGCAAGGCGATCGCCGCCATCAAAGGCGCCAACGGGCGTATCGAGTTACGTGGACCGTCAGCAACAAATCCTCAGCTGACGGGGCCCACACGGGCGCACATTGCGCGGGGAGGGAAGGGTCCATCGCATCAGCCGATAGGAAGAGTTAGCGAAGCCGCCGGTTACTTCAAGCAGCGGTCCCACATCGCGAAGATCTTGCTCCAGGTCTCCTCGGCGGCGAGCGTGTCGTAGACCGCGCGCTCGGGAAAGCAGAAGCCGTGATGGGTGCCGGGGAACACCTTGAGCTCGTGTTTGACGTCGGCCTTGTCGAGCGCTTGCTTGAGCTCCCCGGGGATATGCGCGGGGACGCTCTGATCGGTTTCGGCGAACGCGTAGTAGAGCTCGCCCTTGATCTTGTCGAGGAGGAGGTGCGGTGAATCCTCCTTGTCGGTGATGATCCCGACCCCGTAGAGCGAGGCTGCGGCAGCCATGCGGTGCGGAAAGTGGGCGGCAACGGTGGAGATGTACTGGCCGCTCATGCAATGCCCGACGCAGCCCACCGGACCCGGCGTCACCTTGTCATGGGCGTCGAAAAAGGCGAGCAGCGCCGCGGTATCGTCGACAACGCGTGCATTGGTCAGATGGTTCATCGCAGCGCGGATCACCGCCGACATTCCGTCGTCTCGGCGCGGGATGTCGAAATGGCAAGTGCCCAGCCGGTAGTACATATCCGGCAGGGCGCAGAAATAGCCGTGCTTGGCAATCCGCCGAGCCATGTTGCGCAGCTCCTCGCGGATACCCGGCGCATCCATGTAGAAGATGATGCCGGGGAAGCTGCCCGGCCCGTCAGGACACGCCGTAAAAGTCGGCATGTTGCCATGCTTGGTGGTGACGATGAGATGCTGCTCGATCATGGACGTTTCTCCCTGACTAACCCAGTGCAAGATATCGCCGATAGGGTTGCGCGATCGCGGGACGTTGTCATCCCCTTTTTGCGACCGGCGCGGCTGGACCTGGTCTTGAGGACGCGGCAGATCCTTAGCGCCGGACCACTCGCATTTAGTGGGTGACTTCTGACAGATCCCACCCACGCTTCTCATCACACCGGCGAAGGCCGGTGCAGCACAGGGCGCGGATGGCGACGAGCGCAGCGAGATCGAGGGCGCCGACGGCAGTTTCGTTGATGGCGCCTTCCATCCTCAAAAAAGGCCAAGTTTGGGGGTACGATTGTAATAGCTGAATCCGTATTTTATTTGGTGCTCGGCCGTCACGAGAGACATTCTTCGATATAGTTCCCGGTTCGGCGCATTTAGTTCCCGATTAGGCGGGCGCAAATGCCCGTTTCCGCTGCTACGGGAATTGACCGGCAAGGGTTTGATTTAGCTCGCCGTTTCCGCGACCGAAACGGCTTTTATCGGGCAGAATCGAGAAAATTCCCGGTTCCGCGGAAATAAACGGGAATGTCGCCGCGGGGACGCAGCCCTTTGCGATCAACGGGGTGCCTCGAACCCGATCGAGCGGGCACGCTACGGTACCAGAGGATCAGCAGAGCGGAGCCGACGCAGGAAACCGATCCGGCTGTTGACGGGCGTGCGGAGATCCTGGTTCTCTTCGCGCCCATGGAATGGTTGGTCCGCTACACGATGCTGTTCTCGATCGCGGTTGCCCTCCCCGCCTCGGCGCAGACTGCCGCTCCACCCGGGAGCGTCACGCAAAGCGGCGTCGTCGGCCTCGGCACCGGCCCCACTACCTCGACCCTGACCACCACGTCGACCCTGACCACCACGACGACTGGCAACCCGGCGACTTCAGCGGCCGCGGCCACGAGTACCCCAGCGACCGGATCGACGTCGGGCGCCTCCGCAACAGGTTCCGGGTCTGGTGGCGGGGCCGCTGGCACCGGATCGAGCGCATCCGGCGGCAGAGGATCGACGTCGTCTTTCTCGAGCGGGTCGTCGAGAGCGGCAACGACGGCACCCTCCAGCAGCGTCCCGGCGTGGCTGCTGTGCCCCCCATCAGGCGCTCCGGGAATGGAGCCGTTTGTCACGGGGACCAATCTCTCCTGCGCGCCCTGACGGCGGCAGGTAGCGAAAGGCCGGCGCTCGACGGTTCGACGAGGCGCCGCCCAAGGTCGGGTCCGGCTCGCCCCAGGCAAGGGCGGGACCTATTGTTGATCGCCGTCACCGTCGCTCAACTCGATCAGACTGATCCGGTTTCGCCGAACTGTCAGCGCGAGCCTGCCGTGCTTCAATGCCAGCGCGTCCTTGCCAAAGATTTCTCGGCGCCATCCGGAAAGAGCCCGCACCGGAGCCTCGTCGTCGGCGGCGATGGCATCGAGATCGTCGGCGCTGGCCAACAGCTTCTGCGCGACCTGGTGCTCCTCGCAGCGCTGCTTCAACAAGACCCGCAACAGCTCGACCAATGGACCGGCGCCGGGCGGCACATCGATTTTCGGGGACGCCGGCGGATCGAGCGCCGCCGTGTCGGCGAGCCCGCGTCGGATCGCCTCGATGATCTCGTTGCCCAGCTTGCCCTCGGCAACGCCCTTGCCGAGACTACGGGTTCTCGCGAGCGCCTCGATGGTTTTGGGAATGTGGGATGCGAGCTCGACCACCGCCTCGTCCCGCATGATCCGTCCCCGGGGGAGATTGCGCTGCCGCGCCGCTGTCTCCCGCCAACCCGCCACCTCGCGTAGAACGCTGAAAAACCGAGGGTCGACACGACCTCGCAGGCGAAAGCGACGCCACGCCTCGCTGGGATCGCTCCGGTAGATCGCCGAATTCGACAGCTCGGCCATTTCTTCGGCAAACCAACTCGCTCGCCCGTTCGACGCAAGCCGCTGCTGCAGCTTTTCGTAGACGGTTCGGAGATGGACGACGTCGGCGAGAGCGTAACGGATCTGCCGATCGGTGAGGGGCCGTCTCGACCAGTCCGTGAACCGCGAGGATTTGTCGAGCGACGCTTGGGCGAGCTTGCCGACCAGCGTCTCATAGCTTGCCGCATCACCGAAGCCGCAAACCATGGCGGCAACCTGAGTGTCGAAGAGCGGTGTCGGGACCGCGCCGGACAGGTTGAAACAGATCTCGATATCCTGGCGCGCAGCGTGGAACACCTTGAGAGTGCTCTGATCCGCCATCAGATTGAGGAGCGGCGTCAGATCGATCCCCGGGGCGAGCGCATCGATCGCCGCCGCTTCTTCGGGGCCCGCGACCTGCACGAGGCATAAAATCGGCCAATAGGTCCGCTCGCGCATGAACTCGGTATCGACAGCAATAAAGCCTGAGCCCATTTGCCGCGTGCAAAAGCCGGCCAGCGTGTCCGTATCAGTGATAACCGTCATCGTTGACGCTATACATCGAAAACTGGCGAGCGGAAACCGTCGCAGTCAGTTTTACGTGCAGGCAGCTGCGGTTGGTGGTGGGACTGGCCCTACCTTGACAACCACCGGCGTTCCGTGCCGTGTTTCTGCCCCCTCGTAACGGGATTTCCCCAATGCACGCCTACCGCACTCACACCTGCGGAGCCCTGCGCTTAGCCGATTCGGGTCGGGCGGCTCGGTTATCCGGATGGGTGCACCGTAAAAGGGACCACGGGCAGCTATTGTTCGTCGACTTGCGCGACCACTACGGCATTACTCAGTGCGTAATCGACGTGTCTTCGCCGCTATTTTCTGTGGCGGATGCGCTGCGCCTGGAAAGCGTGGTCACCTTGACCGGGCAGGTCGCAGCACGTTCCCCGGACACGGTCAATCCGAAGCTCGATACGGGTGAGGTCGAGCTGGTCATCGCCGCGATCGACACGCAGTCGGAGGCGGAGCCGCTGCCTCTGCCGGTCAACACCGAGGCCGAATACCCCGAGGATATGCGTCTCGCCCATCGCTTCCTCGATTTGCGGCGCGAACGGATGCACGCAAACATCCTGCTCCGCTCCAACGTCATCGCCTCGATCCGCCGGCGGATGATCGAGCAAGGTTTCGTCGAGTTTCAGACACCGATCCTCACTGCGAGCTCGCCCGAGGGAGCGCGCGACTACCTCGTGCCGAGCCGCCTGCATCCTGGCCATTTCTACGCCCTGCCGCAGGCGCCGCAGCAATTCAAGCAGCTGCTGATGGTCGCCGGGTTCGACCGCTATTTTCAGATTGCGCCGTGCTTTCGCGACGAGGCCGCCCGTGCCGACCGCTCGCCGGGCGAGTTCTACCAGCTCGACTTCGAAATGTCGTTCGTCACCCAAGAGGACGTTTTTGCGGCGATCGAACCGGTGCTGCACGGCGTGTTCGAGGAGTTCGGCGGTGGCCGTCCGGTGACTGCGCCGCCGTTTCCGAGGATCACGTATAAAGACGCGCTCCTCAGATACGGTACCGACAAACCTGACCTGCGCAACCCTCTCGCGATAACCGATGTTTCCGGGGTGTTTCAAGGGTCTGCCTTCGCCGTGTTTGCCAATGCGGTGAAAGGCGGGGCCGTAGTACGAGCAATCCCGGCGCCAGGCACCGGTTCGCATCCTCGCAGTTTCTTTGACAAGCTCGAGGAGTGGGCGCGTGAGCAGGGCGCCCCGGGTCTCGGGTACATCATCTTCGCGGAGGACGGGGGGCGAGGTCCGATCGCGAGGCATCTCGATGAGACGAGACTTCAACAGCTCCGGGAACTCACGGGCACCAGCGTAGGCGATGCCCTATTTTTCGTCTCTGGTCAGCGCCCAGCCGCCGAGAAGCTCTCGGGGATGGCAAGGACGCGGATTGCGTCCGAACTCGGTCTGGGGCCCGAGAGCGAATTCCGCTTTTGCTGGATCGTCGATTTCCCGATGTACGAGCACAACGAGGAGACGGGTCAAATCGAGTTCAGCCACAACCCGTTCTCGATGCCACGCGGCGGCCTCGCGGCACTCGAACAGCAGGATCCGCTCGAGATCACCGCCTACCAGTACGACATCGTCTGCAACGGGGTCGAGCTCTCCTCGGGAGCGATCCGCAATCATCGCCCGGACATCATGTACAAGGCCTTTGCCATTGCGGGCTATTCCGCGGCGGAGGTCGAGGCGCGCTTTGCCGGCATGCTCAACGCATTCAAATATGGGGCCCCGCCGCATGGCGGTTCGGCACCCGGAATCGACCGCATAGTGATGCTGCTCGCTGACACGCCGAATATTCGTGAGGTCGTCGCCTTCCCGATGAACCAGCAGGCGCAGGATCTTCTGATGCAGGCTCCGGCTCCAGTTCCGCCCGAGCGGCTGAGAGAGCTCCATATCCGGCTCGACCTGCCGGCGGGTAAAGGTTCGAGAACCTGAACCGGCGCGCCCGACTTCCGTCCGGCTTTGTCGGCGAATTTTGATCCGAAGCGGGTTAGAATTGCCGCCCGGGGCTTACCGGAGCGAAACCGGCATATAATTTGCTGGCCGTATGACGATCTGTCGGCGGCATCGACCCAGGAGTTTCTTGCCGATGAAAGAATGGCGCTTAGGGCCCTTTGTCTTCGCGGTGGCCGTCGTCGCCATGACGGCATCGGCACCGTCAGTGGCCGGTGCCGAGATTGCGCCGCACCGCGCGCTCTATGCCATGACACTAAATAGCGCCCGGAACGATTCGGGTGTCGTCGACGCGCGCGGCACGATGGACTACGAGTGGGGTGAGACCTGCGACGGTTGGACGATCGAGCAGCGCTATCGGCTGAAGATGCGCTACGTGGAAAGTGCGGATGTCGACATCATCTCGAGCTTCGTCACATGGGAATCGAAAGACGGGTTGCGCTACCGGTTCAATCAGAAACAGACGCGAAACGGCGAGGTGGATCAGGAGATCCGCGGCGAGGCGCGGCTGGACGGTCCAGGTAAGGGTGGGGTTGCCGAGTTCGCAAAACCGCAACCGCAGACCCTGAGGCTCGAGCCCGGCGTTTTGTTTCCGAGCACGCACACGATCTTGCTGATCGACAGCGCCCGCGAGGGCGAGAATTTCATCTCGCGTCTGGTATTTGACGGCGCCACGGACGAGAACGCGGTACAGGTCTCAGCGGCAATCGGGGTCAGGCTGACCGCTGATCCCGCGGCTGCAGTTCGCAGCGCTTTGCTCGAGCGGCCCGGCTGGCGCGTCCGGCTCGCGTTTTTTCCGGTGGACGCGAACGCTGAGAAACCGGACTACGAGCTGGGTATGCGTCTTCTCGACAACGGTGTCTCACAAGATATGGTGATCGATTATGGCGAATACTCGATACGGGCCAAGCTCGATGATATCGAACCACTCACGAAGCCGAATTGTTAACCGATATCTTTCCTTCTCGTTCCGGGGAGCCCAGTCCCGAGACTGATGCGCGGTAAGCCACGACCGAATTGCACCGAGTCATCACCGAGCCTGCCGCGAATTTCATCGATCGCCTGCTCGAGCCGCCTCGGCCCATCGAGTTCGCCTTCGAACAAGCTCGGAGGGTCGGCGGTGTGGTCGTCGGCGAGCGCACCAGCGCCAACCCCGATCAACCGAAATCGAGTGACGCCATCGGCCTCGCCGGCGAGCAGGCTTGCCGCGGTGCGGAACACCGTGTCAGCCAGCTGGGTCGGGTCGCCCATGCGGCGCGAGCGGGTTCGCACGCGAAAATCGGTGGTCTTGAGCTTCAGCGTGATCGTGCCGGCGGCCAGCGAAGATTGCTTCAAGCGAACTGACACTTTCTCGCAAAGCGGCCACAAAACACGCGACAGGATATCCACCTCGGCTTCGTCGTGCGCCAAGGTGGTTTCCGCCGAGATCGTTTGCGCCAGGGAATGCGAGAGGACTGTGCGATCGTCCTCGCCGTGGGCCAGGCGAGCGATCCGCGCTCCTATCCGGCCGTAACGCGCGGCGAGTTCGCGATCGCCGAGCTCTGCGAGCTGACCAATCAGGGCAATTCCGTCGCTGGCAAGTTGCCGCTGCAGTGCTGCCCCAACGCCCCACAACAGCGAAACCGGTTTGTCGGCGAGGAAGGCAGCCGCCTCGCCGCGGCTAACAATTGCAAAGCCGCGCGGCTTGTCGAGATCGGAGGCGATCTTGGCGAGGAATTTGTTGTCGCTCAGTCCGATCGACACCGTAATGTCGAGCGCCGTTTCCACCCACTTGGCGAGCGCAGCAAGCAGCTGGGCGGGGCACACGCCATGAAGCATTTGTGTGCCGCCGAGGTCGAGAAAAGCCTCGTCGATCGACAACGGCTCGATCAACGGCGTGAGTCGCTGCATCTCAGCGCGCACTTCACGCCCGACTTCCCGATACTTCGCCATGTCCGGGCGTATCACCACCGCATCCGGGCAGGCGGCCAGCGCCTTGAACATCGGCATGGCCGAGCGCACGCCGTAGAGCCGCGCCACATAACAGCAGGCGAGCACGACGCCGCGGGCGCCGCCGCCGATGATGACCGGGCGATCGGCCAGCTCGGGTCTGCCGCGCTTCTCGACCGTCGCATAAAACGCGTCGCAATCGACATGCGCGATGGACAAGGTGCCGAGTTCCCGATGGCTCACCAGGCGTGGTGATCCGCACGCCTCGCAACGCTCGCCGGAGGTGGAGCTAGCGAGGTCGCAGCAATCGCGGCACAGCGTGGTCAAGGAGCCTCCTCCGGTCGCCACAACCAGGCCGCGCCGCGCACTCCGCTAGAGTCGCCGTGGACCGGAGGGAGGAGCCGGGTGACCGCGCGATCCGAAAAGATATACCGCGTCCATAACCGGGGCACTTGCTCGTAGAGCGTCGAAATTCCGGACAGGCCGCCGCCGAGTACGATCACACCGGGATCGATCAGGTTGATTACCGACGCCAGCCCGCGGGCGAGGCGGTCCATATAGCGCGCGAGGGTCGCTTGGCAGTCCGGATCTCCGCTTTCGGCTGTGCGGGCGATCTGCGGTGCACTAAGGCTTTCCCCACAATGGCAATAATGATCTGCGGCGAACCCCGGGCCTGAAAGGAATCTCTCGATACAACCCGACCGGCCGCAGTAGCAAGGCGGGCCCGGGATCTCGTCCGGGGTCGGCCAGGGCAGCGGATTATGTCCCCATTCTCCTGCGATTGCGTTGGCGCCGACGAGGATCTGTCCCCTAATGGCGATGCCGCCCCCGACGCCGGTGCCGAGAATGACCCCGAATACGGCATCGATCCCGGCTCCCGCGCCATCGGTGGCTTCCGACAGCGCAAAGCAATTCGCGTCGTTAGCGAGGCGCGTCGGGCGCCCGAGCGCGGTCTCGATGTCGCGCTGCAAGGGGCGCCCGTTCAACCAGGTGGAATTGGCGTTTTTGATGAGGCCGGTTTTCGGGGAGACAGCGCCCGGAACACCAATCCCGAGCGAAGCCGTTGCGCCGATTTCTTGCTCGATGCATCCGATGAGAGCAATGATCGCGTCGATTGTTGCGCGGTAGTTCTGCACCGGCGTCGCAACTCGGCGGCGGACGCGCATCAACCCCGAGACGTCGACGGCGGCGCCCTCGATTTTGGTGCCGCCGAGATCGATGCCAATGCGGAACCGTGCAGACATTGCGCGATCTTCCTTCGAAGGGCGTCAGTTACGGAAAATTAAGTTCGATCCTTTACACAGCACCAGAGTAGCCGCATGCGGAACGGCGGTCACCGAGTCGCCTCGTCCAGAGCGATCGACCGCTCCGCCGGCATTCAGCAGCTTTTCGAGGCCGGCAGCATGACGTTCGAAGTTACGAAACCGGAGACGAAGGCTGATCGACAAATACGGAAGAAGGTATTGATCGTCGAGGACAACGACCTCAATATGAAGCTCTTCAACGATCTTCTCGTGGCCCATGGGTATGGTACACTGCAGACCAACGACGGTGTCGAGGCGCTTGCGCTGGCCCGCCAGCACCGTCCCGACCTGATTCTGATGGATATTCAGCTTCCCGAAGTATCCGGTCTTCAAGTTACCCAATGGCTCAAGGAAGACGATGAGCTGCGCATGATCCCGATCATCGCGGTGACCGCTTTCGCCATGAAGGGCGATGAGGAGAAGATCCGTGACGGTGGCTGCGAGGCGTATATTGCGAAGCCGATTTCGGTAGCAAGCTTTATGAGAACCGTCGAGCGTTTCCTCGCCTGAGGCGAATGCTCGACCCCACCTTGTAGGTGTGAGCCGCTCATGTCTGGCCGAGTTTTGGTTGTCGACGATGTCGAGGCGAATGTAAAACTGCTCGAAGCCAAGCTCTCGAGTGAATATTTCGAAGTTCTATCGGCCTATGATGGACGTACCGCCCTGCAAATTGCTGGAGCGGAGTTGCCGGACGTTATCCTCCTCGACGTCATGATGCCGCGAATGGACGGCTTCGAAGCTTGTCGCCAACTAAAGGACAATCCACGGACTGCCGACATCCCGGTCGTCATGGTGACGGCGTTGTCCGATGTCGCCAACCGGGTTCGCGGTCTCGAGGCCGGTGCGGATGATTTCCTGACGAAGCCGGGTAACGACATCGCCCTGTTCGCACGCGTGCGGTCGCTGGTTCGGCTGAAGCGGATGATGGAGGAATTGCGCGTCCGAGAAAGCATTTGCGGACGGTTTGGCGACCGCGACGCCCCCACCGCCGAGGATGCCGGCCCTGCCCGGATCCTGATTGTCGATGACGACGAATTCGCCGCGGCAAAAATGAGCGAAACGTTGCTGCCGATTGCCAATTCGGTGGCTAGCGCGTCGAGCTGTGCCGAAGCACTGCTGCTCGCTGTCGACACCGAGCTGATCATAGCGAGCTTATCGATACCGGGTAGCGACGCGCTGCGGCTCGTCACCCAGTGTCGTGCGAACGAGGCCTTCCGCCAGCTTCCGATCTTGCTAATCGCCGAGGACAGGGATCTGCCTCGTCTTGCCAAAGGACTCGATTTGGGCGCGAATGACTATCTCATACGCCCGGAAGATCGGAACGAGCTGCTGGCGCGGACGGCTACCCAGGTTCGCCGCAAGAGGCTGCAGGACCGATTGCAAGAGAGTTATCGGCGCAGCCTTGCACTAGCGCTAACCGATGAGCTGACCGGCCTCTACAACCGACGATATTTGGACGCGCATCTCGACGAACTCATCGAACGCGTCCACCAAGACGGGATCAGTGCTGCCGTTTTAGTGTTTGATATCGATCATTTCAAACAAGTGAACGACACGCACGGGCACGCTGCAGGGGATGATGTGCTGAAAGAACTCGCCGCCCGAACGGTAAACAGTGTCCGCAGCGTCGATCTCGTCGCGCGATGGGGGGGCGAGGAATTCGTCGTTGTTATGCCCGAGACAGATCTCGCCATCGCTGCCTCGGTTGCCGAGCGTCTTCGTGCGGCGGTCGCGAGAGAGCCGTTCACCCTTAAGGAGGAGGGTAAAACCCTGCCCGTGACGATCAGTATTGGCGTGACCGCCGCTACCGAACGGGGCGATGATCGCGACAAAATATTAAAGCGCGCCGATGCTGCACTTTATACTGCCAAGACCCGCGGGCGAAATTGCGTGATCGTGCGCTCACCGGTGATGGCGCCGCTCACGATGGCTTCATCACCGAAAGAGACGGATATAATGATCCGGTCGTGAGGTTGGCGAAATCTGCCGATCCCTAAAATGAAACCACCCCGCTTTGGATGGCCGGATTAAGCCCCCCTTTGTCGGAGCCGCGGGAACTCTAGTCAAAGCGAGCAGACGCGGTAGTCACGGGCGAAGATAGCCTCTCACCCCGGCCCTCTCCCCGCCGCCCGGGCGAGGGAGAGATGTCGCAGATGCCCAACCTCAGCCCTCCCGCCAATCCGACTCTTGTTGCGATCGAGAGGCGGAGCGCCATCATGCTTCGGCATGCGGCAGCAAGGAGGGGCACGTGGAGAGCTCCGCGTTCCTCGGTCTGCGGACGCGATCTACTTGCGGGTGGCTTTGCGGTCGCTCACTCCCGACCGGCGCATTGAAAGGGGCTATCCGTGGTCTCTAAAAACGTCAGCAGGTATGAGGTTTCACGAGCGAGTTGACGCGCCGCGCGGCCGACTCTTAGCCTGAAACCCTTCCCACTCACAGGAGGTCGAGGAATGGCCAAGATCGAGCAATATGCTGCCCGCCAGGTTTGGGATCCGCCGACCTACTCGCAGGCCGTCAAGGTGACCGGCGGAGAGACCATTCTCTATATCGCCGGTCAGGTGGCCTACGACGACAAAGGGGGTGCGGCATATCCCGGCGACTTCAAGGCGCAGGCTCGGGCTGCCCTCCTGGCCGTCAAGGCACAGGTGGAGGCGGGCGGCGGCTCGATGGCGAATATCGTCAAGGTCAACACCTATCTGACCGATATCCGCCATCGCGCCGATTACGGGCCCATCCGCGAGGAATTCTTCGGCAAGAAGATGCCGGCTTCGACGCTGGTGGCCGTCGCGGCGCTGGCGCAGCCCGATTTTCTGATCGAGATCGAAGCGGTGGCGGTGATCTGACGTAATTTAGGGCAGCAGAGGTATGGGTGACCCGCTGTGCCCAACCTCGGTCTGATCATAGTCGATCCCGGCTACTTTCATGTCGCTCTCGTGCAACAGGAGATGTACCCGAACGGAACGCGGGCCTACCGCGGCGGCCGGGCGCGACTGGAGATAAGGTAGGGCGCGGCGGAGAGTTGGCGTCCCGAACTGTACGTCGTGCCGCGTGCAGATATCGGCGCGGCGCCCGAGCGACGGATCGCGGCATTGCAGGATGCCTATCCGGGTGTCGGCCCGGAGCAACGCAGCGGGACATGGCGGGTAGTCATTCCCGACGGGTTGCGGCTTGGGCATGATGCTCGTTTCATCCAACTGACCCGCCAGTTCCTGTACTATGTCGAGCATCCGCGCTCGCTCCCCGCGTGGGAGCGCCAACATGCTCACAAAGTATTACGCTTGTACCGGGGTGTGGCGATGTCCCGCAGAGAAAGCTAGTCTGCAGTGGAGATCCAAAAATCCCCAATCAGTGTTGTCCCCGGCGCCGGCATGACCCGATGGGCGGCGAGGTTGTTCTTGCGCTCGCCGCGATGGTCCACGGCGCCTCCAACAGCTGGCGCATGGAGGATGTCGGCCTCGATCGCCAGGGGTTCGGTCCGCGCAGCTCGCGGAGAGCTTAGGCGCTCGGTATGCGCCTACTGTTGAAGTGAGATATCCACGAAGAAAATCGATGCGTATGGTAGCGCTCGCCGCAGCCCACCAGGGGAGGACAGAGAATGGCAAACGACATCGCCAATACGGATACTAGGCCATCGCTTGTCGAGATTGCCTCGGGCAAGCTGCGCGGCGCGGACGCTGCCCGCGTCTATGCGTTCAAGGGCGTCCCTTATGGCGCCTCGTGCGCGGGTCGCAACCGTTTCATGGCGCCGCAGCCGTCACAGCCCTGGGTCGGTGTGCGGGACGCGTTCGCCTATGCCGGCCATGCGCGCAATCGCCGAACCGGCCGAAACGCCGGCCAGAACTCGAAACCATTCTCGGCCCGGCCGACACGACGCCGGAGGGCGAAGACTGCCTGACCTTGAATCTGTGGACACCCGGCCTCGGCGATGGCGCCAAACGGCCGGTCATGGTTTGGCTGCACGGCGGCGGCTTTGCGTACGGCTCGGGCAACCGCGCGGTCACCGATGGCGCCAATCTGGCGCGGCGCGGCGATGTCGTCGTGGTCAGCGTCAACCATCGCCTCAACATTTTCGGCTTATCCCGGCAAAATAACAATCTTTAACGAGTTGGACGGCGGCGGCAAGGTCAGCGTCCTCCTCGCGATGCCGGCGGCGCGCGGACTGTTTCACGGCGCGATCATCCAGAGCGGCGCGGCGATCCGCATGTCGACGCGCGAGCGGGCGAATGCCCTGGCCGAAGCGGTGCTTAAAGAGGTCGGGCTCAGTCGCGGCGAATGCGAGCGGCTACACACCCTGCCGGCCGAGCGGTTGCTCGCAGCGATCGCGCCGGCCTCGCGTGCGGTTGGTAGCACTCATTGGCCGCTCCTCGACCGTTACGATTTCGGCCCGGTGGTCGATGGCAGTGATCTGCCGCAACATCCCGGTGAGCCCGGCGCGCCGGAGATCGCCGACGACGTCCCGCTGATGATCGGCGGCACCAGGGAGGAGAGCGCGTTTTTCCTCGCCGATGACGATGCTGCGTGGAACGGCACATTGAGCGAGGAGGCATTGGGTCAGCGGATCGCGGCGGTAGCCGCTGCCGAGACCGACAACCTGCTCGCTGCTTATCGCGCCGCCATGCCGCAGGCGGGCCCCGGCGACCGGCTGATCGCGGCGCTGACTGGCTCGAATTTCTGGATCCGCTCGGTCTTGCTTGCGGAACGCTACGCGGCACGGCGCCGGGCCCCGGTCTACATGTATTCGCTTGACTGGCAGAGCCCTGCGCATGGCGGCCGCCTGAAGGCGCACCATGCAATGGATCTGCCTTTTGTCTTTGACAATGCCGACGTGCCGGATACGACCGCCAGCGCCCCGGGCGCGCGCGAGCTTGCGGCGCGAATTTCAGAGACTTGGATCGCCTTCGCCCGAAACGGAACACCTGACAATTCGGGAATCCTACCCTGGCCCCGTTACACGAGCCAGGACCGCGCGACCATGATATTCGATACCGCCTGCCGTGTCGTGTCCAATCCGGACCGCGAGATGCGGCTGCTGTGGAGCCGCGTTGCGCCAACCAGTAGTCAGTAGGGGCCGCAATTGTATCGCGAGCCGTGCAGGCGCTAGGCGTCGAGGGTGTGCTCGCGCTCCCACTCGGTCAGATGCCGCATGTAGTCGTTCCACTGGGCCATACGCAGCTTGACGTAGGATTCGACAAAGCCAGCGCCCAAAGCCTCGCGCAGCAGCGTTGAGGTTTGGAAGGCGCGTAGCGCGTCGAGAAGGTTGAGCGGCAGCCGCGGGATGCCGGCGGGAGCGGCGCCCGGCTCGTACATGTTGATGTCGAGCCGCTTGCCGGGATCCCGCTTTTTCGCGACCCCATCGAGACCGCCGGCGAGAATGCCCGCCTGCAACAGATACGGGTTCACGGCCCCGTCCATCAGCCGCAATTCGAAGCGGCCCGGTTCCGGAATCCGCACCATATGGGTGCGGTTGTTCGCGCCATGGCTGATCGCGTTCGGCGACCAGGTGGCACCCGACACGGTCGGCGCCGCGTTGATCCGCTTAAAGCTGTTGACGGTCGGCGCGAAGAGGGCGGTCAGCGGCTCGGCATGCGCGAGGATGCCGCCGAGAAAATGGTAGGCGAGGGTAGGGAGGCCGAGCTCTCCCCCGGGATCGTGGAACAGATTAGTCTCGCCCGCGCGGTCCCATAACGAGACATGAGCGTGGCAGCCAGTGCCGGTCAGATGCGCAAACGGTTTCGGCATGAAGGTAGCGCGGAGCCCGTGCTGCTGGGCGATCTCCTTGACCATGAACTTGAAGAACACGTGGCGATCGGCGGTGACGAGCGCATCGTCATAGGTCCAGTTCATCTCGAACTGGCCGTTGGCGTCCTCGTGATCGCTCTGATAGGGCACCCAGCCGAGCCCAAGCATCGCATCGCTGATCGTGCGGATCAGCTCATAATGCCGCAACAGTGCCGTTTGGTCGTAGCACGGCTTAGCTTGCCGGTCGCCCCCGTCGGCGACCGTCCGTCCGTCGGGGCGCAGCACGAAGAACTCGGCCTCGACGCCGGTCTTCAGCCGATAGCCCTGCGCTTCGGCCGCGGCGAGTTGGCGTTTCAATACATGGCGCGGAGCATGCTCGGACCGGCTGTCCATCGATATGGAGATCGGCGGCGAGCCAAGCGATCTCGGGTCTCCACGGGAGCTGGATCAGGCTCGCCGGGTCCGGCACCGCGAACATGTCGGGATCGGCCGGGGTCAGGTCGAGATGGGTGGCAAACCCGGCAAACGCCGCGCCATCGCGCTGCATCTGTCCAATCGCCGCAGCCGGCACGAGCTTTGCCCGCAACACGCCGAAGAGGTCGACAAAGCTGATCAGGAAATAGCGGACCCCCATGTCCGTTGCCGCTTTCGCCAGATCCTGCGACATCAATGTCTCCCGCTGTGGCTTTAGTACCCGTTCTTTCCCGGGATCCAATCGGTGCCGGCCAGCGGGACGCCCGCCATGGCGGCGGCTTCGACGGTCAGCGCGGCGAGGTCTTCCGGCTCGAGATTTTGGAGGTGCGACTTGCCGCAAGCGCGGGCCAAGGTCTGCGCCTCCATCGTCAATACCGTCAGGAAATTGCGGACCCGCCGCGCGCCTTCCTCTACATCGAGCCGGCTTTCGAGCACCGGGTCCTGCGTCGTGATGCCCACCGGGCAGCGCCCGGTATGGCAGTGATGACAGGCGCCTGGCTCGGTCCCGAGCGCATGATAATCCTCGACATGGATCGCGCGGTTGCAACCCAGCGCGATCAGCGCGGCGGTGCCGAGCGAGACCGCATCGGCGCCCATTGCCAGGGCCTTGGCGACATCAGCCCCGCTGCGAATACCGCCGGAAATGATCAGCTGCACCTTGCGGTGTTGGCCCATCTCTTGGAGCGCCTCGACCGCTTGGCGCAAGGCCGGCAAGGTTGGGATGCCGGCATGCTCGATAAAGACATCCTGGGTGGCGCCGGTGCCGCCCTGCATGCCGTCGAGCACGACGACATCGGCTCCGGCCTTGACCGCGAGCTGAACGTCATAACGCGGCCGCGAGGCACCGATCTTGACAAAGACCGGCTTTTCCCAGTCGGAGGCTTCGCGCAGCTCCTGGATCTTGATCGTCAGATCGTCGGGGCCGGTCCAGTCCGGGTGACGACAGGCGCTGCGCTGGTCGATGCCGGTGGGCAGGGTTCGCATTTGGGCGACCCGCTCGGTGATCTTCTGCCCGAGCAGCATACCGCCGCCTCCTGGCTTGGCACCTTGGCCGACCACGATCTCGATCGCCTCACAGGCGCGCAGGTGGCTGGGGTCGAAGCCATACCGCGACGGCAGCACCTGGTAGACGAGGATCTTTGATGCGGCGCGCTCTTCCTCGCTCATGCCACCGTCACCAGTCGTCGTGCTGGTGCCGACCGCGCTGGCGCCGCGACCAAGCGCTCGCTTAGCATTGGCGCCGAGCGCGCCAAAGCTCATGCCGGCGATGGTGATCGGGATCGTCAATTCGATCGGTTTTTTCGCAAAACGGGTGCCGAGTGTCACATCCGTTGCACAGCGCTCGCGATAGCCTTCGAGCGGATAGCGCGAGATCGAGGCGCCGAGCAGCACGAGATCGTCAAAGCTCGGCAGCCGCCGCAGGGTGCCAAAGCCGCGGATCTGGTAGAGTCCCTCGTCGGCTGCGCGCTCGATCTCGGCAATGATTTCGGGAGAAAAGGCGGCGGAGTGCCCGAGCGGAGGGAGCGTCATCATCAATACTCGGCCGCATGGTCGATATGGAAATTATAAAGGCGCCGAGCCGAGCCGTAACACCGGAAACGCGTCGCATCGGCGGTGACGGCGGCACGGTCGAGGAGGGCGGCAACGTGCTCGACACCGGCTTGCGTCATCTCCTTCTCAACGCAGTCGGAGCCGAGGCTGGCGACAGTGCCGGCGACAAAGATTTCTGCCTCGTAAATTGAGTCGCCGAGGTCCTGACCGGCGTCGCCACAGACGACTAACGTACCGGTTTGGCCCATAAACGCGCTCATATGGCCGACCGAACCGGCAACGACAATGGCGACGCCTTTCATTGAGATGCCGCAGCGCGCGCTGGCATCGCCCTCGATGACGACGAGCCCGCCACGCCCCGAGGCGGCGGCGGATTGCGAAGCATTGCCGCGCACGTGGACTGACCCGCTCATAATGTTCTCGGCGAGGCCAGTGCCGGCATGGCCGTCGACGACAATCGTCGCCGCCGCGTTCATGCCGGCGCAGTAATAGCCGACATGCCCCTTGATCTCGACATGCACCGGCTCGGTGAGGCCGACTGCAATCGCGTGTGCGCCGTTCGGATTGAGCACTCGCCAATAACGCTGATCCGTCCGGAGGGTGAGCTGGTGCAGTCTTTGATTGAGCGCGGTTACCGAACTCCCAGCCAGATCGATCTCGATCACTGGCGCTGCCACGAATAAACGGTTGCCGGCTGTGGCTCCAAGATCTCGGCCGTTGCCGCGCCGGGGAGCGTCGCGATCGCGCGGTATTCGGTGGCCATCGCGACCCAGTCGTCGGTTTCGGCGAGTACCGCCGGTTTGCAGGCGATCGGGTCGCGCAAGATCGCGAAGCCGTCCCTGGTGCCGACGGCAAGAGCGTAAAACCCGTCAAAATCGACCAGTGCCGCCTTGAGCGCCTGGGTCAGGTTCATTCCCTGGCGCAACCGCCAGGTCAGGTAGCCCGCCGCAACCTCGGTGTCGTTGTCCGTCATGAAGCGGATGCCCTCGCGGCGCAACGAGCGGCGCAGCTGGTTGTGGTTCGACAGCGAGCCGTTATGGACGAGACAGAGATCGACGCCGGTAGAGAAAGGATGGGAGTGCTCGGTCGTGACCGCGCTTTCGGTCGCCATCCGGGTATGACCGAGCGCGTGCGTGCCGCAGCGGTGGCCAAGATCGAAGCGCTGCGCGACTGCGTCGGGCAATCCGACATCCTTGAATACCTCGATGCGTTCACCAAAACCAAACGTGTCGAGCTCAGGATGGTGCCGGGCCAGCCAGGCAAAGAGCCGCTCCGCTTCGGCGCACAACGTGAAGACGGCGTGGCTGCCGTAATGCCGGGCCAGGCCGGGGAGCGGGAACGCGGCGCCGAGCTCGGCTTCGAGCACCGCCCAATCGTATTCTTTATCGGGCGCGTGCAACGTCGCCTTGAACGCGCCTTCCGGCCCCGCATCGCCATAGAGGGCAAAGCCGGTGCTGTCCGGGCCGCGCTCGGCCATCTGCGACAGCATCCCGGCCAGCAACGGCCCAAGGTCCGGCGTCGCTGTGCCGCGCTTAAAGAACAACCCAACAATCCCGCACATCAAAAGCTCCGATGGGCTGATCAGACAACCTACGCATGGCGGCGGCAAAGCTCAAGTTGTCCTGCCGCGCAGCTACCACCGTGCAGCAGTAGCGCTACCGGTGCTGATCGCGGCGATTTGATTGAGAGCTTCATCAAAAGCAGCGGGATTGGGTCTCAGCCGCGAAGGTCGGTTGACAGCGACCGAAGGATAATCCGAAGCTCGCCGATCGCTTTAATAAAGGGCTGAGCCGAATGACTCCGAATATTTCAAAGTCTCACGTCGTCACCCCCGCGAAAGCGGGGGTCCAGGGTTCCCCGAAGGACGCTGCCGGCATCTGGATTCCCGCTTTCGCGGGAATGACGAATTAGTGGCACAGCTGAGCTACGTTCACGGGGCGAGCGATCGGCCGTTCATCGGCGATACGATCGGCGCCCATTTCGACCGGATTGTCGAGCGCTTCGCAGAGCGTGATGCGCTGATTGTCCGGCATCAGCAGGTCCGTTGGACCTACCGGGAGCTGAAAGAACGGGTGGACGCCTTCGGCGCTGGCCTCTTGGCGCTGGGGCTCAAGCGCGGCGACCGCATTGGAGTGTGGTCCCCGAACAATGCCGAATGGGTGGTAACCCAGTTCGCCACCGCAAAGGTCGGCCTCATCCTCGTCAACATCAACCCGGCCTACCGCCTGGCCGAGCTCGAATACGCTCTCAACAAGGCCGGCTGCGTTGCCCTCGTGACCGCGGCGCAGTTCAAGACCAGCGACTACCTTGCGATGCTGAGTGAACTGGCCCCCGAACTCGCTACTGCGTCGCTCGGCAATCTTCACGCGTCACGGCTGCCGGCACTGCGGCTGGTGATCACCATCGGGGCGGAAAACGCGCCCGGCTTCGTGCGGTTCGAGGATGTGTCAGGTCTCGCCCGCGATGCCGAGCGGCACCGTCTCGCCGCGCTTGCCGATGAGCTGCAATTCGATGACCCGATAAACATCCAGTTCACCAGCGGCACGACCGGCTTTCCGAAGGGCGCCACCCTCAGCCACCACAACATCTTGAACAACGGTTTCTTTGTCGGGCAGGCAATGCGGTTCACCGCGCAGGACCGGCTCTGCATCCCGGTGCCGCTCTATCACTGCTTCGGCATGGTGCTCGGCAGCCTCTGCTGCCTGACGCATGGCGCAGCCATGGTCTATCCGAGCGAAGGCTTCGACCCGCTCGCCACCTTGACGACGGTCGAGGCCGAGCGGTGCACCGCGCTTCACGGTGTGCCGACGATGTTCATCGCTGAGATGGACCACCCCGATTTCGCGAAATTCGATCTGTCCTCGTTACGCACCGGCATCATGGCCGGCAGCCCGTGCCCGATCGAGGTCATGAAACGGGCTGTCGACCGGATGCACCTGTCCGAGATCACGATCGCCTACGGCATGACCGAGACCAGCCCGGTGAGCTTTCAGTGCTCGACCGACGATCCGATCGAGCGGCGAGTGTCCACGGTCGGGCGGGTGCAGCCGCATATCGAAATAAAGATCGTCGATGCCGAGGGTCGGATCGCGCCGTGCGGCACGTCAGGCGAATTGCTGACGCGCGGCTATTCGGTCATGCTCGGCTACTGGGATGACGAGCAGAAGACGCGCGAGGCGATCGATGCGGCCGGCTGGATGCGGACCGGCGATCTCGCGACCATCGACGCCGAGGGCTACTGCAACATCGTCGGGCGGATCAAGGACATGGTGATCCGCGGCGGCGAGAACGTCTATCCGCGCGAGATCGAGGAGTTTCTCTACCGCCACCCGAAGATCCAGGATGTGCAGGTGATCGGCGTGCCCGACACGCGGTATGGCGAGGAGCTCTGCGCCTGGGTCCGCCTGCGCGACGGCGAGACCGCGACCCCTGAGGAAATCCGGACCTTCTGCCAAGGGCAGATCGCACATTACAAGGTGCCGCGCTATGTTAAATTCGTCGATGGCTTTCCAATGACGGTCACCGGCAAGATCCAGAAATTCCTGATGCGCCAGCAGATGATCGAAGAGCTGGGTCTGAGCTTGCAGGAAACCGCCTGATGAGCAGGATCGCGTCCGTCACGACCCACATGATCTCGGTGCCGCGGCCGCAGCCGGTGTGGACCGCGCACGAGGAGAGCAAAGCTTGGAATATCATCCTGACGGAGCTGCGCACCGATGACGGTCTCGTCGGCTATGGGGAGATCCACGGCACACCGATGCCGCGGATCTGCGAGTGGGTGAGCCGATTTCGCGAGATCGTCCACGGCATGGACGCGCTGGCTCACATGGCGGTGTGGGAGAAGCTCTTCGCGCTGACCTCGCCGCGCCCCGGCGGCATCGAAGGCCGTGACGGTTTGCCGCCGCCTGTCCCACGCGGCGAGCGCGCCCAGGTCATGGCGGCGATCGCCGGGATCGACATCGCCTTGTGGGACATCAAGGGGAAAGCCGCCGGCCTGCCGGTATACCGGCTGCTCGGCGGCGAGAACCGGCCGATCTTTACCTATGCCACCGGCGGCTACTATCGGCCGAATATGACCAATGCCGATTACGGTGCAGAGCTGGCGCGCTTTCTTGAGCTCGGCTACCGGGCAGTAAAGCTAAAGACCGGAGCGGGTACTGTCGCCGTGGAGGCGGATCGGATCGGGGCGGTGCGCGGAGCGATCGGCGATGAGCCCTTGCTGATGCTCGACATGAATGCGGCCTACGATCTGCCGGACTGCATCCAATTTGCCCACGCAGTCGAACCGCACCGGATCTTCTGGCTCGAGGAGCCATTGCATTGGTACCTGCAGGCGCCCGATTTCGCCCGGCTGGCGGCGGCGACGCCGATCCCGCTGGCGCACGGCGAGCGTGAACTGACCCGCTTCACAATACGCGATTTCATCGTTGAGGGCGGCATCCGTTACGTCCAGTTCGACGCGACGCGCGCCGCCGGTTTCACCGAGGCGCTGCGCATCGCCCAGCTGGCGGAGCAACACGGCACGATGGTCGCGCCACATACCGCGCCTGAGCTGCATGGTCATCTGGTTCTCGCATTGCCGCGCTGCGTCTTTGGCGTCGAATCCCACGGTGGGCCGCAGACCGATCCGTTGGCTTACGGTCTCTTCCGCGAGCACCCGGAGCTGCGCGATGGTCATTTGATTATTGGGGACAGTCCAGGCTTCGGCCTCGACATCGATTGGGCTTTTGTCGACAGATACCGGGTCCAATAAGTGGCCGTTTCAACGACAGTGTAGGGCTGTCCGGATGCCCACGCCTTGTGCGAGACGTCGCAGGGTTCCGCTTTTGTGGGGCGACCTAACCTGGACTAAGTGGCCGATTGGGCGAGCCGGCGACTACGATCGTCCATAGGACGCGTATTGCGGGATGACCGCGGCCTCTTGCGCCGACCACACCGACT
>WNFR01000741.1_pt1 | contig 45680 bp, 45 predicted proteins | sample 5400221 | NCBI WGS metagenome assembly WNFR01 (sample SAMN13153357, study PRJNA577476) | soil metagenome | isolation source: 40 cm soil under Madrone tree | place: USA:California | collected 2016-06-14 | reverse complement strand
CGAGCATCGCAATGAGGAGTGCTGCGGCGAGCCGTGCCGGACGTCGTCGCAGCAAACCGCGCAGCGCGTAGGCGATCACAAGATCGGCGAGGGCAAGAAGCAGCGCGGCGGTCAGCAGCGGCGGCCTAAGGTCGATTTCGCCTCCGGTCGCGAAGTTCTCGCGGAGAATGTCCCGCGGGAGATTTTCGATCGGCTTCAATTCGGAGATTCCGGCCGAGAGATTGAGCGCGCGTCGGGCGTCGGCCGTGCCGTAGAAGCCCGGCGGGTGTCGGGGTGAGACGGTCGTGGTCGCCATCTCCCGGCTGGGGATCGGGCGAGCGGTGGGGAGCGCGCGCTGCAGCCGGCCAAACCCGTCGAGGGTCTCGAGCGGCGCCAGAGCCTCTTCGCCTGCTTCGGTTATGCCCTGGCTCATCGCCTCGATCCGCCGCAGCATTTCGACGAAGAGACCGGACAGTGCGAGGTTGGACCAGTCGGCGTTCGCCGTCGTATGCACGAGGACGATCCAACCCTGGCCCCGCTTCTCGGCGGTGACGAGGGGTGTGCCATCGGCCAAGCGCGCCCAGGTCTTGCTCGCGAGGTCGAGATCCGGCTCCGCAAGGACCTGGCGCGACACGGTCACATCGGCCGGTACCGCTAGCCCGGCGAATGGGCTGTCGGCCTCGAAGGGAGCGAGCTTCGCCGGCTGCTCCCAGGAGAGCGCGCCGCCGATCGTGCGGCCGCCGCCGTGTCGCAGCCGCACCGGGAGCAAATGGTCGCCCTGCTCGGCGAGGCGCGGCCCGGCGAAACGCAGCAGCAGCCCGCCGCCCTCGATCCACTTGGCGACCGCCGCTTCCTCGGCGGGCGAATCAGGCCCTGTATCCGAAAAGATCAGAATGGCGAGTTCGCGGTTGAGGAGATCCGAGGCGCTGCCTCGACGGATTTCGCTGAACGGGCCAAGCGCTCGCTCGAGGTAATAGTTTTCAGCCAACAGCGGCTGGCCACGGGTGTTCGGTGCCGCAACGACCCCGACCGGGCGCCGGCGCCAGCGCTCGTCCACCAACAGCACCGCACCGGCGGATTGATCGCCCTCGATCTCGATTCGGGTCATGCGGTTGCGAAGCTCGCTGGGCATCGGCAGCCGGAGCTCTGCCCCTTTCGCCTCCGGCTCGATCGCTACGGCCTGCCGCGCGAGCAGGCGACCGTCGTCGCCGCTTGCACGCACTTGGAACAGCCGCGGTGCCGATGTCGGCAATGAGCGTAGCATAACGCCGACATCTTTCGCTTCGATAGACCCGGCAGCGAGCATGACAGAAGCCTCGGCGGGTCCAGCCGCGAGATAGCGCAAGTTTCCCCGCCCGGCGAGATAGCCGGCCAGCGCCTCATTCCCCCCCTCGTCCGCGACGCCGTCGCTGAGCCAGACAGCGGAACTCGCATCCGGCAAGGAAAGGGCTTCGAGGCGGGCCAGCGCGGTCCGCCGGTTAACGGGCCACGGCTTGGGCAGCAATGCCTGGACCTCGGCGCGAGCATCTGCTGCGCGGAGCGGCGTCAATGCTGCCGGAGGCTCGTCTGTGGCGGTCGCAGCGGTCGTGACGAGGACCACTTGCCGGTCTTCGCGCTCGGCCTCGGCCAAGAGGCCGGTCAACGCCGCTTGCCGGGCTGGCCAGTCGCGCGCCGCCGCCCAGCCGTCGTCGACGATGAGGAGGATCGGCCCGGCCGATGCGAGGCGTGCCTCGGGGTTGAGCAGCGGATGGGCGACGGCCAAAATCACCAGGGCGGCAAGGACCATGCGCAGTAGGATCAACCATAGCGGGGTGCGCGCCGGCGTTTCCTCGCGGGGGACCAGCCCGAGCAGCAGCCGGATCGCCGGGAACGCGATCCGGCGCGGTGCCGGTGGCGTGACCCGCAACAGCCACCAGATGATCGGCAACGCCGCCAATGCCAGGAGCAACCACGGCGAGACAAAAGCGAGAGAGCCGAGCGCCAGCATCGCCTAATCTGCTTTGCGTGTCGGTTTCTCCCTCTCTGCCCGCTTGCGGGGGGAGAGGGTTGGGGTGAGGTGGGTGGTGCTGAACCCAATTCGCAGCGGTGCCCACCTCACCCTCCCCATCGCTGGCGCGACGGGTCCCCTCCCTCTCCCCCCAGCGGGCGGAGAGGGCCAGTCGACACGGGCATCGATAGGATAAATCATTCGTCGCCGACCACCTGTTACCGCCGTCGGTCAGCCGACAAGGCGGCGTGCAGCGCTAGCAAGGCCAGGTGCGGTGGACGGTCGGTCCGATGGAAGCCGAAGCTCCAGCCGAGGGCGCCAGCGACCGTGGCGAGCCCATCGCGATGCTGCCGGAACCGGTCGGAGTAATCGCTGCGGATGCTTTCGACGCGGCTGATGACCACCTCGTCGCGCTCCTCAATCCCTGCAAATCGCACTCGTCCATCGAAAGGCAGGTCTTCTTCCGCCGGATCGACGACCTGCAGCAAATGGCCCTTGAGCCCGGCCGCGGCAAAGCGGGCGATGGCGGCATTGACGGCATCGAGCGGCGACAGAAAATCGCCGATCAGCACGAGCTGGGCGGCGCGCGGCAACGGCTCAAAGGCCGGGAGGCTCTCCGGCGCGGGCAGGACGCGGCCGATCAGTTCGGCAATCCGCGACAGCGCAATGCGCCCGCTCATCGGCGAGATGCCGGTGCCGAGCAAGGTCAGGCGCTCCCCACCGCGGACGAGCAAGCTGGCAAGCGCGACCAGAAGCAGTTCGGCCCGGTCACGCTTTGTCGGCCACTCGCCACCGGCGACGTAATCCGCCGAGGTGTATTCCATCGAAGCCGAGGCATCCCGCCACAACCACACGCTCTGCGCGGCTTCCCACTCGGTCTCGCGGACATAGAGCCGCTGCGACTTGGCGCTCTCGCGCCAGTCGATGCGCGCCGCCGCGTCGCCCGGTTCGTATTGGCGGAATTGCCAGAATGTCTCGCCTTGGCCGACACGCCGGCGGCCGTGCACGCCTTGTGCCACAGTGACCGCGACCCGCTCCGCCGCAACAAGAAGCGGCGGAAGGACGGCGGCGGCCTGTTCTGCGCGGTCCCGCAACGCGCCGGATTTCGGGGGACGACGCGTCAAAAACCCGACGCCGGAACGCGATTGAGTTGGGTTCAACGGAACGGGGCCGAAACCTGCTCGATGACCCGAGCCACGGTGACGCCCTCCGCGCGGCCGGCAAAGCTCACCGCCATGCGATGCCGCAACACCGGCGGCGCCAGAGCGATGACATCGTCGATTGATGGGCTGAACCGGCCATCGATCAACGCTCGGGCGCGACAGGCGAGCATCAAGGCCTGGCTGGCGCGCGGCCCCGGTCCCCAGGAGACGAAGCGTTTAACGCCATCAAAGGTGGTGTCATCCGGCCTCCCGGAGCGCACCAGCGAGAGGATCGCCTCGACGACGCTGTCGCCGACCGGGATCCGGCGCACCAAGCGTTGCGCCGCCATCAGCTCAGCCACATTCATCGCCGGCCGCGGCCGGTCGTCGATGACCCCGGTCGTCGCGATCAGCATCTGCCGCTCGGCCTCGAGGTCGGGGTAGTCGACGTCGATCTGCAACAGGAAACGGTCGAGCTGCGCTTCCGGCAGCGGGTAGGTGCCTTCCTGCTCGAGCGGGTTCTGGGTCGCCAGCACATGGAACGGGCGCGGCAGCGGGTGGTATTGGCCGGCGATCGAGACGCGGCCCTCCTGCATGGCCTGTAAGAGCGCCGATTGGGTGCGCGGGCTCGCGCGGTTGATCTCGTCCGCCATCAACAGCTGACAGAAGACGGGGCCGGGGATGAAGCGGAACGACCGACGTCCCGTCTCGCTTTCCTCGAGAACCTCGGAGCCGAGGATGTCGGCCGGCATCAGATCGGGCGTGCATTGGATGCGCTTGTCGTCGAGTCCAAGGATCGTGCCCAAAGTCTCGACGAGGCGGGTCTTGGCGAGACCGGGGACGCCGATCAACAGCGCGTGTCCGCCGCACAACAGAGTGATCAAGGCTTGCTCGACCACCTCGCGCTGCCCAAAGATGATTTCGCCGATACGCTCACGGACGAGGCTGAGGCTTCGGCCCAGCGCTTCGACCTCGGCAACGAGATCGGTGGAGGAGGCGTTGATGGGTGCAGTGGAAGTCAAGCAAACCGCTCCCTCTTCAAACTCTACGACGGATGCAAACCTGACCGAAAACCGCGGCTCCGGCAATTCCTCTCCAATATTGGCCCCCGCCGATGGCAAGCGGCCGTTGATTGATTGCGGCGATCTCGACATGCGGATCGCTCGCGACGGCACTTGGTCTTATCGTGGCTCTCCCATCGGCCGGTTGCCGCTCGTCAAGCTCTTCGCCTCCGTCCTGCGCCGTGAAGCGGATGGCCGTTATTGGCTCGTTACCCCGGCCGAGCGTGGCCGTATCGAGGTCGAGGACGTCCCCTTCCTCGGGGTGGCGCTGACGGTCGAAGGTGAAGGCCGCAACCAACGGCTGATCTTCCGGACTAATCTCGACGAATTTGTGACGGCGGGAGCCGACAACCCGTTGCGCGTCGAGACGGCTGCGGACGGCGAACCGGCACCCTATATTCTGGTACGCGACGGCCTCGAAGCGAGACTCGCGCGGCCGGTATTTTATGACCTCGTCGAGCTCGGCACGGAGGAACGGGTCGGGGACACGATACAATTCGGAGTATGGAGCCAAGGCATGTTCTTTCGGCTGGGCGAGCCTGGACCCGATTGGGAGTGACAGCCGCAGCGGCCGGCGGATCGGGACCAATTCATTTGACGCAAACCAATTCTTTTACCCCAGACTGGGTCATCGGGCGCTTTTTGCAGCTTGGCCAACCCGGCAGACGAGGCTTCGGCGGCGCTGCCGACCCGGTCGAAGCTGCCGCCCTCAGGGAAGCCACGCGCGGCGATCACGACCTCAACCCCGGCATGACCCCGCCGAGCACCGCCTTGCGGCCAGCGGCGGTGCTGGTCCCATTGATCGACCGGGCGGAGGGCATGTCCGTGTTGCTCACCCAGCGCACCCAGCATTTGAGCGCGCATGCCGGACAGATCTCGTTTCCAGGCGGGCGGATCGAGGAAAGCGATGCGGATGCGACCGAGGCTGCATTGCGCGAGACCGAGGAGGAAGTCGGGCTGATGCGCGAGCATGTGACGGTGATTGGCCGGCTCGACACCTACGTGACCGGAACGGGCTTCGAGATCACTCCTGTGGTCGGCATCGTCAAAACACCCTTTCCACTCGCCATCGATCCGTTCGAAGTGGCCGAGGTATTCGAGGTGCCGCTCTCTTTTGTCCTCGACCCGAACAATCATCGGCGCACGACTCGCGACTTCGAACACCGCACCCGGATTTTTTTTGTGCTGCCGTTCGAAAACCGAAACATCTGGGGGGCGACAGCCGGAATGCTGGTGAACCTGGCCGAGGTACTCGCCGGTTGAGGAGGCCATGCTCCGGGTCTTCTTCACGATCGTATTGCCGCTTCTCCTTCCCAGCTTGCTGTATTTACTGTGGCTCAGCGCCACGGGCTCCTCGCAGGAGGGCGGCGTCATCTCATGGACGACAGTGCCGTGGATCTGGCTCGCGGGGGCCGGCGCGGTTTTGCTGGCGGTCGTACTCGTGGTCGTAACCGTCCATTTCGGCACATCGCAAGAAGGGGTCTATGTGCCGCCGCGCTGGGAAGGCGATCGGATCGTCCCCGGTCACATCGAACCACAACCCAGCCGATGACCGAGATCGAAACCTCGCGCCGGATCGCGCCCCAGCCCTGGATGACCGAACCAGCGACCTTGGCCGTGCTCGGGGCGCTCGCGGCAGGGGGGGCGGAGGCGCGGTTCGTCGGCGGTGCGGTTCGCGACGCGCTGCTCGGCCGATTGACCCCGGGGTCGAGCCCGAGGGCCGATATCGACATTGCCACGCCGGCCACGCCCGAACGGGTAATCGAGCTGTTGGAGAAACGCGGCATCAAGGTCGTACCCACCGGCCTCGCGCACGGCACTGTAACCGCAATAGCCGGTACGCCGCCGCGGCATTTCGAGATCACGACCTTGCGGCGCGATGTCGAAACCTATGGCCGCCGGGCTCGCGTCGCCTTCGACGCGGATTGGGCCGCGGATGCGGCCCGACGCGATTTCACCATTAACGCGATCTTTCTCGCAGCCGATGGCACGATCCACGATCCGGTCGGGGGCCTCGCGGACTTGCGGGCCCACCGGATCCGCTTTGTCGGCGATCCCGCCGCCCGCATCGCCGAGGATGTGCTCCGATTGCTGCGTTACTACCGGTTCGAGGCGCGGTTCGGGAGAGGGGGCGGCGATCCGCAGGCGCGCCTAGCCTGCCGGGCCGCGGCCCATGTGTTGCCCAGCCTGTCGGCCGAGCGCGTCGCGCAGGAGCTCACCAAGCTCCTGGAGACACCCGACCCGCTCCCCGTGCTGCACATGATGCAGGAAGACAGCGTGCTCCCGGTCTTCCTGCCCGAGGCACAGCGGCTCGACCGTCTGCGGCAAATGATCGCGATCGAGCCGGAAGCAGACCCGCTGCGGCGGCTCGCCGCGCTGATCGAGGTCGACACCGCAGGCGCCATTGCCGTCGCCGAACGCCTGCGTTTTTCGAACGCGTGGCGCGATCGGCTCCGCGGTCTCGCGCCGCCCTGGGCGGTCGATCCGCGAGCGAATGGCCAGGCGCAGCGGCGAGCACTCTACCGGCTCGGCGCCGGGCGATATAGCGACATCGCCTTGCTGCAGGCGGCGGAAGGAGCGATGAGCGGGGAGCGCCTCACCGAACTCCTCGCCCTCGCCCGCAATTGGATCCCCCCGGTCTTCCCGCTCACCGGACACGATGTCACCAGGCTCGGCATTCGACCCGGCGAGAAGGTCGGCAAGCTCCTTGACGTGGTGCACGACTGGTGGGAAGCGGGCGACTATAGCGCCGACCGCGCCGCCTGCCTCGCCCGGCTCAAAGAACTGGTAGACTCGACCCGCTGAGCCCGCTGGGTTGCCGCTAAGGGGTCAGCCGCGTAGCCCCCGCCCCTGTTCGATCGGCGGAACACTGCGCGGCAATTTGGACATGCCGTCGCCAATGAAACCGCGAAAAACCCCACCACCCGGGAAACATCGGTTATCCCAGGCGTTAACCCAAGCCCACAATCTCGGAGATGTCTCATGGCAATGGTACGACGGCCGAGCACTGCAGCGCTCGGCACCCCCACCGACCTATCTGCCGAGGCGGTCGATGCAGTCACATCCGCCCTCAACCCGCTGGTAGCCGATGCATTTGCCCTGTATCTCAAGACGAAGAACTTTCACTGGCATGTCAGCGGCCCACATTTTCGCGACTATCATTTGTTGCTGGATGAGCAGGGCGATCAAATCTTTGCGTTGACGGATGTGCTTGCCGAGCGGGTCCGTAGTATCGGCGGAACCACTCTGAGATCGATCAGCCATGTTACAAGGCTGCAGCGCATCAAAGACAACGAGGAGGATTTCGTTGCGCCGATCGACATGCTTCGTGAATTGATGGAAGACAACAAGGCGTTTACCGTCAATATGCGAGCAACTCATGAAGTGGCCTCCGAAAATAACGATGTGGCCACGGCGAGCGTACTTGAGAATTTTATCGACGAGGCAGAAAAGCGAACCTGGTTTCTCTTTGAAGCGAGCCGAGTTATCGACCGCCGGAATGATTAGGCAAGAAGGCAGTTTCTTTGGGCGGACGGGCCGTCTTACGCTGGATGGCCCGCCTGCAAACTCATGGACGGGTATCGGTGCTTGACCCGACGCCCTTACCACGTAATCTACCCGTTGGAGGCGGTGCAAAAAATCACGCCGCCAGCACCCGTGACACGGTGTGACGGCGGCTGAGAGGATCGTCCGTCCCAAAGATCGAGGGTTGGAAGCGCTACCGCTGACCATTGGTCCCGCGCGGTGTCCGCGCGAGTACTGCAAGGGAGCGCATAGCCTTGGGTCACCGCACCAAACGCCGCTTTCGGCGAACCCGAGTTCCTCGAGAGGGTTGCATCAGATCTGATTGATCTGACGCTTATCGCGTATTTCGCGGCTAGGAACATTTTGCCATGTCCGGCCGACGGGCTGCACGACGGAAGACTCACATCACAACCGAGCGTCCGCCGTTTGAGCGCATTGCTCTGATCCTGCAGGGCGGCGGTGCTCTCGGCTCATATCAGGCCGGCGTGTACCAGGCGCTGGCAGAGACCAATCTGCATCCTGACTGGGTCGCCGGCATTTCGATCGGCGCCATCAACTCGGCCCTGATCGCCGGCAATCCGTCCGAAAAGCGCGTCGAGAGATTGCGAGAATTCTGGCAGGCAGTCAGCACGCCCCCATTCGGGATCACCGATTCCACATTGTTCGAGGTAAGGGACGAGTTCACCCACGGCCTCATCAATCAGGCGCGCTCACCGGGCGTTCTTTTGGGTGGGGCGCCGAATTCTTCAAACCGCGCGTGCCGCCGCCATACCTCCACCCGAACGGCACCCTGGAGGCGATCAGTTATTACGATGTCGCGCCGCTGAAAGCGACGCTCGAACGCCTGGTGGATTTCGACCGGATCAACGCATGTTTAATGCGCTTCAGTGTGGGCGCAGTCAATGTTCGTACCGGCAATTTTGTCTACTTCGATAGCACCACCCATCAGATCTGTCCGGAACACGCGATCGCCAGCGGCTCCCTGCCACCCGTTTCCCGGCTACAGAGATCGAAGGCGAGTATTATTGGGATGGCGGCCTTGTCTCCAATACGCCACTGCAGTGGGTGCTCGACAGCCGTCCGGGGAAAGATACGCTCGCTTTTCAGATCGATCTCTGGAGTGCGCGGGGTTCCGCGCAACCTGCTCGAATCCGAGACGCGTCAGAAGGAAATCCGCTATTCGAGCCGCACCCGGATGGCGACGGATCAATTCAAGAAGAAGCAGATCCTCCGGCGCGCTGCCGCGAGACTTCTCGCCAAAATTCCCGAGGATTTGCTCCGGACTACCGAGGCTGAGATGCTCGCTTTGGAGGCGGACGAAAAAGTCTACAATCTGATCCAGTTGATCTACCGTTCCAAGAATTACGAGGGGACGTCCAAGGATTACGAGTTCTCACGCCGGACGATGGAAGAGCACTGGCAGTCCGGCTACTACGATGCCGTTCGCACATTGCGCCACCCGGAGGTGCTGCAACGCCCGCAAGAAATGGATGGCGTGTTCACCTTCGATCTCGCACGCGACGGCCGCGAATAGGTATTCGCAATAGCATTGCCATCGAGGAGACTTGACAGATGAAACTCGCCGAAGCTCGTCGCAGTGCACTCGCCATGCCGCTGAACGACCCTGCCTATCCGCCTGGCCCGTACAAATTCTACAACCGAGAGTTTGTGGTCATGACCTACCGCACCGACCTCGACAAACTGCGCGAGGTGGTGCCGGAGCCATTGGAAGTGGCCGGCGACACAGTCGCCTATGAATTTATCCGCATGCCGGATTCCACCGGCTTTGGCGACTACACCGAAACGGGCCAGGTAATCCCAGTGCGGTTCAAGACCAAGGACGGCACGGTGCAGGAAGGCGGCTATGTCCACGCCATGTACCTCGACGACAACGCGCCGATCGCCGGCGGGCGCGAGATCTGGGGCTTCCCCAAAAAGCTGGCGAGCCCGAAGATGTCGCATGAAGGGGATGTCGTGGTCTGCACCCTGCACTATGGATCGGTGCTGTGCGTCTCCGCCACGATGGGGTTCAAGCATCGCGAGCTGGACCCCGCGCCGCTGCTGAAAGCGCTGGCCCGGCCGAACTTCATGATCAAGATCATCCCGCATGTCGACTGCACGCCACGGGTCTGCGAGTTGGTGCGCTACTATATGGAAGACGTCACGGTGAAGGGGGCCTGGGCCGGCCCGGCCGCCATCCAACTATTCCAGCATGCGCTGTGCGATGTGGCGCGGCTGCGGGTTCGCGAGGTGGTATCGGCCACCCATTATATAACCGACCTGACGCTCGGCCTCGGCGAGGTCGCGTTCGATTATCTGAAAGACGCCTGAATCACTCTGAAAGGAACTTCGATGTCCCGTTTCGATGGAAAGGTGGCCATCATCACCGGCGCAGCCAGCGGCATCGGCAAGGAGATCGCGCTGCGCTTTGCCGCCGAGGGCGGCGTACCGGTAATCGCCGATCTCAATCTCGACGCCGCGGACGCCACTGCGCGGGAGATCAGGACAAAGGGCCCTGACGCCTTTGCGGTCGGCATGAACGTGGCAGACGAGGCGGCGGTCGAGAAGGGTGTCACAGACACCATGGCGAAATATGGCCGGATCGATGTGCTGGTCAGCAATGCCGGGATCCAGATCGTCAAGCCGGTCGTGGATTTTCCTTTCGCGGACTGGAAACGGCTGCTGGCGATCCATCTGGACGGTGCGTTTCTGACCACCAAAGCTTGCCTCAAGCACATGTATGCGGCCAAATCCGGCAGTATCATTTATATGGGCTCGGTCCACTCAAAGGAGGCATCGGTCCTGAAGGCGCCTTATGTCACCGCTAAACACGGGCTCTTGGGGCTGTGCCGAGTCGTCGCCAAGGAAGGCGCCCAGTACAACGTGCGCGCCAATGTGGTGTGTCCCGGTTTTGTGCGCACACCACTGGTCGACAAACAGATCCCCGAACAAGCCAAGGAGTTGGGCATCAGCGAAGAGGACGTGATTAAACACGTGATGCTGAAGGACACGGTAGACGGCCAGTTTACCACTACCGAGGATGTCGCCGATGCGGTGCTGTTCTTCGCCGGTTTCAAGACCAACGCGCTGACGGGCCAGTCGCTGGTGGTGAGCCATGGTTGGTTCATGGAGTAGCCAGCGAGTGTCCCGCTGACGCGGTTATGCGGGGCGGCGGAACGGCTGTCAAATCGTGAACGAGAGCGGTCGCCGCCATCATCGCGTCATCGGTCGCGCTATGGGTGCGTCACTGGGCTCGCCTCGCGCTGGATGATGACGGCTGTCGTGCCAAGCGACCGGGCAACCGCCTCTAGGCGGCGCTGTACCGTTTCCCCAACAAACAAACTGCTCTCCGATAGCACCTCGAGCGCAACGGTATCGCCCGCCTGGGTTAGTCCAAACTCGCGCAAGAGCTCGATCGTGCCCGCGCACAGCGTAAATGCGAGACGCAGCGCGAGGCCGAGCGTTCGGGCCTCCTGGGCCGCTCGATCGTCGAGGAGTTGGCGTATCGGCTCTCTGACAGGGTCTTGAGCCGGGCCGCCATAGCGGGCGTGCAAGGCGGCCGCAACGAATGCTCGGTCTTGATGGGTGCTGCCCGCAAACGGTAGCGTCAAGCTCCGGGTAAAAGCCTGTGTAGCGCGGTAGTCAGGGTGTTCAGTCCAGGCCAGATCGCTGAGCCAGCACGCGGCTCGATGACGCAGCCGCTCCGCTTCCGAGAGGTTGGGAAACAGGGGCGCTGTCCATTCCTGGATTCGGTCACCGTCCAGCCGGAACCGGCTCTGACGTCGGCCGACCGCCATATAGGCCGCTATCAGCGGATCGGACGTCCGGTCCTCGACGGGAATCAGCCGATGAGCATAGCCCTCTCGCAGCCCGAGCGCGGAGAAGACGACTCTCTGCGGTGCCGCGACAGTAACCAGCTTGCGCAGCACCAATGCCGCGAGCGGCACTACCTCCAGCCGCTTACGTGAGATTGTCTTTATCCTCTCCAGCGATTTGCGGGACTGCCGGCCGATAATGTCGAGGAAGCTTTCCGCCTCCTTTCGGGTAATAGTGTATCGGTGAATGATGTGCAGCGGGTACTGGGTATGTTCCATGTGCAATCGGGCGATGGCGCGCGCCGCTCCCCCCACCAGGTACAGGTTTTTTAGCGGTCCTCCGCGCAAAACTGGAGCGTCAGCGAGCGCTCGTTCGATCGTTTCGGACAAGGCCTTAGTATTGTCGCCGGGTCCGTCGAGGCGCAGCGGGCCGAGAGGCAGGCTGATGCCCCCGCTTATTTGCTCGGCATCGCGGCTGAGGAGTGGTGGTGTAGGCGGGCGCACCCGAACCAGTTCGACGCTGCCACCACCGAGATCAACGACAATTCCATCCGCGTCGGGAATGCCGGCGAGCACTCCGGCGCCGGACAACCGTGCTTCTTCTGGCCCGTCGATGATGTCGACCCGCACGCGGCACTGACGTTCGACCTCGCCGGCGAAGGCTTCGCCGTCGCTGGCGTCGCGGACGGCAGCAGTCGCCATCACCGCCAGATGATCGACGCCGATGGCCCGAGCCAAACTGACAAAGCGGCGCAAGTTCACCAACGCTGGCTCGATACCCTCGGGATTCAAGCGGCCGGTCGAGGTAATTCCACGCCCGAGACCGCACATGACCTTCTCGTTGAAGAGGGGAAACAACGCCGCGCCGAGCCTCTCGAAGACGACGAGGCGAAGCGAGTTCGAGCCTAAATCAATGACGCCGATACGTTCGGCGGCAGCCAGCGGATCCCGATCGGACATGAGTTCAGCGCACGACAAGCCGCGGGTGACCTCGCCTAAGCGCCTTGCCACGTTCGGACAGGCTCGGATTGGTCATGAAGTAGGTATGGGCCGAAAAGCCCTCCTCATCGGCCGGTACGCGTTCGTATACTCCGGACGACGCCAAGCTCCAGCTCTGTAGGGTGTCGCGAAGGTTCGCCACCATGATTTCGTCCAGCACTTGGCGGTGCACGGTCGGGTTTTCAATCGGCACCAGTGCCTCGACCCGTCCGTCGAAGTTACGTGGCATCCAATCGGCCGAGCTGATGAAGACCCTGGCGCGATCCGAGGGTAGCTTGCTACCATTCCCGAAACAGACAACGCGCCCGTGCTCGAGAAAGCGTCCGATGATGCTCTTGACGCGGATATTCTCGGAAAGGCCGGGAACACCCGGGCGCAAGCAACAAATGCCTCGCACCACGAGATCGATGCTCACCCCCGCCTGCGAGGCCCGATAGAGAAAATCGATAAGCGGGGGGTCGACGAGGGCGTTCATCTTCGCCCAAATCTGCGCCGGCTTGCCCCGTTTCGCGTTCTCGATCTCGGCTTCGATGAGTTCGCCGAGCCGAGCTCTGAGTGTGAGTGGCGCAACCGCGATCTTCTCGAGGCTGGCCGGGCTTGCATAGCCTGTCATGAAGTTGAACAGCCGCGCGGCGTCCCGGCATAGCGCCGGGTCGCAGGTGAAGAACGACAGATCGGTGTAAACCTTGGCCGTGTAGGGGTGGTAATTGCCCGTCCCCAAATGAACGTAGGAGCAAAGCTGACCGCCTTCGCGGCGCACGACCAGGGAAACCTTCGCGTGCGTCTTTAGCTGCAAAAATCCATAAACGACCTGCACGCCGGCACGTTCGAGATCGCGGGCCCAGCGGATGTTGGCTTCCTCGTCGAAGCGTGCCTTCAATTCGATCAACGCCGTTACCGACTTGCCGGCCTCGGCCGCTTCGGCGAGCTCGCGCACGATCGGGCTGTCCTCGCTGGTGCGGTATAGGGTCTGCTTTATCGCCGCGACCGCGGGATCGCGCGCCGCCTGCCGTATGAACTGAACGACGACATCAAAGCTTTCATAGGGATGGTGGACGATGATGTCCTTTTGCCGAATCGCCGCGAAGCAATCGCCGCCGAAGTCGCGAATGCGTTCGGGAAAGCGCGCATTGTAGGGGGTGAACACGAGATCGGGGCGCTCGTCGATGATCAGCTCCTCGGTATCGTTGAGACCGAGAATTCCGTCGGTAGCGAAAACGTCGGCTGGGGCGGCGTCGAGCTTTTCCATCAGGAAGCGGCGGAGATCGGCAGGCATCGCCGAGTCGACAGCAAGATGGATCGCGTGGCCGCGCCGACGTCGTTTGAGTGCCGTCTCGTAGAGGCGGACCAGATCCTCGGCCTCCTCCTCGATCTCGACCTCGCTGTCGCGCAGCAGCCGGAACACGCCCTGAGAGACCACCGCGAAGCCCGGGAACAGGTGATCCAGGAACAACGCGATCATCTGTTCGATCGGCAGAAACCGGATCCGGGCTCCGGGCAGACGAACGAATCGGTCGATCGAAGGCGGGATCAGGGTCAGCGCCTGCAGCCGAACACTGTCTCTGACCCGCTCGAGCTCCAGCGCCAAACCGAAGCCGCGATTGGCGACAAACGGGAACGGATGAGCAGGATCGATCGCGAGCGGCGTCAACACCGGAAAGACCTCTGCCATGAACCGGTCCTCGAGCCATGAACGATCACCGGGCTCCAGATCGCTCGGCTCGGTGACGCCGATGCCGGCCTCGTCGAGCTGCCGACGCAAGGCCAGCCAAGTTACCTGTTGGTCAGCCATCAGCTTGCCCGCTCGCTGCCTGATCGCGTCGAGCTGCTGCGCAGGAACGAGGCCGTCCTGACTAAGCGTCTTGATGCCGGCGAGATGCTGGCCTTTAAGCCCGGCCACGCGCACCATATAGAATTCGTCGAGGTTATTTGCCGAGATCGACAGGAAGCGCAGCCGTTCGAGTAGTGGATGGTGCAGGTTATCCGCTTCTGCGAGGACCCGCTCGTTGAAGGCAAGCCAGGAGAGCTCGCGATTGATGAAGCGTGCCTCGGAGTGGAAGTCGACAGACCCGATCTCGACCGGCTGCGCGTTGGTGCTCACTACTGCTCTCCTGTTGGAGCTATAGCGGGACTGCCCCGAGTGGACACTACCCCTCTGGTGGAAGTCTGTCATGTCATCGGTCTGCGCCTCTGGGTCGAGGGGGCCTAAACCCACCACCACACATGGCGCGACAATGGAATTCGTGCAACCGTGCCGTGGGTTGCAAAGCCCGAATGGTCATGGCCCGGCGAGGAGGCCGATCATGAACATGTTGCACCTGCTTCGCCATGCGAAATCGAGTGCAAAAGAGGATGTCGAGGATCATGAGCGGCCATTGAGTCGGCGTGGTCACGATGCTGCACGCCGTGTCGGCAAACATCTCCCGGCGATGGCCGGTACCCTCGATCTGGTCCTCTGCTCAAGTGCGCTGAGGACCCGCGAGACGCTCGATCTGGTTCTCGCCGAGTTTTCGCCGCGACCGCGCCGCGTGTTCGAGGACGAGCTATACCTCGCCAGCCGAGAGAGGCTGATGAATCGCTTGCGCCGGATTGACGAGGCGGATGTCAATGTATTGCTGATCGGCCACAATCCCGGGATTCACGAGCTGGCGGTCGCGCTGGCCGAAAAGAATTCGCCAAATTTCCGCGCGCTCGCCTCCGGCAAGTTTCCGACCGCCGCCTATGCAAGCTTCCAAGTTCCGGCGCGCTGGTCGGTTCTTGGCTACTCGCGCAATGAGCTTATCGACTACGTCACCCCGGATTCGCTGGCCGGCGGAAGAGGCTGATGACCATCCTGCACCAGGACGTTGCGTGCGAGTGGAATGGTGACCGCACATCTGTCGCGCAGGGCGGCAGCGTCGAGCCGGGCCGCGATGTCCGCGGCTGCCGCAAATGATCGCTCGAAGCGTCTGATCAGATAGGCGATCACCTCCGGCGTGACGGATAGTTGGCGATCGGCAAAATGCTTGACGAGAACGGCGCCAAGAAGAGCATCGTCGGGCAGGCCGATCCCGATGGCCAGGGCTGCATGCAACCGCGAGCCGAGATCCTTTAGCGCAAAGTTCCAGGAACCAGACGGCCGGCGGGCCGTGATCAAAAGGCTGCCCTGGCACTCCAAACAGGAATTGTAGAGGTGGAGCAGGGCACGTTCGGAGGCACGATCGGCATTATCGACGGCAATCCGATGCCGGCCCTCAGCCACGAGGCACGCCACCTTCTCTTCGTCCAGCGTTTCCCCCGGCACAATGACCGCCGATGCCCGCTCGCACCAGAGATGAACGAGATGCGTTTTGCCGCAGCCCTGCGGACCATGCAGCACCAGCGCGCCGGTCGGCCACTCGGGCCATCGGTCGATCCATCCGACGGCCGCGGCGTTGCTTTCGGAGACGAGGAAATCAGAGCGGCCCAGCGCTGTGCGGCGGGGCAGGTCGAAGGTGAGCTGAATCATCACTCTTTAACTCAAGCCCGCCGGGCGCATTGGGCTGGCACGCGCGGGCTCACAAAGCCTGCTCCGAGCGGCTGAGGATGCGCGCCCAGCGCACGAGATAGGTTATCCCCGAAACGACCGTCGTCACGGCGACCGCGATGCTCAAGATAAGATCCACGAGACCGGCATCGGCCCCGAGACCGCGGCGGGCCAGGACATACCCGACGAGCGCAACTTGGACGCCTGTGTTGACCTTACTGATGAACAGCGGTTGAAAGGGTTTCGGCAGGGTGGCGATCCCTTGAATCAGCAAAAAGCCGCCGACGATCATGATGTCACGAAACACGACCAGGACGACGAGCCACGTCCATAGCTGCCCGGCAAAGCCGAGAGTGACATAGACGCTGACGAGCAGAACTTTGTCGGCGAGCGGATCCAACAGCGCCCCGAGGCGCGTGCGCCGGTCGAATCTTTTGGCGATGAAACCATCCACCGCGTCCGAGACCCCGGCAATCACGAAAATCCAGAACGCGGCCCAATAGCTCCCCTCGAGAATCAGCGAAATCGCCAGCGGCACGAGGAGAAGACGCCCTAGCGAGATCAAATTGGGCAGGTTGAGCCCAAGACGGCTCGCGGTCACGGCTCGGATCCGAGCCTAGCTAGAGTGCCGCGCCAGCTGGCGCGGAATTGATCGAACCCCCCGGAAAAGGCGATGCCGCAGAGCCTCTACCGGGAGCGGATTCATTTTTGAGATCGCCGGCTCCGGCGAAACTACCGCGAACTCGTCGCGCCGGAGGGCTGGATTCGCCATACCGGACCGTCGCCGCCGAGATCGAGATTGACTTCGGCGAGGCTGGACTTCAGCTGATCCTGACCGCCGACATATTTGATCTCGAGTCTCACCTCTTGCCGACTGAGCGACAACAGATCGACTTTGCGGATTGACGCTACCGAGGCGAGCCGCTCGCGGACCTGCAGCCACTCACCGAGGCTGGTAATGGGCACGGCGACCGCGAGGCTCGCCTGCTGGTCGGAACGCGCGCTGGCATTCTTCTTCTCGATGTCGGCCGCAACCGCATTGGCCACCCGCCTCAGGAAGTCTGCCTCGCTCTCGCCGGGGTCCGCCTCAAAGGAATTTCCTTGTGTATCGATGAGGCGCCCGTAGCGGTATCGCTTCACGCTTACCTCGAGCCCCGCGAGCCTGCCATCTTGATGCCGTGCGGTCGCCAGCGCGACGACGGCTTCGGAGGCTCCATTTCGTTGGGCTATCGAGGTCAGCGCCTCGGCTTTGCCGGAACCAGCTTTTTCGGCATCGATAGCGGCCAGATCTTTGGCATCACCCAGCGGAAGGGTCAAACGGGCGGGTCCGGAACCCGAAGGTCGCTGCGCCCAGGCCGCTCGCCACCCGTTGGGGTCGTCCCATAGGGTAAGGCTCGCATCGTCCTTGTATACGGGCAGCACCACCGTCGGCCTATTGGCGCCGTCGGGAGGGGTCTTGCCGGTGCTGTCCGCAGCGCTCTTGCTGACGGTCTCCGCGGGGGTGCTGTCGACGACTCGGACCAGCCGCCGCACTTTCGATGGGCGAAAGTGGAAGGTGAAGTCGGCAATATAGCGCACGGCCGACATCCGTTCGTTTGTCACTTCGAAACTGTCGACCATGTCGGTAATGGCTTTGTCATCGAGCTTTGGCGGCTTGGTTTCCGACGACCCCGACAAATGCTCGATCACAGCCACCAGCGCCCGGCGCTGCCCGTCGATGCGCGCCACCTCCCGCGCCGCCGCGGCACTGTCGGCCGTCGCATCGACCTTTACTGTCGCGGAAAATGCCTCGTTCGCATCCTCCGCCAGCGCAGGCCCGACCGCCACTGCGGCCCCGAGCAGCAGGAAGAACACAAATGCAAAAGGCCGGCGCGCCCGCTCTCCGGCGATCGCGGTCAACAGCCGCAGAGCCATTGCAAACCGCCTCCGATCCGATATGTTCGCGGCTGCCGGCCGCCGCCAGGCGGTCATACAGCAGTTTTCTTGAGGACGCCATCGACAGCCGAAGCTGCTGGGCGGGCAGCCCGGAGTCGCACATCACCGTTCGAGTGCCGTGATGGTGCGGTTGAAAGTGGGAGTGCTGATCTCCGGCCGCGGATCGAATCTGCAGGCGCTGATCGATGCGTGCGGCGATCCGGCGTATCCGGTGGAGATCGTCCACGTTATCAGCAGTCGGCCCGAAGCTTCGGGACTCGGGTTTGCAGCCTCGGCTGGCATACCCGCCGCAGTCATCCCGCATCGCGATCGGCGCGCGTTCGCAGCCGAGGCTGAAGCATTGCTCCGTGAGCGGCGGGTCGACCTTGTCTGTCTAGCCGGCTTCATGCGGGTGCTGGAGCCGAGTTTCGTCGAGGCTTGGCGCGACCGAATGGTCAATATCCATCCTTCTCTCCTTCCCGCGTTCCGGGGCCTGCACGCCCAACGCCAGGCGCTCGCAGCGGGCGTACGCTTCGCGGGCTGCACGGTTCATTTCGTCCGCCCCGAGCTCGACACGGGACCGATCATCGGCCAGGCTGTCGTGCCCGTCCATCCCGACGACGATGAGGAGCGCCTATCGGCGCGAATACTTGAGGTCGAGCATCGGCTTTACCCGCTTGCTCTGCGGCTGATCGCGGAGGGCCGGGTCACTGTCATGTCCGAGAAGGTCGAAATTGACGGCTGCCGGATCCCTGAAATCGCTGCACTTAACCCACAGGAGCCGCGGGGCATACCGCTTGCCTCGACCCTTGGTTACGCTATACCTGCGCCACAGTTCCTAGCAGATTGAGGAAGTTATGGCGGCGATCGATCCCGAGCTCGAGCGGCATCGACAGACATGGATCGGGTTCACCCGACTTATAAAATATGCGCTTGCTGCGATAGTCATCATCCTTGTCGGATTGGCGATGCTAACCTTGTAGCTTGACGGAGGGCGAGTGGCTCCGGATCCGGCGCCGTTCACCCGAGTGGAGGCAAGGGGCGTTGAGTGGCGACGTCGCCGGCTTGCCGGGATCGAGCCTGTAATTGTTCTCACGCTACGGTTGCGGTAGGCACGGCCACTTGGCGCACAACTTCCGCCATGACCAGAACTAGGAAGAGCGAAAACCACAAGGTGCCGAGCCACCATTCCTGCCAAATTCCGTAGGTCGCGAAGCAGCCGAGGAACGCGGTCGTGAAGCTGCCACCCGCTGCGGCAGCGAACAGAGGCGACCATTCGATACGGGCGAGCGCGATCCAGGCGAGAGCGACGAGCAGGGCGAAGAGCACGGCACCCGGGACGCCGAGCTCCAGCCAGAACTGCAATGGCGCATTGTGGGGATGCAGTGGCAGCCAAGTCTCACCGGACCTGATCGGGTCTTCGCCACCCGGAATCGCCCGCGATGAATCGAGACCCCAGCCGGTGAGCGCGCGCTCGGCAATCCGATCGCCGGCGAAAGACCAGATCAAGAGTCGGTGCCCCGCCGAGAACTTCACACCATCCACGGTCTCGCTGAGCGCGGGCAGCCACACGAGCCGGGCGAAGCTCAATGGCGCCGTGACAATGACGACGATCGAGACTGCTGCAGCGGCACGCGCGATGAGGGGGCGTGAGCGGTGGAGGAGGAGGCCCATCGGCAGGCCGGCGATCAGGACCGCTTTCGCCGCGGTCCCCGCGAGCCCGTAGACCGTCATTGCGGTCGCAGTGGCGAGGAGCACGGCTAAAATTTTTTGGCCGCGGCAAACCAGCATGGCGCTAACCGGCAACAGCAGGATCGCGAATGAGATCGATGCTTGGTTGAGCCGAGAGGCTCTATAGGTGCGATCCGAGAAGAGTGAGCTCAGAACGCCACCCGTCGCGCGCTCGGCGGCGGCCATGGCGAGCCCGACTACGAGTCCGACGACCAAAAAGAGCGTCATTCGACGCGGCGCCGCGATCAAGCTGGCCGCAGCAACAAGCGCAAGCCCGGCGGCAAATAAGCCGGCGAGTCGGGCCGCCACCGCCAAGCTTCGTATCGGATCAACCGACCACAAAGCCGAGGCGGTCCCCCAAAGGAGCAGACATCCGAGCAACATGGCCGCCGGCAGGGCGAGAGCAGGGATCAGCCTGTTCCGGCTTGTGGACAGCACCAAACCTGCCGCGCACAGCCCGGCCGCCGATGCGAGTGCCGCCATGCCGCGCGGTACCAAGACAAGGAGCGGAAAGAAAAGGAGCGTGGCCGCACCCAGACCCGCTTCGGACCACGCCGCGACCCGGCTGGCAGTCAGCCTCGAGGGTAACTGGGAGCAGAGATCGTGCCGGATGCGCCGGTGCTTGTTATAAATCCTCCCAGGGTTCCGACTCGTCGCAGCCCCCGCGCGCTCAGCGGCGGCCTCGGGACGATCGGTGTCCCTCACTACGTACAGATTTCGATCGCGGAGAAGAAGAAGGCGATCTCCTGCGCGGCACTCTCGGGTGAATCGGAACCGTGCACCGAATTGGCTTCGATCGATTCGCCAAAATCCTTGCGGATCGTGCCTGGAGCCGCATCCGCCGGGTTGGTCGTTCCCATGATTTCACGGTTGAGCGCTACCGCGTCGCGCCCCTCGAGCACCTGAACAACAACTGGGCCCGAGCTCATGAAGGCTACCAGATCCCGGTAGAACGGGCGCTCCGCATGAACCTCGTAAAAGTGCTCGGCCTGCGCTTGCGAAAGTTGCACGCGCTTCTGGGCGATAATGTGCAGCCCTCGTTTTTCGAAGCGATCATTGATCGCACCGGTAAGGTTGCGTCGTGTGGCGTCCGGTTTGATAATCGACAATGTCCGTTCGATGGTCATCCGCATTTCTCGTCCGGGGGAAGCCGGGCGGTTATATCGAGCGCACGGGCGACCGGCAACGGTCGGCGAAACCGCCGCTCGCTTATGCCCTTTGCTCCCAACCCGATGCCGTTTGCTGCCAATATGTCAAATTATGTCCCGCTTCGCGGGCACGGCGCCACCGGCCCCGCGCGGCCTCGACCGCGCCGGCATCGTTGCCGTCGAAGAGGTCGGCACACCGGCAGAAGAGTCGCAGATCCGCGGCCTCCAGGCCATCGACGAGCACGATCAGCGAAGCGCTGTTCGGGTTCTCATCGCGATGAGTCAACCAGATCGGTTGCAACGCCGGGTTTCCGTCGCGAGCCGAACCATGCGGCAGGAAACCGCTCTCCTCATAAGTCCAGAGCGTCGTGTTGAGGTGCTCGGCCCGTTCGGGCGAACCTGCCCTGACCACGATACGATGACCCTGCGACCACGCTCGCTCGAGGAGCCTCGGCAACGCCCGCTCCAGCGAGGTCGACAGAAGGTGATAAAAGCCGATTTCGGCCAAGCTCGGTTGATCCAGAGGCAATAGCGGGACGCTATCTCCTTATTCTTTTTCGTAATATTGCGAGACGAGCCGGTCGAGAAGCCTGACTCCGAATGCGGTGGCTCCCTTGGGCACCGTCGCCGTATCCTTCGTCGACCACGCCGTCCCTGCAATATCGAGATGCGCCCAGGAGATGTCGTTGATAAACCGCTGGAGAAACTGCGCGCCGATAATGCTGCCGCCGGCACGACCGCCGCCGATGTTTTTTACGTCGGCCGCATCACTATCGATCTCGCGGTCATAGCTTTCCGCGAGGGGAAGGCGCCAGACTTGCTCGCCAACCGTTTTGCCGACCTCGATCAGCCGGTCGGCGAGTTCATCATTGTTCGAGAACAAGCCGGCACGGTAGTGGCCGAGCGCGACGATGACCGCGCCGGTCAGGGTCGCCAAGTCGATCATGAGGCGCGGCTTGAAGCGATCCTGGCAATACCAAAGCGCATCCGCGAGCACCAGGCGGCCTTCGGCGTCGGTGTTCAATACTTCGATCGTCTGACCCGACATCGAGGTGACGATGTCACCCGGCCTTTGCGCGTTGCCCGAAGGCATGTTTTCGGCGAGACCGACGACGCCAACCGCATTCACTCTGGCTTTGCGTGCCGCGAGCAGCCGCATCAGGCCGATGACCACGGCGGAACCGGCCATGTCCCACTTCATGTCGGCCATACCCGCCGCGGGCTTGATCGAGATGCCGCCGGTGTCGAAGGTGACGCCCTTACCGACGAAAGCGAGGGGCCTGCTCCCTTTGGAGTTGCCGGAGGCCTTGGCGCCGCGCCACTCCATTGTCACGACGCGCGGCGGTCGAGCGCTGCCTTGTCCCACTGCAAGCAACGCGTTCATGCCGAGATCGCGCATTTTTTGCTCGTCAAGGACCTCGACATCGACGCCGAGTTCCGCGAGTTGCACCGCCTGCGCCGCCAGAGTCTCGGGATAGATCACGTTTGCTGGTTCCGAAACCAGGTCGCGGGTAAAGAATACCGCTTCGGCAGTCTTGCCGAGTGGCTTGTAGGCGCGCTGTGCCGCGTTTGCGGCAGTCGTCGCCACCGTCAGGTGATGCAGGGAGGGCTTCTGCTCGGGCTTCTGCTTGGTCTTGTACTTGTCAAAACGATAGGATCTGAGCCGGGCACCAAAAGCGAGCTCAGCCGCCGCCTGGGCTTGACCCACCGGGGCGCCCCCGCCGATCTCGATCACAAACGTCGCCTCCTTTTCGCCGGTACCGTTCAGGTGAGCTACGAGATTTCCGCCAAGTTGCTGGAGCGAGCGAGAATCGATCGACTCGGGCTTGCCGAGACCGGCGAGGACAATGCGGCTGACCGAAAGATTGGCCGGTCCGACGATCGGTAGCAGCTCGTCCTTCTTCCCACTGAACCGAGGCGCGGCCGAAAGCGCGCGGCTGATCGCGCCGGACGTCGCCTCGTCGAGGCCCCTTGCAGCGGGCGTCAACACTCCCTCTTCCCATACCCCGACCACCACAGCACCAGATCGGGGTTGGTCCGGCTCGGCAAAGCTGATCTTCATCGTGCGACCTCGGCAAATGTTGGCGGGAGCGGGCGTGCTTAGCAATCCACCAATGGCCCGCGATACATAGTCGAGAGCGGAAGTCAGCGCCAGTGATCCCCGGGGTCTCTCGGGTATTCTGGAAATGGATCTGGCCGGGCTCCCGCGCGAACTTTATGATCCATCGGCAATGACGAGGCTCAACCGCTATATCCTGCGTCAGTGCTTCGGCGTCATGGTCTTTGTGACCGCCGCCCTCAGCGCCGCGATCTGGCTCGCCCAGTCCCTCCGGCTGATCGATTTGATCGTCAACCGCGGGCTGTCGATCGACGTGTTTCTCTATCTCGCCGCGCTGATCCTGCCCCGCTTTCTCGACATTGTGCTGCCGATCGGCGTGTTCATCGCCGTGCTCTTTACCTTCAACCGATTGACCGCCGAGAGTGAGCTTGTCGTCATGCGATCGTCCGGACTTAGCCATGTCGCGTTGGCCAAGCCTGTATTGATGCTGGCCGGGATCGCCTTCCTCGTTCTCATGAGCTTATCCGTATATTTCCTCCCGGCTTCGAATCGCGCCTTCAAAGATCTGCAGTTCGAGATTCGCAACCGCTTCGTTTTGAGCCTGATCCAGGAGGGGACCTTCACCACGATTTCGGACAAGCTCACTATCTACGTCCGCAGCCGAGACGATCGGGGTGAGGTGGCCGGGCTGCTGATCAACGACAGCCGCAATCCGCAGCGGCAGGTCACCATCGTCGCCGAGCGCGGCGCCTTTGTCGATTCGCCAGCCGGCTCCAGAATCGTGATGGTGAACGGAAACCGCCAGCAATTCGATACCGAGACGCGGAAGCTTTCGCTCCTCACATTTGAAAGTTACACGCTCGATCTCGACACCCTCCACGATGCCCCGGTCGTTCGCTTTCGCGAGCCGCAGGAACGTTTTATCGATGAGCTCTTCTCCCCGCCTAAGGATGTGGACGGTTCCCTCCGCCAGGGTTTCGTCGTAGAGGCGCATCAGCGCATCCTCGTTCCGCTCTCTGCGTTCAGCTTTTCTCTAATCCCGCTTGCTTGCCTGTTGCCTGGAGAGCTCAATCGTCGGGGACAGCTGAAACGTGTCCTTCTCGCTATCGGCATCGCATTCCTCTTCGAATTGACGGACCTCGGCGTCAACAATATTGCTTCTCGTATCGGCGCGGCGATCCCGCTGATGTATGTGGCCGACCTCTTGCCGTTGGTTCTCGGGTTCGGGATCCTGCTCCATGGGGGAATAAGACTCGGCTTCCGCCGGCCCACGCCAGTCGCTCGGCCGGCACACTGAGGACCCAGTCGGAGGGGTTGTCGTTGCAGCTCGCGAAAACGTTCTCCGCGTACGTCGCCCGGCAGTTTTTCGCTTGGTTCTGTGGTGTGTTCGCGGCGATGGTCATCATCACTTTTTTGCTCGACTACATCGAGCTCATCCGCCGCGGCGGCGCCAAGCTGCAAGCCACATTGTTGTTGTTGTTCGAGATGGCTGCATTGAAGCTGCCGCACACTGCGCAAGAGGTATTGCCCTTCGCGATCCTGTTCGGCACAATGCTCGCCTTCTGGCGGTTGACACGCAACAACGAGCTTGTTGTCGCTCGGGCGGCGGGGGTCTCGGTCTGGCAGTTCTTAACTCCGGCCGTGCTTGTCGCGCTCCTCGTCGGCGTTATTGCTGTAACGGTATTCAACCCGATCGCCTCGTTCACGCAGGCAGCCTACGAGAAGCTGGAAGGTCGCGTTCTCCGCCAAGGGTCGGACCAGCTTTCGCTGTCGAACGCAGGGTTGTGGCTCCGGCAAAGTGACCAGGATGGCAATCAGATCGTCATCCACGCCGGGAAGATCGCGTCACAGCAACTAATCCTCGACCCGGTGACCATCTTTTTCTTTAATGGTGCGACACAATTCACTTCACGTATCGACGCCCAAGCCGCGAGGCTCGAGAAAGGCGATTGGGTGGTCGAGAATGGCATCAGGTGGTTGCCGAACGAGCCGCCTCAGCCTTTCGCCGAGCTGCGCCTGGCAACCACTCTGACGCCGCGCAAGATCGAGGAGAGTTTCGCCTCGCCGGACACGATGTCTTTTTGGGATCTGCCTGGTTTCATCGGATTGCTCGAGCAATCGGGCTTTCCGGCGCAGCGCCACCGCCTGCACTTCAATGTGCTGCTGGCCCGCCCGTTTTTGCTGTGCGCGATGGTTCTGGTCGCCGCGACCTTCAGCTTGCGCATGCAGCGTCGCGGCGGCGCGACCTTGATGATCGTCGGCGGTGTGGTCGCTGGATTCCTTCTGTATTTCTTATCCGACATCATATTTGCCCTCGGGCTTTCCGCCAAAGTTCCGGTGACGCTCGCCGCGTGGACTCCGACGGGGGTGAGCCTGATCTTCGGGGCTTCGATGCTGCTCCATCTGGAAGACGGCTGATGGCGGCTCGGCCACAGCCTGATTGCCGGAGCCCTGCCTCGCGGTGGTTTGCCCGTACGCTCCTGGGTGCGCTGCTCCTCTTCTGCGCTTTGCTGCCCGCTGCCGCCGAATTGACCCTCGGTAGCGGTGCGCACCAGGATAGGAACGCCCCGATCGTCTTCCGCGCCGACGAGGTCGAGTATGACGAGCAGCTCGCGCTCACGGTCGCCCGAGGTCACGTCGAAATTTCCCAGAACGGACAGGTTCTGCTCGCCGACACGGTCTCATACAACCAGCGCACCGATACCGTCACTGCATCCGGAAACGTCAGTCTTTCGCAGCCGACTGGCGAGATCGTCTTTGCCGATTTCATCGAACTGCGCGACTCGATGAACGAGGGCTTCGCCAAGAACGTTCGAATGTTGCTCGCCGACCGCTCACGGCTCGCGGCCAACACAGCGCGACGCACGAACGGGAACCGCACCGAGCTGAAGCGCGGTGTGTACTCCCCCTGCGATCTTTGCCGGGAAGACCCGAGCGCACCGCCGGCATGGCAACTGAAGGCACGTGAGATCGACCACGACAAAGATCTGCAGCTGGTCGAGTTCCGTGACGCCGTTATGGAGATCGACGGCTGGCCTGTTTTCTACACCCCCTACTTCTCGATGCCGGACCCGTCGGCAAAGCGCGCGAGCGGTTTTCTGACCCCCTCGATCGGCAGCTCCAACACCCTCGGCGCGCATTTGACGATCCCGTATTACTGGGCGCTTGGACCCGACAAGGATCTGACCTTGGCCCCGCGGTTTTATACCAAAGCTGGCCCGCTGATGGCCGCCGAATACCGCGAGCGCTTTGGCAACGGCACGCTAGACGCCATCGGTAGTCTAAATCACAGCAATGTCGGTTTCGGCAACAGCACGTCCTCCCAAGGGGAGCAATGGCGCGGCCACATAAATGAGCACAGCGTATTCGACCTGGATGAGACCTACCGAACCGGCCTCGACGTGCAGCGCGTCTCTGATCAGACCTATCTTCTGCGCTTCGGCTTCGGCAACCCACTCCTGAATGCGATGGTCAGCCGCGGCTACCTCGAGGGATTCGAGGAGCGCGCTTCTACCGATGTCAACACCTACCTCTTTCAGCCGCTGCTGCCGGGCCTGGGCGACTCGACCCAGCCGATCGTCTTGCCGGTTGTGAACCGCAATTGGCAGAGCCGGCCGGATGCGCTCGGGGGCCGCTGGAATCTCAATGCGAATGTTCTGGATATCGTTCGCGAGGTAGGCACGCAGACGCGACGGCTGTCACTGGGCTCGGAATGGGATCGCAGCTTTCGCGACGGTCTCGGTGGGCAATATAACTTTTCGGCAAGTGTGCGCGGTGACGGCTACTCGATCGCTGATTTGAGCGCGGTATCGAACCCGGAATTGCCTTCCGCTTTTTTCCCGGCGAATGGGCAGCCGGCGCTGGCGCCGACCCCCACCAACTTTGTGACCGGCCGAGCTTTCCCGCAACTCGGCCTCGTGTGGAGGTACCCGCTGGTCCGTCGCGGCGAGGACATGACACAGCTGATCGAACCGATCGTCGGTGGCTTCGCCGCCCCCAGCAGCGGCAACCGGCGAAATATCCCGGACGAGGACAGCCTGTCTTACGAACTCACCGACACCGACCTGTTCCGTCGCGACCGTTTGGCAGGCTATGACATTCTGGATACCGGCCAACGGGTCGACTACGGAACCAAGCTCGGGCTCTACGACAAGGAGGGCGGCAGCTATCGATTGCTGATCGGTCAGAGTTACCGTGCCCAACCCAACCCCTTCTTGCCGCTGGGTTCCGGAGCAGAGAGGCGACTTTCAGACGTCGTCGGGCGGCTGGTATTGTCCCCCAGTTCGTATCTCGATCTGATTTACCGCTTTCGCTTCAATACTAGCCCTTTGAGCAATCGCAACCAGCAGGTCGGCATAACTGCCGGGCCGGAGAGTTTGCGTGTCAGCAGCGGCTTTGTCTATCTTCCGGCGCAAATACAGGGCGAGGCGGTGACCAATCCCACCACCGGCCAGAATGTGCTTTACGGAAAGCGCGAGCAGCTCTACTTCGATGTCACGGCTAGGCTTACGCGATATTGGTCGGTGCGGGTCGCCGAAACGATCAACCTGACCAACAGCACCACGCTGGTCAATAACGTGCCGACCCCGCAAGCCTCTAGCGCCAGCCTTTATGGATCCCTGTCCGCGATCTATCAGGATGAGTGCATGGCCTTTATCGGCGCTATTGCCCAATCGGGGATACGCAGTGGAGACGTAACCCCCGGTTATTCGGTGCTGTTCAGTGTCGTCTTTAAGAACCTCGGCGAGATCGGCGGCACCGTCGCGTCCATCTCTGGGAGCGCGCTACCGTGACGGTTCACCGGAGCCGTTCCCGACCGGCGAAGGAGAGCGGCGATGGGATTTTGATAACTGAGACATCGCCGCCGCCGAGATGTAAGCTCGCTTACGCAATCGAGCCGCGAGGTCCATTATCGATGGTTGTAATGCGTTGGCTTGGCGCATTGCTGGTCGGGTTGAGCGGCTTCTCCAGCCCCGCGATGCCGGCACGCGCCCCTTCTGGGCCGGGGTCATCCGCCGCTGCGCCGGCGCCGCAGGCCCCCGTGGCGCAACCGCCAGGAGGTCAGATCACCGAAACCCGGATCGCCGCGGTCGTCAACGACGAGGTGATTTCGGTTGCCGACGTCAGGTCTCGCCTCAGGATGGTCATGCTGTCGTCGAACCTGACGGACTCACCGGAAACTCGACAGCGCGTCGCTGCTCAGGTGCTGCGGACAATCGTTGACGAGAAACTCCAATTGCAGGAGGCCAAGCGCCAAAACGTCTCTGCTACTGACGAGGAGATCAACAAGGCAGTCGCGCAGATCGAAAAGCAGAACAATATGCAGCCCGGTCAACTCGACCAAGTCCTAAAGGCGCGCGGCATCGAGCGTAGCGCCTTGATCGACCAGCTGACCGCATCGATCGTGTGGGCGAAGCTGGTGCGGCGACTCCTGTCGCAAACCAATGTGGTCTCCGACGAGGAGATCGATTATGCCCTCAAGCGCGCCAAGGAAGCCGTCAATGAGCCGCAAAGCCGGGTTGCCGAAATCTTTCTCGCTGTCGATAATTCACAGCAGGAGGATGACGTGCGGCGGCTCGCAGAACGGCTCACGGAGCAGATGAAGCAGGGAGCACGTTTTTCCGCAGTTGCGCAGCAGTTCTCACAGTCTGCAACAGCGGCCGTCGGGGGCGACATCGGCTGGGTGCGGGCTGAGCAGCTCAGCCCGGAGCTCGGTAAGGCGGTCGCCCAGATGCGACCGGGAGAATTGTCGCCGCCGATCCGGACCGGGGCCGGCTATTACCTGCTGCTCGTTGTTGACCGGCGCTCTGGCCGTGCCGCCGGCCCTGAGGAAACCGTGCTGCACCTCGTCCAGATCGTATTTCCGCTCCCACCCCAGGCACCTGAAGCCATGCGCCGGGCTACCATCCTGGAAGCGCAGGGCGCCAAAGCGACGGCGAAGAACTGCGAGGAGCTCCTCAAAATCGGCAAAGAAAAGGGTTCGCCACAACTGTCGAGCGAGGGGCGCCTTCGGGTGGAGCAGATCGCTCCGGCCATGCGCAATATCGTGCTCGGGCTGGAGCCTGGGCAGTCCTCGCAGCCGATCGTCCAAAAGAACGGGGTCGGGGTGATCATGGTCTGCGAAAAAGCGGCGGCGCCCAGCGGCCCGACCGCGCCGTCGCGTGAGGATGTCGGCGAAACGTTGATGCGGCAACGCCTCGAGACATTGGCGCGGCGCTATATGCGGGACCTGCGGCGTACCGCCTTCGTCGATGTCAGGGTCTGAGCCCAGTGAAGCTTCCGCTCGCCGTCACGATGGGCGAGCCGGCCGGAATCGGCGGCGAGATCGCACTTAAGGCTTGGCTCAACCGTGGTGACGGCGTACCCCCGTTTTACCTCATTGACGATCCCGATCGCCTGGCTTCATTGGCTCAGCGTCTCGGTTGGCCGACCCCGATTCGATCGATCGATGCCCCGGATCAAGCCGTGGCCGTTTTCAACGAAGCCGTTCCCGTCGCCCCAATGGGTGTGGCAATTCATGCTCAACCGGCGCGCCCGGATCGCGGTGACGCGCCAGCGGTCCTCCATTCGATTGAAACCGCCGTCCGTGATGTCCGCAGTGGGCGAGCCGCGGCGCTGGTGACCAACCCGATCCATAAGGACAGCCTCTATCGTGCCGGTTTTCGCCATCCCGGACACACCGAATATCTCGCGAAACTCGCGGGAGCCGGTGAGGCGCCGGTGATGATGCTAGTCTGTCCGGCGCTCCGGGTCGTCCCCGTTACCATCCATCTGTCGCTGAGCCGGGCCATCGAAAGCCTGACGTCAGCAGGGATCGTGCACGCTGGTCGGGTGACGGAGGCGGCGTTGCGACGGGATTTCGGCATCCGCGCACCGGTACTCGCCGTTGCCGGACTGAACCCGCATGCCGGCGAAGCAGGCGGCCTCGGCCGCGAAGAGATCGAGATCATCGAACCGGCCCTCGCCGAGCTGCGGGATGCGGAAATAGATGCGCGCGGTCCGCTGGCGCCGGACACGATGTTCCACGCCGAGGCGCGCCAGTCCTATGACGCGGCACTGTGCATGTACCACGATCAGGCATTGATCCCGATCAAGACGCTCGACTTCCACGGCGGCGTAAACGTGACCTTGGGATTGCCCTTTGTGCGGACCTCGCCGGATCACGGGACGGCATTCGCCATAGCCGGCCGAGGCATCGCGCGCGCCGACAGCCTGATCGCCGCGCTGCGGCTGGCGAGTGAAATGGCCGCCAAGCGGCTGGCCGCGACCTGAAAGGCGGCGACCTCATTCTGTCGCTGTCATCGTTGCGCGAGGTTATCGCCCGACACGGCATAATTGCGCGCAAGGGCCTCGGGCAGAATTTCATCCTCGATCTAAATCTCACGGGCCGGATCGCCCGCGCGGCAGGACGGCTCGACCATGCGACAGTCGTCGAGATAGGGGCAGGTCCTGGCGGTTTGACGCGGGCTTTGCTCGCGGCAGGAGCGCGCCGCGTCGTTGCGATCGAGCGCGACGCGCGGTGCCTTGCAGCGCTTGGCGAGCTCACTGCCACTCATCCGGGCCGCCTAGACCTCGTCGTCGGGGATGCGCTCGTACTCGATCCAGCCGAGCTCTCGGATCCGCCGCGCAAGATCGTCGCCAATCTGCCCTACAATATTGCCACCCCACTGTTGCTCGGTTGGCTGGAGCGGATCCGCGAGTATGAGAGCCTGACCCTGATGTTCCAGCGCGAGGTCGCCGAGCGCCTGACCGCGGCGCCGCGCGGCAAGTCGTATGGACGGCTTTCGGTGCTCGTGCAATGGCTCGCAGAGCCGCGAATCCTGTTCGATATCCCGCCCCGTGCCTTTGTGCCGCCTCCCAAGGTAACGTCGAGCGTCGTCCGCATTGTTCCCCGGCCAGAACCGCTTGCGCAGGCACAGAAGCCTGCGCTCGAACGCGTCACCGCCGCCGCCTTCGGACAGCGCCGAAAGATGCTGCGGACCAGCCTCAAGGCGCTCGGCATCCCGGTAGAGCCGCTCCTCGAGCGTGCCGGCGTCGCGCCGACCGCGCGTGCCGAGGAACTTTCGGTTGCCGAGTTCTGTGCACTCGCCCGCACCCTCGAACATGATCGGCGCTTTTGATTGGTTCGTACCCGATCTGGTTAAGAAGATTGACCCACAGATCCCGGTTCGAGAGTATTACTCAATGAAAAAGCAGATCATAACCATCGCGGGATCGCTTGGATCAGGAAAATCCTCGACCGCGAGGGCGGTCGCCTCTGCACTTGGATTTCGACATTTTTCGTCCGGCGATCTTTTCCGGCGGCTTGCGGTCGAACGGGGCGAATCTATCGAAGCGATGAATATATCGGCGGAAGTGCAACGGGATATCGATCTCAAAGTGGATAACTTACTCCAAGAGATGTATCGCACAGACGGGAAGCTCGTCATTGATTCACGCATGGCGTGGCATTGGATGCCGTTTTCGTTCAAAGTGTTTCTCGTGCTCGATCCCGACACGGCTGCCGAACGCATCTTCAATCATCTGCAAGAAGAAGGACGAATGAGCGAGGATGCGACATCCGTTCAAGAAGTGCGCAAAAGTATAGATCGGAGATTTGCAAGCGAACAGAAGCGGTATGCCGCGCTCTACGGCGTCAACGCGACCGATCCGTTGAATTTCGATATCGTAATCAACACAAAGCATGACGATTTGAAAACAGTAACAGCAATAGTGAGCGCCGCGTACTATGCGTGGCGAATTGAAGAAAAAGACATATAATCAAAGAGCATGAGCAAAAATCCGCGCCGGTGGATTAGTGGAGGGCTCATTCGATATTCTGCACCTGCTCACGGAATTGCTCGACCGCCGCTTTAAGCGAAAGCCCGATCCGCGTCAGCTCTATATCCGCCGATTTCGAGCACAAGGTGTTGGCTTCGCGATTCAATTCCTGGCACAAGAAATCCAGGCGACGTCCGACCGCCTCTTCTTGCCGCAGCAGGTCGGTGGCTTGCTCGATATGCGCCCGCAGCCGCTCGATCTCCTCGCGGATATCCGAGCGAGCGATGAGCAACGCCATTTCCTGCGCGACCCGCTCCTCCGGCATGCCCGGGGCGAGATCGGCGAGGCTCCCCAGCATTGTCCGCAGCCTCTCGCGAATCGCCGCCGGCTGCGCCGCCGCGCATTCCACCGCCGCATCAACCAAGGCAATCATCTCCACGAGCTGGTCGCGCAAGACCGCGCCGAGACGAGCACCCTCCTCGGCCCTGGCGTTGGCCAGTCGATCGAGCGCGATCCGCCAACTGTCGAGAACGGCGCGCCGGCGTTCCTCGAGCACCGCATCCGGCTCGTCCTCGACCGTCTCGACGACTCCGCGCAGCGCAAGCAATCCGTCGATGCGGGGCGGAGCTGCCTCGATTTCGCCAGCGAGCTCGTTCATCAGGGTAACGAGCTGGGCCAAGGTCTCGCGGTTCACCCGCACCGCAGGAGGCGTCGTCCGGGTAATGGCGAGGCTGGCGGAAAAATTGCCTCGGCGGAAATGCTGCACCAGCAGCGCGCGAAGCTGAGGCTCCAGCGAATCGAACCCCGGTGGCAGGCGAAGCCGCAGATCGAGGGACTTGCCGTTGACGCTCTTCATCTCCCAGACCCACGAGATGCCGAGGTCCTCACCCTCCGCACGCGCGAATCCTGTCATGCTTGCTAAACCCAAGGCTACCCTACTCCCGCCGGTCGAGGTGCCAGTTATACCGGTACCCGGCAGAGCCAACAACGGCCCGCCATATGGCCCATGAACTGCTGCCAAGTTATTGGGCGGCTTGATCCTCTCGCGCCATTGGTCATGGGCGAGCGGGTACCTCGCCATTGGGCTCGATTGCCGCGCTGTGCCGGTATTGCGCCACGTTTCGATTATGTTCGGCGAGCGTCTTGGCAAAGACATGCCCGCCGGTTCCATCAGCGAGGAAATAGAGTTCGTCGGTGAATGTCGGCCGTGCCGCGGCTCGTAGCGCGGATATGCCCGGATTGCCGATGGGCCCCGGCGGAAGGCCTTTCGACAGGTAGGTATTGTAGGGTGAGGAGAGCGCCAGGTCGGCGTGGGTGAGCCGGCGATCCAACCTTTTGGTTCCTCGATCGCTCAGAGCATAGATCACGGTCGGGTCCGATTGCAGGGGCATTCCCAGGCGGAGTCGATTGACAAAAACCGTCGCGATACGTGCCCGCTCGTCCTCGCGCGAGGCTTCCTTCTCGACGAGCGAAGCGAGGATCAAGACCTCTCGGGGCGTAGTGAAGGGCAAGTCGGGCCGGCGCTCCTCCCAAACCTCGGCAAGCGCCTGCACCATCGCCCGCTCCATGCGATGGACCAGATCCTTGCGCTGGTCGCCATACTCATAAAGATAAGTTTCGGGCATCAGCTCGCCCTCGGAGGGCGGCGGACCGGGATCACCATCGAGCGCGGAAGGGGCCCGCACCAAGGTCAGGATCTCCGCACTCGTCAGTCCTTCCGGAATTGTCAGACGGTGCTTGACGGTCTTGCCGCTGGCGAGGATGTCCACCGACAATGTCGCGCCGAGCTCAAATGACCGGGCGTGCCGGATGACACCCTGCTCCACCAGCACCGCCGCGATCTCGGCGAGACCAGTGTGAGCCGGGATTACTACCGTGCGCGCTTCGGCGAGCGGGCCCGGAGCCGTGACGTCCACGTAAAGCCAATAAGCCGCCCCCCCGCCGATGCCGAGAAGCAGGGAAACGGTAAGTGCAGCCCATGCCAGGAGGCGAAGGAATCCTCGCATCAATCGAATCCGCGACGGGCTAAATTACGCTCACGCGCTCAAGGCGGGCCGGCGAAAATGAGAGAGGCATTGGTGCCGCCAAAGCCAAAGGAATTTGAGAGCGCGTACCGCACCTTGCGCTCCTTTGCTCGTTTCGGCACCAGATCGATGTCGCAGGACGGAGACGGGTTCTCAAGGTTGAGGGTTGGGGGAACCACCCCATCTCGGATGGCAAGGATCGAGAAGATCGCCTCGACGCTGCCGGCGGCGCCAAGCAGATGCCCGATCGCAGATTTGGTCGAGGACATCGACAGCTCGTATGCATGCCTACCGAATAGCCGCTTGACCGCACCGAGTTCGATCTCATCGCCAAGCGGGGTCGAAGTGCCATGGGCGTTGATGTAATCGATCTCCTCAAGTCCAATGCCCGCGCGCTTCACGGCGTTGCGCATCGAGCGAAACGCCCCGTTGCCGTTCTCCGAGGGAGCTGTCAGGTGGAAGGCGTCGCCGGACATGCCATAGCCGATCACTTCGGCATAGGTTTTCGCTCCCCGCCGCTTGGCGTGCTCGTGCTCCTCGAGGACGAGGATTCCAGCCCCCTCGCCCATGACGAAACCGTCGCGTTCCTGGTCCCACGGACGCGAGGCTCGGGGCGGATCGTCGTTGAACCCGGTCGACAGCGCGCGCGCCGCGGCAAAGCCGGCCAGACCCAACCGGCAGATCGCCGCCTCCGTACCACCGCACACCATCACATCGGCGTCGTCGAGCATAATCAGCCGGGCCGCATCGCCGATTGCATGCGCTCCGGTCGAGCAAGCGGTGACCACTGCGTGATTGGGGCCGGTGAATCCATAGCGAATCGAGACGTGGCCTGAGGCGAGATTGATCAGATTGGCGGGAATGAAAAAAGGCGAAAGGCGGCGCGGGCCACGCTCGTGAAGCGTCAGGGCCCCGTCCGTGATCCCCGGTAGGCCGCCAATCCCGGAGCCGATCATGACACCGGTACGCTCGCGGGCCTCTTCATCGTCGGGGGCCCAGCCCGCGTCCTCGACCGCTTGGGCGGCCGCGGCCAGCGCGTAGACGATAAATCCGTCCATCTTGCGCTGATCCTTGGGCGGCACCCAATCGTCGGCGTTGAATAGTCCAGAGGCGGTATCGCCGCTCGGTACCTGTGCAGCAATCTTGACCGGCAGGTCGGAGACCTCGAAGGACCTGATCGCGCGGATTCCAGATGCACCGGCGATCAGGCAGTCCCAATTGCGCTCGAGGCCTATCCCGAAGGGCGTCACGAGCCCCATTCCGGTCACTACAACGCGTCGCATCCTAATCTTGCCAGCTACGGGAGGAGCGCTCGCTCGCGCGAAAGAGCTGGAGCGGATCAGTTCGTATCAGAGGAATCAACTATGAGATTCGATAAAACTGACCGCATCCTTGACCGTCACGATCTTCTCGGCCGCATCATCCGGGATCTCGCACCCGAACTCCTCCTCGAAGGCCATCACAAGCTCGACGGTGTCGAGGCTGTCGGCGCCCAAATCGTCAATGAAGCTGGCGTTTTCGGTCACCTTCGATTCGTCGACGCCCAAATGCTCGACGACGATCTTCTTGACCCGATCAGCGACATCACTCATCCGTTCTGTTCCTCAATGGCTTGCTGGAAGTTTTACGCACAGAGCGCCCGGGCGCCATCCCTCATCATGGTGCCGCCATCCGGGACCGCGTCGAACGCGAGAGTCACCGCGCGGTCACATAGCATGATTCCCCGACAGTGCCAAATTAGCTGCGGACAACCAGGGATAATCCTCTCATACCATGATCATACCGCCATTGATGTGCAAGGTTTGGCCGGTGACGTAGGCGGCTTCGGCACTCGCCAAGTAAACGACGGCCGCTGCTACCTCCTTGGGGGTGCCGAACCGGCCGGCGGGGATCGCCCCGGCAAGCCGTGCACGCTGCTCCGCAGTCAGCTGGTCGGTCATCGCCGTCGTGATCAAACCTGGTGCGATGCAATTCACGGTGATGCCGCGCCCGGCGATCTCGGCGGCAATCGACTTCGACATCCCGATCATTCCCGCCTTCGCCGCCGCGTAGTTCGCCTGTCCGGCGTTGCCGCTGAGCGCAACGACCGAGGCGATTCCTATCACTCGGCCATGCCGGCGCCGGACCATGCCGCGCAGGACCGAGCGTATAAGTCTGAACGCGGCCGTAAGGTTCACGTCCAGAATGGCTTGCCAGTCCTCGTCGTTCATCCGCAATGCGAGCGCGTCGCGGGTGATGCCTGCATTGTTGACGAGAATGTCGATCCGCCCCATTGTCGCCTCGGCGTTCTTGGCCAGTTGTTCCGGGGTTGCCGGATCAGCCAAGTCTGCCAGCCCGACATGAACGCGCTCGCCGATCTCGTTCGCCAGAGCGGTGAGCGCGGCGAGTCGCGTGCCGCCCAGCATGACCTCCGCCCCCTGACGATGCAGCGCCTTGGCGATCGCCCCGCCGATCCCGCCGGAAGCGCCTGTTATCAACGCAGTTTGGCCTGATAAATCGAACACCGAAGAACCTGTCCACTGGTGCGCGGATACTTCTTTGTCAGAACCCCTTCATCAGAGCTTGTATGTCGGCTGGCATTCCGATGGAACGCGCCGAGATATTCGGGTCCACCCGTTTGACGAGGCCGGCGAGGACGCGCCCCGCCCCGATCTCGAAGACCTCCTCTACTCCGGCGGCCTTGAGAAACAATATGCTTTCGCGCCACCGCACCATCGCGGTCACCTGCTCGACAAGGCCGCGCTTGATCCTGGAGGGATCGCGGGTCGCCGTTGCCGACGCGTTGGCAACGAGTGGCACTACGGGCGGGCACAGTGCCACTTGACCGAGGGCTTTCTTCATGACCTCGGCGGCGGGCGCCATCAATGGAGAATGGAATGGCGCGCTGACCGTAAGAGTAATCGCCCGCCGCGCCCCGCACGCTCGGGCAATCGTGATGGCCCGCTCCACCGCCCCGTGGTGTCCGCTGACAACAACCTGTCCCGGGGCATTGTCGTTTGCTACCGTGCATACCTCGTCTGGGTCGATCTCGCCGTGAGCCGCCTCGGCGGCGACTGCCTTTACCCGCTCGACATCGAGGCCGAGCAGGGCCGCCATCGCGCCCTCGCCAACCGGCACGGCCCGCTGCATCGCCTGCCCGCGAACTTTGAGAAGACGTGCCGCATCGCCGACCGTGACGGCGCGCGCCGCGGCCAGCGCCGAGTATTCGCCGAGAGAATGCCCCGCCACAAAGGCGACATCCCGAGCGAGGGCGAGGCCGCCTTCCGTTTCGAGAACACGGATCACCGCGAGACTCGCCGCCATCAATGCAGGCTGGGCGTTTTCGGTCAGGATGAGGTCGCCTTCCGGTCCTTCGAACATCAGGCGCGATAAATTCTGCGATAGAGCTTCGTCGACTTCCTCAAACAGCCGGCGCGCCGGCGCAAACGCAGCTGCGAGGGCGCTCCCCATGCCGACAATCTGCGAGCCCTGACCCGGAAATACGAATGCCCGCTTCACCCGGAACGTGTTCCCCCACTCGAAACCGTCCCGGTCGGCCGAGGCGGACCACGTGGTCATAGCGGCGTCGCGGCCGGTGTCAAGAATGCGTTGCGGTGGTCATCTTGTCCCGCGGCCGGCTTCCTGTATAAGTAGCTCACTCAACCCTTGCCGGTCCGGGCCGGCTCGACTCGATCGGCGCTCGCGCCCCGGGTCATCACTAACCACAAGGGATCCGCTTCGCATGCCGCTGTATGAAAACGTGTTCATCGCGCGCCAGGACATATCCGGCGCGCAGGTCGATGCCCTCGCCGATACCTTCACCCAGCTCGTCGTCGACAACGGTGGAGAGGTCAAGAAACGAGAGTATTGGGGGCTGCGCAATTTGGCGTACCGGATGAGGAAGAATCGTAAGGGGCACTACGTGCTGATGAATATTGAGGCGCCGCCCGCGGCCCTTGCCGAACTCGAGCGAACGATGCGAATCAATGAGGACGTAATCCGTTACCTGACGATCCGGGTCGATACCCTCGAGGAGGGGCCTTCGGTGGTGACGCAGAGCCGCGGCAGCCGCGATGATCGCCAGCGGCGGAGCGATCGCGAAAGATCGGGCGAAGGGCGCGAGGGTGGAGCGGACCGCCCCGCCGTCGACCGCGCCATCCCCGAAACCGTGGAGGCGTAAATGGAAAGCCAATCGGGCAGCGGATCGGCACGTGGCGCCGCGACACGCCGTCCTTTTTTTCGGCGGCGGAAATCATGTCCGTTCTCCGGCCCGAACGCGCCCAAGATTGATTACAAGGACGTAAAACTGCTACAGCGTTTCATCTCGGAGCGCGGCAAGATCGTTCCCAGCCGCATCACGGCGGTCTCGACCAAGAAGCAGCGCGAACTTGCTCAGGCCATCAAGCGCTCGCGCTTTCTCGGCCTGCTTCCGTACATGGTAAAATAGAGGGCCAAAGTCAGCCGGGCATGTGACGGGCGTTGGGGTGAGTCGGCTCAGGGTCGCGGCGATCGCAGCACTTTGCGGAGCCCTGGGAGCGTGCCCATACCTGGTCGCGCTGACGGGCTCGCCCGGTTCGATGATCCTCGTCTACCTGACCCAGCTGCCGCTTTTTGTCGCAGGATTGTGGCTTGGTGTCGGCGCCTCGGCACTAGCGGGACTTGCCGCATCGCTGATCCTTATCGCCGCGAGCAACTTCGTGGCTGCAGCGGTTTTTGCCGGTCTGAACGCCGTTCCGGTAGTTCTGCTGGTGCGTCAATCCTTATTGGCACGGACTGGTGCCGAGGGCGTGATCGAATGGTATCCGCCGGGCTCGCTGACCGCTTGGCTGACCGGATCCGGCCTGGCGGCGATCGCCGCTTGCCTCCTTTTGCTCGGCGGGCCGGAAGGTGTGCAGGTCACGTTGCGCGAGGTCCTGGCGCCTGTCCTCAGCCGCCATTTCGATGAGAATATGCCCGAGCATGCCGAGTTACTCAGTTTTCTGGCGTTCATTCTGCCCGGCATCGTCGCTAGTTCCTGGATGGTAATGACGGCAACCAACGGGAGTCTCGCTCAGGGCTTGCTCTCTCGCTTCGGAGCGAGCTGGAGGCCATCTCCTGATCTTGCTGCGCTCGGACTTCCGGTGTGGATCCCAATGCTCCTTGCATTCGCCACCGGGGCTACAGCACTCGGCGGAACGGCGCGCTTCCTCGGCATCAACGTGATGATAGTGCTGGCCGTCCCCTTCTGCCTTGCCGGACTCGCCGTGCTGCACACGCTAGCGCGCCGCTTCTCGCACCCGGCGATCCCCCTCGTCACATTCTATGTGCTGGCTGGAGTGTTCGGCTGGCCACTGCTGGTAGTCGCTCTTTTGGGGTTGCTTGATTCGTCGCTCGGGCTCCGGCGGCGTTTCGCCCAACCTTGAGCCTTTGGAGGAAATTCGATGGTTGAACTGATCCTGCTCGAGCGTGTTGAGAAGCTCGGTCAGATGGGCCAGCTCGTCAAAGTAAAGCCCGGCTTCGCCCGCAACTACTTGCTGCCTCAGAAGAAAGCGCTGCGCGCGACAAAGGAGAATCTGGCCTATTTCGAGGGCCAGCGTGCCCAGCTTGAAGCGAACAACCTGCAACGCAAGGCGGAAGCAACGGAGGTCGGCGGCAAGCTCGAAGGTCTGACGGTGGTGATCGTCCGCCAGGCGGGGGAGAGCGGGCAGCTATACGGCTCGGTTTCGGCGCGCGACATCGGCGACGCCGTCACGGAGGCGGGTTTCACGATCGAGAAGCGCCAAGTGGTTCTCGACAGGCCGATCAAGAACTTGGGCTTGCATCAGTTGAAGGTGGCGCTTCATCCGGAGGTCTCGGTCACCGTCACTGCCAACGTGGCCCAATCGGCGGAAGAGGCGCAAATGCAGGCCAAGGGGATCGACCCCTTACGCATGCGCGAAGAGGAGGAGGAAGAAGGCCGGGACGCAAAGGGCGAGACCGCATCCGCCGCCGGTCAGGGACGATAATTAAAAGGAGGCGCTTGAATCCAATTGCGGATCAGCGAGATAGTGGCGCAACGATACCCCATTCGAACTCGTTACGATGCTGCTGTCGCGTCTGTTCGAGCGAATCATCACAATCGGCCGGTTGCGCGTCCTCGACGCCGGCGGAAGGTTCCACACCTTCGACGGGTCGCCCGGACCGAGCGTCACAATCCGCCTCCACGACCCGGCACTGCACTGGAAGCTCCTCGTCAGATCCCGCCTTTACCTCGGCGAAGCGTTCATGGATGGGACGCTGACAGTCGAGGAAGGCAGCCTCTACGATCTGATCGACCTGCTCGCGGTCAATCTCGAAGCTATGCCGGATGGCTTACTCGCCCGGCTCTTGAACGGCTCCGTCACCCTGTTGCGCCGCGTTCATCAATATAACCCGCTCCCGCGTGCCCGGCAGAACGCAGCCCATCACTATGATCTGTCGGATCAGCTCTACGAGCTGTTTCTCGACAAGGACCGGCAGTATTCCTGCGCCTATTTCCATGATGGCGGAGACGATCTCGACGTCGCGCAGCTAAACAAAAAGCAACACATCGCGGCAAAGCTGTTGGTCCGCCCCGGCCAGAGGGTGCTCGATATCGGCTCGGGCTGGGGCGGTCTTGCGCTCTACCTCGCGGACGAATACGGCGCCGACGTGACCGGCCTCACCCTCTCGGTCGAGCAGCACAAGGTCGCGGTACGCCGCGCCGCAGCGGCTGGGCTCTCCGATCGGGTTAGATTCCACCTGCGCGACTACCGCGAGGAGCTCGGGCGTTACGACCGAATCGTCTCCGTCGGTATGTTCGAACATGTCGGCATCAACCATTACAGCGCGTTCTTCGCGAAGCTGAAATCACTGCTGACACCGGACGGCATCGCGCTGCTGCACTCGATCGGCCGTAAGGACGGGCCGGGTTCTACCCACCCGTGGATACGCAAGTACATCTTTCCCGGCGGCTACGCCCCGGCACTTTCCGAAGTCCTCCCGACCGTCGAGCGCTCGAAGTTGTGGATCACCGATATCGAGATTCTGCGCCTGCATTATGCTGAAACGCTGCGGGCGTGGCGGGATCGGTTCGAGCGAAATCGCGATCGCCTGCGCCGGATCTATGACGAGCGCTTCTGTCGGATGTGGGAGATGTACCTCGTCGGCTCGGAGATTGCGTTCCGACGACAAGATCACATGGTGTTCCAGATGCAGCTTGCGAGGTCAGTCGATGCGGTGCCGCCGACGCGGGACTATCTGCTGGACTGGGTGCGCGAGCCAAGCGCGACTTCCGACCGGGCGGCTTGAAGGCCGCAGATTCGCGCTCTTCGGGTCTCCCGTGCGCGATGCAAGAGCCATCCCCGCCTTACACATAGTGTGGATCGAATTCCGCGCCGGGCGGTGTTCCAGGTGGTGCTACTCTGCGGCTGCATGGAAACGAGCCTGACGTCCCGGGTTACGCCGCTGCGGGAGCCCAACCCCGAACTGCTTCGCACCCCGCCCTACAACACTGAAGCCGAGCAAGCTCTTCTCGGCGCCATATTGATCAATAACGGGGCCTATCTTCGGGTTTCCGAGTTTCTTCAACCAGAGCATTTCGGCAATGCCATGCACGGCCGCATCTTCGCTGCAGTCGGCAAGCTGGTTGAACGCGGCCAGATCGCAAGTCCGGTAACGCTTAAAAATCTGTTCGACCAGGACGGAGCGCTGACCGAGATCGGCGGAGCACAGTATTTGGCGCGGCTGGCCACCGCGGCAGTCACGATCATCAACGCAGAAGATTACGGCCGCGCGATTTACGATCTCCACATCAGGCGTGAGCTAATTACGCTCGGCGAGGATGTTGTCAACGATGCCTTTCGGCAGGATCTCGACGACTCGGCGCGTGAGCAGATCGAACGGGCGGAAAAAAAGCTGTTCGACCTTGCCACTACTGGACAAGCGGAGGGCGGGTTTCGCCTTTTCAGTGCGACACTGACGAGTGCTATCAACAACGCCGAGGCGGCATTCAAGCGCAACGGCAAGACGGTCGGTGTGGCAACCGGGTTCTTGGATCTCGATAGAAAGCTCGGCGGGTTGCATCGATCCGATCTCGTCATCCTGGCCGGAAGGCCCTCGATGGGAAAGACGGCACTCGCCACGAACATCGCGTTCAACGCAGCGAAAGCGTACAAGCCAGGGCGCACTCCCGACGGTCACAATATCGCCGAGGACGGAGCAGTGGTGGGCTTCTTCTCGCTCGAGATGTCGGCGGAGCAGCTCGCCACGCGCATTCTCGCCGAGGAGTCAGGCGTCCCTTCGGACCGCATTCGTCGGGGCGATATCAGCCACCAGGATTTCGATAAGTTTATCCAAGCAAGCCAGCACCTCGCCAGGATTCCACTGTTTATCGACGACACCCCGGCGCTGACCGTCTCCGCCTTACGCACGCGCGCCCGGCGGCTGAAACGCCAACAGGGGCTCGGGCTCATAGTCGTCGACTATCTTCAGCTTCTGCGCCCCTCCGCTCAAGGTCGCGTGATCGAAAACAGAGTACAGGAGATTTCGGACATTACCCGCTGGTTGAAAGCGCTGGCGAAGGAGCTCGATGTTCCGGTGCTCGCGCTCTCGCAACTGTCGCGTGCCGTCGAGCAGCGTGAGGACAAGCGCCCGATGCTCTCCGATTTGCGCGAATCGGGCTCAATCGAGCAGGACGCCGATGTCGTGATGTTCATCTTCCGACAGGAATACTACGAGTCGCGTGAACCGACGCAACATGCCGGCGAATCTGAAAAAGATTTCAGCAAACGTTACGACGAGTGGAAGGAGGGACTTAGCAAAGTGCATGGTTTGGCTGAGGTGCTTGTGGCAAAGCAGCGGCACGGGCCAATCGGCGAGGTAAAGCTCCGCTTTGTCGCCGAAACCACGAAGTTCGAGAGCTACACAACTTTCTCAACCTAGGTTGAGCGTAAAGGGCATACATGGCCAGCGATCCGGCCGACCGTGCGGGTGCCATTCTCGTAATCGATCTCGCGGGTATCACTGCCAACTGGCGTTTGCTGGCGCAAATAGTCGAGCCTGCGATGTGCGCGGCGGTCGTCAAGGCCGATGCTTACGGATTGGGGGCCGCACAGGTGTCGGCAGCGCTCGCTTCGGCCGGATGCCGGCTGTTTTTCACGGCCACGATCGAGGAGGGGATCGCCCTGCGCAGCGTGCTCCCCGAGCCATTCGAGATTGCCGTACTGAACGGTGCATTGCCTGGCTGTGCAGAGGCGTTCATCGAGTATCGGTTAGTGCCCGTCCTCTACGATCCCGGTCAGATCGCCGAATGGCAACAGATCGCGGTTCGGCAGGGGGAGCTGACGGCGATGCTGCATCTCGATACCGGAATGGCCCGCCTCGGATTGACCATGCGTGATCTCGATCGGCTCGCCGGCCTGCTGTCGAAGCCGGGCGGCGCGATTCGCTGGCGCGGCCTAATCAGCCACCTGGCTTGCGCAGACGAACCGGCTCATCCGCTGAACGAGGTTCAGCAGGCGCGGTTCGCTTCCGCTAGAAGCCGCCTCCGCCCCATGCCCGCCAGCCTCGCCGCTTCGTCCGGAATCTTCCTCGGCCGCACGTTTCACTACGATTTCGTCCGCCCCGGAGCTGCGCTCTACGGCATCAACCCGCAGCCCGGCGGCCTCAATCCAATGCGCCAAATTGTCCGACTCAGGGGAAGAATCCTGCAGATCCGCGACGTTGACCGGGGTGAATCGGTTGGCTATGGTGCAACGCACCTCATGGACGCACCGGGACGGCTAGCAACCGTCGCCGTCGGGTATGCGGATGGGTGGCTCCGCTCGCTGTGCCCCCGCGGTTCCGGCCGCCTCGACGGCAAGCGGGTTCCCCTTGTTGGCCGAGTTTCGATGGATCTCGCCGTTTTCGACGTGTCAGACGTCGACCCCGCGATCGCACGGCCCGGCGGGTTTATCGAGCTCCTGGGCGACAATTACGGTGTCGATGCGGCGGCCGCGGATGCCGGCACGATCGGCTATGAGATCCTGACTGCTCTCGGCCGACGCTACCATAGGGTGTATCGCGGCGCGCCGGACCAATGCTGACGTTTCTCGCTACGATCGGCGCGGTCTTTCTCGGCTTTCTCGCCGCCACCGGGCGGCTCGTCGTGTTCGCGGGTCTTGCTCTGGCGACCGCTTTCACGCCGCCCTTCTATCTACGCGCGATGCTGCGCGAGATGGTCAATATCGGGTATTTCTCGCTCCCTGTCGTCGGACTGACGGCGATCTTCACCGGGATGGTGCTGGCCCTCCAATCCTATACCGGCTTCAGCCGATTCGCCGCCGAGGGGGCGGTGGCGACCGTTGTCGTGCTGTCGGTGACCCGGGAGCTCGGCCCCGTCATCACCGGGCTGATGGTCGCCGGTCGAGTAGGGGCAGCAATGGCCGCCGAGATCGGTACGATGCGCGTCACCGACCAAATCGACGCTCTGACGACATTGTCTACCGACCCACTGCGCTATCTGGTGCTGCCGCGCCTGATCGCCGGGTTGATCACCTTGCCGATGCTTGTCCTCGTCGCCGACATCATCGGCGTCTTTGGCGGATATCTCGTCGGCGTCTACCGGCTCGGCTTCAATCCGGAGGCTTATCTCAACCGCACTCACCAATACTTGGAAACGACTGACGTGGTCTCGGGTTTGGTGAAGGCGGCGGCATTCGGCTTTATCGTCGCGTTGATGGGCTGCTACCACGGCTACCACTCGCGGGGCGGAGCGCAGGGCGTCGGGCAGGCCACAACCTATGCCGTCGTTTCCGCCTCTATCATGATCCTCGTATTCAATTACCTGATTACCGCGGCCTTCTTCGGGCGTTGATGGGCGCCTTGCGATGACCGATGCCCCCGTGTCCAAGATCTCCGTCCCGAAGATCTCTGTTAGAGGGCTGCGCAAATCGTTCGGCCGCAAGCGTGTGCTCGACGTCCTCGATATCGATTGCGACAGTGGCGAAAGCCTCGTCATCATCGGCGGTTCGGGGACCGGCAAATCGGTATTGGTCAAGTGCATTCTGGGCTTGCTTTATCCCGAGGCGGGATCGATCCGCATCGACGGCGTCGAGACGGTTGGGCTACCACGCGCCGCCCGCGAGCGGCTGCTGCAGAAGTTCGGCATGCTGTTCCAGGGCAGCGCGCTGTTCGACTCGCTCAGGGTGTGGGAGAATGTCGCGTTCGGACTGACCCAGGGGCGGGGCATTGAGCGACACGCGGCAAAAGAAATTGCGCTCGCGAAGCTTGCGGCGGTCGGCCTCGGGCCAGAGGTCGGCGAGCTGCGGCCGGCCGAACTCTCCGGCGGCATGCAAAAGCGAGTGGCGCTCGCTCGCGCGATTGCTGCAGAGCCGGAAATCATTTTTTTTGACGAGCCGACCACCGGTCTCGATCCGATCATGGCCGATGTGATCAATGATCTGATCGTGAAATGCGTGCGCGAAGTGGGCACCACTGCTGTTTCCATCACCCACGACATGGTGAGCGCGCGCAAGATCGCCGATCGGATTGCGATGTTGCACCAGCGACGAATCGTGTGGCACGGACCGACTGCCGAGATCGACCATTCCGGTAACCCGTTTGTCGACCAGTTCATCAACGGACGCGCCGAAGGACCGATCCAAATGGAGATTCGTGCGGCGTGACAAGCCCCGACGCTTTGTCGAACCCAGGACGGGAAGAGCCCACGCCAAAATGGTTCTCGTAAAATTGAGGCGTTGCCCGTTTCACTTCGTCATTCCCGCGAAGGCGGGAATCCAGGGATGGCAGGGTTCCTCGACGTAAGCCCTGGACCCCCGCTTCCGCGGGGGTGACGATTACCCTGGCAACAGCAATTTCGACAATCGCGAGTAGCCGTTGGCCCGGTCCCTCGCTCGATACGCTTGCCAGCAATGTGGGGCCATCCATGCCAAATGGACCGGCCGTTGCGACGGCTGCGGCGCCTGGAACAGCCTAATCGAAGAATTGCCGCGCGAGAGTCCGCCCAGCGGACTCGCCAAAGGGGGAGTCGCCAAGGATCGCCGCGGTGGGCGCTCGCTCGGGTTTGTCGGCCTGA
>WNFR01000364.1_pt1 | contig 45709 bp, 30 predicted proteins | sample 5400221 | NCBI WGS metagenome assembly WNFR01 (sample SAMN13153357, study PRJNA577476) | soil metagenome | isolation source: 40 cm soil under Madrone tree | place: USA:California | collected 2016-06-14 | reverse complement strand
CTTGGCGAAGGTGTGTCACCACTTGTCAAACTTGACGTTTGAACCTGACTAATTCTTTTGGAATCAATAACGCGATCGAAGGAAATTCCCCCGTCGTCGCAATTACATATCACTCATGCGAACAATCACACTCAAACTCTACTTTTCATGAATAATGCGGGCTAATGTCATAAGCAAGGGGACATTTCTAATGTCAGTTGACAAAAGCGTCGGCAGCTGATTGACATGGCATTCGACCAGCGGTAAGCTTCGAGCCGCATTTCCAATCGCCGTAACGCGAACAAGACTGCTTCCAAGCAAATATCCGAGCAAGTAAAGGCAGGTCTGCGATGTCGTGCTGCGAAGCGCCGCGAGCATTAGTCCTCGCAGTTGATACAATCCTCCTGCTCAGTTTCTTCGCAGCCGGCCAGACTCAGGATCCCCCCGGCACTAAAAAAGACGGAGCCTATTACTTCGCTTATCGCACTCCCGCTCATGTCTCCCGCAGCAGCCCCGATGTTTTCGACGAGACTGCAAAGAACACATTGGACTTCTTGAAGTCCAACGATGTCAACATCATCGCCGATCCGGAACGGGGAACTATACAGACGGACGAGCTGTTTTCCCTGGATAGCTTGTTGAACCTTACCAAGAATGCCGGAGCCACTCACCTGCTGTATTTGACGGTGGATCGACCAGCTACGTCATGGCTAAAAGGAAAGGGCGCGCGACAAAGACAATTGAGGGTCTAAGAATGAAGCTTCTGCCTCGGGTCGGACAGCCAGGGCTCCCGAAGCTGCAAAAGTCTGTGCCAGTTCCCGCGACCGGAATCTACCCACAGCGTCAGGGGCTCTGGTCGGGTTGAGGAGAAAGGTAGCTCGCATATGAAACGCAAGGCGAAGATTATCTCGGGTATCCTGATGGTTTTGGTTAGTGCCGTCTCGTTTCCAGTAGCCGCCCAAGAGGCACCTGCACAGAAGGAAAATTCAATCCAGCAAGCGGCTAAGCCAATCGCGCCTCAGCCAATCCAAAAGGTTCTCTTAAAGGAAGGGACGGAGGTCAATTTGAAGTTGGGCCAGAGGCTGACTGCGAAAAGCGCCGTTGTTGGAGAGCCCGTGGAGTTGATCCTGGCCAAAGATTTGAAGGTCGGGGATGCCGTTGTCGTGAAACAGGGGGCGAGAGTCTTGGGGACAGTTGTAACGGGGAAAGAATCGGAAAAGAAAAGAAACGAGGCTTACCAGCTGGCCATGCGGGTCGACTTTTTGAGGGTCGGCGACGCAAAGATCAGACTTCGCGGGGAGATGGGTGCGGAAGGCAAGAGAAATAAGGACGCGATGATCGCGGGCACGATCTTTCTTGGTCTTTCCGGTTTGCTGGCGACGTCAGGTAAGCACTACATAATCCCGGAAGGGTCGCCTGTGACTGCCTACGTGGACGACGATATTGAGTTGCAGGCTATGGTCCCCCAGTTGCCTTGATGCTGGGCCTTGCCAAGAAAGAGAGGAACTATGAATAGTAATCCCATCTCGTACAGGCAGACAGCTGATGGATCTCCACTGCTTAGGCGTGGATTAGCTTGCCTGGTGCTCTTGCTCTGGGTAAGCACGAACACGATGGGCCAGACTCCCAACGATGCCCAAAGTTCTCCGGAACCCTCGGCCCTACATGTCACGCACGTTCTCGGATTTGAAGGTGCGCGGCATAACGCCAACGGAGAGCTAAGAATTCAGGGCGCCGCGCTGCAATTTCAACGGAGTGGAAGCCCAGCCGCGCAGGTGAGCATAAGTTCCATTCAGAACGTCGCCCTCGGAGAGGAAAGCAAGCAAGTAGGTGGAGTGCCGATGATGCTGGGAAAGGCTGCAGTTCCGTTTGGAGGAGGGCGCGTGGTCAGCCTCTTCTCGCACAAAAAGTATGACAGCCTCACGGTTGAGTATGTCGACAGCAATGGTGGCTTCCACGGCGCCATATTCCGGCTGAGCAAGGGGCAAGGACAGACTTTCAAGAAAGACCTCGTAGCCAGCGGCGCGCACACAGCGCTGCAGGAGGATCATGCTAAAACACAAAACACTCCAGAGGTTAAGAATGAAAACAAATAGGGAAGCTTCTCTTTGCACAACCAAGCCTCCGTTCAGCCTGCCCACCTTTTTCGCACTAAACATGCGGTACGGAACATTTGCAGCTCTAATTCTGATGCTCACCGCGTTGCAGCCAAAGCTATTCGTTCCAGCTGCGCTTGCGGAATCATCCGCAGACAAGAAGAACGGGGGCGCGCAACACTGGAGCGTGCAGGTCGATCAAGTCGACCCCGGCGACGTGAGCCTCGACCCCTCCTTCGGAGCCGCCATCTACGAGAATCTTCTGCAAGAGCTGGCCAAAACCAAGCAGTTCAAACAGGTCTTCCGCGGCGGTGATCGCAACGCGAATAATGTTCCTGGCCTGCTCATTCTGAAAACAACGGTGCAAAAGTACACGCCGGGTAGCGAGACTCGACGCGCTGTCACTACCGTGAGCGGGGCGACCAAATTGAACGTCCGCATCCAGCTTTCCACAAGGGAAGGCCACATTGTTCTCGAACAGTTTGTCGAAGGCCACGTCCGGTTCATCGGCAACAACTTGCGCGCTACTCACAATCTGGCACACAACGTTGCCATCACCTTGAAGCGGTCAACCTTGCCGGAATCGGCAATCCTGGCCCCAACGAGAAACTGGAAAGATGTCCAAATCGATCACTCGGTCGAGCTGATCGCCCTCCACGCGGACGACCAAGAAGTGGTAGGGATTTGATCCTCGTTCGATGCCCGGCTTGACGAGATGGGGAATCCCGCTCGAAGGCGAACGGGATTCCGGTGCTCGCCTTTCGGAAAAGATAATTCCGACGGGTTTCAGCATTCGGAATCGCCTGCTCTTGTCACAAAAAAATCCCGTTCAGTCTGCAGCAACCCTCTGTTGCTCTGCAATCTCCTCAACCCTTCGCGCACTTGGCCTCGGAAGCCTTGATAAATTGCACTCTCGCCCATTCGAACAGCTGAGCATCCCAGTTCGGGCTGTAGTCGAGAGCAATGGTTGGTATTCCACCCATTCCACCCACAACATTGTTAGGCCCTGAAGCTATCAGCGAGATCTGCTGACAACCTGAATTACGAGTAGGAAGCGGATCGGTCCGGTTGGTCATAGGATCGTGAGCGCGATTTCTTGAAAATATGGGAGTAGCCCGCGCGCACTATTAAGGAAGCGGAGCGAGCGGTTGCAATCCGCTCCTCCGCTGCTGTGAAAGTGGCCCTCCAGCAGTTTCGTTCAGTTAAGCCGAGCGGCGACACCGCACACGATTACGGGGGCCGAAACTGCCGTACGGCGCACCATTAGGTCCGGTGATGTATCCGGGTCTCGCCATTTTCAAAATGCGGAACTCCTCGGTCAGGAGACCGCGATACCCCTTTCTGATCGCTTCATCGGTCCACTCGTAGACGTTGGCGTCCCAGACTGGGATGTAATCGGTGGCAGTCGTGGGAATGCCACCAAACGTGTTGTTCGGCCGATGCCCATCCAAAAGCGCGGCGCCCAGACCCTGACGCTGCGGATTTTGGCAGCCGCCTTCTGACGCGCCATTCGTCGCAAGGAAGATCCGCTCGACAGCGCTACCATCGATGTCGTCGACCCCGGTCTCGATTTCGCGCAAACGTGGAGCGAAAGTGCTCCCCTCGATCGCAGACACAGTGGGATCGCGTGACTCAGTCGAGATGTAGAAGACCGGCTTGCCAAAGCTATAGCCGTTAATCAGGGAAAGCGTGACTGTCCGATGCGCCGGATCAATGGCGACCACTTGATCATGTACGAGACCGTAGTTCGGGTGTCCGTTTGGGAAGTTGATATATGCATCTTCCACCGCAGCGGCGATGACCTTGAACTCAGATGAAGCGCAGCAGCGGTGGAGGCGTGACAGCGCCCGTCAGGTTTAACGCCGGGTTGGGCGGCGTTCCGGGACGTTGTGTTTCGATCACCCACGTTCCCTTTTCTCGGTCGCCGCACGGAGGAGTATGGTCTGTCCGACCGCCAGTCGACCGATGCGAGTGACCGCGCCGTAGATTCCCGCGTTGTTCTGGTTCGCACGAACGACCGCCTTCAGCACTTCTGGCGCCGGACTTGCTGAGTCGGGATCAAGGTTCACCATCGAGCAGCGGAGGTCGCGCATCGTGACGGTGATCGCGGCGGCGTCGTCCCCCTCGCCGAATGAGAGCACACCGCCCAACCACTCGTCCTCCTGGAAGGGAACCGATCGCAGTAAACGAACCACAACATTCGGGCGAAATCGTCGCACGTCCGGGCTCCGCCCTGCGAGTCGTCCGATCTCGCGCACCGTATCGAAGGCGATCACGGAGATGCTCGCTTCATCGAAGATGCCATGATTCAACTGCATCATCTGCACGGGTGCCCCGTACCGACGTCCGACCTCCGTGGCCAAGTCCTCCCCGAAGACAGGCATCTTTTCGCCATCCGGCGTGCGAATATGCGTAGGAAGGTCTCCCTGAGCACCGTCTTCACGGCGGTGCGGAGCAAACAAAAGCAGGTCGGGAAGCTTGCTTGCTGTTAGCCACGGGAATCCGCTGCGGTCATCAATCCGCCGGAATGCTAGGCGTCTGTCACCATCGAGGCCGTGCCAGCCCAGCTTGGCGACCTCGAGTCGTTCGCCGCCCATGGACTTCACGGGATACCGGAAGATCGCCTCCACATGTCCGATTTCTATGAGCATGCTCGATCCGAGTCCGCCCAACTGATAGGGTTGTTTCCGTAGGCGCAGCGACGAGGATGTGAGTGCACGTTGGAAGCTGGTGTGCCTACGGAAACAGCCTCTTGGACTAAGCCGCGGAATTCGCCGCGTATGGAGATTGTGCGCCTGGGGCCCAGGGGGTGGGCCGTGAGTTTGAGGCTGGGACGGGCGCTGGCGTGGGGTTGAAAGTAGGTGGTGGGGCGAGCGAGGCTACGAAGGGGGCGCGGGCCGTTGCGGTGTTGGAGCAAGGGCATGCAGGAAGACGCCTGGCGGACAGGGGTGCAGCGTGCCAGAAGCGGGGCGTTGGTGGTCTGGCGCAACGAGACGGAGTTCATGGTCCTCGCGTGAGCGCTTCAAGCGATTGCGGCGAGGCGACGGGGCGAAGCAAGAATATTTATCGGCCGCGCCGATGATTCGCAGGTAGAGATTTTACGATAACATCTCCGCATCCGTTCCGAAGCAGCCCCCTGCCACACTCCTCAAGAGAAGCGCATCCGCACTCTCCCTGGCCTTGCAGCACGAGTTGGATGGCGTTAATCCAGCGAGCGTTCTATGCATACAGAGCGAACTCTTCACCGATCAGTTTGTACGAGACCCAAGAGGTACTCGACTGAGACGTCAAGTTGCAGGAATACGGGCAATGCCAACAGCATCTGGACGCTGAACCAAAGCGCGGGCAGAACAAGCGTCCAAGTATGCGCGCGCTACGAAGATCAATTCCTCACGCAAGGCCTCGAACTGCTGCTCGGGAGTACTCGATTCCAGGAGTATTCGAATGGCTCCGCTCATCGACGCTTGGAGCATGGCCGCAACAAGTTGTGGGTCGGTTGGGAGCGGATTGGAAGCTGTCCGCAACATTCGGACGATCGCTTTGTGGAATCGAGTTCCTATCTGCTGCACGATCTTCGCCCCGTCGACGTCGGAGCTTACGGAGTATAAAGCGATACTGGTCTTGGCATCCCGCATCTTGACTTGAAGAAATGCAGTGATGAGAGCGGTCACCATTTGCCGGAGTGTTCTACCCTCCTGTTCCCGGCAAACGAGTTCGACAGCTTCTGCCACCTCTGTTAGGTGACGTTTTAAGGCAGCCTGAAGAAGTGCCCTTTTGTTCGGGAAGTATTGGTATAAGGTGCCTACCGACACACCAGCTCGCAATGCCACCCTCGTCGTGGTCAGCCGTTCCTTCCCGACGCGGAGCAAAACCTGAATGGTGGCCTTAAGAATCGCATCCACGCTCGCCACCGAACGGGCTTGAATCGGCGATTTACGCGGCTCTAGGACGACTGGTGCACGCTGAGGCAAATGCGAACTCCTAACCTGAAGCTTCCTTCATCTAATCAACAAGTAAAGCAGACCTAACTGAAAGTGGCAACCGACTAGAGGAGAAACAGAATGACGAAACAGATGAAACTTGGTGGAGCCTTCACGCTTCCGGGCACCTCGATGACCTTGAACCGCATGGGCTACGGCGCGATGCAACTTGCCGGTCCGGGAGTGTGGGGGCCGCCTCGTGATGTTGATGCTGCGATTGCAGTTCTGCGGGAGGCGGTGGCGGCTGGCGTGAATCACGTCGATACCAGTGACTTCTACGGTCCACATGTGACCAATCAAATCATCAAGCAGGCGCTCCATCCTTATCCCGACGGGCTTGTGATCGTCACCAAAGTGGGTGCTCGCCGGGGTGCAGACAAGTCTTGGCTGCATGCTCTGTCGCGTCAGGAATTGATCGATGCCATTCACGACAATCTGCGAAATCTTGGACTCGACAGGCTGGATGTCGTCAATCTTCGAGTTGGAGCAGTCATGGGACCATCTCAGGGATCAATCGAAGAACCACTAACAGTGCTAGCCGAACTCAAGCGCCAGGGAGTCATTCAGCATCTGGGTTTGAGCAACGTCACTCCCGAGCAGTTGGCCGAAGCTCAGAAGATTACGGAGATTGTCTGCGTGCAGAATTTCTACAACGTGACGCACCGAGAGGATGACAGCTTCATCGATGGTCTTGCGGGGCAAGGCATCGCTTATGTGCCGTTCTTCCCGCTCGGCGGGTTCACTCCGCTGCAGTCGTCGGCCCTCGATGCGGCGGCAGCGTCAGTGCAGGCGACACCGATGCAGGTTGCCGTTGCGTGGCTTCTTCAGCGCTCGCCCAACATCCTGCTGATCCCGGGCACATCTTCAGTTGCGCATCTTCGTGAAAATCTTAAGGCGGCAACGTTACAAATTCCGTCGGAAATAGTGACCAAGCTCGACTCGATTGGGTCAGGCCGTAGCGGTGACGGAGAAAAGACTTCGTCCGTTGCTATTGCGACCTAGGGTGTGCAGTTACCTTGAACCGTGCGATCCCTGGATCGAACAGTCGGCCGACGTGACGTGGGCGACATCGTTGTTCGTCCTACCGCACAAGCGTCATGCGCGACGTGTCGAGCGCAGGGTGCGATGATGGCGCAACCCGTTAGCAAGATTGGCCTCATAACCGGAGCATGTGGGTTATCGCAAACCGAAATGTATGAGCAGCACAAGGAGAATGGAATGCGTGTTTTCTTGACAGGAGCAACGGGTTTTATAGGTAAAGCAATTGTGCGGGAACTACTCACAGCGGGACACCAGGTGCTCGGTCTGGCGCGCTCCGATGCCGCCGCCAAGTCGCTTGCCGCCGCTGGTGCCCAGGTCCATCGGGGTGATCTTGAGGATCTGGACAGCTTGCAGAGTGGAGTCGCCGCCCCCGACGGCGTGATTCACACCGGTCTCCTCCATGACTTCTCGAAATTCAAGGCCGTCTGCAAGACAGATAGGCACGCAATTGAGGCTCTCCGCTCCGCGCTCGCTGGCTCTGACCGCCCCTTGATCGTCACCTCCGGGATCGCGCTCGTTACGCCAGGTCGCCTTGCGACCGAAAAAGATGCGGGCACTTTGACCTCCAACGATTTTCCCCGTGCAGCTACGGAGGAAGCAGCATGTCGGTGGCGGCGCGGGGAGTCCGCGTATCGCTACGCACTTCGCCCGGATCTACCCTCAGTGATTGCCTAAACACACTGCGTACCTGCGGCGCAAAAGCACCGCAGATCGCCAGTGGCCGCACTATGACGTTCATTCGATCTATCGGCCGCTGGGCGATGACCGGCCTCCTCATCAACGGCATTATCGGCAGCGGCATATTCGGTGTGCCAGGCGAACTGACTCATCTACTTGGGCGAGCCAGTCCGATCGCCATGGTGTTCGCGGCTCTCGGCATGGCGATCATCATGGCCGTAATCACCGAAGTGGCTTCCCAATTCTCCGATCCCGGAGGCCCCTACCTTTATGTTCGCACCGCCTTTGGACGTTTCTTCGGCCTACAGATCGGCTGGTTCTGGTTGCTGGCTATTATCGGCGGAGCGGCCGCGAACGCCAATCGTTTCGTCATGTATCTCGCCGGTTTCTTGCCTCCCGTGGGGCACGGTTGGGGACGCACCCTAGCTTAGCTATCACCGCTCTGATTGCCGTACCTACGATCGCAAACTACTTGGGCGCGCAGCGGCGCCAACTTGAGTAACCTGCTCACGGTGGCGAAGCTCTTGCCACTTGGCCTGCTGATTGTCCTCGGAGTGTTCCGTTTCGGCGGTTATTTCCAGACGATCCATCCATCAGAGATCATCCATCCCGGCTGGGGTGCATGGATGAACGCACTGCTGTTGCTTCTCTTTGTTTATGGAGGATACGAAGACTCGCTGGCGCCCATGGGGGAAGTGAAGGAACCCACGCGGACGGTCCCCTTCGCGTTGGCAACAGGTCTCCTGGTCTGCGCGACGACGTATTCGCTACTGCAGTTTGTCACCGTGGCAACGATAGGGACAATGGCGACAGACCGCCCGCTAGTGGAGACGGCAATGGTGTTGATTGGTCGCGGTGGCGCCGTGTTCGTCGCAGTTGCGGTGATGATCTCGAGCTACGGATGGATCGCAGGATCCACCTTGAATGCGCCGCGAATAGCGTACGCTTTTTCGGCCCAGGGCGACTTTCCCCGCTTCCTCCGTCGATTGCATTCACGATATCAAACTCCGGCGCTCGCGATCTTCATTTACTCTGCACTGGTTTGGGCACTCGCTCTGACTGAAACGTTCCTTTGGGTCGCAGCGGTCGCAGCGGGCTCGATGGCGATCGAGTATGGCGGCATATGCGCTGCGCTGATCCAGCTGCGAAAAATGCAGCCTCACGCCCAGGCTCTCCGATTGCCATATGGCTCCGCATTTGCCCTGGCTGGAATCGCGATTTGTGTGGCATTACTCAGTCGCTTGAGCATTCGTGAGGCGCTGCTGATGGGCGTTACCGCATTGCTTCCCGCCGGTAATTGGCGGTGGGCACGACGCAGCGCAAGGAGCAGCTCTCATGCTCAGAAAGCAGTCGAAGTTCCTGGATAGGGACTGCTTGCACGCCGACGATTCCGGGTAGATAGAGAAATCAGTCTGCCAGGTATCCGCCTTCATGGCTGCGCTGTTCAGTGCACTGCCCACCCTCTTTTTGGTGCTTGACAGAATCGGCATGACGATAAGGGACACGCAGGCCAGTGCGATTCCGGGAATGCTGTGCTCAGGTGCTGTTTTCCTAAGCAGGTCGGCCAGTGCTTCGTAGGTGATATAGACGGCGAGCGCGATGAAGCAGAAGCCCACAATCCTGAGACTTAGTTTTTCGTTTCGTTCTCGGCTCGCAACATCAGCGTCAACCGACATTCTCCAAAGCAAATGTGGCCCCGGATGTAACCTCAATGAAACTATCCATTCCGAAGCCAACAAGGGAGATGCTCGCTGCAACCACTCCTGCAGCGACGGCGATTAAGCCTTCGAGGCTATTCCACGCAATCGTGAAATATTCCAGCCGCCTTCCGCGATGGGCAATCCGCCTGGCGCGAAATGGTCAACTCACTCATACTGGAAGCATACCAATTTTTCTAATCGTGACGGAGGTTGCGATCACTCGGCATCTCGTAAGCACTCGCCGCCACGCTGCCGCAGCCGTCATCGCAAAGAACGCGGCCACGGCTGGCACTGTCCACAACACCTTTTGCCCAATTCACATGAGTCAACTCTGGTGCAACTTTGTCCCTTTTGATTCTCCGCTTAGCCATGATGTACCTCATGAACCACCTGCATCGGAGTGCCTACGCCTCGTCGTCGCTGGCCTCCGGTCGCAACGTGCCACGCCGGAGAGCTCGTTCTTTCATCAGCACGAAGAAAACCGGCACCAGAATTAACACGTGAATGGTTGACGTAATCATCCCGCCGACCATGGGAGCGGCAATCGGCTTCATCACATCAGAGCCGATACCGCTCGCCCAGAGGATGGGAATCAGGCTCGCTAGAACGGCACAGACTGTCATCAGCTTCGGTCGCAGGCGCTGCACAGCACCCTCAATGGCTGCGGTTTCGATGTCGGCCTCCGTAACTTGATCGCCTGCTGCTAGGCGGCGGTCCAAAGCTTCATGGAGGTAAACGACCATCACCACTCCCGTTTCAACCGCGATGCCGAAGAGAGCGATGTAACCAACCCACACGGCCACACTGAAGTTGTAGCCAAGCAGCCACTGCAAGATCAGCCCGCCCGTCATCGCATAAAACGTCGGGAAGATCAGCACCATGGCTTCGGTCAGGGAGTGAAAGACCATATACAGGAGCAGGAAGATCACGAAGAACACCACGGGTAAAATGAGCTTCAGCCGCTCCTTCGCGCGCAGCTGGAATTCATATTCGCCCGACCACTGGTAGGTATATCCCGCGGGCAATTGCAGCTTTTGGCGAAGCATTTGACTGGCCTGGTCTACGAAGCCGCCGTAGTCAGTCGTGTTGAGATCAATGTATATATACCCAGTGAGCTGGCCACCTTCATCGCGGATCATCGCCGGACCGCGTGAGAAGGAAATCTTGGCGACTTCGGAAATTGGAATCTGCGCGCCAGAAGGCGTTGCGATCAAAACTTGGCTAAGCTCTTCGACGTTATCGCGGAAATCGCGCTGGTAACGGACGTTGATGGGATAGCGCCGGCGGCCTTCGATGTTCTCGGCCACATTCATGCCTCCAATGCCCGATTCCACCGCTTGTTGCACGTCCGCAATGGTTAAGCCGTACTTCGCCGCCTCCCTACGATTGACCTCCACATTGATGTAGAAGCCCTGCGAAACTCGCTCGGCGAAAATCGATCGTACCTGCGGCAACCCCGAGAGAAGCTTCCGCACTTGGGCTCCGAGTTGCTGGATTTGCTCCAGATTCGTACCCTGAAGCTTCATACCCACCGGCGTCTTGATCCCGGTCAGCGCCATGTCGAGCCGGTTTTGCACGGGCATCGTCCACGTATTCGTCAGACCCGGGAACTGCAGCTTCGCGTCCATCTCTCCGATGAGCTTTTCATACGTCATCCCCGACCGCCATTGCTCTCGCGGCTTGAGCATGACGGTCGTGTCATACATATCAAGGGGGGCGTTGTCGGTGGCACTATCGGACCGGCCGACTGCACCGAACACGCTCTCGACTTCTGGAAAAGATCGGAGAATCCGGTCCTGCTCCTGCAAGAGCTGCGAAGCTTGGGTGATGGAAATACCAGGAAGCGCAGTCGGCATGTACAGCGAAGAGCCTTCAAACAAGGGCGGCATGAATTGACTGCCCAGCTTGAACATCAGGGGAAACGTCACCAGGAGAAATACCAAATTGAGCAGCAATGTCGTCTTACGGAATCTCAAGCAGAGTCGTAAAACCGGCAAATAGACGGCCTGCGTGATTCTTGAGATCGGATTCTCCGATTCGGGCCGTAGTTTCCCTCGAATGAAAATGACCATGAGAATGGGAACGAGGGTGACGGCCAGCAACGACGAGAAGCCCACCGCCAGAGTTTTCGTCCAGGCCAGCGGACGGAACATGCGTCCTTCCTGCGCTTCCAGAAGGAATACCGGGAGGAAAGAGACCACAATAATGAGGAGCGAAAAGAACAGCGCGGGCCCGACCTGCTTGGCAGCGTCGATGAGAATTCGCACCCGCTCTCGTTCCGCGGTCTTCTTCGTTGCTTCAACAGTGCTCCCGTCTTTCTCTTTGTTGAGAAGGGGCCCATTCGAGTCATTCATCTGCCCGAGTCCATCGCCTCCCGACACAGGGCGCTCGGAAAGATGCCGGTACCCGTTTTCCACCATGACGATGGCGGCATCTACCAAAACCCCAATCGCCAATGCCAGTCCGCCTAGCGACATGATGTTGGAGCTGACGTTCAGGTAGTACATGGGAATGAAAGAGATCGCGAGCGCGATGGGCAACGTGAGAATAGGGATCAGCGCGGACCGGAAGTGAAACAAGAACACAATGATGACAAGGGAGACAATGATGGCTTCCTCGATCAGACTGTGTTTTAACGTGTTGATCGATTCACTGATAAGTCCCCCGCGATCGTAGCCGGCGACGACTTCGACTCCCGGCGGCAGTGATGGTTTGATCTCAGCCAACTTTTTCTTAACGCCATCAATCACTTTGAGCGCGTTCAGCCCGTAGCGCATGACCACAATGCCGCCTACCGTTTCGCCTTCGCCGTTCCATTCCGCTACGCCTTCGCGGATGTCCGGGCCAAATGAGACCGTGCCCAGATCCTTGATGAGTACGGGCGTTCCGTTCTTTGCCATGACGGGGACATTGGCCAGATCGTCTAGCGATTTTAGATAGCCCAAACCGCGAACCATGTAGCGAGTGCCGCTCAGTTCGAGTACGCGACCGCCGACTTCATTGGTACTCGACTTCACCCGATCAATTACGGTGGATAGCGGAATGCCATAAGCCAGCAACTTGTTGGGATCGACATTGACCTGATACTGGCGCACGAACCCGCCGATGCTTGCCACTTCCGCCACGCCAGGTACGGTTGCCAACTGGTAACGGAGGTGCCAGTCCTGGAGGCTTCGCAGGTCGGCAAGACTCTGTTTGTGACTGTGATCGACGAGCACATATTCATAGACCCACCCGGCGCCGGTAGCGTCGGGACCGATGGCAGGATGAACGTTTGAGGGAAGTCGGCCGGCAATCGTCTGCAAGTACTCCACAACCCGAGAACGGGCCCAATAAATATCGGTCCCGTCTTCGAACACCACAAAGACGTAGGAGTCATTGAACATGGTCTGCGCGCGTACCGCTTTCACGCGCGGCGCAGCCAGCAGTGCAGTCACAATCGGATAGGTGATTTGGTCTTCGATGATGTTGGGTGGCTCGCCCTCCCAGTTGGTGTGAATAATCACTTGCACGTCTGAAATGTCCGGCAGGGCGTCCAGCGGAATATGTCCCATGGACCAGATTCCAGCGAGCGTGAGCAGAAGAACGCCAGTGAAGACCAGGAAGCGATTGTGTCCGCACCACTCGATGATTCGGGAGATCACGATTACATACCTCCTGTGGCATTGAGCGTGAGCTGCTTGTTGGCAATCGTCTGTCCATTTTGTTGTGCCCTGATGGTGACCTGCCAAGTGCCACCGGAACCGAGATCGCCCTTGCCTTCATACGTTCCGCTGCCCTTGTCGCTGGCATTGATGACGGTTTTCATTGAGGCCATTCCCATCGTCGGCATTGCCGCCATGAAGAACGTCACGGTTACGTTTGCTCCCGTGATCGGTTTCCCATTTTGGCCTGTCAGCTTCACGCGAACAATGTTGCTGCCCCTGTGCGGAGGCTCGGGATCAGTCGTCAGTTCGACGCTCGCTTGCTGCAGTGCCGGAGCATTCATTGAAGCCGCCTGACCAGCACCGGGAGGCGGAGGAATAAACGCGCCCGCAGCCGCCTGCAATTGCGCCTCGGAATCAATCAGGAAGTTGGCCGAAGTGACAATTTGTTCTTGTGCCTTTATGCCCCTCGTGACCACCAGTTCATCGCCGACTTGAGGCCCGAGCTCGACTTCACGCGGCTCAATGTTGCCCTCGCCCCGATAGACAAACACCAAGTTCTTGGTTCCCGAATGAAAAGCCGCACTGGCCGGGACTACCAACTGTCGTCCCATCGCCAGCTTCGCGCGAACATTCACGTACATTCCGGGCCTCAACTTCAGACCAGGATTCGAAAACACCAACCGCACCGGCAGCGTGCGCGTGTTCATGTCCACCTGGGGCAGGACGTAATCGACGCGGCCTTTGAAGACTCGTCCGGGATACGCATCGACCGTGACCTCTGCGAGATCACCCGGTTTGATCTTCCCGGCGTCGTTTTGAAATACCTGAGCAAGTACCCAAACGTCGGAAAGGTCAGCCACGGTGTACAGCATGGTTTCGGGCTGCACGTACATATTGGGCAGCGCGTTTTTCTGCGTGATGTAGCCCGAGACGGGAGAATTGACTGTCAGATCCGTAATCGCCTTTCCGCCTTGATCCAGCTTTTCAATTTCTGCAGGAGACACTTCCCATTGCTGCAGTCGCTCTTTGGCAGCACTGAAGAGCGAAGCGGCACCCGAAGCCACCCCGCTTACTTTGCTCTGCTGCAAAGACTCGGAGTTCTTCTTTGCCAGCAAGTATTCGTGCTCGGTCGAAACCAAGTCAGGACTGTAGATCGTAAATAGCGGCTGGCCCTTGCCGATGAAATTGCCCGTTGCGTCGGCATAGACTTTGCGAATCCATCCCGCGAATCGCGTCTGCACGTAGGCCTGTCGGCGCTCATCAACCTGCACGTTGCCGTAGAAACGAACCTCAGTGTTGACCGGCTTGGATTCAACCTTCCCAAGCACAATGCCGATGCTCTGCATCCGCTGCGGCGTGAGCTGGATCGGTGCAAGCGGCGTCTCCTGCATATCGCCGGCCTGAGGCTCGCCCGCCGATCCTCCTTCGGAAGGCGAGGCATTTGCTGGTGAAGTCTGTGCCATCGCCCCCACCGACTCGCTTGCGGAAGTGGCGCCAGGCTGCGACGCAGTTCCGGTATGGCTTAAACGCCACCACAAGACCGAAGCCACGATTGCCAGCACAAGGGTTGTGGTCAGTGCAATCCAAAACGCCCAGCGATAATTGCTATGTTCTGTACGAAGCATGTCTGATCCCTCATTTGCATTCGTTCTGAAGTTGCGGTGCTTCATGGCACATCCACCCCGGTCAGGCGCTCTAGTTCAGCCAGCGCCGATTCGTGCTCCACCAGCTCGCTTCGATATTCCAAGTCGAGGTTCAGAACATCGAGGAACCCGGAAAGCAGGCTCTCGAAATCTTGGCGGTTCGATTGATATGCAGATAGGGCCGACTGAAAGGTAGCTTCCGACTGCGGGACGAGGCCGTCGCTGTAGATCTTCAACCTCTCTTCGGAGGTCTTTGCGCGCACATACTGTTGCTGCACTTCTGACAGCACGCGCTGAGATTCAGAATCCAACTCCTGTCGTGCGCGCTCCTGGTTCTCTTGCGCTTCTGCCAGTTCGGCTCTCTGGCGTCCGCGATTGGGCAACCGGATGCCGAACGTAACCATGTAGTAATCGCGGGCCTGGCTTCCGGTGTGCTCGTAGGTGTACTGAACGTTGAAGTCGGGACGGAAATTCTTGTGTGCCAGCTCCACCTTGGTTTCCTGCTGCCGGATGGAGGCCTGTTTTGAGTGCACATCGGGATTCTGCTCACGAGCCCGTTGCAGGAGTTCGGCTGCGGTGTACGGAAGAGCTCGCAACGTGAGGGTCTCGGCAACGATGTCCGCGGACTCCTGTGGACGTCCCAGGACCTGCTTGATCTGCGCTTCAAGCAGTCCTTCTTCCTGATGGTGGTGTGCGATCTCTTGAAGAATCTTCGTGTGCTGCAACTGAACTCTCAGCACATCCTGCTGATTGCCTTGGCCTACGCGGTAGCGTGCCTCAGACGCCTCTTGTACCTGAGTCAATAGCGCGTCACTTCTCTGCAGAACACCGAGGGTTTGCTGAATGTAGGCCAGGCGGAAATAAACCATCTTGAGATTTCCCACCACCGTTCTGCGGGTTGAATCGGTTTGCGCTTCCATGGAGTCGGCTTCGTGTTCGGCGACATGGGTGCGCAACTGCCGTTTGCCTGGGTAGGGGATATCCTGCGACGCGCCGAACCCGATGTAGGCAAAATCGCTGTTGCTGTAGCCCGCAAAAGGTCGTGGGCTGCCCACACTGAACTGCTGCACCGAGAGTTGGGTCTCCGGAAGGGCCGAGGCCTGCTTGGGAACATTTCGTGAAGCCTGCCACGCGTGAAAGGAGCCCGCAATCTGCGGGTTCTTCTGCTCCGCCTCCTGCGTCAACTCACGCAGAGACGTTGGCGCGGCATTGGGCTCCGCCATGGCTGGAGATTTAGGAACTGGCCTCTGCGAACTCGGTGGCTCTTGAGCACCGGCGATGCCGGCAAGCGCCAGAGTTCCGACGAACAAAGCGGCACTAATTAGCGAAATACGAGCGCACCCGAAGAAACTTCGGGACAAATAGGTAGATTGCATCTTTCCTCCGCATCACAAACGCAAGTTTATAAACGCACAAACGTGCAGACGCACGAGTGCGTTAGCAGCTGAGAGGAAAGACGATCAGATTCTTAGGACTGTGATGGTGAGAGACTCTAGTCCTGGCGGACTATGCGTGCACGAAACACGAGACGACCATTGTGCGAGCGAGAAGTACACGTCGGTTTGGGCGGTAAGGGGAGGCGCGTGAAACAGAACCGGGCTGGCATGATCCAATTGCGAAGAGGCGGTCTTCAGAGCGTGAAAGTCCGCAGGCGTGGCGGTTACCTTACAGCAAGGATGGGATTTCGACATTCCCAGGTCTCCGCACTGCTCGGCCATCTTCTTGCAACACTCGCGCTCGGCCGCTGTCATTCCTGCACCCGGCAATACGCACGCCGCGACCGGCAGGGCAGCCAGCATCAGCGCCAGAGCGGAAACACCGACTTTGATCGATAGTTTCAACATCACCAGTCTATCTCCAGCTGACAATAAGACGCAACAAGGCGGGAAGGGTTTCGCCTTACCCCCGTCACGCGAATCCTTCAAACTCGGCTGTCCTTTCGCTGTCCAATAACGGTTTTTTACGGTTCCTTACAAGGCTTTTCGAGTGCCACCCGCGTCTTGTAAGTGATTGAACTTGCTAATCATTTTGCGCTCATAACCTCACGATCCCTAGGATTCATTGCAGTTTCCTGGACATCCTTAGGAGCTTTGCAAATTGGGCGTCCGGCGTAGCAATGCGCCGGAAGATCACTCGTAAAAGTCGGTGGAACCTACATCGCGTAAGTGATAGGGCAATACCGAACCAAGCCCCCGGAATGGTGGGGGAAGGCGTAGAGACTGGATGGCGAGCACCCCTCGTGGGTGAAGGTACAGTCCGACTCTCATCGAAAGGTGAGTCAGATCGCATAACCCAACGGCCGGTGGTTCAAATCCCCCCTCCGCAATCATTGTTCTTTCCTTTCAAGAAGTTTCCTATACCCGCAACCATCCGATTGGTACGGGCGTGGTTTTAAGCGGCGGTTAGCCCGCCTGCCTGTCATGCAGGAGATCGCAGGCTCAGGGGCCGTCGCTCCCGCCAATTCTCGATTTTAGGCACGGCCGACGAAGACGGGGCAAGTGAATTGCCTTGCGGCGGCAATGCTGTTCTTGTCTGGCACCGTCCCCCTCGTGATTCCTTCTGGTTTGGCCGCAATTAGGACAGAACTATTTCCGACCCGTAGACGTTCGGAGGATCTGGCAAGAACTTTAGCGAAATAGGCAAGCTCCCGACGACTCGGCCAACTACACTCATCGTCGAGTCGGACGGATTCGCAGCTTCGCCTGCGTTTCCACGTCTAGAAGGAGAAACAATGCGGAAGCGCAAACTCGGAAAGAGCAACTTGGAAGTCTCGGCTCTCGGATTAGGCTGCATGGGAATGAGTTTTGGCTACGGTCCAGCTGCTGACAAGCAGGAAATGATCTCGGTGATTCGGTCGGCGGTCGAACGCGGCGTCACATTCTTCGATACCGCAGAAGTGTACGGTCCATTCACGAACGAAGAGTTATTGGGCGAAGCTCTCGCTCCGTTCCGCGGTCAGGTGGTGATAGCAACCAAGTTCGGCTGGGAGCCGAATCCGGACGATGGAGGCAAGTGGACGAGCTTAAATAGTCGCCCTGAGCACATCAAGAAGGTCGCTGAGGCGTCGCTCAAGCGACTCAAGGTCGACGTCATCAATTTGTTCTATCAGCACCGTGTCGATCTGAACATGCCCATCGAAGACGTAGCGGGAGCGGTGAAAGATCTGATTCAGGAAGGCAAGGTTAAGCACTTCGGTCTTTCTGAAGCAGGAGTTCAGACGATCCGTCGCGCATACGCGGTTCAGCCTGTGACCGCACTACAGAGCGAGTACTCGCTGTGGTGGAGGCAGCCGGAAGACGCGGTCCTGCCAACGCTTGAAGAACTTGGAATCGGATTCGTTCCATTTAGCCCCCTTGGGAAGGGCTTTCTCACGGGCAAAATCAACGAAGATACGAAGTTCGACAACACGGATTTCCGCAACACCGTGCCACGCTTTAACCCAGAGAATCGTAAAGCGAACCAAACGTTGGTTGATCTCCTCAATAGATTCGCGGAACAGAAGAAGGCGACACCTGCTCAGATCGCGCTTGCGTGGCTGCTCGCGAAGAAGCCGTGGATCGCTCCGATCCCGGGCACGCCAGCAAAGAGAAACCCCGCTCCAGAAGGATCGGCTTTCTTAAAGAGATGGAGCGTTTACCTACGAGGCACACTGAAGCTGCTGCAGAGCGGACGGGAGGCGTTACCTCTTCCTGCTCTCCTTTAAGACCGTTTCCGCCCCTATTCGGGCGAGTCCCAGCACAATGCTCGAACGGGTCAGAACAGCCCTCGGCCAGTAGGCGTCCGCCGCTTTTTGTAGCAACGCGTAGTCCTCGGCGCTCATCTTTACGGTTACCGAAGTCGTCCGTTTGCTCATGACCCATCGTGTGCTTTGATTCCCTTGACTGGCAATACATCTAAAAACTCTATTGTGTATAATAGATCTTTTCGAAACTGCCAAAATGTGAGCAGGGAAGTGTCAACCTTCCACAACGCCAGTTGAACGTAATTCAGAGGCTCCCAGTTCTATGGACGCTTCCACCGTATTTCGGCGGACCGATTTAGCGATCTTCAAAGAGCGCGAGGAGAAAACCTCCTCTGCCGACGGGCGGCAAGCGATCGAGCCGGAGATCTCCGACGAAGCGTTGATCATCCGTATCTGCGAAGGCAGCAGGGAAGCGCTGGCCATCCTGTTCCGTCGCTACGCCCGTCTGGTGAGGACTGTGGCGATGCGCATTCTGCGCGACGATTCCGAAGCGGAGGACTTGCTACAGGACGTATTTCTCTTTGTCCATCGCAATTGCACCATCTTTGATTCGTCCAAGGCTGCCGTGCGCTCCTGGATCGTTCAGATAACCTATCACCGCGCGATTGACCGCAGACGCTACCTCAATTCCCGGCACTTCTACACGCGGCTGGACCTGGATGGCATCGCGGGTCTACGGGATCCACGCTCGGAGATCAGGGAAGATGGCGTTCCCGTGGCTTCGACCATACAAGGACTTCTGGACGCCCTAACCGAAGACCAGCGCAATACTTTGCGCCTGCATTTCTTTGATGGCTACACCTTCGCTGGAATTGCCACAAAGCTCGATCAATCTTTGGGAAACATTCGAAATCATTACTATCGGGGCTTGGACAAGCTGCGGAAGCAGATGTTTCCGGGGAAAGTGCAGGGTCGTAATGGATGCGGTGGAAAGTGACTCTCGAACCGGGAGCCTGAGCGTTATCGCAATCACCCGAGGGCGAGTTCCTTGCGCTCTGTGCCATCTCAACCTCGGGCGAGACCTGTGCATCGATCCCAATCGATCCCAATCACCCCTGATGTTCGCAAGACCGACCACTGGCATGAGGAGATCAAGGGTGAAATCAACCGACGGTGGTGCCCGAGAGACCGTCAGAGTGAGGCGCAGCGGTTTAGGTTCGCTGTCGAAGATAAGTGTGCGCTCACCTCGTTTCAATTATTCCTGAAATAGACGTGTAATAAATGGTAGGTCCGGTATGTAATCGGTAGGGCCCCTGCGCAGCCCAGCGAATCCGATACTAGCGCTGCAACCCCAAGTAGTTGCCGTACCCTACAATGACGGTTGACCCCACTAGTAAAAGCAGCGCTAGCGTCAGCAAGCGCTTCGCGGCGCTACCCGAGCCATTCCATTCCTTGAGTCCAATTCCCCAGAGAGTGCTGAAGATAATGATGCTGGCCATGTGGAGGGTCCAACTGGAGAAGCCGTATCTTCCCATCTGGGTTTCACCCATGGTGTAGAAAAAAAATTGGAAATACCACGTGGTGCCCGCCAGCGCACAGAAGAAATAGTTCGCCAGCATCGGGACTGAATTCTGGCTCTCCGTCTTCGGAGTGGGAATATGCTCGACCACTTCCCGACTGGGAGCGTCGATCGCAGTCTCGACGATGGTTTCGTTTCCGGTCGGCGGATATTTGCCCGAATCCGCTGTGAAATATTGGTATCCGGTTTTGTTCTTGACGTTCAGTGCCACACACCAAAGAAAGTTGGTGGTGAATCCGCCGATAAGAACGACCACCAGCACGGGTAATCCCTGCCAGAGTGTCGGCGTGCCGTGCTGCAAAGTGATGGCTTTGATGGGGGCGCCGGCCGCCAGTCCATAGGCGAAGCAAGCGCTCATCACGCCCGACAGGGTGGCAACAGCGACTCCCTTCTTCAGGTCGAACTCTTTGATCGCGGCTTTCTGCTGTTCGGGCGACATCGCGCGCTCTTTGTAGATGCCCGCCAGGCCCGCGACTGCGATGCCCAGCAGGCAAACGAAGATACCGAGCAGGATGACCTGGCCGGACTTCGTTCCCAGAACCTGGCTTCGGAACACCCCACTAAAGATTGGGGGCATCAAGGTACCGAAAGCCGCGCAGAGCCCCAAAGCGACAGCCATACCGAGTGAGAGTCCCAGGAAGCGCATCGTTAAGCCAAACGTGAGACCACCGATGCCCCAAAGAAGACCGAAGAAAAACGACCAGAATAGAGTCCGCGAGGGTGCTTCAGCGAGCACCGCCAGCAGGTCTCTGGTTAGCAGGCTGCCGAGAAACCAGGGAGCGATGATCCAGCTGAAGAAGCCCCCCACCAGCCAGTAGGTCTCCCAGGACCAGCGTTTTACGCCGCGATACGGAACGTAGAAGCTGCCTGAGGCCAGACCGCCTAACCAGTGGAAAAAGACTCCCAGTGCCGGATTTGGGACCATGATTTTCCTTAGCTTGCGAATTTAAAGGTGAAAGACTTCCTCGAGCGGTTGCATCGCGCGGTCGGGCAACACACCTTCCGGTTGAACAAAGAAACCCGCCATCTCACGCTGCCAGCGCTCATTTACCTCGCGTTGAGCCATGCCGGCGCGGGCGCGTTCGAAGTCCTCGGTCTCCAGATATCCGACCAGGAGGCCATCGGGACGCAGAAACAAGGAGTAGTTGCTCCATCCGGTCTCGCGCAGCGCGGCCTGCATGTCAGGCCACACGGTACGGTGACGTGCCTTGTATTCTTCGAGACGATCGGGCTTTACCTGCAACACGAAGCAGACACGTTTCATTCAACTCTCCTAGCGCAAGAAAGCGTCCGATAAACCACCATCGACCGGGATGACGTGCCCGGTCGTTTTGGCGCTGAGATCGCCAGCCAACCAGGCGATCGCAGCTGCGCAGTCCTGGGGGAGAATCGGCCTTTTCGTGAGCGTCCGTTGCGCATAGAAGTCTCCGAGCTTCGAGCGCAGGTCTTCGGTCGACTCAGATTGCGAGAACTCAATCTTGTATTTCTCAAGGGACTGGATGACACGGTCGCGGGGAAACATCGTCGAGCCGGCAACGACGGTGGCAGGCGCAATGCCATTCACCCGGACGGTTGGTCCCAGTTTGATCGCCAGCTCGCGAATCAGATGATTCAGAGCGCTTTTGCTGGTGTCATAAGCCTCGCTGCCCTTCTTGGGAACGATGGCATTCGCAGAACTCGTGAGGACCATGGATGCGGGAAGATTCTGGTCCTTGAACACCCACTCTGTTTGTCGAGCCAGCAGATAGTTTCCGGTCACGTTGACGAGAAAAGTCTTCGACCACTGAGCTTCCGACAGCTCGCCATCGGCACCCGGTACCGGGTAGATGGCCGCTGTGTTGATCACGCAGTCGATCCCCCCAAATTGCAGCACCGTAAACCGGGCCGCCTCCGCCAGGCTCTCGCTTGAACTCAGGTCAACACTCGCGTCGGCCGCGAATTCATTCGATCCCAGCGCTCCTGCCTCCTCCGCAACCTTCTTCGCGCCGGACTGATCGAAGTCGGCGACGACCAAATGAGCGCCTCTTCGCGCCATCAATAACGCCACTTCTCGTCCGATGCCGCTGGCTCCTCCGATGACCAGAGCGATTTTGCGGCTGAATTCCGCTTCGGCAGGCATGCGCTGGAGCTTCGCTTCCTCGAGAGCCCAATACTCGATACGGAATGCTTCCGATCGAGGTAGAGCGACGTAATTGTGGAATTCTGTGAAGTGTGACGACTGTTCGGGGCGCCGAGCTTGGGGAAGGGGATCAGGGACGGTTCCGTCTTCCAGAGCATTTGCGCCTGCCATTACATGAATCGCATTGATAAAAAACTCCGTCGTGATGCGCGCTTCCTTCTTGCTCTTTCCGAAACCGAACAGGCCGAGACCGGGGATGATTACCACGGATGGGTTGGAATCCCGTAGCTTGGGGGAGTCACTGGTAGCCCAGGCGTCGTAGTACTTCTTGTAGTCGCCGCGATATTCGACCACTTGTTCGCCGATTCTGGTCCTCAATACCTGCGTGTCTTCTCTCGCAGGGTCCCATCGCACGAACATCGGGCAGACCCTGGTGCGCAGAAAGTGGTCTGGGCAACTCGTGCCCAGCTCGCCCAGCTCGCGCGACCATTTGGAGCCCGCGAAGGCCAAGGCATCTTCATCGTCGGCATAGTGAGCGATCACCCGTCGGTTGGAGGAGACGGCGCCGCGCAAGGCGGGCAGAATATCTGTGGCGATCCGCTTGCGATCTGCCAGGCCTGGGTGTTCGAGACCGCCAAACTGTGCACTCTTTTTATCCCGGTGCTCGAGGATGAACTCCCCCATCTGGTCGATGGTGTGGATGCTGTTGAGGTAGCACTCCCGCTGCGTCGCCCCCCAGGTGAACAGCCCGTGACCGCCGAGAATGATGCCGTCAGTGCCCGGATTTTCCTTGACGGCTCTCTCAATCAGGAGCGCCAGTTCGAACCCGGGGCGCTGCCACGGAACCCACACGATTCTGCGATTGAACTTCCGATTGAACTCCTCAAGCTTGCGTTTGCCGTTGGCGCTGGCCGCCAAAGCAATCGCCCAGTCGGGATGGAGATGATCGACGTGCGGGAAGGGCAGGAAAGCGTGCAGGGGAGTGTCGATCGATGCGGCCACGCGATTTTCGCCGAATGCGGAGAGCGGGTAGTAGGCGACCATTTCGTCTTCGTGTTGCTCACCGCGATAGAGGCCTTTCAGCTGTTCGAGCCGGTCGAGATACAGGAGCGCAAAGCCCGACTCTTTAATCGATCCGAGGTCGCCACCGCTGCCCTTCACGGCCAGAACCCTGGTCGGTGCGCCCGTGAACGGGTCAGGGAGTTCAATTTTCGAACTGGTGTTGCCACCCCCGAAGTTGGTGATGCGCAAGTCGGCGCCCAGCAGGTTGGATCGATAACGAAGCAGCGCGAGTTGATTGTCAGCCAGGGCGCGCACTTGCTCTTCAATCCACAAATCCTTCAGATGAAGCGTTTCTTTGGTCTCAGGCATAAATGATCTCGCTGTATTGCTGGAACCGTTCGGCTTCCCGGTCCCATTTGCCGCGGTCAATCGGCTCGAAGACTTCGGTCGGGAACGAGCGGTCGACAATGGCCCGAACTTCTTGCAGGGAACTGGCGCCACCCGTCGCTAGGATCTGAATTGCCACATTGCCGAGAGCGGTAGCTTCGGCGGGACCCGCCAAAATTCTCCGCCCGGTTGCGTCCGCCGTGAACTGGTTCAGAAGGGTGTTTTTCGACCCTCCACCAATGACTCGAATCTGTGCAATGCTCGTTCCGCTCACTTGTTCGAGATTACGAAGCACCAGGCGGTATTTGAATGCCAGACTCTCCAGAATCGCGCGCACATAGGCTCCGGGCGTCGAGGGTGTGGGTTGATGAGTCTTGCTGCAAAACTGATCGATCGCTTTCGGCATATCTCCGGGGCGCAGAAAAGATTCGTCGTCTGGGTCAACCAGGTGGCGGAACGATGGCTCACGACCGGCCAGTTCCATCAGTTCACGGTAGTCATAGACTTGCCCTTGCGACGTCCAGGACTGCCGGCAGCATTGCAGCATCCACAGTCCCATCACGTTCTTCAGAAGGCGCGTCGTTCCGTTGACGCCGCCTTCGTTGGTAAAGTTCAGCCGCAGAGCCTCCGCTGTGAGGACGGGTTTATCCAGCTCGGTCCCCACTAGCGACCATGTTCCGGAGCTCAAGAAAGCCGTTCCGTCGCGCGCAGTGATGGCAGCGACCGCCGACCCGGTGTCGTGCGAAGCGGGCGCGATGACCGGGGTTCCCGAGAGAGCGGAATTGCGAGCAATCGACGGCAACAGCGGGCCCAGAACCGTGCCGGGCTCAACGATCTCGGCGGGAAGACACGACGGCAAATCGAGCCGCTTCATCAAGTCGCTGGCCCAGGTCCGGGTCACGGGGTTCACGAACTGGGTAGTGGTCGCGTTGGTGAATTCGCAAACGGCTTTTCCGGCGAGCCAGTAGTGGAACAGATCCGGGATGGTGAGGAGTCGCTCCGCCGCGCTCACAATTTTCGGTGTGTCACGCTTCGCCGCGAACAGCTGATACAGAGTATTGATCGGCATAAACTGAATGCCGGTCGCGGCGTAGATCTGCTCTCTAGGGACCTTTCTGAAAACTTCCTCCATCACGCCCCGGGTGCGGCCATCCCGATAGTGATAAGGGTTCTGCAGCAACTCCCCGTGTTCGCCGAGCAACGCATAGTCGACCCCCCATGCATCGACGCCAATCCCAGACAATTCCACCTCTTCCAGTTTGGCCAGAGCCTTCCGCACCTCGAACCACAGACGCGCCGCGTCCCAGTGCAGAGAACCGGAGTATTCGACCGGTTCGTTCGGGAAGCGATGAACTTCTTCGGTGGTCAGGATCCCGGAATGAAGACGCGCGAGGACGGCGCGGCCGCTCTCAGCGCCGAAATCGAAAGCCAGGTAAGGCTTTCCCGCTTCACTTCTAGGCATAGGAAGTGACGCTCCGCGCATTTCGCGCCGCGCGTTCTTTGGTGATCCGCTCGAGGTACCCGCTCTCCCGGAACGCGGTCATCGGGTCTCCGGGAAGCCCCTTCGATTCTCGCCACTCCTGGATTGTCGGTCTCACATCGGTGGCGAACGCATCCTGCAACAGTGATTCTGCCCGCACCAGATCGCAATTCTCTTGCGCCTCGACCAGTGCCGCGTAGTCGACCACAGCTGCTTTCGAATAAATCATCTGCCCCATAGTCACGGTCTGGATCATGGCTTCTATTTTGCCCTTGAGGTTGTGACTCTGGTCGATCATGTACGCGATGTCGGCTTCCTTGCCCGTTTCCCATTCGAAATAGAGGATCTCGTGAAAGATACGGAAGACCTGGTAGGGGTCAATGGATCCAATGGTGAGGTCATCGTCAGCGTAACGGCGGTCATTGAAGTGGAATCCGCCCAGCATTTCCTCGGACAGAAGCCAGGCCACAATCTGCTCAATATTCTGCGACAAGTAGTGATGCCCGGTGTCGACCAGGACTTTCGCTTGTGGTCCGGCGGATCGCGCCAAGAGCAAGGCCATGCCCCAATCGGCAATGTCGGTGTGATAGAACGCGGGCTCGAAGGGCTTGTATTCGATCAGCAAACGTTGCTCGGGAGATAACTCGGCATGGCAGGCTTTCAGGTTTTCGTCGAACCATTGTTTGCGGTGCCGAATGTTCGCCGTGCCCGGATAGTTTGATCCGTCGGCGAACCACATGGAAATGTCCCGACTTTGCAACTTGCGAGCGATCTCGATGCTCTCCTTGACGTGTTCGAGCGCTGCATCGCGGACCGACTTGTCCGGATTTCCGAACGAACCGTGCTTGTAGCCCTGGTTCTGGAAGAGGTTGGGATTGATCGACCCCGGTTGCACCCGATACCGATCAGAGAGCTGTCGAATCTCGTCGGTGTTCCGGATGCCTTCCGGGAAGTCCCACTGAACATGCAGCGCCACCGTGGGGCACACGCCGGTCAGTTGGTGCACCAGGCCGGCGTCGCTGAACTTCTCGTCCACCGTCGTCGCGGCTGCAGGTTGGAGGAACTTGCCGAAACGGGTACCCGTGTTCGCGAAGCCCCACGAAGGGATTTCGATGCGGAATCGTTCCAGCGCTCGAAGGACTCTCTCAACCCTGTTCGAATCCATGGCAACACCTTTCTCGGGCAGGAAGGTTACACATCCCCTGTCGCGCAGGTCACGATCTTTTTGAAGAATACGCGTATTTTGCAGTGCAGAACATGCGGGAACGGAGGCAAAGAGCTTAAAGGCTCGGAAGGCAGAAAGGCTATGCGCGCGAGCGTCGCATGCAGGCCGGGTGGCTCTTGTCAAACAATCCGCCAGAAGGTTTCGCTTTGTAGAATGTTTGTGCCGATCCGTCGAACCCGTAGTGGAAAGCTCGTCGTCCGGGCAGCTTCCACGAACAGTGTCCACCGAGGAGGCTTGCTCGAAAAAGCTGGCCCAAACCGCACAGTGGACCGCGACATCCCACGTTGTTTTGCAATGTAAAACACCAACAGCCGCTTGGGCCGTGGCTGATCGTGCCTATGCCTGCAAAATCGGTTAGGTAAGCAACTTGCGACCACGCGCCGGCATAGGTCGGGCAGGCATCAATAATTTCGCTTGGCAAAATAGAAAAAATGGATATGATGCCCCTACCTCCATGAGCCCCGCCCCTCAGTCTCGAGATCGCTATCTCGTGAAATCGATCGTTCATTCTTCTCAATTGCTCACCGCATTCCGTTCCTCGGGCGAGGCTCTGCCTCTGAAAGAGATTGCCGCTCGCAGCGGCCTGCCAAAAACCATGGCCTTCCGGTTGCTTTACACGCTGGAGAAGTGCGGAATGGTCGACAAGGTTGGGGAGAATCTCTACCAGTCGTGCGTGCGTCCCTGGAAGCAGCGACTCTATCGCCTGGGATATGCTGCCCAGGGAACCGATTACCAGTTTTCCCAGGAAGTGTCTGCCGGCCTGCAGCGCGCGGCCGTCGCCGAGGGCATCGAACTGATCTCGCTGGACAACCGCTACAGCGCGAAGACAGCCCAGCGAAATGCCGATCTTCTGGTGCGCGAGAAGGTTGATCTGGCAATCGAGTTCCAGACCGATGAACACGTTGCCGCAGTGGTGGCGGCCAAGTATCGCGACGCGAACATCCCCATGATCGCGATCGATATTCCTCATCCGGGCGCGACTTACTATGGCGCCAACAATTACGAGGCCGGGCTGATCGGTGGCCGTTACCTGGGCCGCTGGGTGAAGGAACACTGGCACTCGGAAGTGGAAGAGATTGTTCTGCTGGAACTGCCCCGTGCCGGGAATCTCCCGCGCATGCGTTTGACGGGGTTGCTGGTAGGTCTGAATCTGGTTCTTCCAAACGCGAAGAGCTGCCGGGTCACCTACCTGGACGGCGACGGAAATCTCGGGCCAAGCTTTGAGGCCGTTCGCCGTCATCTGCGTGCGTCGCGGAGCCACCACATCCTGGTGGGCGCGATCAACGATCCGAGCGCGCTGGGAGCGCTGCGCGCTTTCCAGGAGGCAGGTCGCGCAGAGAACTGCGCCATCATGGGACAGAACGCTTCGCCGGAAGGGCGAGCGGAGCTCCGCCAACCAGATACTCGCCTGGTTGGCTCGGTTGCCTATTTCCCCGAGCGATACGGTGAAGGCCTTATTCGCGTCAGCCTCGACATCCTGAACCAGCGTCAGGTTCCCCCCGCCGTATTCGTCGAACACAAACTGATTACGCCTATCACCGTCGATCACTACTATCCGAACGATGGACTGACGGAATTGGCCCGAACAGGATCTCCGGTCATACATAGCCAAACTGCCTAACACCCCGTTCCTGTCTCCCCTTTGCTTCGTTGAACAGCCAGACGTGATGTTTCCTCTTTTCAGTTCTCGACCCAAACGCTAGCGACTGTTCTGTTGCAGCCGTGACGCCCGAGGCACGCGCGTTGAGCGCGAGTCCAACTGGGGATGTGGAACCGTCAACAGAGTCGGCCTTTGATCGCGGAACCATTCTGCAATGCGAAACTAGTTCGGCGGTTGCAGGTGGCTACGAAAAACGGGAGATCGGCACACGTTATTGTGGAATCGGCTTCAAATCCGCACTTTGATGACAGGTGCGCAAGCCAAGAACTGTTTCTCATTGAAAAATGATCCGCGTTTCTCCGTCTCGCATTGACGGTCGAACCGTTTCGGGGGAGTATCGCCGCCGACGTGGGGAGTGCGCGGGTGGGCACAATGGCGACCCGACACATCGATGAGCACGCGACGTTTGAGATTCAAAACTGATCGCGTTGGTGCCAGCCAGAACTTCTGACAATAACGACAGGTGGTCGACGCCGGAAGCCGGTGACGGGATTGGTGTCCGGTCGCGCATGCGCTCAGGAAAACTCGGAGGGAGCAGGATCATGAGAGTCCGCAATCTGTTGGGGTGTGTGATCATCATCATTTCGGCGGGTTGGGTCTACGGGCAAGGCGGCGCCGTGGGAACTATCCTCGGAACGGTTACTGACAATTCGGGCGCAGTCGTGGCCAATGCGAGCGTGGACGTCACCAGTCTTGCGACGGGCGTCACTAGTCACGCGCAGACAAGTTCCTCAGGCGACTTCACCGCGCCGTACTTGAAACCTGGAACTTACAAGGTAACCGTCCAGGCGCCAGGTTTTCAAAAGTCGGTCGTCGACAACATCGGACTGGACGTCGCACAACAGGCCCGCGTGGACGTCACGCTGAAACCCGGACAGGTGACCGAGAGCGTCGAGGTGCAGGCGGCGGCCGTGGCCCTGGACACCGACAGTTCTTCGGTGTCGCAATTGATCAGCCAGAAACAGGTCGACCAGCTTCCCCTCAACGGGCGGAACTTCCTCAGTCTGCTCTTCGTCGGTGCCGGCGCGGTCCAGACCAATGGTGAACAGGGGCAGATGCGGCAAGGCGAGGGCAATGCCATCAGCATCAACGGCGGCCGGCCAACGTCGAACAACTACACCCTCGATGGGTTGATAAACACCGATACCGCCTTGAACACTCCGGCGGTAATTCTGTCACAAGACGCCATCCAGGAATTCAAGATACAAAGCGAGACCTATTCGGCGGAGTATGGCTTCAGCGCGAATCAGATCAATATCGTCAGCAAGAGCGGCACCAATCAACTCCACGGAACAGTCTTTGAATTTCTCAGGAATGATGCGTTCGATGCCAGGGCGCCTTTCCAGTCTCAACTGGCGAAGCTGCGGCAGAACCAGTTCGGCTTTGTGCTCGGGGGTCCGATTTACATCCCCAAGGTCTACGATGGGAGAAATAAGACGTTCTTTCTCGCCAACTACGAAGGCTGGAGAATTCGGAACGGAATCAACCAGAGTGGCACTTTCAACACGCCCGATCCGGCACAACTCAGCGGAGATTTCTCGGCGTCAGGGTTAACTCCCTATACCGCCGGTTGCGTGCCGAGCCAGAAACAATTCTGTCTTCCCATTGATCCCAACACCGGGCAGCCTTTCCCGGGTAACAAGATTCCATCCACCAGGTTCTCCAGACTCGCCACGGTATCGCTTGCTGCAAAACTGTTCCCCGCTCCCAATTGCCTAGGGTGCGGCTCGAACTACCGTCTGGTCACGAATCTGGCGAACAACACAAACCAGCAAACCTATAAGCTCGACCAGCAACTCGGGCACTTCGGCTCGGTTTTCTTCCGCTACACGACCGCCACCTACGACAATCAGAACATCAATGGATCGGTGACCGTTCCTTTTGGAGTGGGCGTTTTCAGCGAGAAGTCTGAGAGCTGGATGATTTCGCACACCATCAACATTGGCTCCCGATATGTGAACAATTTCCGTTTTGGGCGCCTCGAACCCATCGCCATTCAGGGCGGAAACCCGGCCCCTCAGTCCGACGTAACCGCGCTCGGAGTGACGGGCGTGTTTCAGACCTTGCCGACCTATGCTCGCCTGTATCCCACGATCGGCTTCCAGGGGATCAACGGTACAAGTTTCGGCAGCCAGGGCAATGACACAAGCACCAGCGATCTTCCTACCTGGGAGTATGGAGACTCGCTCTCGATGATCAGCGGGAAACACACCGTTACCGTGGGTTTCGACTACCGTCGCTGGCTGCAGCGGCGCAACCTGTCGGCAGATTTTCTGGGCAATTTCGGCTTTAACAATGACACCATCGCCAACAATAGCGGCGGTTGCGGTACACCTTCCGGTTTCTGCGGAACCGGAAACTCCATCGCTGATTTTCTGCTGGGCTACTACAACAATGCGAGCACTTTCCAGCCGGGACCATTCAGTCCGTCCGGAGTCGCCGGCAACCTGAACCAGTACCATTTCGTATATTTTGCACCCTTCGTGCAAGACGACTGGAAGGCCACGAACCGGCTCACATTGAATCTCGGCCTACGCTGGGACTACCGCGCGGTGCCTAGTGAAATCACCAACAAAATGTTCTGGTTTGACCGGGCGAACGCTGGCGGAGGGTTGTGCTTCGCCGACAAGAGCCTGGAGACTCAAACCGTAACCGGGCTCGGGGGCCCAATCGCCCCGCAGGGCAATGGCTTCTACCGGTTCTGCGGTCGGAACAATCCGGCACCAGGCTCCAAAAAGCCTTTTGCTCCGAGGTTGGGCTTTGCCTATCGCCTGACGGACAAGACGGTCGTGCGCGGCGGCTACGGCATCTTCTTCGATTCCGCCGAGACTCGTGAAATCGACGACTCGGGAGACATCTATCCGTTCGTGGTTCGTGCTTCCCCGAACCCGACCAAGAGCACTTCGTTGCCGAAACTGACCGACCAGATGTTTCCGCCTGTCACCCTGCACCAGGTCTCTCCGGCGGCGGATGGGAGCCAGTTCTTCGCGGTCATCATCTCGGAGTTCCCGCACAACCCCTACGTGCAGCAGTGGTCGCTGTCGGTGCAGCGCGAACTTGCCCGGAACACAACCATCGAAGCGAACTATGTCGGGAACAAGGGAACGCACCTGCTGAACCGTATCAACATTGGACAAGGACTGCCGCCCGCCAATCCGGCGGCTTGCGATCCATCGGTGGGAGGCGATCCTACCAAGGGAGATTGTCCGGCGGCCGCTAGACGGCCATTCTCCAACATCACGTCATCCAACGGGTTCCTGGATAGCCAGTGGAACGGCTATTCCAGCTACAACGCAGGAAACATCAAACTGGAACGCCGTTCGAGCTCGGTTGCCTTGGTCGCGGTCTACACCTGGTCGAAGAGCACCGACGACAAGTCAGCTGCCGCAGGCGTGGGCGGCACCAATGCTTTTGCCGGACACATGGATGAACACAATCCCCGTCTCGATCACGGGCTCTCGGATTTTGACGTCAACCAGCGGTTTGTGACCAGCTTTGTCTATCAGCTGCCCGTCGGTCGCGGGAAGAAGTTCGGCGGCAACATGAACAAAGCCGCTGATCTTGCCGTGGGAGGCTGGCAAGTCACAGGCATCACGACCTTCCAGAAGGGCTTCCCCTTCTCCGTGCTCGCGAACGACCAGTTCGGCTTGCTTACAAGCTTTACCCAGCGGGCGAATCTTGCCCCTGGATGCAATCCGAGCGGCCACAAGAGCATCACCCAGTGGTTCAACACCTCCTGCTTTACCCAGCCGCTCGCCGGTCAATTCGGCACCAGCGGCCGGAACATCATTCGAGGCCCGGGCATAAACAACTGGGATCTTGGTGTGGGGAAAGATTTTAAATTTACCGAAAGGGTCGGATTTCAATTCCGCGTGGAAGGTTTCAACGTGTTCAATCACGCACAGTACGGATACGATCCCTTCACTGCCACGACCATTGGGGCCCCGGTCGGCAACAATCCAAACAACGGGTTGCCGCCGAACGGGAACTACGGCCAGGTCATTGCGGCCCGGCCCGGACGCATTCTCCAGTTCGGCGGGAAGGTTACTTTCTAGCGCTTAAGCAGTCGTCACTCAAATCGCCAGGCTGCGGTTGCCTGGCGATTTCTTTTGCTGCAAGCCATTCCCGATTGTTGAGGTAGCATGGCAGATATGTTTCGGGGCCGAGGAATCATTTTCCGACACTGCTTCCTGCTTGTCTGTGTGACCGCGGCGTTCATCGGTCGGCGTGCCCTGGCGCAGTCGTCCGGGGTAAAAGCCGTGGAACAGTATTCCGAAACTGGGCAAAGGGCGCTGTCAGCGGGGAATTACCCTGAGGCCCAGGCAGCTTTCGAGAAATTGCGCGAGCTCGAGCCGGGCGTTGCGGAGATCCATGCCAATCTCGGTGTGATCTACTTTCGAGAAGGAAAGTTTGAGCAGGCGGTGCCCGCGTTGCGTCAAGCCCTGAAGCTAAAGCCAGGTTTGGCAAAGACGGAGAGTTTGCTCGCCATGTCTTTGTCGGAACTCGGCCACTATGCCGACGCGTTGCCCGGTCTGGAGAAGGGATTCCATCGCTCCACCGATCAAGAAATCAAGCGTATGTGTGGCCTTCAACTCGAACGGGCTTACACCGGACTCCAACTCGATCGTAAAGCGGTCGAAGTCGCGCTGGAGATGGATCATCTTTATCCGAACGACCCTGAAGTTCTTTATCATAACGGCAAAATCTTCGGAAACTTCGCTTACCTCGCGATGCAACGGCTTGTCCAAGTGGCACCATCTTCGGTGTGGAGGCATCAGGCTGCGGGCGAGGCTCAGGAGAGCCAGGGAGCATACGCAGACGCCATTGGCGAGTATCACCAGGTGCTGGCTTCCGACCCGCTCCGGCCTGGAATTCACTACCGCCTGGGCCGAACGCTGTTATTGCGCTCACAGAAGACCCGCTCCGCCGATGATGTCGCCGAGGCATTGAGTGAATTCGAGCAGGAACTGAAACTGGATCCCAGCAATGCGGACGCCGCGTACGAAATTGGAGAGATCCACCGCAAAGCGGGACGGTTCGAGCAAGCCGAGCAGTTTTTTGGCCTGGCGCTTGAACACTATCCGGACTTCGAGGAAGCACACGTTGGCCTGGCCGGAGCGCTCATCGGGCTTCGGAACAATGCGGCCGCGCTCAGCCAGCTTCAGATGGCCACCGGACTGAATTCCGAGGATGAGGTCGCCTGGTACCGGCTCTCCCAGGTGCAAAGAGCGTTGGGTAACACCAGCGGGCAGGAGCGCGCCTTGGCTCAATACCAACGCCTGCACGAGAGAACGACAGCCCAGAACGGAATTGAGCCGATCTCTTCGCCCCGCGACGTTACCCGACAGGAGATCGAGCCCGCCGAGCGGTGACAAAAGCCATTTCTTCGCGTGCGTGCAGGTTGCGTGGCCACGCGTAACTAGGGAAGTGTAACTGCCATGACGGCGAAGCCGCGCAGCGTCACCTTGTCGCCATCGATCTTCGCCGAGCCCGGGGGATCAAACGCCGTTGTCTGGTCGACGTAGTCCACTCGTCCGCCGGTCGAACCAGGGATCTCGATCTCAAAGGAGCGATCCCTTTTGTTCACCAGCAGAAGGCGCTTCTTGCCGTCGCGGGTTACAAAGGCGAGCGAATAGACGTAGGGATGATTGGATGCGAAGGGACTGAACGGCTCGATTTCCACCAGCTTGTCGCCCGCGCCAAAGTTGTCGTGCACGAGCTTCAAGACCCAATAGCGCGCGTTTGGTTTTCCGTCCGTCCAGTTCACCATCGAGACGCTGGGAAACTGCGTGGGGAAGCCCACCAGTTGCGATTCGCCCGCAACGTCGACGCCGATCTTGGTCAGTTCACCGAAAATGTAGGCGTACATCGCCCCGGCAAGATTCCAGTAGGAATTTGGGATGGGTTGGGCGACGTGCCCAGGTTCTGCCTGGGCGACGTCATCCGCTGAAATCACGCCCAACTCGTCAATCGTGGTCCTGGTTTCCGGAGAGAGACGCTTGCGAATGGACTCCACGTAGCGCACCGCTTTCAGAAATCCGTCGGCCTGGTCGAAGTAGGTAAACTGCTCGACTTCCGGATTCTCGTCGGCGGTGGGAATCGCATAGAAATGATAGGAGATGAAGTCGAGCGGGATCCCGGGTTTGTGGTTCTTGTGGTCCAGAAAATACTCGAAGTAGTGCGGATCGTTGGGCATCGCCAGCGCAAGGCCTACAAATTTCATGTCGGGCTCGACTTTTTTCATCGCTCGAACGACTTCGTCATAGAGACGGGTATAGGTTTCGGCATCGATGTGGTGCTCGAACTCGATCTCGTTCAGAACCTCCCAGTACGGGATCGCGTAGTGGTATCCCGAGTCGTGGCGCTTCCCCAATTCATCGGTAAATCCGCCCTGCGTGTACCACGCGATGAGGCGGGCGTAGTAGTCCGCCACCTCTTTCATGCTGGGATCCCGCAGTTCGGTTCCTTGCTCGTAGGTCCAAGTCACCTGATCGGGGTCTGCGGGATAGGGCACCGGCTTGTCGGTCTTGTACATCCACTGCGGAATGGTGCTGAAATTCAAAATCACGGAGTGGCCTTTGGTGGCCTCCAGAAAGTCGATGGTCATCGGATCGATCACCGAGAAGTCCCACGAGGTCTTTCCGTCCTTTGGCGGGTCCAGTTCTGCGACTCCCAGCTTTGGATAGGGCAACCAGGGAACGTAGCGCACGTAGTCGGCTTTCAGATCATCCAGTGATTTGAACGCGTTATCGTGGACCGGAGTGCCGCGCCGCAAGGGAGGATTCACCACCACCTGCAGAGTCGGGGTGGTCTGGGAGACTCGCGTGACCTTGTCCCAGTGAACCGTGATTTTCAAGGGGTGGTCCTGGGCGGCGGTTGAGTAGACGCCCATCACGCTGAGCATGAGAACTACGCAAATTCGGCCTCGAGACCTTACCGTCATGAAAACCTCCCGGCGGACCGGCGAATTTTCTGCTTTCCGACGAAGCAACTGGCGGCGGAATGCTCACACTCGCTGGCGGGCATCGTCAATGGCAATCACCCAACAGCAGACGTTTTGCTGTGAAAAACATCTGGCAGCGCTCGTCTCGAACTCGAGTCGCAGGGTTCTCGTGGAGTTCAAGAGCTGAAAACGCCCGCGGACAAGCGATGCCAGCCGAGCGCGACATCGGCGGGTTTTCGCATTGCAAAACGCCGGCTTGGCCTCCGACGGGCCTTGTTGACCATGAACACCGCAAGTATGCTCAAGCACTTCGACAGGCTCCGGCATGGGGCAGAACACCACGGAGCGGGAGCGGGGGCGACTCACGATGACACAGGGCGCGGAAAATCTGCTGAAGGTGGGCGTGTTCGGGATCGGCCTGGATGCGTATTGGTCCCAGTTTGAAGGTTTGGAAACCCGTCTCCGCGGATACACAGAGAGTGTCGCTCGGCAGATCGGGAGGCCGGGAGTAAGCGTCGTCAACCTCGGATTGATTGACACGCCGGAAAAGGCGCTCGGGGCCGGGCACGAATTTCGCCAGGCGGACGTGGACCTGATCTTCCTGTATGTCAGCACCTACGCGCTGTCGTCCACCGTGCTTCCCGTCGTGCGCCGGGCGAAGGTGCCCGTGATCCTCCTGAATCTCTCGCCTGCGGCGGCGATCGACTATGCATGGTTCAACCGGCTTGGCGACCGTACCAAAATGACAGGAGAATGGCTGGCGTACTGTCAGGCATGTCCGGTGCCGGAGATCGCGAATGTGTTCAAGCGCTGTCGGATTCCGTTCTTCCAGGTCAGCGGGACGCTGGAGAATGATCCCAAAGCCTGGAACGAGATCGGTGACTGGATCGAAGCCGCTCGGGTCGCGCACATCATGGAACACAACCGGCTGGGTGTCATGGGCCATTACTACAGCGGCATGCTCGATATCTATTCTGATCTTACGCAGCAGTGTGCCTATTTCGGCGGGCACGTCGAGATCTTGGAAGTGGAGGAGTTGGCTGCGCTTCGCCGTGAAACAAAAGACTCCGAGACCAGGGAGCGGGTGCAGCAATTCAAGTCGTCCATGGACGTACAGCCGGACTGCCCGGCGCAAGAACTGGAGCGTGCGGCGACCACTTCGGTTGCCCTCGACAAGCTCGTGGCCAAGCACAACCTGGGTTCTCTCGCCTACTACCACAAAGGCACGGGTAACGCGGAGAATGAAGACGTAATCAGTTCGATCATCCTGGGGATGAGCATGCTGACTGCCAGAGGTATCCCCGCCGCCGGCGAATACGAAATCAAGAATGCACAGGCCATGAAGATCATGGACTGCTTCGGAGCCGGCGGATCATTCACTGAGTATTACGCCGTTGATTACAACGACGATGTTCTCCTTATGGGACACGACGGCCCCGGGCACATCGGCATCGCCGAAGGCAAGACGAAGGTGCGTCCGTTGGGCGTCTACCACGGCAAGGTTGGACGGGGACTGTCGGTGGAGATGTCGGTGAAGCGCGGACCGGTCACGCTGCTGTCGGTCGTGCAGACCGTGGATGGGAAGCTCGAATTGCTGATGGCAGAAGGGGAGTCGGTCACGGGCCCAATCCTTGAAATCGGCAACACCAACAGCCGCTATCGGTTCACGATCGGCGCCCGAAGTTTCATGAAAAACTGGAACGCGCACGGACCCGCCCATCACTGTGCCGTCGGCGTCGGCCATATCGCGGGCAAGCTGAAAAAACTGGGAGAATTGCTCGGCATGGAAGCGATTCAGGTCTGTTGAACCTCATCGTTCATGCTGCATCAGGGGATGTCCTCCGGGCGGGTGCAACCTGCGTGCGCTCCTGAAAATCCGTTCAGACGAGCCGCCCAATAATCGTCCACTGATGTTCTGCAATGCAAAACGTGCGCTACTCCTCGAACTGTTGGTCGCACTCAGGCGACCTCGGTAATACGCTGACACTCCTGCTGGCGGTGCCATCTCCTCACCTCAGACACAGGGCGGCCTTTTTCTCATAGCGAAACAGGCGGGATTTGCCTGCCGACCGTTGACACATAAAGGCGAGGATGTGACCATCCCCAGCGTTGTCTCGAGGACTGGGATTCAGCTTCCCGACATCTGGAACAGCCACCCTGCTCCACACTGCACCAATCGCGGTGACCGCGAGCCGACTAGGCACGCGAAAAGACCGCAGTCACTGGGAGTGACGCGACATGAGAAAGGGCCATTCCGTAGCGATGCGAATTCCCCTGTTTGCAGGATTGCTGGTTGTGACGGCGCTGGCTCCGGCGCAAAGCTCAAACGATGATTCCCTGGCGAATGGTTTCAGGAATCCACCTGATTCAGCGAAGCCCCGGGTGTGGTGGCACTGGATGAATGGCAACGTGACCCGGGAAGGGATCACGGCTGACGCGGAATGGATGAAGCGCGCCGGGATCGCCGGCATGCAGATGTTCGACGGGAATCTGGGGACGCCGCAGTTCGTCGAGAAACGCCTGGTCTGGATGACTCCCGAGTGGAAGGCAGCGTTTCGCCATGCGGGAGCGGAGGCGGACCGGTTGGGACTGGAGATGTCCATGGCCGCCTCCGGCGGTTGGAGCGAGACCGCCGGTCCCTGGGTGAAACCGGAAGAGGCGATGAAGAAGGTGGTATGGAGTCAAGTGCAAGTGCAGGGCCCAAAGAAGTTCTCCGGCGTCTTGCCGCATCCGCCGACCATTAACAGCCGCTTCCAGAACCTTCCCCTTGCTCCCGACTTCGAGTTTCCATCGAACGATGACGTGCCCGGAGCGAAACCCCAGCCCCATTCGCCCCCCGCGCCACCGGACCCGACCTACTACGCCGACAGTCTGGTGCTCGCCTATCGCGTTCCGGAAAAAGAGGTGCGCATGGCATATCTTCATCCAACCGTGACCTCGAGCGCTGCCAATCTCGACCTGGCATTGCTGATGGATGGAGACGTGAGCAAAAACGTCGCCCTGCCCTACGCAGCCGACGGCAAGCCGTCCTGGGTTCAGTTCGAATTCGCACAGCCGTTTCGCGCGCAAGCGTTCACGATCGCGGCTGGAATCGCGAGCACGTTCGGAGGCCCGTCGATTCCTGATGGCGACGTGCAGGTCAGCCAGGATGGGAGGAACTGGATGACGCTCGTGAAATTACCTGGTCCCGGCCATGCATTCTCGGGATTTCCGCTGCGCACGTTTTCGTTTCCGCCAGTCAGCGGCAAGTATTACCGGATTGTGCTGCGGCCGGCGCCTCCGAATCCATTTGCCGATATGTTCGGGTTTCCCAAGACGCATGAGTTCCTGCTGGCAGAAATTGAATTTCATTCCACCCCGCGAGTGAATCGCTGGCAGGAAAAAGCTGCCTTCGCCAACATGTTGGAGTACGACGAAACGGTCGCAACGACGCCGGCCGCACCCGAGGATGCTGTGCCCCTCAGAGACGTCATCAACCTGACCTCCAGAATGCGGAAAGATGGGACGCTCGACTGGGAAGTCCCCGCCGGCAAGTGGACCATCCTTCGTTTGGGCTATTCGTTGACCGGAGAGAAGAACCATCCCGCAAGTCCGGAAGCGACCGGATATGAAGTGGACAAGCTGAGCCAGAAGCACGTTCAGAACTATGTGAAGACCTACGTCGACATGATCTCAGGGGCGCTCGGCCCATACTTCGGCAAGAGCTTTCGCTATTTCCTGATGGACAGCTGGGAAGCCAGCGACGAGAACTGGACCGACGAGATGATCAGCGAGTTCCAGAAGCGCCGGGGCTATGACCCAACGCCCTACCTGCCGACGCTGACCGGGCGCATCGTGGCGAGCGCGGACGTGAGCGATCGCTTCCTGTGGGATTTTCGCAGGACCATCGCAGACCTGCTCGCGGACAATCACTACGGTGCGGCAACGGAATATTTCAAGAAGTACGGCATCGGCCTCTACGCGGAAGCGATGGGCGCCGGTCTGCCCACTACCGGCGATGGCTTGCTCAACAAAGGTCGCGTCACCATTCCGATGGGGGAATTCTGGGTGCCACTTCCCGGGCAGAGCGACACCCCCGAGCACCCAGCGGACCTGCGCGAGGCGGCGTCGGCCGCCCACATCTACGGAAAGACGTTGGCCGCCGCAGAATCGTTCACGACCATGCCTTTTGTGCCGATGTGGGGCGAGTCTCCGTTTTACCTTAAGCCGATCGGGGACCAGGCCCTTGCCCTGGGCATCAACCGGATCGTTTTCCACGAATCCGCAGCCCAGCCTTTCGTCGATGACCAGCACAAGCCAGGGATGACGCTCGGCTTCTTCGGCCAAAACTACACCCGCTACATCACCTGGGCGGAACAGGCGGCTGCATGGAATGAGTATCTGGCGCGGAGTTCCTATCTTCTGCAGCAAGGCTTGTTCGTGGGCGATCTTGCTTACTATTACGGCGAGGGCGCTCCCATCACCGTACCGTTCTGGAAGGGGATCCATCCCGCGGTGCCAGCTGGGTACAACTATGACTGGGTCAACACCGAAGTGCTTTTGACCAGAATGTCGGTGAAAGACGGCCGTCTGGTGCTACCGGACGGGATGAGCTACCGCGCGCTGGTCATTCCCGAGGATGTTTGCCGCCTGACGCTGCCAGCCGTTCAGAAGATACGCGACCTGGTAGGCGCCGGAGCGGTTGTGATTGGGCCGCGGCCCGGGTATTCTCCGAGTCTCACGGGTTTCCCGTTGTCCGATGAGGAGATTCGTTTCATCGTGAATGATGTGTGGGGTCCGATCGACGGAAAAAGCGTTACCGAGCATGTGTACGGGAAGGGCAAGATCTATTGGGGCAAGTCGGTGAAAGACGTGCTGGCAGCGGAGAAGACACCACCGGATTTTGAGTACAACCGGCCAGAAATCGACAGCAACCTTGTGTGGATTCACCGCCGGACGGATGGCTCCGACATTTATTTTGTGGCGAACCAGAGCGATCGAACCGAGGATATCCAGGCCAGCTTTCGAGTGGACGGAAAAGAGCCGGAGTTCTGGCGTCCGGATACCGGTGCGGTCGAGCCCGCGGAATATAACCTCGAGGACGGACGAGCGAATGTTCCGGTGCACCTCGATCCGTACGGCTCGGTGTTTGTGGTGTTTCGCGAAAAAGCAGCATCTCGGTTCCGGACACTGCCGCACGTCGCGCAATCTGACCTCACGACATTCGAAGGGTCATGGGAAGTGAGCTTCCCCGCGAATTGGGGGGCTCCCCCGAAGATTAAGCTCGATGGCCTCAGTTCCTGGACAGAATCGTCGGATGCCGGTGTGAAGTATTTTTCCGGGACCGCAACCTATACCAAAGACGTCGAGGTGTCACCCGAGTGGCTGCGTCCAGGCGCGAGAGTCGTGTTGGACCTGGGGAAGGTCAAGGACATTGCAGAAGTGTCGGTCAACGGCAAGTCTCTGGGGGGAATCCTCTGGAAGCCTCCGTATGCTGCCGATGTGAGCGGCGCACTGAAGCCGGGAAGCAATCATCTTGAAATCAGGATCACGAACCTGTGGACGAACCGGGTCATCGGCGACCATCAGCCTGGCGCGACTAAGACATATACCTTCACCGATTTCAAACCGATGAACCTTACCAAGGATTCAGAGTTGCTGGAGTCGGGCCTGCTGGGGCCGGTTCGGCTTGTCAGTGTGACCAAGCGGTAGATGCGCAGGTCAGGGAAAACGCGCGACGAAGAGTGTCGTCTTCGAAAATCAGGTACGCCCTTCCCAGGAGGAGCCCCGTGAGTAAGTTTCGCATCGTCAGAGTGTTGTTCGTTGTCCTCGTCTTGTCTGCATTTGCGAACGCTGTGCCGGTTCGCCTTCGTTGCGAGTACGTGGAAAATCCCTTGGGAATTGACGCACCCGCACCGCACCTGTCGTGGCAGAGCGACAGCACCGAGCGCGACTGGCAGCAGAGCGCGTATCGGATCCTCGTTGCCAGCAGCGAACAGGCATTGAAAGGCGGGAAAGGGGACGTCTGGGACAGCGGCACAGTGAAGTCCCAGGAATCGGTGGGCATTGCCTACGCTGGTCCGAGACTGGCGTCGGGAAGGAGATATTTCTGGACGGTCAAGGTCTGGGATGCGAACGGCAAGGCGTCGCAGTCGACGGAGGCGGCATGGTGGGAAATGGGCCTGCTCGACAGGGCGGACTGGAAAGCGCAGTGGATTACCTGGAAAAATCCTGATGAAGATCAGGACCGTGCAGGCATCCGCTGGATTTGGGTGAGAGGGCAAGATGCGCTCAGCATGCCGCTCAAGAGTGTGGCTGTGTTTCAGACCGACGTAGAGATCTCGGCGAAGCCGCGGGAGGCGGCGCTGTTTCTTCTGGCCCGCGGCAATTTCGTCGCCAAGGTAAACGGCCGCGAAGTGGGAGCCAAACACGAGTGGAGCGAGTTCGACCGGGAAGACATTGCGGGCCAGCTGGTGGTGGGCAAGAATTCGATTGAAGTTGCGGTGACCGTACCCGAACCGAACGGCTTTGGCCCGGATGCGGGAAGGAAGACTCTGAAGGCCGCATTGGCGGCCCTGTTGAAGATTACGCAAAGTGACGGGAGCGTTACGCGGATATCGACGAACGATACCTGGCAGGGGAAGCTTGCGACGGACTCGGCCTGGCAGCCGGCCAATGTAGTGGCTGATTTGAAAGACTCGCGTCTCGGTGACGTCCCACCATTGCCGCAGCCGGCGGCGTTGCTGCGACGTGGATTCACAGTCACAAAAGGTATGAAGTCGGCACGACTCTACGTGACGGCGCTGGGCAGTTACCGGATCTTCATCAACGGAACCAGGGTGGGGCAGGACGTGCTCACTCCCGACTTTACGGACTACACCAAACGCGTGCTCTATCAGACCTACGACGTTACGCAGTTGCTGACGAACGGCCCAAACGCGATCGGGGCTCTTCTCGGCTACGGCTGGTTCGGCAGCGGCCTGGCGTGGCAGGGGAGAGCGTATTTTTTCCTGCCTCCACCCACCCGGCTGGTCGCGCAGATGGAGGTCGAATATAGCGATGGGACGCGCGACAGAGTCGTCACCGACGATTCCTGGAAGGGATCGCAGTCGGCGATTCAACGGTCTGAGATCTACGCAGGGGAAGTCTACGATGCGAGGCTGCAGCATCCGGGGTGGAACAAAGCTGGCTTCAATGACAGCGGTTGGAGCCCCACGGCCGTCGCCGAGTCCCCGGCGATTCTCATGTCGAGCCAGGTATCGGCTCCGGTGCGCGTGACCGAAACTCTCGCGCCGAAGAGCGTGACGCCAACCGCCGGTGACGCCTACGTGTTCGACATGGGCCAGAACATGGTCGGCTGGGTGACGCTCAAAGCCACCGGTGCGGCGGGCACTGCGATCCGCTTGCGTTTCGCCGAAATCCTGAACCCTGACGGCAGTATTTATCGCGAGAACCTGCGGAATGCCGACGCTACGGACTTGTTCATCCTGGGTGGCAGAGGGGAAGAGACCTTCACGCCACATTTCACGTTCCATGGGTTCCGCTATGTGGAAGTCACCGGATATCCCGGCGTTCCTACGACGTCTTCGATTCAGGGAGAAGTCGTGAGCAGTGTGAGTGGCCAGCCCGCCGCAACTCTCGAGACCTCAAGTGAACTGGTCAACCGCATGTGGTCCATTGGTATCTGGGGGCAGCGCGGCAACTTCCTGAGCATCCCCACGGATTGTCCGCAGCGCGACGAACGACTCGGTTGGATGGGCGATGCGGGTGTTTTCTGGCGCACCGGCAGCTTCAACTTCGATATCGCTGCGTTCTCGCACAAGTTCATGGACGATGTAGTGGATGCCCAGACCGCACAAGGTGCATTCACGAATGTGTCTCCCGACGTGTTGCGTCCGTTCGGCAGCGAAGGGGCGCCCGGGTGGGGCGACGCAGGAGTGATCCTGCCGTGGACCTCATGGATACAGTACGGAGACCGGGAAATCGTCGCAAGGAATTGGGATGCGATGGAGCGTTGGATGGACTTCATCCAGAAGGCCAACCCCGATTTTCTTCGTAAGAAGGGAGTCGGTCCAAACTTTGCAGATTGGCTGGCACCCGATCAACACACCAGCAAAGACCTGCTCGCCACTGCCTACTGGGCGCTGATCGCCAACATGATGTCCGAGATGGCACACGCGATCGGCAGAGAGTCAGACGCGAAGCGCTACTCGGAGCTCGTGCAGAACATCCGTAGCGCCTATCAGAAGGCCTACATACGGGAGAACGGCGAAGTGGAGGGCGGTACGCAGACCTCCTACGTGGTGACCCTGTACACGAAAATGGCGCCGCCCGCGCTCGAGTCGGCGATGGTCACAAGCCTGGTCAAGGATATCGAGGCACGCAACTGGCATCTGTCGACCGGGTTTCTCGGCACGCCCTTTCTCCTGTTTACGCTGGCAAGCCACGGACGAGCCGACGTGGCATACCGTTTGTTGCTGAATGAGACTTATCCTTCGTGGGGCTACATGCTTTCGAAAGGCGCTACCACGTGGTGGGAACGCTGGAACGGCGACACGGGCGACCCGGCCATGAACTCTTATAACCACTATGCGTTTGGGTCCGTGGTGGCGTGGGTCTATCGTTCAGTTGCCGGTATCGACACCGACAGCACAGCGCCCGGTTACCATCAGGTGGTCATCCATCCCCGGCTCGATGGTCGTATCCAGCACGCGCGTGGTGAATACGAGTCGGTCTACGGCAAGATCGTCAGCGACTGGACTGGGAGTCCTGCAGGCCCGTTTTCACTCAAGGTCACCATCCCCGCGAATACGACCGCCCGCATATATTTGCCGCGCATTCCAAATGCGCGTCTGACCGAGGACGCTCATCCGGTGGAGGCCCAGCAGGAAGCCGACGCCTACGTCGTTCGGATCGGTTCGGGCTCGTACCAATTCCAGGTCCGGTGAGATGATCACCTCTCATGCAAGTCGGTTCGAGGGAGAGGCAATGAAGTGGAACCATCACAGCAGGAAACAGATCAGGGGGCGACGAATCTGGGGTTGGGGGTGGATACATTTCCTGACTGCATTGGCACTGATGTTGTGTTGGCCAGCATCGATCCTTGCGCAGACGGTTTCAGCGCCTGCCGAGAAGGGGAATGCCGCTTCCGCCAGCGCCCCCAGGGGTCCGGTTGAAGAAAAGGCCGATCGGCTGCTTCGACAGATGACGCTTGAAGAAAAGGTTGCACAGTTATCGCAACTTCCCGGCTTTGCGATTCCCGAATACAAAGAAAACGTTAGCCAGACGCTCGAAGAGACGATTCGGCAAGTCGGAGCCGGTTCGGTATTGTGGGTCACCGATCCCAAAGAAATCAACCGCCTGCAGCACGTGGCGGTTGAGCAGTCCCGCCTGCACATTCCGATTCTCTTCGGACTCGACGTCATTCACGGATATCACACGATTTTCCCCGCCCCAATCGCGATGGCGTCCTCATGGGATCCCAAGCTGGTGGAACAAGCTCAAGCGGTGGCCGCTCAGGAAGCGCGTGCCGCAGGCATTCAGTGGACTTTTGCTCCCATGGTGGACATTGCGCGAGACGCGCGCTGGGGGCGCATGGTCGAAGGGGCCGGTGAAGACCCGTATCTGGGAGCGGCGATGGCTCACGCGCAGGTGTTGGGATTTCAGGGTGCACAAGTGGGGTCGCCTGATCACGTGCTGGCATGCGTCAAACACTTCGCCGGGTACGGAGCAGCCGAGGGCGGCCGCGACTACGATTCGTCATATATCCCGGAAGAGCAACTGTGGAACGTGTACCTGCCGCCCTTTAAGGCTGCGCTGGATGCAGGCGCGGGCAGCGTCATGAGTGCCTACATGGATCTGAACGACGTCCCGGCAAGCGGAAATCGTTGGCTGTTGCACGAGCTTCTCCGTGAGTCGTGGAAGTTCAACGGATTTGTTGTCAGTGATGCCGTGGCGGTACGGAATCTGGTGACTCATGGCTATGCAACAGATTTGCAGGATGCAACCGACAAGGCGTTCTCCGCCGGATTGAACATGGACATGGCCAGCGGGACCTACCTCAAGTATCTGCCCGCGGAGGTGCGAGCCGGGCGCGTTTCCGTGCAGCAGATCGACGAGGCGGTCCGCCCCATTCTTGCGATGAAGATCCGGCTGGGCCTGTTTGAGCGCCCCTACATTGACGAGTCGGCCATCGATCGGGTGCTGAACGCTCCCCAGCATCAGGAAGCAGCGCGCAAGGCGGTCGAGCGCTCAGTGGTCTTGTTGCGCAACGAAAATGCTCTGCTGCCCTTGGATAAGAGCGGCAAGACGATCCACTCCATCGCCGTAATCGGTCCCCTTGCCGACGCAGACATTGACTTGCTGAGCATGTGGGGAGCCTTGGTAAAACCGGGGCCGACCGTCAGTATTCTGGAGGGTGTAAAGAACAAGGTCGGGCCAAACATTCGGGTATCGTACGCACACGGGCCGAACATCCGACGGGATATTCCTTCGCCGTTCGAAGACATTCCTATTTCCCCCATGAAAGAGCAGGCAGCGCAGAGTCCGGAGGAGATCCAGCAGGCGACTGCCGCCGCGGTCGAAGTGGCTCAGCGGAGCGACCTTGCTGTGCTGGTGCTGGGAGAGATTGGCCTCATGAGCGCTGAATCAGCCTCGCGGGCATGGCTGCGCCTTTCGGGCCACCAGGAAGAACTGCTCCAGGAAGTCGTCGCGACCGGCAAGCCCGTGGTCCTGGTGCTGATCAATGGTCGCCCGCTGGATATTTCATGGGCTGCAGCGAACGTGCCAGCAATTCTCGAAGCCTGGTATCCGGGCAGCCAGGGAGGTAGCGGAATTGCCGATCTTCTCTTTGGTGACGAGAATCCAGGTGGACATTTGCCGGTGAGTTG
>WNFR01001436.1_pt1 | contig 45771 bp, 42 predicted proteins | sample 5400221 | NCBI WGS metagenome assembly WNFR01 (sample SAMN13153357, study PRJNA577476) | soil metagenome | isolation source: 40 cm soil under Madrone tree | place: USA:California | collected 2016-06-14 | reverse complement strand
GCGCTTCTCGATAACGCACGCCTCTTCGAGCAGGTCCACCATTTGGCCGTCAGCGATCCCCTTACCGGCCTTGCCAACTACCGTCGGCTTCTCGATGTCCTTGAAAACGAAACCGAGCGCACCGATCGCACCGGCCGGCCTTTCTCTGTGCTGCTTCTCGACCTCGACGGCCTGAAGAAAATCAACGATAACTTCGGCCATCTCTTCGGCAGCCGCGCTATCTGCCGCCTCGCCGATGTACTCCGCATTCATTGCCGCGCTGTCGATACCGCCGCGCGATACGGCGGCGACGAATTCGCCCTGGTTCTCCCTGAATCGACAGAAGACGATGCGCATCGTGTCGCGAATCGTATCTGCGAAGTTCTCGCCAACGACACCGAACAGCCGCCTCTCTCCGCGAGTATCGGCATTTCCACCTACCGCGGCGATGGCGAACGCATCGAAAAACTGCTTTCGGAAGCGGACCAGGATTTGTACGCAGAAAAAGCAAAGCGGGGAAAGCGCCCCGCCGCGCCCGATCCCCGCCATCGTTCTCCCAAAACGTAAACTTCTACGTCGATTTAGCCTATTTGTTCGCGCCTCCCGTTCCTGCGTAAGGCGCAAGCTGTTCGGTGATCTTCGCCTTGTCTCCCACCACAACAATGGTCATTTGTTCCGGCTTGATGTATTCCGCCGCCATTTTCTGCACATCAGCCGGCGTGACTGCGTTCACCTTCTGGACGTATGTCTTCAAGTAGTCTTCGCCCAGCCCTTGCAGGTCCACATAGCGAAGCTGCCCGATCAGCGCTCCTCGCGAGGAGTTTTGTATGACGAACAATCCGGAAAGATAGCTCTGGATTCCCTGCAACTCCGTGGCTGCCGGCGGCTCTTTCTGCAACCGCTGAATTTCCCCGAAAATTTCACCCAGCGATTTTCCGGTGCAGTCGGTCGTAATGTCCGCCGTCTCCACCCAGTAGGCATCGTGATAGCGCCGCGACACCTGGGACCCCGGCGAATAAGTGCATCCTAGCTTCTCCCGAATATTGCTGGTAATCCGCGAGCCAAACGAGCCTCCCAACAGCGCGTTCGTCACGCCCAGTGGAATATTGTCCGGGCTGGTCGCATTCGGCACCGGCAGGCCCACGTATACTGTCGCTTGCGGCGCGCCTGGCCGGTCTGTCACGTCCAGCAGCCGCTGCGCCTTCGGCTTGGGCACATTCTCAACCGCCGCGGGCCCCTTTGCCCAACCCGAAAAGCCGGCTTCGATCGCCTTTTTCACCGTCGCCACATCGAACTTTCCAGCAACATAGAGGTGCGCCCGCGCGGCGCCGTAATTGTCGGCGTAAAACTTCTTTGCGTCCGCGATCGTCATCTTGTTGACGGTCTCTTCGGTCGGCAGCGTCGAACCGTACGGATGATCCTCGTACATCAGCTTCCGGAAGCGAGCCAATGCGATTTGTCCCGGCTGTGACTTGGCGACTGCGATCTGTCGGAGCAGATTCGTTTTCAATCGCGCCAGCTCCGATTCCGGCAGCAACGGATGTTGCAACACGTCCGCCAGCAGTTTCACCGCGTCTGGTCCGTATTCCGATAGCACGTCCATATCTAACGAAGTCTCATCAGCGCCGCTGCTGACGCTCAGTGTGCTCCCCATCCGCGCCGCGGACTCCGCCAGCGCGCTGGCGCTCAGGCCAGTCGTTCCTTCCTTCAACAGTTCGCCGGTGATATCGGCTGCTCCCATCACCTCGCTTGGCTCGTTCAGCGCGCCTGCACGCAATGCCAGACTGACGCTTACTTTCGGAATGTTTCCGTACGGAACCAGCGTCACCTTCATCCCATTGGCCAGCGGGTAGGTTTCATGTGCAGCCAGTGTGAATGCTTTCGGCGGTCCGCCCGCCGGTGGGGCCTGCTTCTGGGCCATCGCGGGCACGCCCACAAAACTCAAGGTCATCGCAACCGTTAGAATCCGCTCTACACGTTTCAGACTCTTCATCTCTCTGCTCCTCTTTGTCTCGCCGTCTGAGTCCATCTTCTGCAATTCAAAAGCTAAAAACTATCTCCGCTCTGCAGTTCCTCGCAGAATACTGAGAACTGATCACTGATTCTTCGCCGGCGCCGCAGGCACAGCCGAAGCTTGCTGCTGAGGTTGGATCAATAGGACTGTGCGGTTTTCCGGCCGAAGATATTCTTGCGCCGTCTTCTGGATCAGTGCAGGCGTCACCTTCTGGTATTCCGAGACGAGCGCATTCACTCGCCCCGGGTCGTCGTCAAACAGCGCGAAACTCGCCAGCAGGTCCACCAGGCCAAATCCACTGAACTGTCCTACCGTGTCATATAGGTCAGAGCGCAGTTTCCCCATCGCGCGATCCAGCGTCTTTTGCGCGACGGCCTTCGTTCGCAACGGCTCGATCGCCCCATCGATGGCTTGCACAATGGTTTCCGGGCTTGTAGCTGGATCGTAGATGAAGTTGGTGATGAACAGCATCGGCCCTTTGTAATCCCAGGGGTTTCCGAGAAGATTGATTCCCCCACTCACGTTTCCGGTGATGCCGCGTTTTTGCACCAACTCCTGGTGCAGCACGCTGTCGTCCCCCTCGATAAGCATCTCGTCGATCAACTCCATGGCGTAGTACTCCGGAGTATTCCGTTCCGGCATGTGATAGCCCAGCGCGATCGCCGGCCGTTTTGCCAGCGCATCGTTCTTCGTTGCATGTCTTTCTTTTTCCTGGCGCGGTTCGGTCAGATCCGGTTGCGCGGGAAGGTCCGACCCTTTCAGCGGCCCGAAATACTTTTCGACAAATTTCTTGGCCTCCGCGGGAGCAAAGTCTCCAACGATTGCCAGCGCGGCGTTGTTTGGCGCGTAGTACGTCTTGAAAAATGTCTGAACGTCCGGCAGCGTCGCGGCTTCGATGTCCTTCAAATCACCGTAGAAATTGTGGGCGTTGAACCAGTTCGTATTGGCGTATTGCGGCATGTCCAGCCACGGAAACCCGCCGTACGGCCGGTTCAGCACATTCACCTTCACCTCATTGCCTACCACGCCTTGCTGGTTCTTCAGGTTTTCTTCCGTGACCGTCAGACCGCCCATGCGGTCCGCCTCCGCCCACAGCGCGGTCTCCAGCTTGTTCGCGGGCAGCACTTCGAAGTAGTTCGTGAAGTCGAACCGCGTCGATCCGTTCAGCACTCCTCCGTTTTGCTGCACCAGCTTGATGAACTCCATCTTTCCCAGGTTCTGCGATCCCTGGAACATCATGTGTTCAAACAGGTGCGCGAATCCCGTGCGGTCTTTCGGTTCAATCCGGAACCCGATCCGGTAGTACACGCCCACGCAAATTGTCGGCGAGGTGTGGTCTGGCGAGAGCACCACGCGCAGCCCGTTCGGCAGCTTGTAGTACTCCACGGGAACTTTGAACTCGGCGGCGCTGGAAGGTCCGGCGCCGGCCGGTGCAGTCCACACTAGCATCAGCGCCGCAAGTAACCCGATTGCTCGACCGGTTCGATCAATTTTCAAAAACATTTCCCCTCCGTATTTTCCAGCCCTTTTAAATCTGCAAAGTGGCAGGATGAGCAGGCAAACCAGGAACCACCCTTTAGTACAAGACGCACGCCGCGGCCGGAAGTTTCAACAGGTGATCGTGTTTCGGACCGGGATCATCAGTATACCGTGCGATTCTGCGTTCTCGCCTTGGTTGCCAGCGAAAACCGCGACTCGGCCTCAGCGCGGTCCAGGAGTCGACCAGTTACATATTCCCCCAGCGCCGGCCCATGTTTGAATCCATGCCCCGAGCCGCCGCCCACAAACCAGACGTTTTCCATCCCCGGGTGCTGGTCAATCAGAAAATCTCCATTCGATGTGTTTTCGTACTGGCACACTCGTGTCTCCACGATCGGAGCATCCTTCAAGGCGGGGAACCGCCGCTCCACATAGGCGCGCGCTCTTTCTCTTGACACCGGGGTGACAATCCGCGACTGCGTGTCCGGGTCGATGATTTCCCCATGCCCGTCATACGCGAGCTTCAATCCTCGGCTCTCGATATCCGGCATTCCGTAGAAGAGATCCTCCTGAAACAGCCACGTCGGGAGCGCGGGCACTGCAAAACGCATGTCGCCTCCGGGTATGCCAAAAAAGAAAACCTCCTGCCGTGTAGGGAAAATCCGTGCGCCAAGAACTTCCGGGAATACCTTGCCAAGCCAAGCTCCGCAAGCGAATACAAATTGCTCCGCGCCGATCCGCTCCCCTTGGCTCGTGAGAATCTGTTCTAGCCTTCCCGATCCCGTCGGCTTGAGGATTTGAGCGCTGCAATACTGCACGCCCAGCCGCAGCGCATCCTCCACCACTGTGCCCACCGCGCGGCGCGCCATCAGCACACCGCTATGAGGTTCAAAAATACCTGTCTTGACGTCTTCAAACGATACTTGCGGAAATTTGTTTTCGAGCGCTGCGCGGTCGAATTCATCGAAGGGCACCTTGCAACGCCTCAGTGTCGTCGCCGTCCGCCGCAGTTGAGAATCATCCTCGCCGCCCAGCCACAGCACGCCCGTCTCATGAAACAGTGGCGCTTTTGTAGCCTCAAAAAACCTCTTCCACTGCTCCAGCGATTTCTGCGACCACAGCGTGTAGAGTTCATCCGCGCCGTAGCCCATGCGAATGATGCGCGTTTCCCCGCCCGAACTGGCTCGCGCATTTGCTGGTCCATACGCGTCAATCAGCACTACGCGTTGCCGCCGTTTGGCAACATGCCACGCCGTCCACGCGCCAAACACGCCCGCTCCGATCACCGCCACATCAAATGTTTTTTGGCTGCTCACCGTTTCAGCATCCTATCCCAACCTACATCCCAATTAAAAACGCTTCCGTCAAACAGCTTGTAGCGGTAGCATTCATCGTTTTGTGTCATCCCCGCGGAGGTATGTGTGACTGTTTCCAGAAGGTTCATGCTTTGCTTCGTTTGCGGTCTTGGTTGTCTTTTCCCGGCTACCTTGCCCTCGGTCGCACAAAAGGCCAAGCCATCCGAATCGGCCAAACCGGCCGACGCCCCCACGACGGTCAATCCGGTTGACCCTAAGACTTACGGCGGTATGAAATGGCGTCTCATCGGTCCCTTTCGGGGCGGACGCGCGCTGGCCGTCACCGGTGTGCCGAGCCAGCCCAACACTTTCTATTTTGGCGCCGTTGCTGGCGGCGTTTGGAAAACCACTGACGCTGGCAACACCTGGGATCCGCTCTTCGAGAAGCAGACTACCTCTTCCGTTGGCGCCATTGCTGTCTCCGATGCGGATCCGAATGTGATTTACGTGGGCAGCGGCGAAGCCTGCATTCGCGGCAACATCTCCTTCGGCGACGGCGTGTATCGTTCGAACGACGGTGGAAAGATCTGGACTAACGTCGGTCTGAAAGACTCTCACCACATCGGCGCCGTCATCATCCATCCCACCAATCCCGATGTCGCGTTTGTCGCAGCTCTCGGCCATGCCTACGGCACGAACACCGAGCGCGGCATTTTTCGCACGCGCGACGGCGGCAAGTCTTGGGAAAAAGTTCTTTATCTTGATGACCGCACCGGCGGAATCGACGTCGTCTTCGATCCCCAGAATCCTCATGTCCTCTTTGCCGCGATGTGGGAAGGCTACCGCACGCCCTGGACCCTCAACAGTGGCGGCGCCAAGGACGGCCTTTACCGTTCGAACGACGACGGATCTACCTGGAAGCGCGTCGAAGGCAACGGCATCCCCGAAGGTCCTCTCGGACGCATTGGCGTTTCCGTTTCCGGCGCAGATTCAAACGTGGTTTACGCGCTCATCGAAGCGAAAAAGGGCGGCCTCTACCGCAGCGATGACGGCGGCGCCAACTGGACGCTCATCAACGACGATCACCGTTTCCGACAGCGCGCCTGGTATTTCACTCACGTCTGGGCTGACCCCAAGGATTCCAACAAGGTTTACATCGCTAACACTGGTCTCTACCGCTCCATCGACGGCGGCAAATCCTTCGAACGCTTGAACGCCCCGCACGGCGACCACCACGCCCTCTGGATTGATCCCAACAGTCCCAACCGCATGATCAACGGCAATGACGGCGGCGCCACTATTTCCGTCGACGGCGGCAAGAATTGGACCACGCAAGGGAATCAGCCGACCGCGCAGTTCTACCATGTTGCCGCCGACAATGATTTTCTTTATCGCGTCTATGGTTCCCAGCAGGACAACTCTTCCATTGGCATTCGAACGCGTAGCGACCATGGTGCCATTCTTACCGGCGACTGGGATGCTGTTGGCGGCGGCGAAAGCGGCTACATCGTCCCAGACCCGCGCGATTCCAATATCGTTTACGCCGATGACGAAGGCCCAATCTTCACGCGCTTCGACCGCCGCACCAATCAAGCGCAAAGCATTCAGCAGTGGCCCGAGGATCCCAATGGGTATCCGGCCGCCAATCAGAAATACCGTTACACCTGGACCATGCCGATCGTGATCTCCTCGCACAATCCCGACGTCCTCTATCACACTTCGCAATTCGTTTTTCGTTCGAACGATGCCGGGCGCACCTGGACCACCATCAGCCCGGACCTGACGCGCAACGATAAATCGAAGCAGCAGGATTCCGGCGGTCCGCTCACCAAGGATCAATACACCGTCGAATACTACGACGTGATTTTCACTCTCGCGGAATCGCCAAAGCAGCAAGGCTTACTCTGGGCCGGAACCGATGATGGCTTGATTCAACTGACTCGAGATGAAGGCAAGACGTGGACCAATGTTACTCCGAAAGAAATCCCCGAATGGGCCATGGTGAGCCTCATCGAAGCATCACCCTTCGATCCTGCCACCGCCTATGTGGGTGTCGATGCGCACAAACTCGACAACTTCAAGCCGCTCATTTTCAAGACCAATGATTTTGGGAAAACTTGGACCAAACTCGTCACCGGCCTTCCGGATAATTCTTACGTCCACGCCGTTCGCGAAGATCCCAAACGCAAAGGGTTGCTCTACACAGGTACGGAAACTGGCATCTGGGTTTCTTTCGACGATGGAGCGCACTGGCAACAACTTCAGCTTAATCTTCCAACGACTCCCATCCACGACATGATCATTCACGACGACGATCTAGTGGTTGCCACGCACGGCCGCTCGTTCTGGGTGCTCGACGATGTGGGCCCGCTGCGCCAGGTCAACGCATCTGTTGCCGCGGAAGACGCGCATCTTTTCAAACCGGACACCGCTTTTCGAACGCGCATGGGCCACGTCAATCCGCGCCGCTATCCTATCGGCGAAAATCCGCCCGCAGGAGCAATTCTTTACTACTACTTGAAGGAAGAGCCGAAAGAGCCAGCCAAGCTCGAAATTCTGGATAGTCAGGGCAAAGTGATCCGCTCCTACACCAGCGAGGAAAAGAAAAAGCAAGAAGCCGCCGAAGAATGGGAGCGCGACGCCCCCGAAGAACACATTCCTGCCAAGGCCGGCCTCAACCGTTTCACCTGGGACCTGCGCTACGAAGTGCCTGCAAAAATCCCGCTGGCGGTTTATGACGCGGGCGATCCGATTGCTCCGCTTGTTCTGCCGGGCGCGTACCAGGTGCGGCTCACGGTGGCCGGAAAATCCCCGGTTGCACGGTTTGAAGTGAAAATGGATCCGCGCGTCCAGACTTCCGCCGATGATCTGCGCAAGCAGTTCGAACTCTTGCTCAAGATGCGCGACCGCCTCGACGAAATGAACAAAATCATTCTTGCGATTCGCGAAACTCGCACGCAGCTTCAGTCGATCGAAAAGCGCCTAGGTTCATCCGAGCCCGAAAAGCCCCTCGTCACTGCCTCCGCCGATTTACGCAAGAAGATGGGCGCCATCGAAGAAGAGCTGATCCAGGTCAATGGCAAATCGACAGAGGACTTTGCCAATTATCCGGTTAAGCTAGACAGCAAATTCAGCGCTCTGCAGAATCTCGCCGACAGCGCCGATACCGCGCCCACCGCGGCGGAGCTCGCCGTCTTCGCCGAGCTCGAACAGCGGCTCGAAGCGCAACTCGTCAAGTGGCGCGAAGTCCTCGCGAAGGATCTCCCCGCCATCAACGACGCCATGCAGAAACACAACGTGCCGCTCATCGCGCCTTCCGCGCCGTCGAAAACGAACTAGCTTCAACACAAATGGGCTTAGGAGCCGGGAATTTCCACGGTGCAGGTTCCTGGCACAGCCTCGTTCACCGCGCTGACAATTTGCGGAATCACCGTACGGACTAAGCTCCATCGGTTCTTGCTCAGAATTACAACAGCGATCTTGCGACCTTTGAGATGCTGTTGATATGGAAGACTTGTGTCGGTCGTAAGCAGGATATCGAAACTGGCATCCTCAGCAGCTCTCCACAGGTCGCCGTTGCTCAGGGTGTCCTCTCCTTGAGCCTTGGCTTCCTTGACCGTATGTCCGTGCAACGAACGAGCAATGCCTATTGGCGTGCCGTGGTCGAAAAGGATGTGCATCAGCGGCGGACGGGGGCTTCCAGACTTCGCGCCGCGAAATCAAGCACCGCGACAATCTGCTCGCGCGTCACGTCGTACTGCTCCATGATTTCCTCAAGGGACAATCCGTCTTCGAGGTTTCGAAAACCGCCGCCACCGGCATCCGCGTCCCGCGAAAGACCCACGCGCCACTGACCTTTCCCGGCACGCTTTCGACTGCCGGGCATTTTGACCAAGCGAGTGCCATTGTTGAGCTTGCTCGTTTCGATTCAAGTCCAAAGTGCGATTCCTTGCAGGTGATTCTCTCGGCGCGGTCTCTCTCGTCATTCTAGCGATGAAACACGGCGGCGATGGACGTGGCCCAGTGCGAAAGATGATTGAGCGATTCCGTGTGCGTCGGATCTAGGTGCAGCGGCGTGATGGAAACGGCGCCGGAAAAAATCGCGGCGTAGTCCGTGTCTGGCTCCACGTCCTTATTGATTTTCTGCTCGAAGAGCCAGAAATAACTGCGGCCGCGCGGATCTTTCCCTTCGCTTAATTGGTTGCGCGTGATTTTTTGCGATTGCCGCGTGAATTTCACGCTGCCGTTCCACGGCTCCGGGACATTCACGTTGAGCAAAACCTGGTCCTGCAGTCCTTCTTTCAAAATCATTTCCGCGGCCGCCCGTGCCACGCGCGCGGAATTTTCAAATCCAACTTTTTCTTTTTTCGAGCACAGCGAAATCGCCACCGACGGAATGTGATGCAGAGCTCCCTCCCGCGCCGCTCCGACAGTCCCGGAATAATAGACATTTTCGCCGAGATTGGCCCCGTGATTGATTCCGGAAATCACCATGTCGGGTTTTTCCGGCAAAAGCTTGTGCAGCGCCACGATCACGCAATCGGCCGGTGTCCCGTCGATGGCCCACTCCCGCTCCGCGATTTTGTTGCAGACAATCGGCTGCCGCAGCGTCAGCGATTGCGCCGCCCCGCTGCGCTCCAGGCTCGGCGCCACAATGCTCACAGTGGCAAATCCCTCCAGTGCCGCAGCCAAAGCCCGCAGTCCTTCCGCTTGGTACCCGTCATCGTTTGTCACGAGAATATGCGTCATCAGTTAGTGAGTGCGAAGCATGGGGAAAAGGAGTATCGCCAATATCATGGCCCATCTATATCCGTTTAAAGCGACGACAGACGTATCCACTTTTCTTCCCGTACGTTTCTCGCTCCATCTGGTCATGGCTGGAGAGAACAGAATGTCGGCCAGGAGGACCACTGCTAGAAATCTCGAGACAATAGGAAAGCTGGGCCAGTTCGCGACTATTACCAGAGCTACCAAGAGCGTCGTTACGACTCTGAACATCCCCAGCGTTATCGGGCCAACAGAATACAAACCATCGTGAGAAACGTATTCTCGTTGTTGAGAGGGCATCTCTGTCATTTGAACCACCCTTCGGCGGGGAGCGGCGGGAGAAATGGTCGGGACGACTGGATTTGAACCAGCGACCTCACGCACCCCAAGCGTGCGCGCTACCAGGCTGCGCTACGTCCCGACCGGTAAGCTGACCGCGACAGGCCAACAAATCAGAAGGCCGAATCGGAGAGGGAATCAGCACCTCCAAGGTATCACCGCCGTTCGAGCAGCGTCAAGAAAGCGCGCAGCGTATCGCGCAAATCGAGCAGCATCTTGCGGCTCAGCAACTGCCCCTTGCCTTCCGCCGCATGGTTCGTGACCGCGCTTTCCGCCTCGAAATTTCCTTCATGCTCGCGCAGAAAACGGCGCGCGCCCGCGATGGTGAATCCTTCATCGTAGAGCAGACGCTTGATGCGGAAGACCATGTCAACGTCATCCTGGCGGTAAAGGCGATGGCCGCTGGAGCTTTTGACCGGCTCGAGCATGGGAAATTCGGTCTCCCAGTAGCGCAGAACGAAAGGCTTTAGATCCGCGAGGCGACTGACCTCCCCAATGCGGTAGAGTTTTTTCTCCGTGGCGACTTGCGCTGCTGTGCCGTTGTTTGGCATCGGAAGCCCTGCCGGGGGGACGCCGCTATCGTAGCAGTTTGCGCGTCATTGACATAGAGGGCGGGGATGTAGTGGCGGGGATGTAGAGGGAGGGTTCATTCGTCGCCGCCTCCTTCGCCACCAGAGCGTTTCTCGCGTTTGCGGAGGCGCTGAATAAAGCGGACCGGCGTGCCAACGTAGTCGAACTTGGCGCGCAGCTGGTTTTCGAGGAAGCGCTGGTAGCTGAAGTGCAGCGGCTCTTTCTGGTTTGTGAAAATGAGGAACGTCGGCGGCGCGACTTTAGCCTGCGTCATGTAATAGATCCGCACGGGGCGCGCCTTCGGCGTGGTGCCTCGTTGCAAGTCGACTTCGTCCTTGAGCCAATTGTTGAGGATCGGCGTCGAGACGCGGCGGCGGCGCGCTTCCCAGCATTGATTGATGAGCGGAAAAAGCTTGTCCGCGCGCTCGCCGGTTTTTGCGGAGAGAAACACAATTGGCGCGTAGCTCAGGAATTTCAATTTCGCGCGGATCATTTTTTCGTAGTCAAACATCAACCGTCCCGCGTCGAAGTTTTCCGGTTTGTGCCGTTCGCCGGGAGCGCGCTTGGCTTTGCCTTTCGCCGTGGCCGCATCGCGCGACGCGGCATCGCGCGCAGCAGCGACAGCGAGATCCCACTTGTTGATGACGATAACGACAGAGCGGCTGGACTCTTCCGCATAGCTGGCGATTTGCGCGTCGCCCTGCGTTACGCCTTGCTCGCCGTCGACGACGAGAAGCGCCACATCGCAGCGCTCCAAGCCACGGCGGGCCATGACCACACTCAATTTTTCCGCGACTAACGTGGTTTTGCCCTTGCGGCGAATTCCGGCGGTGTCCACGAAACGATAGTTGCGGCCGTCGCGGTTGATCTCCAAATCCACGTTGTCCATGGTGGTCCCCGGAATGGGGGAGACGATGGAGCGTTCTTCGCCGACCATGCGGTTCAGCAGCGTGGATTTGCCGACGTTGGGACGGCCAATGATGGCAACCTCGATGACGTCGGGTTGTTTTTCTTCCTCGACGGAGGCGACAACGCTGACCTGCGCCAGCGCTGCGTCGAGGAGGTCGTCCACTCCGGTGCCGTGCTCGGCGGCGATAGGGAATACCGGCGCGCCGAGGCGATGGAAAACGCCGGCGTTCGATTCCTGCGACATGGCGTCGACTTTGTTGACGGCGATCACAAACGGTTTGCCGGTGGTGCGCAGGAGCCGGGCCAGTTCCTCGTCGAGAGGCGTAAGACCCGCCTGGCTGTCCACCACTAGAACAAGCAACGCCGCCTTCTTGATCGCTACATGGGCCTGCCGCAGGATTTCCTGCGGGATCAGCGCTTTATCGTCGGGAACGATGCCGCCGGTATCGACGACTTCCAATGCCCGGCCGCGCCACTCCGCCTTGCCGTAAATGCGATCTCGAGTGATGCCCGGTTCGTTGGTGACGATGGCGCGGCGCGTCCCGGTCAAACGGTTGAAGAGCGTGGACTTGCCCACGTTGGGGCGGCCAACGATAACGAGCGATGGGAGAAGTTCGGGCATAGGTTTATGTGCCGGGCGCCCAATGGGCGCCGTAGCGCGTAATGCAATCTTCCAATGTAGCGCATTCCTGGTTACGCGGATAGCGGGGGCACACCCCCGGCATTTTGTATCGATGTCAAAGGAAAGGACTTACAAAGTTGCATTTCATAAATGTTTGATTCTAGAAGAGATATTTTTGGCTCAGGCCAACACGGCAAAGAGGCGCCTGAAAAAAGAAAAGCGGGAGCACGCCCCCGCGGTCGAAACGTAGTTATCTACAGCATCAAGTATAGCAGAGATTAGGGGAAAGTCCAGAGGAATTTCAGGGATTGACAGTCATCCATATTTCTGCAAATATCGAAATATGGAAAATGGAGCAGGTGGTAGGCGAACGGAGCGCGTAGCGAAGTACGCGGATATGTTTTCGGCGATGGGAACGGAGCCGCGGCTGCGGATTATGCAACTACTCTTATCGGCGCATCCGGAGGGGCTGGTTGTCGGGGAACTCCAGGGAGAGCTGGAGATTCCGAACTCGACGCTTTCGCATCATCTGGACAAGCTGAAAAATGAAGGGCTTGTGAACGTGCAGCGAGAGAGTACGTTCTTGCGTTATACCGCGAACACGGAAGCGCTGCAGGAATTGCTGCAGTTTCTTTATTCGGAGTGCTGTACGCGGAACAAAGCACTGAAGCCGGAAGATATCGCGGAAATCTGTAGATAGGAGCATGGGATGGACGGCACAAACATCAAGGAAATTGTTAAGGAAAAGTACGGGCAGGCGGCGCTGCGGGGGAAGAGCGGGAGTTGTTGCGGGACGGCGGACGCAAGCGGGACGAGCTGTGATCCAATCACTTCCAATCTTTACGATACTGCTCAGATGCAACAAGTCCCTGGGGAAGCACTACAGGCTTCGCTGGGTTGCGGAAACCCGACGGCACTCGCCAAGTTGAATCCGGGGGAAGTGGTTCTTGATTTGGGCTCCGGCGGCGGTATTGATGTCTTGCTTTCGGCGAAGCGCGTTGGACCGACCGGGAAGGCGTACGGATTGGATATGACCGATGAAATGCTGGCGCTGGCGAACGAGAACAAGCGCAAGGCGGGTGCCGAGAACGTGGAGTTTTTGAGAGGGGAGATTGAACACATACCGTTGCCGGACAATTCGGTGGATGTGATCATCTCGAATTGTGTGATCAATCTTTCGGCTAACAAAGACGCGGTATTGCGGGAGGCTTTTCGCGTGCTCAAACCGGGGGGACGGCTGGCAGTTTCCGACGTGGTGACCCGTGGGGAGGTCGATCCGCAAATCCGTCAAAACATTCTTCTATGGGTGGGCTGCGTAGCAGGAGCGCTGGAAGAAACGGAATATCGCGACAAGCTGGTGTCCGCGGGATTCCAACAGGTGGAGATTGAGCCGACACGCATTTACCGCCTTGCAGACGCGCGCGAGTTGCTCACGGAAAAAGGGCTTGACGTGGATGCGCTTGCGCCGCAAGCCGATGGCAAGTTCATGAGCGCCTTCGTGCGCGCGAAGAAAGCGGCGAAGGCGGCGGAAGCTTGCTGCGGGCCGGCGTGTTGCAAATGAGAAGAGAGATTGCGAACTGAAGCACAGAATCCCAAACATAAGTTACTGAAACGTTTGAAGTTGAGATTCTTCGGGCCCCGACCCGGTCGAGGCCTTCAGAATGACAAGTTCGCTTTTTTGACGGTTTGCTGAAGGACGACGCAATGCAAGGACGCTACAACGTTCTTTTCCTGTGCACCGGAAATTCGGCCCGTTCCATCATGGCGGAAGCCATTCTCAACGGTAAGGGCAAGCCTTTCTTCACGGCTTACAGCGCGGGAAGTCATCCTTCGGGAATTGTGCGTCCCGAGGCTCTTAAGATGATTAAGTTTGCGCACTTGCCCACAGACGGCTTGCGCAGCAAGAGTTGGGAAGAGTTCGCGAAGCCCGAGGCGCCGAAGATGGATTTCGTTTTCACCGTTTGCGACAACGCGGCGCAAGAACTGTGTCCTATCTGGCCCGGGCAACCGATGACGGCACATTGGGGCGTTCCTGATCCGGCGACGGCGAAGGGGATAGCAGAACAAATCGAACGCGCTTTTCGCGATGCCTACTTGATTCTCGAACGACGCCTCAGCCTGTTCCTGAGCCTGCCTCTTGCCAGCCTCGAGAAACTGGCGATTCAAAACGAAATCAATCGCATCGGCGTAAGTTAACCCATCCTGCGGCTGATACTCCCTTATCGCAACTTGCTGCGTTTGACCATTCTCAATTTTCTGGCAGAGTGGTTGCGCGGTATTGTATACACGCCATTGGGGGGACGAGATGAACAGGCTTATCCAAGTGCTCGCGGCGTCCGGGATGCTCCTTGCCGCACAGTACCACCAACCGCAAGAACGGCCGGAAGTGCCGGAAAACTTGAAAGCGCCGGCGGACGAACAGGTGGTTTTTGCGGCACACGCGACCGGGGTGCAAATTTATGTTTGCCAGGCGGGAACAGAACAAAAGTTTGCCTGGGTGTTGAAGGCGCCGGAGGCGGAACTCACCGATTCAACGGGGAAGCAGGTTGCGCACCATTCCGCGGGACCAACCTGGAAGCATGTGGACGGCAGCGAAGTGAAAGGTAAGGTGCTGGCGAAACAGGACGCGCCGAAGGGGGACGCGATTCCATGGCTGCTGCTGGCGGCGGCCAGTCACACGGGGGAAGGGATTCTCAGCCGCGTGACGAGCATTCAGCGGATCCATACGGAGGGCGGGCTGGCGCCGCCGGCTAACACGTGCGATGGTTCCGCGAGCGGCAAAGAGTCGCGGAGTGCGTACGCAGCGGACTACTATTTCTATGCGCCGGGGCACGGAAGAGCCGGAGTAGCCCCTCCAGCAATATTGCTGGAAGGACCTGGATTGGGCGAGACCTGAGGCTTGATGGCCTGGATTACAGGGCTAAGGGCTGAGTTACCAGTGGGTTAGAGGCGAGTGTGTTGGCGAGGCGGGATTTGCAATGTGTAATATTTGCAAGCCCTTGCGCGTACTAGTCTATGGAAACGCTGAGACCAGGCCGGATGAACGCGCCGGGAACAACGGAACCGACGGAGGCCATCACCCGTGCCAGGGCGGGTGATGCCGAGGCTTGGGGCGAGCTTTACCGCGAATATGCACCGGCGATATTCAGGTTCTGCAGGCGTGCGTTGCCGACGCGGGAAGATGCCGAAGACGCCACCATGGAAATTTTCATGAAATTGAAGGGCAAACTGGTGCAATACGACGCGACCAGGTCGTTCTCGGCCTGGCTTTACAAGGTGTCGGCGAATCACTGCTGGGATATGCTGCGGCGACGCAAGATTCGCCAGGACAAGGAAACGGACGATCTGGAAAATGTGCCGCTGGAGCATCCGGATCCTAGCCAACTGGATCAACTGATCGAGCAGCGCACCAGCGAAGAAGTGCGCAAGGCGCTGGACAAACTGGGTGGCCGTGCGCGCATGGCCCTGGTGATGCGCTACTACTCGGACATGAGCTACGACGAAATTGCGGATGCGCTGGGAGTGCGGCGCGCCTTTGTGGGCGTGGTGCTGCTGCGTGCCCGGCACGAACTGCGGCAAGCGCTGGAAGGCAACGCGGCGCTGGCAGCGGGAGGAGCTTCATGAGCAAAACGCCTGAAAAGAAAATGAAGCATTTGGACGAAATGACGCTCCTGCTGTACATCGAGCGGCAACTGGATCGCGCGCGCGGGCTGGAAGTGTCCGCGCATACGCAGGAATGCGACGCTTGCCGTACGCTGCTGCGGGCGCTGGAACGCGAATCGCGGTTGCTGACGCGCGCGATGCTGGAAGAAGAGGAGCCCCTTCCTTCGCGGCTCGCGCAATTCCAGGAACGGGCTCGCAAGTCCATGCAATGGATTTGGGGATTGGTTTTCGGACTGGCGGCCACGGGAGTTTACGCACTTTATACGCAATATATCCAGCCCTGGCAGACCCAATTGGAAAATGCGGGATTCGGCGGATCGAACCTGCTGGGCTTGCTGATTTTTCAGGGCGCAATGTGGAAAGGATGGCAGTCCATGATTACATTCCTCGAGGTACTGGCGATGGTGACGCTGGCGGGACTTGGAGCCATGTTCTTCCGTCGGCGGATCCGGCGCGGTTCGGCGCTGGCGCTGGTCTTCGCGGGATTCTGCACTGTGCTGGCGGTACCGCCGGGAGCTTCAGCAACCGAGTTTCGCCACGACAAACAAGTGACGATCGCCAAGGATGAAGTCATCCACAGCGATCTCTTCGCCGCGGGAGGCCGGATCCGGATCGAAGGAACGATCGAAGGAGATCTCGTGGTAGCCGGCGGAGAGGTGGAAATAACGGGCCACGTGCTGGGCGACATAATCTCGTCGTCAGGGGCCCTTCGGCTGATTGGCAAAGTAGACGGAAACATTCGAGGGTATGCGGGAAACGTGTCGTTGAAAGGAACAGTGGGACGCAACGTCCTCGTATTCGGGGGAGAAGTGATCATTGACCGAGATGCCAAAATCGGCGGGAGCCTTACTTCGTTTTGCGGCGAACAGTCCATCGACGGGTCCATCGGGCGCGATCTGCTTGTGTTTGCAGGACAGGTAAACATCACGGGCAGTATTGCCGGCTCCGCGAGAATCAAGGGCGGCGAGCTGCACATCGATTCGTCCGCCCAAATTGACGGCCCCGTCGATTTCCAGGGAGACAAGCCGGCGGAAGTTTCTCCACGCGCCAAGCTTGCCTCGCCGGTGCATTTCGAAAAGATGCGGCACGGTCCCGATTATTCAAGCGGGCACTACTACGTCTGGCGGGTCATTTGGACGGCGGCATTTATTCTGTTTGGGTTGGTCCTGGTTCTATTGGTCCCGAAGTTCGCCGCAGAAACTATAAGTGCAGCGGAGCGCTATGGAGCACCCATAGGACTGGGTGTTCTTGTTTTTTTTGGAGTACCGATTGCGGCCTTCATCGCGTGCTTTACCGTCGTAGGAATACCGCTGGCAGTGTTCACCGCAGGGTTCTGGATCTTGATGATTTGTACTGCTGAACTTGTAGTGGGTGCGGTGGTTGGCAATTGGATTCTCGGCAGGGCGACAGATACCTGGGGCATGATCGGAAGAATGGCCCTGGGGTTCGTGATCGTGCGAATCGTATACACACCTTTGGCTCAGGTGCACGCGCTTGGATTGTTGGCCGGGCTTGGCATTTGGATGTGGGGCATGGGAGCGATTTCGCTGGCGCTTTACCGTCGCTTCCAGCCAGTGATAGCTCCTAACGCGCCTTCAACGCCCTATACGCCGCCGATGCCGCCGAACACGACGGTAGGGGGGCCGCTGCCTGCCTGAGGTGAATTACGGAACGCTCTAACGATTTGAAAAAAGTGGGCTCCCCTATAAGGCCGGGGAGCCCACTTGCCTTTTGCGGAGGCGGAGAAAAGCGCTTCAAGTTGCTTCAAGTTAGTGTTGCCGGATCTTTGCGGCCATAAATGGGAACGTCGCGGAGTTAGTCGTATTTTCCAAATAGAGTGCGCGGAGGCCCATAGGCTGATTGGGAATCACGCCTGCCGCAGTGGTGATGCCATCGAGATTGGTTACGCCCTGAGCGCCTAGGGTGCCTGAGAACACTTGAGTTGGAAAACTGGACGCGGCCGTAATGTTAAAGTACGACGGAACAGCGTTGACGTTGACCGTACTGGCGGAAGACGTGGTTGGCGTGGCGATGAGACGCGACCAGCGCAGTATGACGGTATCGACGGTTGCTGCCGCGATGGCGGTGCTGCTTGCCGCGACGAACGCAGTGACATGAACGGCTATGGCTTGGCCAGGATGTATTGCGCTGGTGTCGCTCGCTCCCTGAAATAGGCCGAGGCTGCCGGCGGGCACGGCGAGGCCCTTGGTGTCGACAAGGAAGGTTTTGGCAACAGGGGTAGTGAGATTCACGGTGAGGAGATCGCCGGTGTTGAGTCCGCTGATGAGTGAATTGGTGGCGGTCTGAACTTTATCAGTAACGGCGACAGTAAACTGGGTAGGGGTGTTGACGGCCTCAACGACGCCTTCGACAAAATCCTGCTGGGTTGCATTCAGAGGCTCGAATTCCTTGAGTTCGAGCGTTCCATCCAACTTGAGAAAAGCGTCAACGCTGGCAATTTGACCGGCCTTCACGCATGTAAGAAAGGTGGAAGACGTCGGGCAAATGCTGCCGTCGGGGCTGGGATCAAAGAATGAATTTGAGGCGCTCACTGCCGTCAACGCGCCACGCGTGGGCGAGGTAATCGTCACGTTGCTGCCGCTGATGCTTACGACGCCGGTGAAGTCTTCGATGAGTTCGAGCTGATTCGTGCCGAGATTGGCATTCGTCCGCGGGAGGGTGAAGGCGGTGAGGACGCCGGGGTTGGGGGAAGCGGGATTGAAATTGACGGACAGAGTTCCGGTCGATAGTGAGATGGCGTTTTTTAGGTTGAAGTCTAGCTCGATGCCTTCCTGACCGCCGCTAGTCGCAGTGAACGTGAAAGAGCTGATTGTCGGGGTGCCGACGGAAGTGAAAGTAACCGAGCAGACGACTTTGTTCAAGCATATCTTGCCGTTTGCCGTGATGGTTGAACCCGTGTCGTTCAGGAATACAATCTCCGGGCTGGAAAGCGAAACCTGAACTGTGTAGCTCCCTGACGGCACATTGGTAAGGGCGCCGAGGAAGGCCGTATCGGACTGCAAGCGCATGAGATCCACAACCGATGGCGAAGGGTGAATGGTCTGAGCTGTCCCCGTGGTGGGAGTGAGAGTGATGCCGAGAATGCTGACTTTGAAGGAAAGGATTGACGGATTCGCCGGAAGAGTGTCGGCGACCAGAGTCAGGCTCACCGTTGCCGTTCCGGTGCCGCAGTTGCTGGTGCAGCGATTCTTTGAGCCGCTACAGGCAGCCAGGGACAACGCGGTGAGCAAGAGAAAAGGAAAAAGCGAAAGAGTCTTGATGCGATTCATGTGGCCCTCACGACGATGGATTTGCGTTCGCCCCCCGGAAAGGAAAACGCTCACAATCCCACTGCTGAAATGTAACGCAGCGGTAGTGTAGTACGGCAGGGCAAAGGGAAGTAGCGTGTTCAACTCTTAAATGCCTAGAATCAGGGGAGTTAGAATGTCGAGCCTGGTGCCGGCGACCTGCCGAAGGGAGCGAAACCGAGGGGTATGCTATCGTAACTGGTCTCCAAGTCTTCCTGGGCGAGAGTGAAGGCGGATTTCTGGCAAAGCGCATATCCAATTCGGCGGGCGATGCCCCGGTAGCAAAGCTCAAGCGAGCGTCGAAGGCTGCCCAGCATGAGTATGTGCCCCTCGAGGACGACCCAACGGTAACCGCAGGCGCTGAGAAAAGGGCTGCCAACACGCCCGCCACGGAATCGGCGAAACCCTCAATGCAAGAGGTATTTGGCCCGGGAGGGTTCCTCGAAAAGTGCATGAAGGGCGGGTTTGACCCGGCCACCGTCAGCTCCGACTACGAACATCGGCCCGGACAATTGGAAATGGCGGAAATGGTGCACGATGCGTTTGAATCGCATCATCACGCCATCGTGGAAGCCGGCACTGGGACAGGGAAGACCTTGGCGTACCTGTTACCGGCGATCTGCAGCGGGCGGCGGGTGGTGATTTCCACGGCCACGAAGTCGCTTCAGGAGCAGCTCTACCAAAAAGACATTCCGTTTTTGCAGAAACACTTTGCGCCCAACCTGAAAGTGGCGGTGATGAAGGGGCGCGCGAATTTTCTGTGCATCTCGAAGCTGAACCAGATGGCGGACCCGGGGCTGCTGAAAGGGATGGAAGAGCTCGATGCCTTCCGGCAGATCAAGGACTGGGCAAAGTTGACGGAGACCGGCGACCGCGCGGAGCTGTCATTTCTTCCTGATGATTCCGATCTCTGGGGAAAATTGGACGCCAGGAGGGATACCTGCACGGGAAAGAATTGCCCGTCGTTCAATCCGTGTTTTTTGACGGGCATGCACCAGCGCGCCCGGGAAGCCGAGCTGATCATCGTGAACCATCATTTGTTTTTTGCGGATCTGGCGCTGAAGCAGGACGATTTCGGAAGCATCCTGCCGGAATACTCGGCCGTTGTATTCGATGAAGCGCATGAGATGGAAGACGTGGCCAGCGACTATTTCGGGCGGCAGATTTCGAATTTCCGGTTTGAGGAGCTGGCGCGCGACGCCGATCAAACGATGCGCCTGCTGCATCTGGGCACGCCATCGTTGCTGCGAAAGACGCAAAGAATCCGGGAACGCAGCCGCGGCTTTTTCGAATTGTTTCCACCGCGCGATGGGCGGTTTTCGTTTCTGAGGAACGAGCGCGAAGCGTTTCTGGAGCAGAACCGCGAAGCTTACGATGCGCTGGTGTCCTCGTTGAAAAGCATGGAGGCGGAATTTGCGGCGCTTACGGCCAAGCCGGAAGAGCTGACGCGTATCGCGCGGCGAAGCTTCGAGCTGCGCCAGGAGCTGTCCTTCCTCTTTGAATCGAACGAGCGAAATTTTGTGTATTGGTACGAGAGGAGGAACAAGGGCGTATTCTTGACCGCCACGCCAATCGATGTCAGCCAGATTTTGAGCGAGCGGCTGTTCGAGCAGTTTGACACCGTGATTTTGACGTCCGCGACGCTGACCGTCGGCGGGCGTTTCGATTACATTCGGCAGCGCCTGGGAATCGACCACGCAAAGGATCGCGCACTGCCGCCGGAATTTGATTACCCCAAGCAGGCGCTGCTCTACCTGCCGCGAAAGATGCCGGACGTTCGCGATGCGGGCTTCCAAGCGAAGGCCGCGGATGAAATTGTACAACTGCTGGAGCTAAGCCAGGGCCGGGCGTTCTGCTTGTTCACCAGTTACTCGCAGATGAATGATCTTTTCGAGCGGGTGCGCTCGCGGGTGTCGTTTCCGCTGCTGTTGCAGGGCACAGCGCCGCGCTCCGTACTGCTGGAGCGATTCAAGAACACTGAAGCGGCGGTGCTGTTTGCCACGGCAAGCTTCTGGCAGGGCGTGGACGTGCCCGGCGAGCAGTTGTCGTGCGTGATTGTCGACCGGCTGCCGTTTGCGGTTCCGAGCGACCCAATCGTAGCGGCGCGAGTGCGCGCTTTGCAAGACGACGGGCGCAACCCGTTTGCGGAATTTCAGGTGCCGCAAGCGGTTCTGGCGTTGAAACAAGGATTTGGCCGGTTGATTCGCACGAAGACGGATCGTGGCGTGCTTGCGCTTCTGGATACCCGCCTCCAGCGCATGCCCTATGGTAAAATTTTTCTGGAGTCGCTACCGCGTTACGGGACGACACACGAACTGGCCGATGTCGCCCGGTTTCTCGGCGTGAAAGGCGAACCGAAGCGGCTAGGAGCCAGTTCGGCAAGTCCCTCCTGAAGGGTCACGATTCTGGGGGATCCGCGGCGAACGACTTGCAACTTTGGGGGGACATGTTTCAAGTCAGCGTAGAAGAGACGTTTTCAGCGGGGCATGCCCTGCGCGGTTACCGGGGCAAGTGCGAGAACGTGCACGGCCACAATTATCGCGTGCGCGTGACGCTCGAGGGGCCGCAGCTCGATGCGGTCGGTCTTTTGGTGGACTTCACCCGCTTCAAGCAGGTGATCCGGGAGATCATGGGGAGGCTCGACCATCAGTTTATGAACGATCTCGAACCGTTCAAGACGGTGAATCCTTCGGCGGAAAATGTGGCGAAATACTTTTACGATGAGGTCGCACGGGAACTGAAGGATCTGCCGCCGGGCGCGCGGGTTACGGACGTCGTTTTGTGGGAAACGGATACCAGCCGGGCGCAGTACCGGCCCGGAGCCTAGGTGCTTGGAACGCGGGTGATGCAATGAATCGGGCGCTCTTCATTATCATGATTCCCGCGTTGCTCGTGGCGGCGGGCTACATTGTAGTGCTGCGGATCATGGGAATAGCGCCGGGGTATCCGCGGCTGCTCGTGGCGGCGGCGCTTTTTTTCGGAATGATTTACTGGTTGGCGCGCCGGAGCGGGCACAAAGTGAATTCCAGCCGGGCGTGATCGCGGCCGGGGCTGGGATGAATCGGGAAGAGCGGTGGCCCTTCGAGGCTCAGGGCAAGCAAGCCGCCGCACTCTAAAATGGTTATCACGGAAATTTTCAAATCGATTCAGGGCGAAGGCACCCGCGCGGGCTTGCCGTGCATCTTCGTGCGCTTGACGGGCTGCAACTTGCGGTGCACCTGGTGCGATACGGCGTACGCGTTTCATGGCGGGAAGAAGATGAGCGTCGAGGAAGTTTTGGCGCGCGTGGATGAACTTGCGGGCCGCGTCGAGGGAATGCTTGGCTCACAAGCTCCTACTCCGCTGGTGGAACTGACCGGCGGGGAGCCGTTGCTGCAGGACGAAATTGTCCCGCTTGCCGAAAAGCTGCTCGCGGCGAAGTGCGAGGTGATGATCGAGACCAGCGGGGAACGATTCATCGGAAACTTGCCGAAGGAAGTGGTCAAGATTGTGGATGTGAAGTGTCCCGATTCCGGCGCGCCGGATACTTTTGAGATGCGCAATCTGGAGGCGTTGTCCGGACGCGATGAAGTGAAGTTCGTGCTCTCCACGCGGCGCGATTATGAATTTGCGCGCGATTTTACAGCGCAGCACGGGCTGGCGCGACGGGTGAAACAGGTTTTGTTCTCGCCGGTGTTCGAAGATCCAGAGGGAAAATGGCCGGGGCTCGAGCCGCGGCTGCTGACGGAGTGGATTCTGGCGGATGGATTGCCCGTGCGACTCGGACTGCAACTGCACAAATTTATCTGGGACCCGGCAACGAAAGGCGTTTGAAGCAAGGGAAACAATGAAGTAATGAGGTAAAGGAAGTTAGGACAAGAGAACGCAACAGGAGCTGTTACCTTGGTGCCAGGAACGGATCAGCGAAAAGCGGTCGTCCTTTTAAGCGGGGGGATGGACTCGTGTGTGAGCACGGCGATCGCGCGGGAGCGCCACGGCGCATCGGGCATCGCTTTGCTGCACGCTAGCTACGGTCAGCTTACGCAAGAGCGCGAACGGCGCGCGTTCGATGAGATTGCAAATTTCTACGCCGTCCGCGAACGGCTTACCGTGCAACTCGATCATTTTCGCGCGATTGGCGGATCCGCGCTCACTGACAAAAACATTTCGGTCCCGGAAAATGAATTGGGCGCGCCCGGCCCCCATGGCAGCGCGATTCCCGTGACGTATGTGCCCTTCCGGAACGCGCACTTTCTTTCTGTGGCAGTGAGCTGGGCAGAGGCGATCGGCGTGGGAGCTATCTATATCGGAGCGGTGGCTGAAGACAGCTCCGGCTATCCGGATTGCCGGCCGGAATACTACCGGGTGTTCCAGGACCTGATCCGTGTCGGCACGCGGCCGGAAACACAAATCGAAATCGTAACGCCGGTTATTACGTTGAAGAAAAACGCGATCATCCGGCGTGGCATCGAACTGGGCGCGCCACTGCATCTAACCTGGTCGTGTTACCAGAGCGAAGACATGGCTTGCGGCGTATGCGACAGCTGCGTGCTGCGGTTGCGCGCCTTCGCGGAAGCCGGGGCGACGGATCCCATCCCCTACCGCCAAAGTGTTTCTGCCGGACGCTGAGGCTGCCCGCCGCGGGAAGACTTGGAATCAGCACGCGTGAGAGAGATAATGGGGCGCACATAGCCCGGATATTCCGAGCAGGGCTCCCCCGTGAAAAAGGAGAATGGAGCATGAAGAGTTTTCATAAGTCGTGGGTGCTGGCCGCAATCCTGGTTGCCGCACTGGCAAGCGCACTCGCACCGCGTGCTGCGGCCCAGGCAGGATCGATCAGCGGCACAATCATGGATGTGAATGGGAACCCCTGGGCCGAAGTCACTATTCGAGCGGTAAGCGACCAAGGCGCGAAGCAGGAGGGCAAGACGGATAGCGGAGGCAAATTCAGCCTGCCGAACATGCGCTCGGGCATTTACACCGTATTCATCGTATTCCCCCCGCCGAATGATAAGCAGGCGCCATACGAAGTCAAATGCAGGGTAACCAGCGGTGAAGACGCGAAGGTCGACCTTAACTTCAAGGACGTCGTCGCCAAGCAGGGAGCCGCAGCTCAAGAACAGGTAAAAAAAGCGGAAGAAGCGAAAAGCAAAATGGAGGGGCTTAAAGCGCACTTCAATGCCGGCAACGCGCTTATTGATCAGGAGAAAGAGGTAAAGAATGATCTGGGGAAGGCACCCCCGGACCAGCGCGAAGCGCTCAAGCAGAAGCTGGGAGACCTTGCGGATCAGGCCGTCAAGGAATTCCAGGAAGCGTCGAAGAACTTGGGAGAAAAAGATCCCAACACACATCTAGTGTGGTTCAAGCTCGCAGAAGCGTACGACACAGCAGGGCGCAATGACGATGCCGCGCAGGCGTACCAGCAGGCCATCGCCGCCAAGGGCGACGTGCCGGGGTACTACAACAACCTGGGCAACGTACTGGCACGCGCGGGAAAGATCGATGATGCCAAGGCCGCGTATACGAAAAGCGCGGAACTTGATCCGCCAAATGCCGCAACCGCGTGGCGCAACTTTGGAATCAGTTTGTACAACGCGAACCGGCTCGGCGACGCCGTCCAACCGCTGCAGAAATCCGCGGACCTGGATCCAAAGAATGCGCAGACCTGGTACCTCTTGGGAGCTTCGCTGGTCTATAAAATGACGACGAAAAAAGTAGGCGACAAGTCAGCAGGCCAAACAGGGGCTCGACCAGTTACAGTTGATGGCTCCGGGCATCGACACCAAAGTGAATATGAAGAAAAAGAAGTCCTAATCAAAGCTGAGTTAGTCTTTTCAGGCCGGTTCCGCGATGCGGGGCCGGCCGTTCTTTTTTTAGCCTGGGTTAGCGAACCACGGCAATCCCCGGTAGAATACTCTCAAGGATCTATCTTCCCGTGCTCGATGGAATCGAGGGCCGGGAGTTTCCACTGGAGGAGCTGTGCCGATGGTTTCATTTGCGGACCGCGCCGCCACGCCGGCCCACGTTCTTGTCCGTGTTCTCGACCGAGAATCGGTCTTGCTGAATCTGGAGACCGAGCAGTACTTCGGATTGGACGAAACTGGCACTCGCATGTGGCAGTTGTTGACGGGTTCGCCCAGCATTGACGCGGCTTACCAGGAGCTTCTCGCGGAATTCGATGTCGAACCGGAATTGCTGCGCTCCAATCTGGCGGAACTCCTGAGCCGGCTCGTGGATAGTGGCCTGCTCCAAGTTTTTCCTGCTGATGTGGGAACGGCTCAGGCGATTTAGCGCACTGGAGCGCCCGGCGCAGAAACTTTTTCTGCGCGCCCTAGTGTTACTTCCGTTGGTGACATTGAGTTTACGATGGCGGGGCTTCCGCGCGACGCGGGCGGCCTTGCAGCGGCTCCTTTCCAATGCCGGCACGGAATCAGCCGCCGGTCCAGCAGACAAGGACGCCTCGGTCACCGCGCACATCGTCAATGCCGCGGATCGCCACGGGTTGGTTCATCCTTCCTGCCTGGCAAAATCTCTTACTCTCTGGTGGCTGCTCGGACGACAGGGGATTTCCTCACACCTGCGAATTGGCATCCGGAAAGAAAATGAAAAGTTTGAGGCGCATGCCTGGGTGGAGCGCCACGGAGCGCCACTCAACGAGTCGGACGAGCACCATCATCACTACGCCGCGTTTGACGCGGCGTTCTCCGCGCTGCCACCGGAAGAGTGATGATCGAGTTCTCGCGAATTGATGAGTGAAAACTGTAAATGAAAAAGGCCCCCGCTTGCGGCCGGGGCCTTCCCGAATGTGTCTGCCCTGCTAAATGCTGGTACGGTGAGAGGTGAGCCTCTTGGTGCGCTCGGCCGGGGCGGGCAGCTCAACGCTGAGCGATACCGCACTCTTGTTGCGCAGAATGCCCAGCTTCACGGTGCGGTCCTTGTCCTCACGCTTCGCGGAGAGTTTTTCGCGAAGCTCGCCGACGGTGCGGATGCGTTCGCCGTTCAGCGAGGTGATGACATCGCCCGCTTTCACGCCGGCCTTTTCCGCGGGCGAACCGGAATTGACGTCGCGAACGAGAATTCCCTCGCCATCGGGCGCGCCGAAAAATGTGCCCAGCTGTCCGCTGAGATCTTCAGCGTCAATGCCCAGCCGTGGCTGCCCCCCGCCGAAGAGCATGTTGCCGTTCCACTCCATCGAAGGAATTTCCGGGATTTCCGGCATGCGGAAAGCGAAAGTCCCGGGTGTCGGCGTCACCATTTTCATGGCATGCCGGCGCTCCTGGGACTTACCGAGAGTCGCGCTGATGGTCTGCATGCGACCGTCGCGCCACACGCTGAGCTGGATGCTGCGCCCCGCGGGAATCTCATGGATCATGCGGCGAAACTGTGCCGCGCCTTCGACGCGCTGTCCGTTGATTTCCATCACCACGTCATTTTCCTTGAGGCCCGCCTTTGCCGCGGGACTGTCTGGAACGATCTTTCCTAGGACCACACCGCGCTCGGCCGAGAGCTTCAGTTCCTTGGCCTTGTCCGAAGTGACTTCATGCGTCTCGACGCCCAGCCAGCTCGAACCGTCGTCCCCGATGACGATATTCATGCCATCCGTTTCGATTTTAGGCTGGACTTCGATTTGCCCGGGGTCCTGCTCAATAACAACAGCCTGCGTGGAATCCACCGGCTCGTCCGCGTCCTCGAATTCCACCCTTTGATCCGCTGCCCGGTTCTCCAGCTCCGCCTGCAACTTGGCCTGCAGTTCTTCGACCTTTTGCTGTAAGCGCGCGATCTTTGAATCATCGGGCCGTTGAGGCCTTGCGGAACTAGCTGGTAGAGCAACCAGCGCCAGTCCAAAAGCCACTGCCGCTCCGATGGCAAGCAAATCTCGTTTGTTCATTGTCGTCCCATCCTCCTTGGCGGTTAGACGTACCAAACAGAAAAGCGTCAGACGGTCGATCGAAGAACGACTAGCCGGATTCCGCCGTTCACGGTGCGCAAATGAATCGGCGCTCCACCGCGGCCCAATTTGCCATGTATTTCCCGCGGCCGCTGGGTACTCTCCATCGTCATGGGCAGTTCGGAATGAAAATTTCCGTTCAGGCAGCGAGCTTCGACATCCGCCTGCATATCGGACGGCACGGCAAGGACGAGAGAGCCGTTGGTAGTCTCCGCGGTGGCGCCGATCTTGTCGGGAAGATGCGCCAACTCCAGGTGCACATTGCCGTTGGTGGTGTGCGCGTGAACGGTTCCGCCGGCCTCAAATACCTCGATATTGCCATTCACGGTGTGCAGGTCTTCCACGTTTTCGACGCCCGCAATGCGCAGCGTTCCATTCACCGTGCCGATGTGCTCGACACGCGCGCCATGCGGAACGTGGATGGTGTAATCGACCGCCACCTCCACACCTTCATTTTGCGGATAGCGCGTAGCGATGGAGACCGCGTCTGGCTTGGCGTCAACTTCGATGGAAACACGCTCCAGATCGGACTCCCTCTGTTTCGCGGTCTTTACCGCGCGGACCTCAATCTCGTTACGATCCCATCCCTGCACGTCCACGGTTCCGTTGACATTCTGCAACTCCAGGGAACCCCCGGGTTGCAAGGGATAGGATTGATTGAACTCCTTGCTGATCGCAAAGCTGGGAACGGCCCAAATAGCGGCTAGAAGCAATACACACAGAGCAGTCGCGCGGAGAGCTGGACGAAGCATAACGTTCTACCCCCTTCGAGTACTTGCTACCAACAAAAAACGAGGACCAACAAAGTTCGTGTGCACCAAAGCGACTGCCGTTCAGTGCAACTGAAAATTGAACGTCACGGTCGAAATTACTTCGACCGGCTGGCCGTTCATCGTAGCCGGTTTTGCCCGCCACAACTTCACGGCCGCCATGGCGGCGTCCGCAAGAGCCGGTTCTCCTTCAAGGAGCTTCTGTACCTCGACGCTGCCGTCCCTCTTCACGCGCACCTGCAGCTTCACGAATCCTTGCAAGCCGGCTCGTTGCGCGAGTGCCGGATACGAAGGCTTCGGAAAATTGACCAAGCGCTTCTGGAAATCCTCGGGAGTCTCCGTCATGCCTCCCCGGAATTTGATTTCCAGACTGTTGAGCCAGCTCTCGAGCCAGTCCGTTTTCGGATCGGGTGAAGTGGTCGCTTCAGACGGGGCTGGTGTTGCGGGTGTTGCTTCATGCGGAAAAGACGCGGGGGGGAACCCATTTTCCGTCAGCCGCTTGTTGAGGCGGTCCACCTGCTCGCTCACCAGCAGTTGGTGGAGGGCAACATCCGAATCCAGGTATTTAAGGCGAATTCTTCCAGCAGTGGTTCTTAACTTAAGGGGAGCACCGCCTCCATTCAACACACCCACGGCGTGTACTTGGCCGGAACCATTGCCAGAGGCCTGCATCGTCAAGTGCAGTGCCGGATCGGCTTCGATGTGTCCTTCTCCCCCATTCATCACCATGGCGTCAATGTTCGCCGCAAGATTCCGCGGCAGAAACAGGATAATGTCGCCATTGCCGGAGGAGAGCTGCGACGCGCCTGCGAGGTGCACGTTTCCGCCTCCGGCTGGTGAATCTGGATTGATCCATGCTGTAATCGTTCCACCGGAAGTGGCCGCCTGCAGAGCGCCGGCAACCCGGGTCAGGCAAATGCTGCCGCTGCTCGATTCCAATTCCATCGGGCCGGAAACGTACATGACGCGAATCCCGCCGCCGCCGGTCTGGGCATGCACCGAGCCACGCACCTCTCCGAAATCAATCTGGCCGCCGCCCGTTCGTACGCTGACGAAGCTTCCCGCCTGTGCGACGGCGATGTTGCCGCCGGCGGTGTCCAGTTCCGCACGTCCCCCGATTTGACCGGCGCGGATATGGCCGCCACCTGTGCGCAGCGAGGCACCTCCCGCAATGTTCCCTACGTTGATATGTCCGCCACCGGTTACGGCCAGGAGGTCGCCGGCCACATCGAGAACCTTGATGTGCCCGCCTTCCGTCTCCAGTTTCGCAACGGAACGACCCCAGGTAACGCCGTGTAGTTCCGAAGCACCGATGCGTCCCGTCTTAATATTTCCGCCCAATGTGTGCAGGGAAGCGGTGCCACCAATGTCTGCCGTCGTGATGTCGCCGGCCTCGGTGTTCACTTCCACGTTGTAGCCGCGCGGCACAGCCACCTCAAACTGCACCCAGAACTGCGCATCCGCGGCGCGCGCCGCTTGTGGCGGAAGCGTCCCGGTAATCTCCACTCCAGAGCTGAGCGACTTCGCCTTGAGGGAATAAGAATCGAGCAGTTGCTGAGCGGCGGTGCCGCGAGCATCGGTTTCGATGTGCACGGTGTAACGCACCGCCGGTGCGGCGCCAGCTTCAAGTTGAACGATGTTGACCGAGCCGAGATCCGTCGTCAGCCGCAGGGTCAGACCATCTCTGGTGCTCAGCACCCCGTTGCGAACAGCGGAGGCATGCTGCGAACCTGGCTCAGAGGGTTGCGTGTGTTCGAGGGCCGCCGGTTCTTTGGTATTACCCGCAAAGACTGGCTGCGCGAGCGGCGCCAAAAAAATGAGAATCACCGACGTGCGGAACAACGACACAGGACGCGCCATGGAAAAAGACTTTTGATAAAAACGCATGTTCATCGTCGAACTTGATTTCCGACCGTCTGACCGGTCACTGAACTTCGCGCGGGCCAATCTGCCGCAAGGCGGCGGCGCTGCGCAACCGCACGTAGCGGCTGGGATCCCGGCGTTGCAATTGTTGTAACACGCCAACCACGCGTTCCACTGACGGGTCCGTTTCCTGCCTGCCGGGCTTGACCAATTGTTTGGAATCATCCGGCTCGGGCGCGTTTTCTACTGTTTCGCCATGCTGCAAAGATCCAACAAGCACGTTTACGGCTTCCACGCGCACGCCGGGATTGCCGTCGTGCTCCAGCGCATCGAGCAGAGCCTGCCGGACGTCATCGCGCGACGCCGCATCCCGGAGCGATTCCAGAGCCTTCATGCGCACCGCGGGATTTTGATCCTTGCGGGAAGCGGTGATCAGCGCCTGGCGCACTTGCTGATCTCGCGAAGCCGCCTTTAGCGCTTCGAGGCAATCGAGACGCACACCGGCGTCGAAGCGCTCGCCATTTTCCACCACGTAGGTCAATACGCTGCGCATATCGCCATCATCGGCGTGGCCCGTGAGGATCATGGGCTGCTCGGCACTGAGATGGAGCTGTACGTTCGGGGATCCAGCATCCGACGAAGGAGAAAAATTGACGCCGGCGATCGCCATATTATCCAGTTGGTCTCTCGTGAACGGCGGCTTGGCCGTGACGTTCATGGCCTGACCGCTGGCATCGCGGCGATTGCCGTTTTGCACCCATGGAACAACCTGAGTTCCCACTACGATTCCAAAGAGCACCAGCAAGGCGCCGCTCCAGGCGGGGCGCAACGCCATCCAGCGGCGCAACCAGCCAAAGGGACGCCAATGTTCCTGGATCGGAGGCGCGGAAAGATCGTCGAGGGCTTCGGCAAGCTCGCTCCGGCATTGCGAGAGCAGAATACCGGAAGCATCAAGCTCGTCGGCGGGCCGCATGGCTGCAACCATGGTTTCCTGAAGATGGCTCTCTTCGGCAAGCTGGGCGGCGCATGCTGCGCAAATCGCGACGTGCGTTTCAATCTGTTTGCGTTCCTTGTCGCTGACTTCATCGCAGGCGTAGAAAACCAGGAGCGGGGCAACGTCTTCGCAGCGAATGTTCTTCTCAAAGACGTTCATCGCAATCCTCCCAATTCATGGCGGAGTTTGCGCGTGGCGCGGAATAGTGAATTCTTCACGGTTTCTTCGGTGGTGCCGAGGGCGTCGCCAATGGCCCGGAGCTTCAGTCCCTGATAATGCTTCATCTCAAAAACAATTCGTTCGCGTGGCGACAAGCGCTCCATCGCCGTAGCGATGCGCGCCTTGATCTCTTTGCCAATGAAGGTGCGCTCAGGGTCCAGCGTGGGCCGGTGTTCGCGTTGCCGCTCGAAGAAATCGGTGATGCCTTCTTCATGATGGGCGGAGTTTAATTCCGGAGATTGGTCTTCCGGGCGCGCTTGGCGGCGGCGCAAGTGGTCCAAGCAAACGTTGGTGACGATGCGGTAGAGCCAGGTGTAAAAGCTGCACTCGAAGCGAAAACGGTGGAGATTGCGGTAAACCTTGAGGAAAGCTTCCTGGTAGACGTCCCGGGCGTCTTCGGGGCGTTTCATCAGATTGAGGGCCAGGCGCAGGACGTCCCGGTCATGACGGCGCACGAGTTCCTCGAAAGCCGCGCGGCTGCCCGCTTGAGCTTCCGCCACCAGGGCCCGCTCATCGAGGTGGGACAAGGAGATCACCGAGGCCAGGGCGGCGTCCGTGCTACCCGAGCGACCGTTATTATCGGCCAAAGCCAGTGCCCATCTGGGGAGCGGCATATTTCGCTTTCTCTTCGCGTGGATCGGTGTTGCCGCTTGTAATGCAACACCTTAGCGCCAATGCTAGCAATTGGCTGAACGCTGCGCACCACGCGACCACCCAATTTGGACGCACTGCTATGCCCTTGGGTGAGCACCGCTTCCCATTAATAACAACGGCGAAGCTGTGGATTTTGTTTCAGGAATACACCTGATACCAGGCTCTTTAGATCGCTTTGAGGCCTTAATTGACCGTTGAGATGCCTGAAGCGGGAGCCTCGCGAGAGTTCGTTGAACTGCCCATGCGCCAGGAGATAAAGGGCCAGGCGAAGAGCAGAACCAACGCCAGCAGAACAGCGTAGCCATTCTCGCGATAAAACGAGTCCGGTTGAGAAAGCAGTTCGGCGGCGCCGCCGAACAAGGAAGTTCCAGCCACGACTAGGAAGCAGCCGAGAATGTTGAAGCGCATAACATAGCGCACGCCGACAACGAGAACACTCAGCAGGATAAGGCGGGCCAGGAATTGTTTTGCGAGGTCCGCCGGGTTGCCCCAATTTCCGGGCGCCACAGAAAGCGCGCCGAGAAAGAGAAGCAGAATCCGCAGTCCCCTGTGACGGATTTGCGCGGCCGCGAACGCCGCGACAGCGACCACCATTCCTGTCGTTAGCAGCGAACGATGCACCGTAGGCCAGTACGCTGAGGCTGCGACGAGAACGCGTTCCAGGCCAAGCAGGGTTGCGGATCCGCCGAGACCGATGAAGAACGCGTCGCGATAGAAGTTCGCCGGCATGCCACGCCAGTCCGGCAGGCGCTCTTCGCCGAAGGCCCGCGCGGCGTAAAACCAGGCAATTCCGAACGAGAGCGCGATGGCTCCGTAGACGAACATCGCAAAGAACAGCAGACTGATGGAAAATATGGCATACGTGAATTTCAACGGATTCGACGTATCGTACAGGTTAAGCACGGTCGCCAAGCGATTACCAAAAGCAAGAGACGCGAGAAACCCGCAAAGTCCCCAAATCGCCCACAATCCAATGCGTTTCCATGGAATCGTTCGCGCCGCTTCTGACTTCAAGTTCTTCAGGAATGCGATCAGCGCCGCGATGCCCAGCCCGCCGAAAAAGAGCCCGGGAATTCCAAAATTGACGAGAGTACGGAGCGGCGTTAGCTCCTTTTGTTTGCGCACCCACTCATCGGGAATTTTGATATACGTGCGGTAATTCGACAGCTCGTCACCCAGAACCTCAACATCGATGCGGGCATAAGCGTGATCAGCCGCGTTGGCGGCTGAGACTGAACCGGCGTCAAGGGGCGAATTCTGCTGCCAGGTCAGTGCGTGATCGACCCTATGAGGTTTCTTATCGGAGCTGGATTCGACAAGCGTCCAGGCTTTCAAATCGATCTTCTTTTCTTCGGCGAGGAATTTTTCCGCTCGCGCCTTGGCCTCCTCCTTGGTCAACGAGGCTCCTGACGTTTCTTCTGCCAGTGTATGGTGGATGGAATGCAGCCCGCCATCTGGCCGCAGAATCACCGCATACTCTTCCGGCTGCCCGTCACGAAAATAACGTACACGCCAGAGCGCTCCCGGAATCTGATTCGCGTAAATTTCATTGATTCTCGGGATGCCCACGCGCTGTCGTAAATATTCGTTTGTAACGGGATTGGCAATATCCGCGAGCACCGTGGCACGGTGATATGAATTTGGATCCACCTGGCGTTGCCGCAGGATCTCGTCCCCCAGCGCGCAAGCCGAACGCGCATCCACGGATAGCTTCAAATACTCGCCTATCTCCTGCGGCTTCGAGCGCCACAGCAACGCGCCGCCAACCATCCCGCAAGCAGCCAGGAATGCAATCATCGCGGGAGCAAGCGCTTCATATCGAGTCGACTTGGTTTCCGCATTTGCAACGGTTTGCTCCGCCGTGAAATCGATTTCCGGGGCGGGCACGGCGCGATTGAGCAGCTCTTCGTTCGTTTCGAATCCGCCGCGCGTCAAGTAGGAAATACACGCGAATGCCAGCGGCGCGAGCGCTGCCGCCGCCACCATCACCCCCGAAACTTTGAAGTACAAACTATTCGAACGCATCAGCAGCAGACCGACCAGCGAAGCGTCTACGGTGTAATGCCAGATCAGCGTCGCCACAATTCCCCAGCGCAGCATGACCATGCCCGCGACGATTCCCACGAGACCGATTTCAATGCCCCGGATGTACGCCGGTTCCTGCGGATAATTGCTATGCAGAAAGCTCCAAAGAAATGCTGGAACAATCACCGCGATCCAGCGCGAACCGGTAATCCTTTTGAAAAACGGAATCGCAAAAAGTCGGAAGGTAAACTCTTCGTTCGTCGATGCCAGCAGCCCGATGGCCGCGCCGGAGATCCACGGAAACGCGGTGTTCACCGAATCATCAAAATTCAGCTCCTGTGGCGCCCACGCGCCATACTTGCTTGCCACCACGTAAAACGCGACGACATACCCGATGTGCGCCGCCGCCATGGATACTCCCACCACTGCGGCCGAAAAAAATTCCTTCGAACGCAATCCGCGCAGCGTGAAGGCGCGCGACAGCCGCATTCGCTCTGGCTGGGAAGCGCGATAGAGCGGCTCCGCCGAAGGCAACACCAGCGTGACCGTCAGCGCGGTAAGCACCGAGATAAGCAACGCCAGCGTAAGCTTTGTCGCAACGAAGTTTCCGTAGGGTTGATTGGTGTCGTAGCTCGAGGCCCAGTGCGGCCAGTCATTCAGGTTTTGCAGGAACAGCAGCGCCGATACCATCAAACCCAGTAGAATCGCTCCCCGCCACGACGTCTGACCCTGCTTAGTGAATCGAATCGCCAGCCAGACCGCCACCGCCAGCAGCACCACATACGGCACGGTGAATACAAGCGCCAGTGTGTCGTTGCCTGAACGCAGGCGCGCGAAGCTTCTTTGCCACGCTTCCGGCACCTTCAGGAATTCCTCGCTACCATCAACGCGGTCGCCCTGCAAGCTCACCTGCAGCCGGTACGGCGCGTCTTTCGCGCGAAATCCGTGTTTCTCCCACGTGAACTCCCAATCCAGGCGGTTCGGCTTTTTCTTCGAATTGGCTTCTTCGGGAAGAACGTCCCACGTTTTCAGATCCATTCCGAGTTTCGAGGTCAGATAGATTTGCGCGGCGGTTTCTGCGGCGGCGCGGTCCAGCGAGGGCCCGGCGCGCGATTCCTCGGTTTTGTGAACGTAGCCGACAATCTGTCCCGCGGGGCTCACGCGCACGCGGAACTCCTCTTCTTGTTGCGGCTTAAAGAAGCGCACTTCCCAATACCATACGTGCACGTCCGACAACATGATCTGGTTCGCCTGCCGCAGGTCCAGTTCACGCTCTAGGTAAGTCTTGGCCTCATCGTCCACATCGAATGCAACCGCCGATCGGTAGCCGCTTACGTTCTCACCGAGCCCGGTGACGAATTTCTGCGCGCGCGACAGCGCTTCTACGCGAGAGACTTGAAAATTAACGGACGCTTCGGGGAACGCCCGGAAAAAGTATTTCTGTGCGAAGACAATTCCGAGAATTCCTGCTGCAACCCACAAAAGCAGCGCGCGCTTGTCCGAACCGGTCAGACGGTCTCCCGTCACTTGAACCTCCCTGTTTGCGACACGGAATCCTCACTCTATCGGTACGCAAGGCACGGATGCAAGTTTCGCAATTGCAATAGGTTCCTGGCTGGAATGATATAAAGATGATGCAGTCGCCGTCTTACGGGCGCCATAAGCAATGGCCATGAACCTCAGCACCGAAGTTCGCATGATCAAAGGCGTCGGCCCGCAGCGCGCTGAACTGCTCGCCGAGCGAGGCATCCACACGCTCGAGGATCTCCTCGGCTATCTCCCCTTTCGCTACGAAGACCGTATCCATTTTTCCAAAGTAAAGGACATCCAGCCCAACGGCACTTACACCATTCGTGCGCGCGTGATGAGCGGCCAAGCCATCCGCGGCATGCGTGGCGGCCGCGATGCCATCTATCATTTGCTTGTCCAGGACGAAGCCGGCGGCTCGCTCCCCTGCAAATTTTTCCACGGCGGCTATCTCGAAGGGCGCTTGAAACCGGGCCAACTCCTCATCCTTCATGGCAAAGCCGAGATCGATAGGCTCCGCCCCGCGCGCCTCGAAATGATCAATCCACAAATCGAAGTCCTCAGCAACGAGGATCTCGACTCCACCGAAGTCGGCCGCATTGTCCCCATCTACAAGGCTATCGGCTCGTTCGGCTCCCGCCAGATTCGCCGCGCCATGTACGCCGCCGTGCAGCTCATCGATCAGCGCATGCCCGATGTTTTGCCGGAAACATTGCGCGCGCGCCTCGGTTTTCCCACGCGCGGCGAAGCTCTCATTCACACGCACTTCCCCGAGCCCGGCGAATCCCTCGAGGCATTAAATACCTTTTGCTCACGCGCACAGCAGCGCCTCATCTTCGAGGAATTTTTCCTCTACCAGCTCAGCCTCGCTCTCGACCGCAAAGCTACGCGCAAGGAAAACGCCATCGCCTTCCGCCTTCGCGAAGACGCCATTCGCGAAGCCCTCAAGCGCATCCTCCCCTTCAAGCCCACCGCCGCGCAAAAACGCGTCCTCGCCGAAATCGCCGCCGACCTCGAAAAGCCCTCCCCGATGAACCGCCTCCTTCAGGGCGACGTCGGCAGCGGCAAAACCATCATCGCGCTGCAAGCGGCGGTGATCGCCATCGAAAACGGCGCGCAAGCCGCCCTCATGGCCCCCACCGAAATTCTCGCCGTGCAGCATTTTCTTTCCGCTCGCCGCATCCTCGCCAAAGCCGGCCACCGCGTCGAGCTGCTCATCAGCGGCCTCAAAGCCGCGGAAAAATCCGCCGTCCTCGAGCGCATCCGCACCGGCGAAGCCCAGCTCGTCATCGGCACCCACGCCCTCATCGAAGACAACGTTGCCTTCACCCGCCTCGGTTTCGTCGCCATTGACGAGCAGCATCGCTTCGGCGTGCTGCAGCGCAAGCGCCTGATGGACAAAGCCGCCGCCCATGGCCACGCCCCGCACGTCCTCGTCCTCACCGCCACGCCCATCCCGCGCACTCTCTCGCTCACTCTCTATGGCGACCTCGACGTTTCCGTTCTCGATGAACTCCCGCCTGGCCGCACTCCCATCGCCACGCGCATGACCACCGAGCAGCATCTCCCCGGCGTCTGGGAATTTCTCCGCCGCGAGGTCACCGCCGGGCACCAAGCCTACGTCGTCTATCCCGTCATCGAAGAATCGAAGCTCGAGCTGAAAGCCGCCATGGAAGAGTACGAGCGCCTGTCCCGCGAAGTTTTTCCCAAGCTCCATCTCGGCCTCTTGCACGGCTCGGCCTCTTGCACGGCCGCCTCTCCAGCGACGAAAAAGAAGAAGTCATGCAGCGCTTCCGCAAGAATGAAGCGCAAATCCTCGTCGCCACCACCGTCGTCGAAGTCGGCGTCGATGTTCCCAACGCCACCGTTATGGTCATCGAGCACGCCGAGCGTTTCGGCCTCGCCCAGCTCCACCAGCTTCGCGGACGCATCGGCCGCGGCGCGCAAAAATCCCATTGCATCCTCGTCGCCCCTTTTCGCATGACGGACGAAGCCCGCGCCCGCCTCGAAACCATGGTCCGCACCTCCAACGGTTTCGAAATCGCCGAAACCGATCTCCTCCTCCGCGGCCCCGGCGAATTTTTCGGCACCCGCCAGTCCGGCGACCTCGGCTTCCACATCGCCAACCCGTTGCGCGATAAAGAACTCCTCGAACTAGCCCGCCGCGAAGCCTTCGCCCTCGCCGCCGATAACGCGCACCAGGACACCATGCAGCGCCTCCTCGGCCAGCTCCCCCCCGAATGGCAGCGCCGCTACCACCTCGCCCGCATCGGCTAGGGTCGCAGCATCTTGGTTAGTCTTTTTGCGTCTCTCACCGTCATTAGTCCTGGCAGCGGATACCTTGTTGGGTATTCTGGTTCGAGAGTGTGAGCTATGGCGTATGAATTGTGTTCGCCCAAGCTGATTAATTCTGCGGTGGCGGAGGTCTTCGACGGGCCGCTTACCGAGGCCGGCTTTCAGAAAATGCGCGACCGCTTCTACGTTCGTTCGCGCGTTCATGAAATAAACGATGTCATTGAGTTTTGGAGAGACAAACTTAACTTGAATTTCTTGTGGGGGCTATCCTTAAATTTCGTACCGCATATTACGAATGGTGTTGAGAACGTGCGCTGGCATCGGACACCGATGAGCGCATACAAGGACCTGTCGTATTCAGGGTTTGGCCGCGAACCGGAACTGGGATGGTCAATAGAGGCTACTAGTGGTGAAGAGAAACTTCGCCAAAGCGCTTTGCTTACGCGTTCTGAAATGCTGCCCAAGGCTTTGAAGTTCTTCGAATCGGTGAAGAAGTTTCACGACCTTGAAGCTGTATTTCGAGAACAGGAAAAGCCCAACGAATTTGGATGGACCCTCGACATGTTCCCTCAGATCTCGTTGGCTTATTCCTTTTATCTAGCCAAGAGTGGTCAGGAGCAAAAGGCGCGGCAATACATGTCCAAATGGCTGGCGCGCAATAGCAATGCGTACCGTGAAGAAACCATGGCGAGAGTATCTGATCTGTTTGAAGAAGCCACTAAATCTCCCTTTGTAGTGCAATAGCAAATCGCCGAACCTACCACCAACAATATTCTGCGGAACGGCGGCACTTTTGCTCATCTCAACCAGGCCCACCATTCGAATTCTTTGTTCCTTGACTAAAAACCAAAAACTAACAACTAATAACTGCACCCATGCGCGTCATCGCCGGAACCTACCGCAGCCGCATCCTCAAAAGCCTTAAAGGCCTCGCCCTGCGCCCCACCAGCGACCGCCTGCGCGAAACTCTCTTCAATGTCCTGGCCCCCAACATCGCCGGCTCTCGATTCGTCGACCTTTTTGCCGGAACCGGCGCCATCGGCATTGAGGCCCTGAGCCGCGGTGCCGCCGAAGTCGTCTTCATCGAAAATCATGTACCTGCTGTCACCCTGATTCGTCGCAATCTCGAATCCCTGGGCATCAACACCGGCGTAACTGTGCTGGTCGTAGACGCTCTTCGCGGCCTCGCCATGCTCGCGGCTCGAAAAAGCGCGGGAGCACTCGCATTCAACCACATTTTTCTCGATCCTCCCTACGCCGCTGCCCAAGACTACTCCCGCGTGTTAGAATTCCTAGGTTCCGCGGGTCTTCTAGCACCCGGCGGCATCGTAATTGCCGAGCATCACCGCAACTTCGACTTAGCCGAAGAACCCGGCGCACTGAAGAGGTTCCGCGTTCTCAGGCAGGGCGACGCCGCCCTAAGCTTTTACCGCCGCCTGCCTTTGTAGAGGCCGGGCGGCATTTATCCCGACCCGGTCGGGAGCCCGGCTATTAGTGGGACAGGCTTCAGCCTGTCTCCTTACGAGCGGCGAAAACAACTCGGCCGAGTAAATCCGCGCCAGCCGGGTTTCATCTATGATAGGTGTTCATGCATGTTCGGTTTAAAACGCTGCTTTTTTTCCCTTGTAGGGGCGGGCTTTAGCCGCTGAGGAATTGCTTTTGAAGTTGTCGCAAAAAGGAAATGTCCCTGAACCACGTCAGCAACTCACTGAATCTCTTAGGTCAGGCCTCCAAACCTGTCGCCAATCCCGTCCGTCTTGAAAGGGGCCAAGGCCCGAAGCTCGATGTCGCCTGGGGCGCTTTCCACCGAGGCATCTTTAGCAGCATCGCCGCTGTTCTGACCTGGACCCGCGTCCCCAAAAACTTTCTCGATGGCAGCTTCTTCAAGGAATGTTGGGTCGAGCGCAGCATCCCTCGCCGCGCCATTGTTGCCGCCGCTTTGTGGCATATCGTTTTTATCGTTATGCCATCCCCGCAATTTCGGGCCGCTCCAACCCACTTTTCCGCCTTCGATAACACCGAACTCACCTGGTCCGGGCCCATCACCGATTTCCCTTTGGTGGACATGAAGTCACCGAAAGCCAAGCCAAGCCCGCGTGGCCAGCCCGATAAACCATTTCCTCCCGAAGGCGCCGACGCCTTCCATCCGCGCCAGCGCATCTTCACCGATCCCGTTCGCCCGAATCATCCCCGGCAGACGTTGATCAATTCCGCCGCCCCCCTCGAGCCGCCGAAAATTCTTCCCAACCTTCCCAATATCGTGCAACTCCAGCAGATGGCCGCCCCCGCGCGTCCGCGCCTGCAAATCAGCCAGGAAATACTTTCCAAGCTTCGCCCGCGCGAGCTTCGCAAGGTTAAGCTGACCTCCGAACCCGCTCCCGACATTCCAACCCTCGACCAAAAGCTAGGAGATATCGCGCCGTCCATGTTGCCAAACGCCCCCGCCCGTCCCAAATTGGAACTGAACGCCGGTGCCGCCCCACGTCTCGCGCAGCGCACGCAAACGCGTGCACTTGAACCCGCGCCGGACGTAACCACAGCCCAAGCCAATGGAAATGCCGCAACTTTTATCGCCCTCTCCGCTACACCTGGTCCGCCTGCGCCCGTCATCCCGTCGCAAGGGAACCTGGCTGCACGTGTCTCCGTCTCGCCCGAAGGCAAGCAACCTGGCGTTCCCGGCGGCGCGCCAAATGGAACGCCCGGCGCAAACGGCGGTGCAGGCGGCGGACTGGCGAGTAGCGGTGGAACTGGAACGGGCAACGGCGGCGGAAAAAATGGCATGGACGTGAGCATCAGCGGAGGTCATCCGCCGGCAAACAACGGGAATTCCGGCGCCGGAGGATCAGCCAAAATCAGCGCACCTGCTCCGCGTTCGTTGATCCTCAAGCCTGATCCCCACGCAAAGATCGATGACACTCCCGAGAGAACCGGCCCCCCGAATTTCGCGGCCCTTCCTCCCGCCGCGCAGCCCGAGCAGATCTTCGACTCAAGGAAGATCTACAAGATGCTTGTCAACATGCCCAATCTGAACAGCGCCACCGGAAGCTGGATTCTGAATTTTTCCGAGCTGCGAGAGAACTCCGGCGGCGCTCGATCAGATTCATCGGAAGTCTCTGCTCCCGGCCCACTTAGAAAGATCGACCCGAAGTATCCGCCCACGCTGATCAACGAGCACGTCGAGGGCGAAGTCGTCCTCTACGCCGTAATACGCCGCGACGGCTCCGTTGACAGCATTCAATTGGTGCGTGGCATCGACGAGCAGCTTGATGCCAACGCCATGCAAGCCTTCAGCCAGTGGAAGTTCCGCCCCGCCACCAAACAAGGAACCCCCATCGAACTCGAAGCCATCGTCCACATCCCCTTCCATGCCCCGCCCGATCGGTAACCCCGCTCCCGAGGTTTGACACCCTTCGCAAATTTCTCTAGACCTCCATTAGTTCATTTGCCAATATACTCTGCAGGTAAGGATGCGGATTTTTTTGGAGTGCGGCGGCTTGCCCCCGCTTTTCCTACATCCACCACCCCTAGCAATCTTGCCAGCTAGAATGTGGCTGCGGCGGTCTTTCCCAGGCAGGAATCGAACCCCAACTGCAAACGCGTGTTTTTCTTCCGGAAGGGAAGCGCCCTTCGTTAACTACAACCCCAGAGGTGAGCAGCAGGGTGATGCTGCTACGAGCGGCCTTCGCTCAGCTTGACGAGCGCGAAGAGCGCATGATTCACGGGCGTGGGAACGCCCAGCTCCGCTCCCCGGCGGGAGACATAGCCATTCAGCGAATCGATCTCCGTGCGTTTTCCCCGATTCAAATCTTGTCCGGTAGAAGAAAGTGCCTCCGCCATCTGCGTGGCAATCTTCAGCGCCCCCGCCAGCGCCACCTTCGGATCATCCAATCCTGGCGGATGAATTCCCGCGGCCCGCGCCACCGACAACACTTCGTAAACCGCCGTCTCGACAACTTTCCAAGCATCTGGGCTGGAAGCGATCGATCCGTACTTCGACCGGCCCAGCGCGGAGACGGCATTCAGAGCGCAGTTCCACACTAGCTTAGTCCAGAGTTCCCCTTCGATATTTTCCGAAATTCGGCAAGGCACTTGTGCGCGGGAAAAAAGCGCCGCGACGCGTTTCGTCTTCTCGTTTTCCGGCCCGACGACCAAATCGCCCCGGCCAACGTGTTTCACCCGCCCGGGTTCCGGCACGGAAGCCGCGACGTAAACAACAGCTGGGAGCGCATCGATCGCCGCCCCGGCGCGAATCTGTTCCACATTATCCACGCCATTCTGCATACTGAGGACCAACGCTCCGGGAGCTAGCAGCGGAGCCAGCGCACGCGCTGTCGCGGTGTTGTCCGTGGTCTTCACGCAAAAAAGAACAACATCCGCTCCGTGCACCGCGCTGAGTTCGGTAGACGCCTCAACTCGCACACGCTCCTGAAATTGCAACGTGTCGAGGAAGAGTCCGTTCTTCTTTACCGCTTGGACAAACGCCGGACGTCCGATCATCACCACTGGCGCACCCGCGCGCGCCAGCAGCCCGCCGAAATAACCGCCCACGGCGCCCGCACCAACGACCGCAATCTTTGGCCAGCTTTCGTGCTGACTCACGGAGTGACCACGCTGATGAGCCTGTCAATGTCCCGCTCCGTGTTGTACAAGTACGGTGAAACCCGAATGTTGCCCTCTCGCAAGCTGACCACAACATTTTCTTTCCGCAAACGTTGATAATATTCCGCTGTTTTCTCTGGGCTGCGCGCGGCAAAGCATCCAAAAGTGCCGCGCCGCGCCGGATCCAGAGGACTCGCGATCACAAAGCGATCCTTGGGCAATCGCTCGAACAGGAGTTCAATTAATTTGTGGTTGTGCGCTTGGACCAACTCCGGTCCCATGCGCACCACAAAATCCACGGACACATCCATGGCTGCCAGATTAAAGTTAAAATGGCTGGCCCACTCCGGCGAATCCCACCGTTTCGCGTTAGCCGCCGGTTTCGGATCTTCGAAGTTCAATGCCGCGAAATTGTGCGAACTCATCAAGGCCATCCAATAAAACGGTCCCGGCCGGACCATTCCAAGGTGTTCGCTCTTGGCCCAGAAGAATCCTGTCCCGAACGGCCCCAGCAGCCACTTGTATCCGGCAGAAACAACAAAGTCGGCCCTCAGTTGTTGCACATCCATCGGAATCGCGCCGCAGTACTGGCTGGCGTCCAGTAATAATAGCGCCCCCTGCTTGTGGCACGCCGCCGCAACGCGCGCGGCATCCAGCAGCGAACCGTCGTCATATCTCACCATGCTTACGGAAACAAGGCGCGTCCGTGGAGTGAGCGCGGCGATTAAATCGTCCGCGGTGATAAACCGGTCGCGAGGCGAAACAATTTTCAGCTTCAGTCCCTCCCGTTCTTCCATCGGTCTCCATGTTGCAAATTGCAGCGGAAACTCGCCCTTTGCGGTGACGACTTCGTCTCCAGGCTTCCACGTCAGGGCATACGCAACCGCTTCCACACCGGCGCTCGCCCCGCTCGTCAGCGCAATCTCTTCGGGCCTTCCGCCGATCAATTTCGCGAGGGACGCGCGGAGGCGATTGGGCACTTCGTAGAAAGTGGAATCCGGCTTCTGGTGCGGATATTTATTTGCTTCTAGCGCGGCTTGCACCGCGCGAATCGAAACCTTCGGCATCGGCGACTGGCTCGCCAAATTCAAGTACGTCGCGTCTTCAATCTCGAACCACTCTTGCCGCCAGTCGGTTTGGGGAGAAATTGCTGTGGTGGACACGGGCAGCTCCTTTCCGAAAATCACAAGTGGCTAGAATCGCGCAGGCATCCACGGATACAACGTCCAATTTGGGCAGCCTGTCCTCGCAAGAAGCACTCTAGAAATGGCCGCGCAGTTCGCGGAAGGCCGGCAGGATCACCAGTTTTCCAGAGCCGGCCATCACTGGTTCATGTTCCAGGGTCCAGGTGTGCTGGTGGGGGATGTAGACGGCGTTGAGGCCGATCTTCATGGCCGGATTGATGTCGCTGCGCGGGCTGTTGCCGATCATCCAGCCGTGGGTTTTCACGATTTTGTGCTTGTGAACGAGTCCGCCATACGTTTCCGTGTCTTTTTCCGGAACGATTTCTATAAATTCAAAAAATCCCTGCAGCCCCGATCGCTCGACTTTCGCTGCCTGTTCCGCGGGTTCGCCCTTCGTAAACAAAATCAGCCGGTGCCGTTCGGTAAGATACGCGAGGGTTTCCGGCACGCCATCCAGAATTTTCGGAGGCGTCCGCTCCAGGTCAATGACGCGGCCATGAATCAGCGCCAGCGTCTCGCGTTTGGCCATCTGGTCCGCAAGTTTTATGTACGTCTCTTCGAGCGAACGCCCAAAGCTGCGCACTCCATAGCCGTACTGCCGGATATTCTTGCGCTCCGTTTCATTCAGGATGTGGCGAATGTAAGCGCGGGTATAGCCGTACGGCTCGACGATGCTGATGAAATCCTCGATCAGCTTCTCGAAGAAGACGTTGTTTTCCCAGAGCGTGTCGTCCGCGTCAATCAGTAGTGTATGGCGTCGCATCGAACTTCGCGATTGGCGGCGCTCGTGCGATTGTGCCGCGAACCGCTTCCCCCAGCCTCTTTTCCCTGCATCTTCAGTCTAACAGCCGCATGGCATCTTCCGCGATGGCCGCGGCGGCGCCGGGGCGGCCCAGGCTCTTCACAGCCTCCCGCATTCTCGCAAACCGTGCGGAATCATCCAGCAGCGCGGCAATCTTCCACGCCGCCGCCGGCAAATTATTACAGCGAATCGCCTCTCCTGCCTCCAGCAAATGATCCGCGTTGCGTCCTTCCTGGCCGGGAATCGGTTCGATAAGCGCCATGGGCAGTCCTCGCGCGAGCGCTTCCGAAGTCGTCAGCCCGCCGGCTTTGCCCACCATCAAATCTGCCGCAGCCATATACTTGTCCATCTCCGTGGTGAACCCGACGGGGCAAAGCCGCGGCGCGCCTGTCGACAATTTTCCCGCTTGCTTCGCCAATTCCTCGAGGTGCTTCCGCGTTTTTTCCGATTTTCCGGCAATTGCGGCGATTTGCCAGGGCCGCTGCAGCTTCAACAGATCTTTCACTAGTTGCTCAACGGGACCAATGCCGTAACCGCCCGCGGAAATTAGAATTACAGTCGCATTCGCATCGAGCCCCAATTGCTTCCGCGCGTCGGAGCGATTCATTGGCACAGCGAATAGCGGATCAATGGGAATGCCAGTGACGCACAGTTTTTCCCGTGGCACACCGATGCGCGCGAGATATTCCGCCGCCTCATCGATGGCCACGTAGTAGCGGTCCACGGTGCGGCAAAGCCACATGGCGTGCACGTCGTAGTCGGTAACGACGATAGCATTGCGTGCGCGCAACTCTCGCTTGGCGATCAGCCACGCGATGATTTCCGCCGGCAGAAAATGCGTCGCCACACACAGGTCCGGCTGGACGCGTTTTAGCAAGCGGATCATCGGACCGGTGTTCAAGCGGTCCAACGCCAGGCGCCGCCGCTGGTGCAGCCAGGGCTGGTCGGTGCGTTCGTAGAGCACACCCATCAACTCTGGTGCGCGCCGCAGCATCGAAATATAAGCTTTATCGTAAGCGCGCCGAAATAGTCTGCTGACGTGTTGCAGGGCGTCGATATGTTCCGCTTTGCAATCTCCCCGCGCGAGGAGAGCCTTTTCGAGAGCTTGCGCGGCGCGAACGTGTCCGGCGCCGGACGTTGCGGACAGCAACAACACGCGCGGCTTCGTTTTCATTTGTGGGGAATCCGTGCGCGGGCAGCCGGCATCAGGATGTCTTACGCTGGCCCGCGGCGATTTTTTCCAGAATTCCCCGGGCGACTTTTTGCAATTCCCCGAAGTGCGTCAGGTATTCCTGAAAATCATGATTCAGGAGCTGCGCTTCCTGCGGCCCCAGTTTCGTCCGCAGAATCATATCGCGCAGTCTTACGGGATGCGGAAGCAGCGCTTCTTCCTGTAATTCCTCGAGCGCAATCTTTGCGTCGTAGTGATACATGGCTTCCCCCCCCCAGCAAAACAGCCTTCCACCATATTGTACTCAGATGCCGCTGCGAGGGGGATTGCGAAGAACGGGGGAAGAAATCCTACGCCGCAGTCGCCGTTGCAGGTATGAATTCATAGCGGGCGATTCTCGCCGCAATGCCCACACTGCCGTTCCCGTTGGGCTCGATGCGCACAACCTCGCCCTGGCAGCGGATATTTACATCACCCGATTGCGTGACTTGCTGAGGAAGGGTGATCACGAATTCGATTTCGCTGCCAACTTCGAAATCGGCGTCAGCAACAAAGTACAGCCCGCGGTAACTGACGTCGCGGGTGTGCGCGTCAAGTTCGCGTCCTTTTGCCCGCGGTGAAACGCGCATGGGAAGACTCATCGTGAATCGCCGCGCCTCGCGGCGGTCCGCTCCTACACTCATCAATACCCCCTGGGGCTGTGGAACTTGGGGCAAACCTAACATTGGCTCAGACAAACTGCAATGCGAAAATCAGAGATTTTTGTCCTAGTACGAGGTCTTGGCGGTTTTGGTAC
>WNFR01000361.1_pt1 | contig 45910 bp, 41 predicted proteins | sample 5400221 | NCBI WGS metagenome assembly WNFR01 (sample SAMN13153357, study PRJNA577476) | soil metagenome | isolation source: 40 cm soil under Madrone tree | place: USA:California | collected 2016-06-14 | reverse complement strand
TTACCGCTGACGAGTGCAAGTTGAGCACTTACTTTGAGCCGCTCAATGACCAGGAAATCGATAACACCGGCCATCTTTGATTTAGGGATCAGGCGTCCGGCGGATCGTTTCGGCGCTCTCCGTACCAGAGATCGAGTCCCTCGCGGCGCTGCATCGCCTTGCGACCTCGAAGTGCGATGCGGAACATCGACGTCAGCAGCTCGCGCGTGGAATACGTCCGAAACTTACGCGCGGACGTGGTGACGGATTCCCGAAGTACAACAAACCGTCCCTGCTGGCCGAGTGCTCGACTGAGGGCGACTTCCTCGGCGCAGTAGTACGTTTCGTTGAATCCACCGACGGTGAGGAAGGAGCCGCGCCTGCAGAACACGAAACACCCTGCGGCCAGGCGATTCATCCTGAATAACACAATGAGAACTCGTAGGAGCAGGCGCGCGTATAGGGGTACGGGTCCGTCGAACGCGACCGCCGCGCCTCCGCCCACGGCGCCGCCGCGGATGACCCCGATCGCTGAACGAAGGATTTCTGCGCTGACGGTCGTATCGGCGTCCACGAAGAACAACAAGTCACCGGTGGCTGCTCTGGCGCCGGCGTTTCGGGCCGCGGCAATGTGGCGGTGAGTGACCCGGACGATGGTCGCGCCGCGGCTTGCTGCCACAGCGGAGGTTTGGTCCGTCGATGCGTCGTCGACAACGATCACTTCATACGGCTCACCGGTTACCGAGGCGGCGTGGCGAATGGCGTCCAGGGTCGCACCGAGTCCGCTTTCCTCGTTGTAGGCAGGGACGATGAAGGAGAGTGTGATCACATCCTCCGTTGGTGTGTGGATAATAGGACCAAGAGCTCGCGCTTCGCCGTGACGCGAATGCCGCCGGGCGGGCGCACGGCATCGTATCCGGCATTCCGGGCCTTTCTGCGTTCATCACTGCCACGCCTCATAAGCCGCACAAAGAACACCTTCTGCCGAGGAATTTCACAAAAAGGGGATATTAGCACCGACCATGCCTGGTAGTCGGGGTCGTCCGTGCAACTCCCTGCATCGGCCCAAAGCAGGCATGCATGGCCTGAACCGCGCGCCGCCGGTACAATGATTGAATTGCTTGGTTCGAAGCGCACGTTGTGCTTCCCGTTCGTTCGAGATCCTCCAAGAGAGCTTTTCTGTGACCACTCACCGTACCTTTCTAACGCAGGCAGCCATCGGTGCGTTTGCATTGTCGGCGGCGCCCCGGGCACTCGGGGCTGCAGGCAATGCGGGGGCGTGCGGCGGAGCTGCGCCAGCTGCGCGGCCAATTGACGGACGAAGCGGCCATCAAGGTTGCCATCGACGCATGGGAGAAGTCGGCGGGCCCGGCGCTCGCGAGCATCGGAAATGTTGCCGATCACATCGATCACATTCGTAAGACCGCCGGTATCGATCATATCGGCATCGGCGCAGACTTCTACCATGCTGACACCAGCGATATGGTGACAGGGCTCGGTGATGTGACGCGGTATCCCTATTTGTTTGCTGAACTATTGCGTCGCGGCTATTCCGACGAAGACGTGCTGAAGATTGCGGGTCGCAATCATCTGCGGGCGATGCGCGCCATGGAAAAGGTTGCCGCTGATCTTCAGCGGACTGAATCGCCCTTGATCACCGAGGGCGTGAAGCATTGAGTGACGGGCGGCAAGTGCGATCGTCCTCGCCATGAACCGACGAACGTTCATTCAAGCGGCCGGTGCCACTGGTTTGAGCCTGACCAGCGGGTTTGGCTTTGGCGCGACAGATCCAGCCGCCGCGGCGCTACTCAATTTATTGGAAGACTCGCCGCGAGAGCTGATCCCGCGCGAGCTCGTCCGACTGATTCGCGGGGGTCTTCGCTACGGGGATCTGCTTTCGGCTTTAGCCCTGGCTGCCGTGCGTAATGTCCAGCCCTACCCTGACGTGGGATACAAATATCATTCGGTCATGATGTTGCGGTCCATCCATTTGACCACTCAACACCTATCGACGTCGGACAAATGGTTGCCCATCGCTTGGGCTACGGATTATTTCAAGGAGACGCAAGCACAAGAGCGGGACACGGACGGCTGGCGTATGCCAACGAGGGCCGCCGCTCCGGTCGGCAGCGCACAGGCGGCCCGGCAAGCCGTGATCGTTGCGCTGGACAATTGGGATCGCGATGCTGCCGATGCAGCGATCCTAAATTACACACAGGTGGCCCGCCCGGAAGAGATTTTCTCGCTGCTATTTGCGTATGGCGGGCGCGACCTTCGAGCGATCGGTCACAAAGCCATTGCCGTCAGCAACGCCCACTGCCTCATCGAACTTTTCGGTAGCGCACTTGCCGGACCCATATTGCGCTCCACGGTGGCGGCGCTGCAGAACAGCGATCGTGATCCTAATCCGGCCAGTCACCATCTTCCGCCTGATCAGCCGTGGCGGCAAAACCTGCACCGGTTGCGTGAGATCCCGCGGAACTGGAAGCACGGGCGCAATGATCCCGGCGCGCGGGCGGAACTCCATGCAGCTCTATATCGGGTATCGGAGGACGAATCGGGCACAGTTGTCATCGCATTGCTGCGGCAGGGAATCTCACCTGAGGCAATTTGGCAGGTCTTATTCGATACGGCCGCTGAATTGCTCATGCACCAGCCGGGTATCGTGCCGCTGCATGCACAGACCACCGCCAACGCGTTGTACTACGCCTACCGGGTCTGCGCCGACGAACAGACACGGCAGCTGACCTTGCTACAGTGCGCGGCATTCATTGCGATGTTCCGCAAGCTGGTGAATCCGACTCAACCTGATATCAGCCTTGAAGCTCTGCAGCCGCTCCCGCTTGATAGCACGGCCGTCGACGCAATCGACGAGATTTTCGCGGAGGTGTCCGCTGGACGCCGTTTGCACGCTGCGCGCAAATCCTTGAGCTATCTGCAGACCGGCGGTGATGCAGAAGCACTGATCGCAAAGGCCCGACATCATCTTGTTTATAACGCGGACGAACCTCACGACTACAAATTCTCGGAAGCTGTGTTCGACAGTTACGCGCAGCTAGCGAATTCCGATTGGCGATACCGCTTCTTGTGTGCGGGCATGGCATACTTCAAAGCGCCCGCGAAGCGGCCCGGTCCGCTCGTCGAGCAAATGTTGGAACGGCTAAAGACCTGAGCCGAAGAACCGAAATGCGCGCCGCCTTCTTCTCGTTCCCGCCACCACTTCCCCTTACTTTTCTGACATCCCACCGCAGGGGATAACCCTGTGAACATGGCAGTCGATGCGGGCAGCTGAGGTGACAGCGCGCTATGCCATGCCTTAGAATGAATACTGAAGAGTCCAGAGACGTCAAGCGCACGGACGCCGATGACAAACCGCAGGTGCGCGACTCTGCGACGGCCATGCTGAAGATGCTGTATCACCTGTACATGGGCGGATCGACCCAGGCTCAGGTAGTGTGGGTCTATTCGCCTCGGCGTATAGGGCCCAACCTTCGATGTATCCCGAGTTGGAGACATGTTGGCGAAACTGCGGCAAGCCGGTCACGCTGCAACGACAACGGAGAGTATTGCAGGGCGCATGACGCGATATGGTAGCACCGAGCGGCAGTACCGCTCACGCCGGCAGCCGCACCGTTCCGTTCGCGTGCCGCTCGAGGGGGCACCAGGCGATGACAGCTTCACGCACGAGCGACGCGTAGACATGCGGGAATAGCTGTCCTTGCCGGGAGGGTTCCCAACGAACCGCATCGCCGAGTGCCGCGAGATCGATGGCGGCGACGATGAGGCCCTGCTGGCCGGAGAAGTGGCGGTCGACCGTTTCCGTGAGCTGCGATGCCGTCGAGAGGTGGATGAACCCATCAGCCCTGTCGATCGGGGCGCCCTGAAAAGCGCCCGCGTCGAGTGCCGCCCATTCATCGGCGGTCAGCACCTTGTAAGCGATCTTATCGGTCATCCGATGGCAGGCGCGCGATTCTTGCCAGGCTGAACTCCAGGTGCATCGCCGATGGCCGCAGGTGGCCTAGGGTGCTTGGAGCGAGTTTGGCACTCGAATCGGCTGGCGGCAACATCTTTGCGGTTCTGCGAATTTCTGGAGGAAGCGTAGGGCTGCGAACCCGCGACCGGCGGTCACTTCACCGTTGACAACCGATCGGCCATTGCCTGGAATATCGCGCGTGCGCGTTCAATGTCCGCGTATGCAATGCTTGCACCTGGTTCGACGCATGATTTTACCGCGGTACCGACCTCGCGCAGTCTAGCCGCGACCCGCGCATCATCGGGGACGGCGGCCCCGGCTATCGAACGCTGAACGATGGCGAGGCCCGCTAATGCCGCTCGAACGGTAGTCACATCCGTATGATCCAAATGTTTCGACTGCACGGCCTGCAATACCTTGATCGCCTCGGAAATGTAAATGTCTGCGTCGACGCGCGGTTGATCGTTACCCGGCATGTGGCACCGTCCCGATGAGGTGATAGTGGGTCAAGGATGCACTGCGCCTGCGACGATGCGGAACTATAAAAACAGATCTGCGCGCACAGTCACACGCGGAAAATAATAAGTAATATCGCCGGGGCGTTCGACGTCTTGCAGCACGCGACTACCGGGCTGGGTGTGGGGGTCCTGTTCGTTGCGTATGACCGGTGGCGCTACAATCGAGCGGGGGTGTCAACATGCTGAATCGTCGTCACGCAATGGGGCTCGCGCTGGCCGGAGCGGCGTTTCGCTTCGGAGTCACCGCAGCAACGACCAGCGCGTAAGGAGCACGAAGAACGGGTCAAAGCCGGAATATCGGCCCCGGGAGAAAGCGCCGACGTATTCACGTTCATCCCCGAATACAACGACCCTCGACGATTCAAGATCCTGGCAGATGATCCTGCCCGGCGCGGATGGACTTCTGTCCGGATCGAGAAAATCCTCGGCCAAAACTTCGCCGGCCTGCTCCGCGAGGTCTGGAAATCATGAGGACGTGCGCAACGGCCAGAGCCCGTCAGTAGCGGTTCTCGAGCACCCGCCTGGCTTCCAAGCCCGCCTGCACGCGATTGGTCACGCCGAGCTTGCGGAAGATGGCCGTGACGTGCGCCTTGACGGTGATTTCACTGATGTCCAAGGCCCGGGCGATCCGTTTATTCGACAACCCCGTCGACAGCAATTCGAGCACGCGCCGCTGACGCAGGGTCAATTCGTTGCGCGCAGGGCCGCCGTCCCCGCCGCGCAGCGCGGCGACGATGCCGGTGGGCATGTAGGTTCCGCCGGCGAGGATGACGCGCAATGCGTTGATGAGCACCTGACCGGGTGCGGACTTGGGAATGAAGGCGCTGGCGCCGCCCATGATGGCGTCCTGCATGATCTTGGGGTCGCCCACCGCTGAGACCACCACGATGGGGGTCGTGGGCGCGGCTTTCTTGAGCGCGGTAAGGCAGGAGAGCCCCGTGGCTCCCGGCAGATTCAAGTCGAGCAGCACGAGACTGAACTCGCGGCCGGCGGCGACTGCGCTAAGCACCTGTTCCTGCGAATTCGCCTCGCTGATGTCCGCGCCGGGACAAGCCTGCGGCACCACCGCCCGCAACGCATCGCAGTACAAGGGATGGTCGTCGGCGATCAGCACCCGGGGCGGATCGGGGGAGTTCTGCGTAGTCATCTGTGGATTCCGGCAATATGCAAGCGGCTGATACCTAAGTATTAGTACGTGTGCTGCTTACGACTTATACCGCAGATGGCACGGCACCGCGATACTGGCGGCCGCGCTCCCCCAAGGGCGCAACGACTCGTCCAGCCCCAGGAGTTCCACATGAACAGCGCCGCCGTCACCAGCCCGCCTCACAACCCTCTCGCGAACGACCTGTCGGCGATTGCACCGGCCAATGCACAGTTTCTCGCCCAGCCGCGCACGCTGCTGATCGACGGAGCATGGGTTTCGGCCGCCGGCGGCAAGACCTTCGAGGTGCGCGATCCCTCGAGCGATGCCGTCATCGCGCACTGCGCCCTGGGCGATGCGGCCGACGTCGACCGTGCAGTGGCCGCGGCGCGGCGCGCCTTCGAGGAAGGCGATTGGTCGCGCATGAAGCCCGTGGACCGCGAACGCTTGCTGCATCGCCTCGCCGACCTGATCGAACGGCATGCCGATGAACTCGCGGAACTCGAGGCCATCGACAACGGAAAATCGGTGGTGATGGCACGCCACGTCGACATCAAGCATGCCCTCGAAGTATGGCGCTATATGGCCGGTTGGCCCACCAAGATCGAGGGCAAGACGCTGCCCCTGTCCGGGTCGCTGGTGCCGGGTCAGCAATACGCCGCATTCTCGACGCGCGAGCCGATGGGCGTGGTCGGCGCGATCATCGCGTGGAACTTTCCCTTCCTGCTGGCCACCTGGAAATGCGCGCCTGCGCTGGCGGCGGGCTGCACGGTGGTGTTGAAGCCGGCGGAAGAGACTCCGTTGACGGCGCTGCGCCTGGGCGAGTTGGCCCTGGCGGCCGGATTTCCCAAGGGCGTGCTCAACGTCGTCACGGGCATGGGACCCACGGCCGGCGCCGCCCTCGCGGCGCATCCCGGCGTGGACAAGGTCACCTTCACGGGCTCCACCGAGGTGGGTCGCCTCATCGTGCAGGCGTCGGCCGGCAATATGAAGAAGGTCACGGTGGAACTCGGCGGCAAGTCCCCCGTGATCGTGCTGCCGGATGCCGACGTGGAGGCGGCGATCGCCGGTGCGGCCGGCGCCATTTTCTTCAACCAGGGGCAGGTTTGCAGCGCGGGTTCGCGTTTGTACGTCGCCGCGGAACATTTCGACCGCGTGGTCGGCGGCATCGCCGATCAGGCGAAGGCCATGAAGCTCGGCCCCGGCCTCGACCCGACGGCACAGATCGGTCCATTGGTATCGTCGATTCAGCGCGACCGCGTCAGCGGCTATCTCAAGGATGGCGCTGCCGCGGGCGCGAACGCGGCGGCCGGCGGGCAAGCGCTGCCGACCCCGGGGTACTATGTCGAGCCCACCGTGCTGACGAACGTGAACCCGCGAATGTCGGTGGTGCGCGAGGAGATCTTCGGGCCGGTGCTCGTGGCTCAACCCTTCGACGACATGGCCGACATCGCGCGCATCGCGAACGATTCCATTTACGGCCTCGCGGCCAGCATCTGGGGCCGCGACGTCGGCAAGATTTTCCGGCTCGCGCCCAAACTCCGTGCGGGCACCGTCTGGGTGAATTGCCACAATGTGCTGGACGCGACCATGCCATTTGGCGGATATAAGCAATCCGGATGGGGCCGTGAGCTCGGCGGCGAGGCGGTCCTGTCGTATCTCGAGAGCAAATCGATATGCCTGAATATCACGGGGTGACGGAGCGCCGCGGCGGCCATGTTTGAATGTTCGAGCGGATCAAAATGGGATGTAATGCAGCTATGAAAGAAATGCAGATACCGATGTGCCGCGGGTGGATTCCGGCCGCGAGCATTGCCATGTTGGCCGCCGCCGCCCACGCGGACACTCCGCCGGCGGACGTAGACGCCATCCAGGAGATCGTCGTCACGGCGTCCAAGCGTTCCGAGTCGCTGCAAACCGTGCCGATCTCGGTGACGGCGCTCACCAGCGCGCAGCTCGGTCAGATCAAGCTCGATACCGCCTCCGACCTCGTCACGCAGGTGCCCAACCTTCAGGTAAACGGCATCGTCGGCGAGGGTTCGCCGCTGTTTTCGCTGCGCGGCGTGTCGATGTTCGACTACAGCCTCAATCAGTCGAGCCCGGTGGCGAGCTACATCGACGAAGTCTACAAAGGCAACTTCACGCTGTTCGGCGTCGAGCTGTACGATCTCGAGCGCATCGAAGTGCTGCGTGGACCGCAGGGCACCCTGTACGGCAAGAACACCACCGGCGGCGCGATCAATTTCATCACGCATAAGCCGGGTTTCGAGACCGAGGCCGACGTCAAGGTGGGCGCGGGCAATTACAACCGGCGGGAAGTGGAAGGCGATCTGCAAACAGCCGTGATCCCGGATCGCGTCGCGGTGCGTTTCGCATTCACCTATACGAAGGTCGACGGCTTCATTCAAAACGTGCTGCCCGGGCATCCGGATCTCGAAGGGGTGGATCAGTACGGCGTGCGTCTGTCGCTGCTGTGGAAGGCCAGCGACGATCTCACGTTGACGATGCGCGCCTCGAAGAGCATGCAGGACCCGCAGAACTACGCCATCATCGACGGGCGCCTTCCGGCCCCGTCCGCGATCCCTTCGCCCATCAGCGCGGGCGGCGTCGGCTTCACGGGGTACTTTCGTACGGTGGACGGCACTTTCACGGGCGCGCCGCTCGGCAACTACCAGATCGCCCAGGATTACACTCCGCGCCGCCGCCAGGACAACGACGCTTTGGAAGTCACGGCCGAATGGACCGTGTCGCCCACCAACAAGCTCACCTCCATCACCTCCTGGGACCAGGGCGCACTCCTCAATCCGGAAGGCACGGACGGCGCCCCGTACGCGATTTGGAGCATCCCGTACACGGGCAAGACGCGGCAATGGACCCAGGATCTGCGCCTGACGTCCCTGGGCGATGCGTCGCTGCGCTACATCGTGGGCGCCTACTATCAGCACGAGACCATTTTCAATTCCACCGAGAATCAGATCTTTACCGATCCGGCCTTCAACACCTTCCACGATTATCGCGATTGCGTCGCGACTTCGTTCGGGCCCGCAGGCGGCTATGCCGCCGGGGTGAACATCAACCTGGGCTGCAATTACTTCAACTCGTTCGACCAGATCCGCAACAGCTGGGCCGCCTACACCGACGACAGCTACAAGCTGGCCGACTGGATCACGCTGCGCGCCGGTCTGCGCTACAACCACGACAACGGTGAGCAAGAGAACGCACTCAACCAGCTTCGCGGCAGCGATCAAGTGCCGATCGCCAACCTCGGCTTCTTCAGCCTTCAGCCGGACGGCAGCTTTGCGCCGACGCTGGCATTGCCTGGATCGCCCAACTACAGCACGCTGGTCAATCAAAAGCGCAGCCAGACCTTGCACAATACGGCACTCACCGGACGCGCGGGCGTCGACTTTAACGTCACCGCCGACGCGCTCATCTACTTGAACTACAGCCGCGGTTATCGGTCCGCGGCGTTCAATTCGCAGTTCCTATTCACCCCGAGCGACCTGACCACGGTCAAGCCCGAGACCCTGGATTCGATCGAAGCCGGTTTCAAGACCTCCTGGCTCGACCACCGGGTACAGGTGGATGGTGCGATATTCCACTACCAGTACAAGAATCAACAGCTGATCAACGTCTACCCCACCGGCCAGCAGCCGCTCATCAATCTCGGCAAGTCGAAGATCGACGGCGGCGAGCTCGAGATCGTCACGCGGCCTGTGCACGCACTCACCCTGCGCGCGAGCGCGGGTTTCCTGAACACGGACGTGCAGGAGGCAACGTTGGCCACCGGTTCGATCAACGGGCAGCGGCTGCCGTATGCGCCGAAAGTGTCGGGCACGGTGGCGATGGATTGGGAGGCCTGGACCGTTGCCACGGCCAAGCTCAATCTACATCTGGACATGAACTACAACTCCAAGCAGTATCTGGCGTTGCCCAACGAGGATGCCATCTCGCAGGGCGGCTATTCGCTGCTGAATGGACGGCTCAGCCTGCATTCAGCCGACGACACCTGGGACGTTGGGGTTTGGGGACGCAACATCGCGGACAAGTTCTATCTGACGAACGCAGTGGACGTGCAGGGTTTCGGCTTCGACTATCGGCACGTGGGGACACCGCGTATGTACGGTTTCGATGCACACTACCACTTCTAAAACGAGCTTCGTGTCGGGCACCAGCGACCGGCCGCTCTTGTTTCGCACCGTCGACGGAGTGCTCAAGGCGGCCGCCGCGGAACATCCGACGCGCCCCGCGCTCGTGGTGCCGCATCAGTCGATGCGGTTCACCTACGCGGAACTCGACCGGGAGGTGGAGCGCGTCGCACGCGGGATGATCGCCTGTGGACTCGAACCCGGCGAGCGTATCGGAATCTGGGCGCCGAATTGCGTCGAATGGGTGCTCACGATGTTCGGCGCCGCCCGCGCCGGCCTGGTGCTCGTCAATCTCAATCCCGCCTACCGGACCATGGAATTGGAATTCGCGCTGCGTCTGGTCGGGTGCCGCGCGCTGGTGTTCGCGCCGCGCTTCAAGTCGAGCGACTACGCAGGCATGCTCCGGTCGCTGATCCCCGAACTCGAGGAGGCCCCGCCCGGACGGCTGCTGTGCGCAGGGTTCCCCGACCTGCGGCTGCTGGTTCAACTCGGGACGGACCCACCGCCGGGGACGCTGTCCTTTGCCGACCTCGCGGCCGCCGGCCACGATCTCGACGAGGCGGTGCTCGCGACCATCGCGGCCGGGTCAGATCCGGACGACGTCTACAACATCCAGTTCACCAGCGGCACCACCGGAACGCCGAAGGGCGCGGCGCTGACGCATTTCAACATCGTCAATAACGGGTTCTTCGTCGGCGAGGGCATGCGTCTCACGGCCGCGGACAGCGTGTGCATTCCGGTGCCGTTGTACCACTGCTTCGGCATGGTGCTGGGAGTTCTCGCTGCCATGACGCATGGTGCGGCCAGCGTCCTGTCCGGCGATGCGTTCGAGCCGCTGGCGGTTCTCGAGGCGGTGGCGAAGGAGCGCTGCACGGCGCTGCACGGCGTGCCCACCATGTTCATCGCTGAGTTGGGGCATCCGCGGTTCGGCGAGTTCGATCTCTCGTCGCTGCGCACCGGCATCATGGCAGGCTCGCCGTGTCCGACCGCGGTGATGCGCCGGGTGGTGGCCGAGATGCACATGCCCGAGGTCACCATCTGCTACGGGATGACGGAGACCAGCCCGGTGAGCTTTCAAAGCCAGCCGGACGATTCGCTCGAGCGCCGCGTCGGCACCGTCGGGCGCGTACACCCGCACGTGCAGGTGAAGATCATCGATGCCGGGGGCCATGTCGCGCCGCGCGGTGTCGCGGGGGAATTGTTGACCCGCGGCTACAGCGTGATGCGCGGTTACTGGAACGACGCCGAGCGCACGCGCGACGTCATCGACGCGGGCGGCTGGATGCACACCGGCGACCTCGGCGTCATCGACGACGATGGTTATTGCAACATCGTCGGCCGCGTGAAGGATATGATTATCCGCGGCGGCGAGAACATCTCGCCGCGCGAAATCGAGGAATTTCTGTATTTGCATCCGGCGGTGTTCGATGTCGCCGTGGTGGGTGTTCCCGATCCGAAGTATGGCGAAGAGGTCTGTGCATGCATCCGGCTGCGGCCTGACATGACGGCCAGCGAGGATGAGATCCGTGAATTCTGCCGCAACCGGATTGCGCACTACAAAGTGCCTCGATACGTTCGATTCGTGGAGAGCTTTCCGCTCACCATCAGCGGCAAGGTGCAGAAATATCTCATTCGCGAGCACATGCGCACCGAACTCAAGCTCAGCGAGGAGGCGCACGCGTGAGCCATGACGTTCTCGTCATCGGCGCGGGGCCGGCCGGCAGCGTAGTGGCCGGACGATTGGCGGCGGCAGGTGCTCGAGTGGCCCTGGTGGGCGCGGCGGCGCGGGCCGGCTGGGAGGGACTGTCGAGGCGCAGCCTCGCTCTGCTCGCCGAAGAAGGTCTGGAAAGCGAGGAAGGCCTCGAACAATCGTGCGGTGTCATCGATGGGCCGTTTCCCCGGGGCGGCGAATGGGGCGGCCGTAGGGTCGAGGGCATGGAATGGTTGGTCGAGCGGCGTGCACTCGCCGCGGCATTGCGCTGTCGCGCGCGTGCGGCCGGAGTCGACGACCGGCGGGATACGGTGACAAGCCTGGAGTGGGAGAACGGACAATGGCGGACCACCTTGCGCGCCGGCGGCACGCTCGCGGCTCCCCAGGTGATCGATGCGCGCGGACGCCGAGGGCCCGAGCGGCACGGACCGTTGCTGCTGGCGGTGGGGCGGCAATTCCGAACGAGGCTTCGCGCTGCGTGCGGCGCGCCGATCGAGCCGGGCACGCACGTTCATGCAACCGATTTTGGCTGGTGCTGGTGGGCGGCACGAGCGGATGCGCTGTGGGTGCAGGTGGTGGGGCGGCCCCGCGCGTGGGTGGACCCTTCGGCGGGGGCCGGCGCGCCCGTGACGCATGCGGCCGCGGGACGCCCGGGCGCTTGGATTGAGGCGGCAGCCTCTCAGATCCCCGCACTCGCGCGCGCCCTCGAGAGCTCGCAACCCGATGGCGACTTGGTGGCGCGACCGGCTCACGCGCGTCTTGGACTCAAGGCGCGCGACGCGAAGGTGCGCGACGCGAACGCGCGCGACGCCACGCGGTGGCGCGTCGGCGATGCGGCGCTCGCGCTCGATCCGTTGTCCGGCCAGGGCGTGTACGAGGCGCTGCGCGGTGCCCGGTTGGTGGCGACGGCGGTGCACTCGGTGATGCGCGGCGGCGATCCGCAGCCGGCGCAGCGCTTCGTCGCGGAGCGGCAGGAAGAATCCTGGACGAGCGGCGTGCGCACCGCGGCGGCCTTCTATCGCGAGAACGCCGCCCGCGGCGCGTTCTGGTCGGAAACCGCGACCGCGTACCAACACCTGCTGCCGAACGCCGCACCGGCCGCGCCGCGCGTCGAACGCCGTCCGGTGCTCTGCGGCGGCCTGTTCCAAGAACAGGACGTCATCGTCACGCCGCAGCATCCACGAGGCGTGTGGCACGTGGCCGATGTGCCGTTGGTGTCGTTGAAGGGATATCTCGAGTCGGCGGAATGCGCCACGGTGAGCGGCGCGGCTGCGGCGGTCGACCGGCCGGCCGCAGCGGTCGCCTCCGCGATTCATTGGTTGCAACAGGCCGGAATGGTGGGGCGGCAAGTCCGGCCCGGCGTTCCGTTGGGAGGTTGATCGTGTCGATCGGTATCGCGCAAGTTTGTCGTTCGCAGGTGTTGAGATCGCACGGTTCCTTCGCAGCGGCCGTTCTCCTCGTGGGGCTGGGTGCGGGCGCGCACACGGCGCAGGCGGCCGAGACGGCGGCGCAGCCACCGGCGGAACAGGTCCCGGCAGCGCAGGCCCCGGCGACGCAGGCCGCGGCAGCGCCTCAAGGTGTTGATCTGGTACGCGCCTATTGCAGCGGTTGTCACCACCAGAGCGCCGGTCAGTTCGACCGCATCAGCGCCATTCGCAAGACCCCGGAAGGGTGGGCGATGACGCTGTTCCGCATGCGCCAGGTGCATGCTCTCCAGCTCGAGGACGGAGTGCGCGAGTCGCTGATTCGCTACCTGGCCGACACGCAGGGCCTCGCACCCGCCGAAGCGGCGCCCGGGCGCTTCGCCTTGGAGCAGCGCCCCAATGCCAAGGATCTCGATGACGGTGCGGAAATCAACGTGATGTGCGCGCGATGCCATTCGCTGGCGCGCGTCTCCTTGCAGCGCCGCGACGAAGAGGAATGGCGCAAGCTCAGCAATACCCACGTGGGACAGTGGCCTTCCATCGAGTATTCCGCGACGGGGCGCGATCGGCCCTGGTTTCAGATCGCAAGCGGGCCTCTGCCCGGCAAGCTCGCCGCGCTCTATCCCTACTCCTCAGCCGTGTGGACCGCCTGGCAGAAGCACCGCGCGGCCGATCTCTCCGGAGCGTGGGTGGTCGTCGGCCATGTGCCGGGCGGCAGGGACTTCTATGGCACGGCGCGCATCGATCGCGATGCCGGCGGCGACTGGCAGGCAAGCTACGCGTTGACCGATATCGAGGGGGTGGCGTTCAGCGGCGGCTCGAAGGCCATCGTGTACACCGGCTTCGAATGGCGCGGCAGCGCCGAAATGGGGAGTCGCACGTTGCGCGAAGTCTATGCCGTCTCGGAAGACGGCAACCGCATCCAGGGACGCTGGTTCGATGCCGATCATGCCGAGGAGGGCGGGGACTGGCTGGCCGTGCGGGAGGACGGCACTGCACGGATATTGGCGGTGTGGCCGCGCGCCCAGCGCACCGGAACGACGGACGATGTGATCATTGTCGGCATGGGATTCGATCCGAAGCCGGCGGCCGGCTCGAAGGCGGCCCTCGTATCCTTCGGCGACGGGGCGCTGGTGTCCAAGGTGCAGCGCGATGCCCACGCGATTCACGCGCGAGTCCGGGTGGCGGCCGACGCATCGCCGGGACAGCGCCTGGTGGTGGCGGGGGGCGTGGGAGCGGCCGGCGCGGCCGCCGGCGCAGCGGAGACCGTGAAATTCGCCGTTTATCGCCAGATCGATCAGATTGACGTGGTGCCGGGCTATGCGATCGCGCGCGTGGGCGGCGGCCGGCTGGCCCCGGTGTCGGCGCAGTTCGAGGCCATGGCCGCAACAAGGCTGCCGGGCGGCGAGCTGCTGCCGCTCGGACCGGTGACGGCGGAGTGGAGCTCGGCGCCCTTCGACGCCGAAGCGAAGCGCACCGAGGATGAGAAGTTCGCCGGGCATTTCGACCGGCGCGGCCGCTTCTTCCCGGGCGCCGCCGGTCCCAACACCGCACGCGAATACTCTGGCGACAATGTCGGCAATCTGGCCGTGGTCGCGAAGGCGCAGGACGGCGACCGCGCCGTCGAAGGGCATGGTCATCTCATCGTGACCGTGCAGCGCTGGAACACGCCGCCGATCTACTGAGCACCGCATGCAAGCCAACGCCGAACGCTTGGAATGGAATTCTTGGAACGGACACCTGGTGCGCACCGATGCGGACGCGTACCTGCTGCACGTACCCACCACGGCCGTATTCGGCGTCGATGCGCTCGGACTGTCCGTGATCGAGCATTGCAGCGAACGAGGCGGCCGCAGCGTCGATGAGTTGGAGGCTTTGCTCGCCGGCCGCTACCCGCCGGCGCGGGTGCGCGCCTTTGCTGCCGAACTGCGCACTCTCGAGATGCTGCAGCCGTCGGGGAGCCTGCGCCCCATCAATCCGAGCAGCGTCAAGGTCAACGCCTATCCCTTGAGCACCCTCGTGCTCAACGTGAACACCGGCTGCAATCTGTCGTGCACGTACTGCTACAAGGAAGACCTTGCCAAGCCCAAGGATGGCCGCAAGATGAATTTCGTCACCGCCGCCCGCAGCGTCGACCTGCTGCTCGAGGCCGGCGCCGCGCGCGATCGCGTCAACATCGTATTCTTCGGCGGCGAGCCGCTCACCAACGTGCCATTGATCAAGCAGGTGGTGGCCTACGCCGAAGCGGCCGCGGCCCGGGCCGGGAAGAACATGGATTTCTCCATGACCACGAACGCGACCTTGTTGACGCCGCCGCTCATCGAGTATTTCGACGAGCATCGCTTCGGCATTTCGGTATCCATGGACGGCCCGAAAGTCATCCACGACCGGCATCGCAAGAGCGTCGGCGGCCGCGGTACCTACGAAGTGGTGGCGCGCAAGGTGCAGCTGTTGCTCGAGCGCTATCGCTCGCGGCCGGTGGGCGCCCGCGTGACCTTGGGCGGGGGCACCACCGAGGTGGAGGCGATTCACGCGCATTTGCGCGGCGAGATCGGCTTTCACGAAGTGGGTTATGCGCCGGTGACCGCGGCGGCCGAGGCGGGCCATGCGCTCTCCGACGCCGAACTGGCCGAAGTGCATCGCGCCTTCGAACGCTTGGGCGAGGACTACCGGCGGGCGGCGCTCTCCGGCGCCAACAACGGCTTTTCCAACATGCATCAGCTCATGACCGATCTGCACCAGGGGCGCCGCAAGTCGCTGCCCTGCGGCGCCGGCGTCGGGTTGCTGGCCGTCGACGGCGACGGCGACTTGAACCTGTGCCACCGCTTCACGGGGTCGGAACTTCCGACCTTCGGCAATGTGACCTCCGGCATCGACGGCGCGCGCCTCTCCGCCTTCGTGGAGAAGGCGATCGACCGCGAGGGCACGCATTGCGAGACCTGCCGCATCCGCAATTTATGCGCCGGCGGCTGCTACCACGAATCGTATGCGCGGTTCGGCGACGCCCACCACCGCACCTATCATTACTGCGACCTGCTGCGGCGCTGGGTGGATTTCGGAGTGGGCATCTACGCCGATATTCAGCGCCACAACCCGAGTTTTTTCACCCGTCACCTCGAGCCGAGGAGTGCACTCGCATGAGCGAACTGAAACCCACGAACCACAAAGCGGATCTGTTGCTGGAGGCGGTGGCCGACGGGCATGTCGCCGAAGTGCTGGCGATGGAGAGCGTCGCCGGCTGTTCCACGACCTTCGATCCCGGCTGGGAGGTCGACCCGTTCGGCGGCGTCGCGTCGCTCTGCCAGCCCATGGAGGCGGATCTTTACGGCTGTTCCGATCCCTGCTGGTGGCCGGCCCAGGTGCCGGACACCATGGGCACGTATCCCAATTGGGACGCCGGCAAGCCTTCGGCCTCGGGCGACTGGCGCGACCTCGACAGCGTCTTTCCCAAAAAGTGAGCAGGAGCGCGAGCATGTCACGGTCATGGATTCGCGGCGCCTCGATTGGCTGCGTTTGGGCGGCCTGCGCCGCACTGACGATATCGTTGAGCGCAGCGCCCGCCGCCGTTGCGGGTGATTTGATCATCACCGGCGCCAAGCCCGATCGCTTGTTCGTCATCGATGCAACCACACGCACGGTGCGCGCCGAGCACCGCATTCCGGGCGCCAATGGCATGGTTTCGATCATCCTGATTTCGCCGGACCAGAAGATCGCCTACGCCCTCGTCGATCGTCTGGAACGGGTGGTGGGCATCGACCTCGCGAGCGGCCGCGAGGTGTTTCGCGCCGATCTGTCGACTCCCGAGGAGCGCATCAAGTGCTTCATGTCGATGGCGCTGACTCCCGACGGCCGGGAGCTCGTGGTGTACGAGCTGCCGACCAAGCTGCTGCCCGCCGAGTACGTGGTGGAGGAGCCGCGTTTCGCGGTGTACCGCACCAATGCCGGCCTGGCCGCCAAGCCCTATCGGAGCTTCCCCGCGCCGCGCCGCGTACACATGCTGCTGATGCGGCCCAGCGGCCAGAGCTTCTACGCGGTCGGATTCGACTTGCACGAGTATGACCTGAAATCGGGCAAGCTCATCGAGACGCGCGGCATTCAGAGGTGGGCGCTGGCGGATCATGGTCAGCCCGATCTCCTGGCATTCTGGCCGGTGACCGAGCCCACGGGGGTGTGGACCAGTCCCGTCTACTCGGAGCTGAAGAAGGGCGCCGAGACCATTCCCATGACGGCGCTGATGTCGCTCGACGTCAAGAGCGGAGAATTGACCTACGCGGACTTCGAGCCGCTGTCGGCGCTGATCTTCTCGACCGTGCTGAGTCCGGACAGGAAGCACGCCTACGGTGTGTATACGACCTTGACGAGCATCGATGTGGAAGGACACCGGCTCGAGAAGCGCGTACCGCTCGACCATACCTTCTACGCGGTCAATCTCTCCACCGACGGCCGCGAGATCTTCACGGGAGGAACCGAGTGCGACGTGGGTTTCTACGACGCGGCCAGCCTCGACAAGAAGGCGGTCCTGAAACTGCCGGGGTGCGCCGACCAAGCCACCGCGACCTTGCGTGTCATCCGCGAAAGGTAATGGCCCCCGGCCCACCGGCGGCCGGATGGCCGCCCCGCGGCTGGCCGGCTCCCGGATCGCCGGCCGCGGAATTCGCCGGCTTCTGTGGCCTCACCTGAAGCCGCAGGGCCTCACGCTCACGCTCGCGTTTCTGCTCGGATTGTCGATCGCCGCACTGTCCGCCGCGCAACCACTGCTCACGCGAGTGGTCATCGACCAAGGACTCATCGGGCGGCAGTTTTCGCGCCTCATCGCAGCATGCCTCGGCATGCTGCTGCTCGCGATCACCGGTTTCGCGCTCGGCGGCCTGCACCGCGCCATCTACATCCGCGCTTCCGGGCGCACGCTGTTTTCGCTGCGCGGCGCGGTGTATGCGCATTTGCTCCGTGTATCGCCGCGGCGCCTCGCGCGCGTGCCGGTGGGTGACCTGGTGAGCCGGCTCGACGGCGACATCGCCGAAGTGCAGCGCTTCGGTACCGACGCGGCAGCGGCCTTCGTCAGCAGTGTGCTCACGCTGGCGGCGGTCGGCGCGGTCATGCTGGGCCTGTCGTGGCGATTGACCCTGCTGATCGCCGCGCTGCTGCCGCTGCAGCTTCTGGTGCGCCATTATTCGCGCCCGCGCATCGAGGCCAGCACCCGGTCGTCACGCGAGGCGTCCAGCCGCCTGAGCGGATTTTTGGTGGAGACGCTGTCGGGCGCACGTGCCGTACAGGCGGCGGCGGCCGAAGATGTCGAGGGCCGGCGGCTGACCGCGCTCGGCGATGCGTACCTGGGCCAGGTGCTGCGCCAGCAATTGGTGGCTTATGCGACCGGCTCGATTGCCGGTTTGCTGGGACATCTGGCCACCGCCGCAACCTTCGTGTTCGGCGGCTGGTACGTGCTGAACGGGCAACTCAGCGTTGGCACGCTGGTGGCGTTCATCGCGTACCTGGGGCGCAGTTCCGGCTCCGCCGCCTCGATCGCTTCCCTGTACACGGGGTATCAGCGCGCGCGGGTGAGCCTCGAGCGCGTCGAGGAGTTGCTCGACTTGGCCGGGGTGGCCGAATCCCCGCACGCGATTCCGCTCACCATGGATGCGCGCGGAGCGCTGCGCTTCGAGGCGGTGAGCGTCCGGGCCGACGGGGGGCCGCCGTTGCTCGATGCGGTGAGCATCGATATGCCGGCGGGCAGCAAGGTGGTGTTGCGCGGCGCGTCCGGCGCCGGCAAGTCGACGCTGGCCGACTTGCTGCGTCGTTTTTTGGAGCCCGACTCAGGGCGCATCCTGCTCGACGGCCGTCCGCTCGGCGATTACCGGTTGGCCGATCTGCGCCGGCGGATCGTGGTGGTCGAGCATTCGCCGGTGCTGTTCCGCGGATCCATTCTCGACAATTTGCGCTATGGGCATCCGGAAGCCGACGAGGCCTGCGTGCTGGCCGCCGCTCGCGAGGCTCGAGTGGATGAGTTTGTCGGCGATTTGCCGCAAGGATATGCCACGCCGGTGGGCGAGGGTGGCGCGGGACTCTCAACCGGTCAGCGGCAGCGGGTGGCGATTGCGCGTGCGGCGTTGGCGCATCCGCTGATCGTGATACTGGATGAAGCGACCAGCGGACTCGATGCGCAGACCGCCCGAGCCGTGCATCGATCGCTCGACGCCATGTTCGGCGATCGAACGCGTCTCGTGATTACGCATCGTGCCGACGACGTCGAGCGATCCGACGCGTGTTGGCGCCTCGAGGCCGGTCACTTGAGTCCCGCGCCGCTGGCCGGCATGTGATGTTCCAGGAGCCGATGACCTGGCGCGTCGGCCTGATCGATAGCTGCGGCGGGCTCGAGGGCATCGATGGCGTTCTGCTCGAGCAGGCTTCATCGGTTGCCGACGCTGCGGCGTTCGCTGCTCGCGACGGGCGAGTCGAGCGCCGCGAGACCGTCGCGGATCCCACGGGCCATGGGTCGCGCATCGCGGAGCTGCTGCTCCGCGGCCGGTCGGTGGAGTTGTTGCTGGGGCAGGTGTTCACCACCGCAGGACCCACCAGCGGCGCCGCCGTCGCGGCGGCCATCGACTGGGCCGTCGAGCGGCGCGCCGACCTCATTCACTTGAGTCTCGGTCTGGCCGGCGACCGCGCCGTTCTTTGCACGGCGGTGCAGCGCGCGATCGATGCGGGTTGCATCCTCGTCGCCGCCATGCCGGCGCGCGGGGCGCCGGTGTATCCCGCCGCCTATCCAGGCGTCATCCGCGCCACGGGCGATGCGCGCTGTGCGCCGCACGAGCTCTCAGCCTTGGGGCCCTGGTTTTTTGGCGGCTGTCCGCGGCTCGAGGGTGCGCGCGGCGGTGCAAGTATCGGCGCGGCCTGGGTAGCCCATGCCATTTTGCAGCAGCCGCCGCTTGCGGCGCCGGCGGTTGTCGACGCGTTGACGGCGCGGGCGAAGTACCTGGGCCCGGAGCGCAGAACGCCGGCGGCTTGACGCCGATTCAAAAGTTGTGGTTGTTTCCTGCATGATTGTGAGGAATGAGCCCGGCAGTGCCGGAACCGGCGGCTTCATGGTGCAGCGTCCGCTCACCGTTTCCGATCGACAGGTGGAGGGGCTCGCCGACGTCCTGATCGATTGCGTCGATGGCGGCGCATCCGTGAGTTTCATGCACCCGCTGCCGCGGGCGAAGGCGTTGAAGTTCTGGCGGGAAGTGGCTGATGCGGTAGCCCACGGCGAACGCGCGCTGCTGGTCGCGGAAGATGACGATGGCATGATCGGCACGGTGCAATTGATTCTTCATCAGCCCGAGAACCAGCCGCATCGCGCCGACCTGTCGAAGATGTTGGTCCATCGCCGTGCGCGGCGCCGGGGAGTGGGCGCCGCGTTGTTGCGAGCTGCCGAGGGCGCCGCGCGCGAATGCGGAAAATCGTTGTTGGTGCTGGATACCGCGAGTGGTGATGCCGAACGCCTGTATGCGAGGCTGGGTTGGCAGCGGTGCGGGGTAGTTCCGGGCTATGCGCTGCTGCCGCACGGGGGCTTGTGCGACACCACGTTCTTTTATCGGATCCTGGCCGCGCCGGCCCCTGGTGTCCCGGTTTCCTAGACGAAATTGACGAATTAGACGAGATGGACGAAATCAGCTATACTGGCGCCGTGGAATCGTTTAATGGCAGAAATGCGGCGGCACTCGCGCAGGCGTTCGACCGCGCGGAAGAAAGGAAGGTCGAACTTCTCAAGCGGGCGGATATGTTGAACGGCGAGCAATTGGCAGCTGAGCTTGGGCTGTCGCGGGCCACCGTCGACAACCGGCGTCAAGAAGGCAAATTGCTGGCGTTGGAGTTCGGCTCGAAGCGGGGGTTTCGCTTTCCGCAATGGCAGACGGACCTGGTCGAAGAGCGGGACATTCGAGCGAGTTTTGAGGCGGTGCTGAATCGACTCGCTCCGGTGGGGCCGTGGTCGCGCTATCGATTTTTCGTGCAAAGCTCGCCGGAGCTGGACGGGCGGACGCCCGTCGAGGCCTTGCGGGCCGGCAAGGGCGAGGCGGTCCTGCACGCAGCGGAGAGCTGGGCCCACGGTGACCAGGGCGGAGGCTGACCCGTTTCTGCGAAATCACTGATCTTGGCGCGGCTGTTCCGGTAGTTTCCCGGCAATGGCAAGAATCCAGGCGCCGCCGCGCAATTTTCAGCTTCTGTCGCTGATCACCGAAGACGTTGAACCGGGCGCATTGGTGCGTATGGCATGGCGCGATCCAGCCAGCCATTGCCGGTTCAGCCGCAAGGCGCGGTATCGCTTCGATGCCCCCGATCGATCCTTTGGCGTGATGTATGCGGCATTCGATTTCGCGACTGCCTTTGCCGAATCTGTCTTGCGCGACAAACCGATGCGCTCGGCCGATGTAATCCTCGACTATCACGACCTCGAATCGCGCGTGGTCGTTGACCTCAAGCACGGTCCGGACAATCGGCCTTTGCGACTGATCAAGCTTTACGATGAGGGTCTTGCCGCGGCCCATACGGACAATCAGCTTTCGGCTCGGGATCACTACCCGACGACGCAACGCTGGGCGGAAATGTTTCACGCTCATTCGATTGCCGCAGACGGCATCGTGTATATGTCGCGCTACATGGGAGCGAGAAAATCAGCGGCACTGTTCGATCGCTGTGGCACCGCCGTGGAGGCGGCCGCTGCAACGCCGCTCCTCGAGCACCCGGAATTTGCGAGCGTCGTGACGCTGTTTGACCTGGCGATCGATCGAGGCTGAACGGGCGCTCTCAAGTGTACCGGTCGGGCGGCATCAATAGCCGGTCCGCCGGCATGGGCCGCGCGAACAGGGAGCCCTGGCCGCACGCGCACCCCATGGATTGCAGCATGACCAGTACCTGCGGGTCGTCGATGCCCTCGGCCGCGCTGACCAAGCCCAACTTCCCGATTCCGTGAATGGCCGCTTGGACCACCGCCAGCGCAAGAGGATCGCGTCCGATGTTGGAGATCAAGGATTTGTCGACCTTGATGCTATCGAATCGATAGCCGCCCAGCGACGCAAGCGAGCACCTACCCGTTCCAAAATCTTTCATCGCCGCACGCACGCCCATCTCTCGCAGTCCCGCGGTGAGCGCGAGCGCTCGCGTGCGGTCCGCCGTCAAGTCGCTCTCGGCAATATGGATCTGCAGAGCGGCTGCGGGCATGCCGGCACACTCGAGCGCCGAGCGCACGCCGCCGAGCAGCGCCGCGCCCGAGGCGACCTGGGCGCGAGACGCGCTCACGGACATGAGAGCCGGCGCGGTGGCGGCGTCCCGCTGCTGCCAGCGCGACCATTGCATGCACGATTCCCGCAGCATCCATTGATTGATCTCCATGCTCAACCCCACCTCATCGGCGATGGGGATGAATTCGCTCGCGGACATGGAGCCGAGTTCGGGGCTGTTCCAGTGCAGCACCGGTTCGACCGCCATCAAGCGGCCGCTGTCGATATCGACGATGGGCTGGTAAAGCACCGAGAATTCGCGCCGCGGCAGGGCTTGTCGCAGCGCGACTTCGATGCGGAAGCGGCGGGACAGGCGATCATGCATGGATTGATCGAAAACCATGGTAGACCCGGGGGCCGCCTGCCTGGCCTCACGCACGGCGATCGATCCTTGGCGCAGGAGTTCGTGTGCGTCATCCGTTCGGCCGCCCATGGCGATCCCGATGCTGATGTTCGTTTGCACGTCATGACCGCGAATCGTGTAGGGCGCCGCGAGCATCGATCGCAGCCGATCACCTGCGGTTCGCGCCTCGCCTTCGCTTGCGACGTCGCGGACAACGTAGACGAACTGATGGTCGCCGAATCGCGCCGCGAACGAGCCGGCCGTTTCGGCATCCCGCAACCGTTGGCCGAGGACAATGAGCATTTCGTCGCCGGCCCTATGTCCCAGTGCGTCGTTGATCAGTTTGAATCGGTCCATCTCCAGGAACAGCAGTGCGAAGCCGGGTTCGGCTTCAGTGCGGCACCGCTCCACGAGCGCCTCGAGCCGCTGCGTCAGGACCGCGCGGTTGGGCAGGTCCGTGAGCGGGTCCTCTTCCGAGGCCTGTCGAAGCATCGCCTGCGCGAGTCGCGCCGCGATCTCCGTCCGCTTGGTGTGCGTGATGTTCCGGTGGCTCACCACCACCTGAGAGGTCGATCCGAAAAGCCGGGTCACCGTCATGCGGAACCAACGTTGTTCGTACGCAGTGTGGCAGGGGTACTCGAGATGAAACTCCGTCCGCCGGCCGTCCATCACGGCGCGGATTCCTTCCGCCGCGAGCGCGCCTTCCGGGCCGTTCGGGGTTGCAGCCGCCTGTCCGCAGACGCTGAGATAGCTGACGCCGATGGGCGAGGTGACCTCGTCCGGGGCGCCGTTGATCCATGCGAATTGACGCCACGCCGCATTCACGGCGCCGATGACGCCGTTCTGGTCGAGCACGGCAATGGGTTCGAGCAAGGAATCCAGCACCGAAAGGCTCAATGATTCGATCACGTGTGCACCGCGGGACCATCGCACTTAACTAAACGCATTTACCGCCTCATGTAACCCGATTGTCTTCGAACCGGGTTATCGACCACTCGACGGCTTGCTTTACCTCGAATCGCGTGAAGGGAATCCCCGAAATGCAACGTCATCGGTCAACGGTCGTGACGCCATAGAATGCCGTCCGGATTGAGCCTGTCCCCCGGCTTCATGGCAGCGGGGCATTTGCCGATATATTGCTGATCCTCCGTCAGCGTTTCGTCGGTCTTGCCGTCGAATGCAGGCGTGTAGGCGGCATGGCTGTCGGCATGAATCGACTCGTCGCCTTGAAAGGAGGATGTTGCGGTCGAGACGATGGTCATCCCGGCTGCCTGACACGTCGAGGCCGACGAGAACTTGCCGTCCCCTTGCTTTTTGAGAGCCGTGTTGCAGCCTTTGACGTCCCGGAGCGCCGCGTCCGAGGCGCGGTCGAAGGCATGGTCGCGGCAGAGCTTGTAGGTAAAATCGCTGCGCTTGTTCCCGGGGTTCTCCACGCGCTGACCGCGAATCTCCCAGAGGCCTTCCTTGAGCTTCGGCGGACCGCTGGCGCAACCGGCGGTCACCGATAGCAAGGCGGCGAAGCTAGCCCAGAGCGATGCTGCGTGCATGTTTGTGAGACCGATAGCTCACTGTTCGCGATCCGCGAGGCGCGCTAGATCGGTTTCCAAAATGTGGTGATGGCGCCGCCGGCAAGAATCAAGGCTCCGCCCACCAGTATCGGGAGATTCGGGAGCGTGCGGAACGCGATGTAGTTGATCACCTGCCACACCACGAACAGAGTCGCAATGTAAAGTCCGACCACCCGGCCGAACTCCAGCGGCGCCAGATTCAGAAACAGGCCGTACCCGAACAGCAGGACTGCCGCCCCGAGGAAGAGAAACACCCGCAGCGTGCCGGCATGATTGTTGTAAAGACCCATGCGAAGGACGGCGTCGCCGCTCACCTCGAGCGTCGTTGCGATCACCAGCAAGAGCAGTGGGGGGGCGATTTGAATTAGTCGTAGCAGCATGGACAAAGCATAGCGTGCCGCGACCGGCTCAGGGGAACTGAAGCTCTGCCTCGCCGGTGACGGCGACGAAGCTAGCGTTGCCGTCGCGGACCACCCGCAGCAGAAGAGGCGCCTCGGGAGTGGGCTGCGCGGCCGCCGCAATGTCGGCCACGTCGACGAGTTGTTTGCCGGCCGCATGGGTGATGAGATCGCCGACCTTGAGTCCCGCCAGCGCGCCCGGGCCTGCCGGCCGAAGCTGAGTGACGATCAGCCCGCTGGGTTCATCGGCTGCCTTGATGGTTTTGCGGATGTCGGCGGTCGCAGCGGCCACTCCCAACCGGAGTGCGGGTACCCACGTATCCGTATCTCCCGTCAGCGCGGGATCAGCCGGCGGGTCGGGAAGACGGCCGATGGTCAGCGCCACGGATTGCTCCGAACCTCCTCGAAACACCGTCGCAACCACCAGTGCATGCGGCGCCAGGCGAGTCGTGATCTTGCTCATTTCCCGGAAGGTGACGTTGCTCGATCCGATCTTGAGCAAAACGTCTCCCACCACCAATGCCCCGGCCGACGGCCCCTGTGCATCCACCGCGGTCACCAAGGCACCCGTCGATTTCTTCATGCCGAGCGCTTTGGCCAACATCGGACTCATCGCCTGGACGGAAATGCCCAGGTAGCCGCGCTCCACGTGGCCATGCGCCTGCAGCTGGCCGATGACGGCGGCGACGGTTTCCGCGGGAATGGCAAAGCCCAATCCCACGGAGCCGCCGCTGGGTGAAAAAATCGCAGAGGTGACGCCGACGACGGTGCCGTCGAGGGCAAGCAAGGGGCCGCCGGAGTTGCCGCGATTGATCGCCGCATCGGTTTGCAGGAAGTCGATGTACGGGTCATCTTCGAGCGTGCGCGCCCGCGCGGAGACGATACCGGCGCTCACCGATTGTCCCAGGCCGAACGGATTGCCGATTGCGATGACGGGGTCGCCGACGGAGACGGCGCTGGAGGATCCCAATTTAAGAACCGGCAGATGGTCGGCACCCACCTTGAGCAGGGCAATGTCGGTCAGCGCGTCGGCCCCGACAATCGTCGCGGGTAGTTCGCGGCCATCGGTCAGCCGTACGTGGATCAGGCGGGCGTCCGCGATGACGTGTCGATTGGTGACGATATAGCCGTCGGCGCGAATGACGAATCCGGAGCCCAGTGCGGCGGCCGCTCGCTCATCGGCGCTGCGGTTTCCGCTGGCGCCGGACAGAAGCCGTCGAATGAGTTCGGTGACTGCGTCGGTGCCGGCGTCGGGATTCGCATGTTCGGCGGCGCGTAGACCGGCGCTGACACGCTTCTCTTCCACGATGACCGTGACCACACTGGGTGCGACGCGCCGCACCAGCGCGGCATAACCGGTCTGCATGGCGCCATTGGCGGCGCAGACCACTGCATACACCAGAGACACGAGGAGCATCGACCACAGGAAGCCGTGCAGTGCTCCCCTGGCCCGGGCATAGCGGCCGCAGGCCGGCCGGTTGTCGCGCGAGTTGCTTGGGGGCATTTTGTCCGAGCTTTATGAAGTTCCGTTCGGCGCGGATTATAAACTCAAGCACAGGCCGCGTGTTGGAGAGACACCGCGCCGGATCCGCCTGTGTAATATTCAGGGAGGACTTCGGGTCTATTGGGTGACGTCATCAGGTGAGAGGAGGAAACAATGGGTGCGTCACCGCATCGGCAATGGATCGTAGGCGTGCTTCTCGTCTGCGCGTTGCTCGGCTGCACCCGTGCGGTGAATGCGCAGCCGCGTCCCGCGGTGGTCGAGCTGTTTACTTCCGAGGGCTGCAGTTCGTGCCCGCCGGCGGAGGCTTTTCTCGGAGAGCTCGCAGAGCGCCGCTACGCTGCGCTAGTGGCTGCGCTAGTGATCGTGACTTGTCGGCGCGACCGGCACCGGTGTGCCCGAATTGGGCGTGGGGAACTCACGCGCGGTTGATTCCGGAGCGGGCGACTCGCGGGCAGGCGAGACGGGCGCAGGCGACTCGGGTGCGGATGATTCGGGCACCAGTGCGCCGGGCGTTGGCGCGTCGCTGAGCGGCTGATCGGCTGCCGGCGCCGCAGCGGCCTCGACGACAGGAGCCGGCGTTTCCTGCGACAGATCGGCTTGCAGCCCGACGGTGGCGATGACGCCGTTCGCTTTCTGGAGCACCTCGCGCGCGTAGTCCCAGTGAATGGCCACCGTGCTGTCGCCCACCGCTTTCTTCAGCAGATCCGAGAACTGATCGAGATCGGGCTCGAAACTCTGGCCCTCCGCATCGACGGGCGGATGGGCCTCGAGCAGCAATTCACCTTCGACCCAGGCCACCTTCAACGGTTCGTTGATGAGGCGCACCGGCGTGCCGACCGGGACCAGCGGAAACAGCGCCTCGACATCATCGGGATACATTCGGATGCAGCCATGCGTGACGGCGAGTCCGACTGCGATGGGGTTGTTCGTGCCATGAATCAGATACGTCCCGTTGCCGGCCGCGAGCCGCATCGCGAACAGTCCCAGGGGATTGTCGGGGCCCGACGGCACCGTGGGCGGCAGCGGATCGCCCGCCGCGGCATGTTCCTTGCGGACCGACTCCGGCGGGTACCACACCGGATTCTTGATCTTCTGAATGACGCGAGTGAGTCCCAGCGGCGTTCGCCAGTCCATCTTTCCGATGCTCACGGGGTACGTGATGACTTGCGGCATCTCGCCGCGCTTCGGTTTCGGGTAGTAGTAGAGCCGATGCTCGGGAAGATTCACGATGATTCCCTCGCGCGGTCCTGGAGGGAGAATGTGCGTGTTGGGTACGACCAGCGTTTTATCCGCACCGGGTATCCAGGGGTCCACGCCAGGATTCACGCGGATCATTTCCTCGGACCCCAAGCTGAATTTACGGGCGAGGTCGTACAGGGTGTCCTCGTACACGGTGACCACCGTTTGATCACCGCCGACCACCGGGTCGTCATTCTTGGGAAGCGGATACACGGTGGCGTGCGCGATTCCGGTGCATCCGAGCGAGAGTGAGGCGAGAAGGGCCGCTGCCGCAGAGCAGCGCGCAGTCGCGGTGTGCAGAGCGTCAGTCGTCGATGTCAGGGTGCTGAGTAAATTCGTCACCACCTTAGACTAGCATGCGCAAGGCGATTCCTGGCGCCGCATGGTTCGCGCGCCTCGAGGCCAAATCTCGCGAGACTCTCGCCTCCATTCAGCACGGCATGGGGGGTTGAAGGGCGCACGACCGCAGGGTAGACGCCGACCGGCCGGTGGCGTTCGGAGCGCTCTCGGTGCATCATTCCGCCCCCGAGTCTTAAACCCCTAGAGCCCTCCATTGTCCTTGCTAAAACGCCTTCGAGGTCATTTTTCCAATGATCTCTCCATCGATCTTGGCACCGCCAATACGCTGATCTACGTCAAGTCGAAGGGCATCGTGCTCAACGAACCGTCGGTGGTGTCGGTGCAGGACGTGCCTGGGCGGGGCGGCAAGGTGGTCGTCGCGGTGGGTGCGGAAGCAAAGAAGATGCTGGGCCGCACGCCCGGCGGCCTCACCGCCGTGCGGCCGATGAAGGACGGCGTCATCGCCGACTTCACCTACACCGAGAAAATGCTGCAGTACTTCATCAACAAAGTACACGGCGATCGCTGGCTTCGGCCGAGTCCCCGCGTCCTGGTGTGCGTGCCGTTCGGCTCGACCCAGGTCGAGAGGCGTGCCATCAAGGAATCCGCCGAGGGCGCGGGAGCGCGCAGCGTCGACATCGTGCCCGAGCCGATGGCGGCCGCGGTCGGCGCTGGGCTGCCGGTGCACGAAGCGCGCGGCTCCATGGTGCTGGACATCGGCGGCGGCACCTCCGAAGTCGCCGTGGTCTCGTTGAACGGCATCGTCTATGCGGCAAGCGTGCGCATGGGCGGCGACAAGTTCGACGAGGCCATCGTGCAATACGTGCGCCGCAACTACGGCATCTTGATCGGCGATACCACGGCCGAGCGCATCAAGATCGAAATCGGTTCGGCCTATCCCGGCGATCAGGTGCGCGAGATTTCGGTGAGGGGTCGAAACCTGTCGGAAGGCGTGCCGCGGGGCTTTACCTTGAATTCGAATGAAATCCTGGAGGCGCTCGAGGAGCCTTTGCAGGGCATCGTCAGTGCGGTGCGGCATGCACTGGAGCAAACGCCTCCCGATCTCGGCGGCGACGTCGCCGAGCGCGGCATCGTCATCACCGGCGGCGGCGCGCTGCTGCGCGGAATCGACAAGTTGATCATGGAGGAAACCGGCCTGCCGGTGGTCATCGCCGACGATCCACTGACCTGCGTGGCGCGCGGCGGCGGACGCATTCTCGAACTCACCGATGAGTATGGAACCGGGGCGTTCGGCCTGCAGTAGGCCGCCGGGGTGCCGTACCTTTTTTTAAAACGTGACGTTATGACGTCACGATTGGTGACGTCATAACGTCCCTGCCAAAACAGGTATGGGTCTCGGCTCCGTATGTCAGCGACGCGGAACGATGGGGGCGAGATTCGCACGCGACACCCATCCCGCTCGCCCGGCCCGTGTCCGGACCAGCACGAAGTCGTCGTGTTCCGCCGTGATTCTCACGGTTTCAGCCTCGGGCAGCACGAACAGCGGATCTCCCATGGGAACCGGGGAGACGCGTGCCGGCGTGGCTGCCTTGAGAATCACTGCTTCATGCAGCTTGGGCCAGAGAACCAGGCCGTTGCTCAACGTGAAACCCACGAGGACGGCACCGGCGACCATGGCAGCGCGACGCATCCGGCGTCGGTGCGGTGCGAGGTGTCCCGCCAGCAGGGCCGCCCCCATCATCACGACTCCGGCGACACCGAGCCACGCGACGACCGCGGGGCGCGCGATCGTGACGAGACGATCGATCCACCGCCGCGGCTCGGGCGCCACATGCGACGATTCGCGAACGAATCGCAGGTTGGCATCGATGTCGGGATCGTCGGGTGCGAGCAGCCGGGCGCGTTCATAGTTGAGAACCGCCAGACCCGGCTTGTCCGCGCGAGCGTAGGCGTTTGCCGAGTTGTAAAGCGCAGCCGCGGAATAGCCCTTGTCCTCGGCCGCCGCCGCCTGGGTGCGGCAGGTCAGGCAGAGCAAGCCGACAATCAGGCACGCAATCGGCCACGCAATCGGCGCGCGACTCCTCATGACAATTTCCCGTTCGAGTGCGCGTCGCGCTGCAGGGTGCGCTGGAAGGCGCCGCGCAGGATCTCCATCCACCGCTCAAACTCTTCACGCGTTGGTTGCAGGCCCGCGTAATTGACCTCATCGGCCAGCGCGAGGAAGCGGCGAATATCGTCGTTGTCGCTGCCGCGATCTGCTTCGAGTCGCCCCGCCTCGAGTTCGCTGCGTGGTCCTGTTTCGAGCGCGGTGCGCGCGAGAGTGAAAAATGACGCGGCGTCGCCGGCGCGAGCCGCAGTCTCCATGTCGTTGAGGAGGCGATGGATGTCCTTCGATGCGCCGCGCTTGCGGCCTCGGGCATTGCCCGAGTCGGAGGCGCGCCGGCGAAGGCCCAACCAACCGCCGGCAAAGGCCAGCGCCAACAACGAGGGGATCGCCAGAAAGCGCGGCTGCAAGTACGGCGGCACCAGGGTGCCGGTCCCGGCTTCGGTCGCGACGTGATCGGACCGCAGCCCGGTGGTCGATGCCGTCGCGGCCGGTCCGGCGGATCGCGCGGTGCCCGCCGGCGCCGGCTGCGCATTCGGGGAACCGTCCGCCATCGACGGGGAGATGGTGACGTTGAGCGGCGCGCTGTGAGCCGTTTCATAGCGATGCGTGCCGGGATCGAAATAACTGAATGCCAGTCCCGGCAGGGTGTGAGTTCCGGGTTTGGACGCGATCAGCGGCTGTTCAAAAATCTTCTCACCCTTGAGCCCGAGCGCATCGCTGGCCTTGAACGAGGACTTCGGCGGATAGGTCTTCCATTGATCGAGGTGCTCCAACATGGTGCTGTCGACGCGATCGAAGTTGCCGGTTCCGGTGACGTGCATGCGCAAGGTGAGCGGGTCTCCGGCCGCAGCCGCATTGGTGGAGATGTCGCCGGCGATCTTGAACGATCCGACGGCGCCGCTGAAGTAGGGTGGTCGGCCCTCCGCGGGCAGTTCCAGCACCGTCAAATCGGAGGGCATGCTCGCGGCCTTGATGTCCTTGGTGATGGTGGCGCCGAAGATATTCTGCAGGAACGGGTCGCCCAGCATGTCCTCGATCATCGAGTCGCGCTGCGGGCGGGTGCGTATCCTCACGGTGAGCGGCACCTCCGCCGACAGGGAGAACTTGCCGGGCTTGACCGCCGCGACGACGCTGTGCCACATCAGCACCATGTACGGCTTGCCGTCGATGCTCCTCGGCGTCTGTTCAGGCTGATGCGACAGATTGTTCAGGGTGAAGTCGCCGCCGGTGAGCGTCGGCAGGGCGTTGGGCCTGGCGAAACCATCGCGCAAGCCCACTTCGATGTCCACCGGGACGCTTTCACCCACGTAGATATCCCGCTTGGGCAGGATCAGCCGTACAAACGCGGCGCCGTCCGCTGCCATGCGAATGCCATTCGCGCTCGAAGCCGTGCCCGACGCACCGGATCCCGGGGGCCTGTCGGGTGGTGCGGGACTGCCGGCGGGAGTGACGCGAAGCACCAGCGGCTCTCCGTTCGGCGTGACGCCGGGGATGGTGAAAACACCGGCGGTCTGCGGAGTGACGCGGACGATGAACGATGACGATGCGAGAGTCACTCCGTTGACGAGCTGAATACGCTGCGATTGGCCCACGAAGCGCAGCTCCAATCCGGGAACCTCGGGAAGCCTGGGAGGCTCCATGCGGTTGTTCGAACTCGTGATCGTGAGTTGCGCCGACTCGCCCAGCGCAATCTGCGACGGTTCGAGAGTCGCATTCACCAGGGGGGCGGCGGCGCGCGCCGGCAGCGTCACCATGAAAGATGCGGTGATGATCGCCAGCAGCAGCCGGCCTCGGTGAATGCAGCGCGTCCTCATTACCAATCCTTGAGAGGTTCATCCGGCGGCGGCTCGGCGGCGCCGCGGCGCGCCAGCGGGGTGCCCGGCGGGCGCCGCTCATCGGTTTTGACTGAATCGAGCAGCTCGCGCGCTTCCTCCCGGCTCATCTGACCGGGCGAGCGCTGATTGTCCGCGGCTTGCGCCTCGTCGCCCGCCTGACTGTCCGCGTTGCCGCCGGATGGCTGATTGCCCGGCGGCTGGCCCTGACCCGGTGGTTGGCCCTGTGGCGGCGATTGCGGTGGTTGGCCTTGGGGTGGCGGTTGCCCTTGCGAAGGCTGACCCTGCGGTGGCGGTTGACCCTGACCCTTCCCCTGCCCGGAATTCTGCGGGGGATTTTGACCCTGCTTTTGCTGCGGATCCTGGTTCTGATTCTGATTTTTATTCTGGTTCTGGTTTTGCTGCTGTTTGAGCGCATCGATTTTGCGCTTCACCAGATCGCGGTTGTACTTGCTGTCGGCATCGTCGGCCCGCAACTGTAGCGCGGTCTCGTAGGCCTTTACGGCCTCGGTCCATTTCTGGATGGTTTCCTGCGGCGAGGTCTGTTCGGTCTTCTGCCCCGTACGGTACAACGAATTGCCGAGATTGTAGTAAGCGTCCTCTTGATCGGCCAGGCGCTTTGCATTGCTCGACGGCGCCTGGTTGATGGCCTGTTGGAATGCCTGCGCGGCCTGCGGAAATTGTCCGGCGCGGTAGGCCGCGGTGCCCGAATTGTAGACGGCCTCGGCGCTTGGGCTCGCGGCATGCGCCGGATGCATGGGCAGCATCGCGAGCGGCAGCAGACAGGATGCGGCCGTGACGCCGCCGGCCGCGCGGCGCAACGCGCGAGTTCGAGCGGATGCACGCCGCCGCGTACCCACCAGCAGACTGCCGAGCAGTGCCGCAAGCGATGCCGCCAGCGGCCACTGGTACCGTTCGATGTAGACTTTCTGCTGGCGGGATGCGAGATCGTGCTTGGCCAGCGTCCCGAGCACGTTCTTGGAAATGGTCTCGAGACCCTCGCCCTGGGTTCCGAGGGGAACGTAGAATCCGCCGGTTGCGGCAGCGATGGCCTTCAAGGCGCTCTCATCGAGCCGGGACTTCACGTAGGTGCCGGTCTCGTCTTTGACGAATCCGCCGCCTTGCTCCGGCGGAACGGGGATGAGTTCGCCGCCCGCGGTTCCCACTCCGACCGCGAATATCTTGAGCCCGTCCTGCCGCTTTGCGGCCTCCGCCGCCGCCAATGCGCTCCCTTCGAGATCCTCGCCATCGGTGACGAGAATCAAGATCTTGTCGCTGCCGGGCCGCCGGCGCAGCGCAACTTGCGCCTCACGAATGGCGCTTGCGATGTTGGTGCCGCCGCGCGGGATGGTGTGGGTGTCGATCGCGCCGAGCGACTCGTGAAACGCCGAGTAGTCGAGGGTGATGGGACATACCAGAAAGGCGCTGCCGGCAAATGCCACGACGCCGACCGCATCGCCGTCCAAGCGTGCCGTGAAGTCATCGATGGCCAATTTTGCGCGCGCCAGCCGATTGGGTTTGACGTCGGGCGTCAACATGCTGCGCGAGGTGTCGACTGCGAACACGATCTCGTTGCCGCGGCGGCTGATCTCGACCCAGCGAAAACCGACGAGGGGGCCGGCCAGTGCCGCGAACAACAAGGCGACCGCCGCCAGATACAGACCGCGCTGCGCACGCCGTCTCGTCACCGAGATCGATCGGGTGAGCTCGACGCGCAGGTGCGCCGACACGAATTTTTCGAGGGCGGCGCGCTGCTTCGCATCCACGATGCGCCAGACCCAGATGAGCAGCAGGCACGCCGCCAATCCGCCCGCCAGCCACCACGGATGGCCAAATCTCACGGCAAGCTCCGGTAGCGGGTTTGCTGCAGGAAGAAGCCCAATCCGAGAATGGCGAGCGCCGGCACCAGCGCCCACCGATACAATTCGTCGTAATGCTCGAACTTCTGCACCGTCTGCGCGGAGGTCTCGAGACGATTGATCTGTTCGTAGATCTTCTGCAGTGAATCGGTGTCGGTGGCGCGGTAGAACTTGCCGCCGGTCAGGTCGGCCACGGTCTGCAGCGTCTTTTCATCGACATCGACCTGGGCCATGACGAGACGCATGTTTCCGGCCTCATCCCGAACCGGAACGGGCGCCTTGCCGCGCACGCCCACGCCGATGGTGTAGATCTTCACGCCGAGGGCCCTGGCGGCTTCAGCGGCGGCCAGCGGTGAGATCTTGCCGGTGTTGTTCATGCCATCCGTGAGCAGAATCACGACCTTCGATTTCGCCGGTGTCGTGCGCAGCCGGTTGACCGCCGCGGCGATGGCGGAGCCGATGGCGGTGCCGTCGTCGACGCCGCCGATGGCGACCCGCTCGAGATTCTGCTGCAGCCAATCGTGATCGAGCGTGATCGGACTGACCAGGTAGGGGGAACCTGCGAATGCGATCAGCCCGATGCGATCGTTGGGGCGCTCGTCGATGAATTTTCCCACCACCGACTTGACCACTTCGATGCGGTTGACGCGCTGGCTGTCGACCAGGAAATCCAGCGCCTGCATCGAACCGGAGACGTCGAGCACGAGCACGATGTCGATTCCATTGGCGGTCACTTCGGTGCGGCTGTGGCCGCGTTGCGGGCGCGCGAGGCCGGCTATCATGAGCACGGCGGCGAGCACGGCCAGGAGCCACACCCAGTTGCCGATCCGGCTGCGGCTCTTACGGGCCACTGCACGTGCGAGCCCCACGTCGGAATATTGAATGGCGGCAACGGGTCCGCGCCGTCCGCGCCACAGCATCACCAGCGGCAGCAGGGTCAGTGCCCAGAACCACTCGGGCTGCAGGAATCGCGTCATGCGGTCGCCGTCTCGGGTGCGGTGGGCGCGCCCTGAATCGACGGCTCGTCGGGCTTTGCCGTCTCGAGCACGAAAGCCCGGGCACTGTGATGCAGCGACTCCATGCTATGCAGCGTCAGCGACATCCCGGCGAACTTGACGAGATCGCATTGCTGGAGGAACTCCGACAGCAATGCACGGTGGCGGGCGAGCGGCGCGTGCGAGGACTCGAGCAGATCGTGGAGAAATTCCTCGGTGGTTCGGTGCGTGGCGGTGACGCCGAAGCGCTCCTCGATGTAGCGCCGCACGACATCGGAAACCGCGATGGAAAATTCCCGAGCGCGGCCGGGCTGCATCAGCGCGCGCATCTCCTCGAGACGCTGCAATGCCACCTCGAACGGCAAGAGGACGCGCGGCTGCCGGCGGCGCCGCAGCCGGCGCCAAAGCCCCAAGGCGCCCAAGGCGAGCAGGACGGCGCCCGCGATCACCGCCGGCAGGAGCCACGGCGGATAAATGAATTTGGGTCCGCGGATGTCGCGAATGTCTTCGGACTCTTCGGCCGGTGCGGGCGCGGGGCCGGCGGAGGCGGACGGGCGGGGAGCGCCCGAGGCGGAGTCGAGGGGGCGGGGGGTGGGCGGGACGAAGGGCGGCAACGCGGTTGGTGTGATCGTTGATGTGTTTGATGAGGGCGCAGGGTCCGCCGGCTCTGCCGCAAGTACGGCGCGGCAGGCCCCGGCGACCGCGAATGCGGCAACCCACGCGGTACCCACGGCGGCGGCCGTCCGGGCGGCGCGCCTACTCCGCGTTCGATCGTTCATAGGCGCCGGCGCTCGCGGGTCTTGAAAAATCTTTGCAGCGCGGGAATGTACGGAGCGTCGGTCTGCAGCTGCAAGGTATCGACCCCCTCGGCGCGGAAGTCGGTGACCAGCCGCCGATTGCGTTGCGCGGATTCTTCCTTGAACAGCCGGCGCACCGCCGCGCTTGCCGTATCGACCTGGATGACTTCTCCGGTTTCCGCGTCCTCCAGCGCAAGGACGCCGAGATCCGGCAATTCCTTCTCGCGCGGATCCTCGATGTGAACGGCGACCAGATCATGCCGGCGATTGGTCTGGCGCATGGCGCGGCGCAGCGCCTCACGGGTGGCGGCGGGGTCTCCGGGCGATTCGAAATCCGAAATGAGGAACACGATCGCGCGCCGGTGCAGGACGTGATTCACGACGTCGAGCGCCTTGACCAGATCGGTGCCGATGCCCTCGGGCGTGTGATAGAGAATGTCCCGCACCACGCGCAGCACATGGCGGCGTCCTTTCTTCGGCGGGAGATACCGCTCCACCCGGTCCGTGACGAGCAGCAGTCCCACCTTGTCGCTGTTGCGGATGGCGGAAAATGCCAGCACGCTGGCGAGTTCCGCGGCGAGGTCGCGCTTGCTCAACGCGGCCGAGCCGAAATTTCCCGACGCACTGATGTCTACGAGCAGGAGAATCGTCAACTCGCGTTCTTCGGTGAACTTCTTGACGAAGGGCCGCCCCGCCCGTGCCGTGACGTTCCAGTCGATGGTGCGCACTTCGTCGCCCGGGCTGTATTCGCGCACCTCGTCGAAGTCCATGCCGCGGCCCTTGAACACCGAGTGGTAGGACCCGGCCAGACTGTCATTGACCATGCGGCGGGTGCGGATCTCCAGCTGCCGCATGCCGCTCATGATGGCCTTGCTGGATTTTGTGGTGTCGGCCGGCATCTTCTAGGGCACGGGTAGCACGGGGAGCGCTTAAGGAACCGCAAGCGCGTTGAGAATTTTTTCCACCACGTTCTCGGACGTGATGTTCTCGGCCTCGGCTTCGTAGGTGACGGACACGCGGTGACGCAGCACGTCGAGTGCGACGGTCTTGACGTCCTGCGGGATGACGAAGTGGCGGCCGTTCAAGAACGCCATCGCACGCGCGGCGAGCGTGAGCGCGATGGTCGCGCGCGGCGAGGCGCCGGTCTGCACGTAGCCGTTCAAATTGAGTGACGCCGCAGTGGGCGGACGCGTCGCAACCACCAGGTCGACGATGTAGTCGCGGATCTTCTCGTCCACATAGAGCATGTTCACGACGTGCCGGGCCGCCACGATCTGCTCGGCCGACACCACGGGCCGGGGGACGGGCAGCGGCTCGGTCGTCGCCATGGCGTCCAAAATGGCGCGCTCTTCGGCGCGGTTCGGATAGTCGACGATGACCTTCATCATGAACCGGTCGACCTGCGCTTCGGGCAGCGGATAGGTGCCTTCCTGTTCCAGGGGGTTTTGGGTCGCCAGAACCAGGAATGGATTGGGCAGCGCATAGGTTTCATCGCCGATCGTCACCTGCCGCTCCTGCATCGCCTCGAGCAGAGCGCTTTGCACCTTGGCGGGCGCGCGGTTGATCTCGTCGGCGAGAATGAGATTGCTGAAGATCGGACCATGCTTGGTGCGAAACACGCCATCCTGGGGGCTGTAGATCATCGTCCCGACGATGTCGGCCGGCAGCATGTCGGGGGTGAACTGCAGGCGCTTGAATCGCACCGCCACACAGCCGGCCAGGGTCTTGAGCGCCAGAGTCTTGGCGAGGCCCGGAACGCCTTCCAGCAGAACGTGGCCGTTGGTGAGAAGGGCGATGAGCAGGCTGTCGATCAAGTGCCTCTGACCCACGATCACGCGGCCGATTTCCTGCTGCAGCGGCCGTACCCATGCAGAATTTTCCACGACGGTTTCGCGCGCGGCACGCATTGCGGGGTGCAGTTCGACCGGCAGGGGGCGCACCTCTCGGAGCTCGGTGGCCGGAGGGTCCGGCTGGTACCTCGAATGGAGGTCCAAGGGCGCGATTCGTTGACTCATTCAGATCCTTCCTTTTTGACAATACTCCGCACGCCGTGGATATTAACAACGGCCCTGATCGACAACCTGGTTGTTGACGTGTCCGGAACGAGCCGGCGAGGCTTGGATCCCGGGAAGGCCCCTTCGGTTCCCCTTGGTTTTGAGTCCCAGCAGGGTGCCAATGTGACGGAAGGCCCAAGGACGCCGAGTTGGCGTCAATTGGGGATCAATTGTGTCGATTACAGCATAGGCCATGCCATCGCAAACGTAATAAGGTCAATCGCGCAGGAGTTCGTATCCAAGGAGGAACGCATGGTTCATCTTTATCGATCGGTAATAGGGATTGGTCTACTGGCCAGCCTGTTCGCGTCCATGCCGGCTCCGGCCGGCGATTCGGCAACGGCGGCCCGGCTGGACCCCATGTCGCCCGCCGCCTTCTTTCCCGGCGGCATGCTGGGCGTGCAACTGGGCAGTCCCTGGGGGACGATCAAGCAGAGCCCCTCCTTAAGCCACCTGACCTGCGAGCTCAGCGCGGCCGCCGAAACGGTGTTCGACGAAATATGCTTCTTCCAGACCTCGAGCCGCGTCGCGGGCGCTGAAATCCACGATGGCTTCATCGTCCGGAAGGGCGATGAGGTCATTTTGATCGGCACCGGCATCACCATCCAGAACCCGGACGATCCGCTGGCGGAAACGGTGATGCGGGATTTTGCGTCGAGCGTGCACGCGAAATTTCAGCAGAAGGGGAGCGACGTGCTGTTCGTGAATCTGCCTGCCCGGCACATGTCCGCCCAAGAGCTGCAGGGGTTCTCTCGCACGGCTCCGGTGCTGCTGGTCGAGCTCGAACCGAAGGGTAACGAACTTGCCGTGTTTTACGGCTACCTGGCGCCGGTCAACGCCTTCAGCGCGTTGGCGTCGAATTAGAAACGCCCTGCCCGCTGCACGCGACTCTGCGCCCGCCCCAGGGCAACCACAGGATTGCGGCTGCCAACGGAAAACCACTGGCTGTTAGGGATGGCTGTTAGGGTCATCTTATGGGAGTATAGATGCTTATATAGCGCTTATGTCCCTAACTGGAGGGGTGTGCAACATGAGTGACTCAGTGCGCTGGACGCTCACCATTTCCAAAGATACCGACGTCACGCTGCGAACCTTTCTCGCACGATCGGGGCTGAAGAAGGGCGACCTTTCGAAGTTTGTGGAGGACGCCGTGCAGTGGCGGCTCATGAAACTCAATATCGCCGAGGCACGCGCGCGCAATGCCCACCTGCGTCCGGAGGAGATCGAGGCCGCCGTCGCTCAAGCGCTGAACGAGGTGCGTACCAAACGCTTTTCTCAATCCGCATAGTCCCGACGGGAGCCGACCATGCGGATCATTCTCGACACGAACATCATCGTCAGCGGTCTCATCTCTGAGCACGGTGCGCCGGCACAGCTACTCAATTCATGGGCGGACAATGCCTTCACCCTCGTGACCTCGATCACGCAGATCATGGAGCTCCAGTCCGTGACACATCGTTCAAGCGTGCGACCGCTCATTACTCCCGCACATGCCGGGCGCTTTATCAACGATCTGCATCGATTCGCAAGCGTCCCGGACCGCTTGTCCGTGGTGGATCGGTCTCGCGATCCGAACGATGATTTTTTATTGGCAATGGCCGAGGCGGACGCAGTTGACTATCTCGTCGCCGGCGATAAGCGCGATGTCCTCGCTCTCAAGCGCCACGGCAACACCACCATCATCACGGCCAAAGAGATGCTTCCGCTTTTAGGCTTCCCCACAGCAGGGACGACCTGAAATGAAAGTCAAAAGCAAAGACAGCGGCAAGCTGCGGATCGGCGATGATTGGAATGCGATCCGGATCATTGCGCTCTCGCAGAGCAATCCCCTGAAGGCGATTGCGGAATTCGTCGAGAACAGCATTGATGCGCACGCGAAGACGATCACCATCACGCGCGGCAAGGAGCACGGCGCGCATTATTTATCGATCAAGGATGACGGGGACGGAGTGCCGCGCGATGACGACGGGTTGCCCGATTTTAAATATGTGGCCACGCACATCTGTGATTCGATCAAACGGCGATTGAAAGCTGATGGCGGTGGCGCCGGGCTGCAGGGGGAGTTTGGCATCGGACTCTTGAGCTTCTGGACGGTGGGCGACAACCTGACGATGACATCGACGAGTACCGATCAGAAGCCGTATCAGATGACGATGAGCAAGGGGGAGTCGCGCTACGAGGTCAGTCCACGGCGCGTGTTATTTGCGGAGAAGGGCACGGAATTGAAGATCAGCCCCTTGCTCGAGGGCATCCGGACCTTAAGCGGCGAGAAAATCCAGTGGTATTTGGCCTCCGAACTCAGGGACCGGATCCGCGACTCAAAGGCGCGGGTCACCGTGATCGACAAGCTGGCGCGCAAACAATACGAAGTGGAACCGCGGCAGTTTGAAGGCCGATTGCTGCATCAACTGCCGCCGATTCGGACGCCGTTCGGGGACGCCTATGCGGAGCTGTATCTGGCCGAGCCCGATGAGACGGCACGCGTCGCGCTGACCCGGGTCGGCACTCGCGTGATCGAGGATATTTCATCACTGCCCAGCTTGGAACATACCCCGTGGATCTCGCGCTACGTTCAGGGCCTGATCGACGCGCCTTTCCTCAATCTCACCCCCGGCACGCGCACTGGAATCATTCAAGATGAGCGGTACGCGGCCTTGATCGAAGCCTTGATACCGCTGGAAGCGCATGTCAAAGGCTTGATCGAGGAACAGCAGCGTGCGGAAGAAGAACAGGCGAGCCAGCAATCACTCAAGGCCATCCAAAAGGCCTTTCATGAAGCCATGCTCGCGCTGCCGCGCGAGGAATACGATTGGTTCGATGTGCAGGGACGTGCTCGCCAGGATGGCGGAGCCCCCAATGCCGCCGCCGGAGGCCTTCCCGCCGGCACCGACTGGAGCGAAGAGTTACCGGGCGTGGCCGAGCCCGGCCCCAGCGAGTCGCCACAGCGGCAATTCTTCGATTACGCCGGACCCCTGTTCGGCGTCGTCGTCTCGCCGGCCGCGAGCACGACTCCGCTCAATGAGACTCGGAAGTTTCGGGCGTTACCACGGGATCGCTCGCGGCGGCGCGTAGTGGACGATCTCACCTTTAGCTGGGAGCTGGTCGACGGCGAAGGCACTTTGCAAGGCGTCACCGATCAAGAAGTGGAGTACCGAGCCCCCGGGATGCCCGGGCTTGCTCGCTTGAAAGTCGCCGTAACGCAGCGCGACGTCACGATCTCGGCCGAAGCCTTGATTACGGTCACCGACAGCCTGGAAGGCGCGATCACACCCGCCGTTGTCAATACGCGTGGCTTGCCGGGCTATACGTTCGAGCGGGCCGCCGGCGAGCTGTGGCGCTGCCGCTTCGATGCCGGGCGCAACATCATCGTGGTCAACAGCGGCCACCGGGATTTCGTTTTTGCGACGCGTAATCGCGCGCTGCAGCTGCGCTACCTCGTGCGACTGTACGTCAAAGAGCTCGTGCTCAAGAATTTCGCGGGGTTGCCGGCCGATCAATTGCTGGAACGCATGATCGAGCTGTCGCTGTATGCGGAAGAAAAATTGAAGTCAGGATGATTGACTTGGCTGGTGCACCTCTGCCCCAGCTCTTTACCCCGCGTCGAGCGTGACGTCGGCGTGAATGTCGCTTTCGGAAGAGAACACCTGGGCGGTGAGGGCGTCGGTGAGACGGTCGAATTCGGGTCCCAGGATGCGATCCTCGACCAGCGGCGGCACATGGCTGCGTACCAGGCTCAGGAACTCGCGCAGCGCCGGCGGCGCCGGTCGATCCGTGACATACAGCGCCTGGGAGGCCACCACCGCGAGCATGGCCAGGCAGGCGTCGAGGCAGCGGCCGGTGCGCTGTTCCTTGGTCCAGGCCATGAAGGTGGGAGTGGCCACGTCGTCCTGGTTGGAGGCGGAGTCGCTGCCGGGGATGAAGGTGCGCTGCGCCGCCGATTTCGCCATTTCGATGTAGCCGGCGGCCGCCATCGGAACGTAGCCGATATTGCCCCGGCCGTCGCTCTCGCCGGGCTGGCGGCCGATCAACAGCAGGTCCGGCATCTGCGAGACGCGGCCATTCAAGAGCTTGGCGCTATGCCGGTCGCAGAGCAGGCACAGATCGGCCCAGATCCCCGACAGATCATCGAGCGCCGGCGTCGCCATGGCGTTGTGATAGCCGCCGGTGCTTATGCAGCGGCCGTACGGGTGTTTCAAATCGGGCGCCAGGTAGACGGGGTTATCGCTGATCGAGGACAGGGAGACGGTGGCCGCATGGGCCGCGGCGGCCTGGGCGCGGTGCGCGTGCCCTAAGATTCGGGGGACGATGCGATAGCTCACGGGCGCCTGATAGCTGCGCCGGCCGTCAATACTGCTGGAACCAAGGTAGGCGCGCAGCGCCTGCAAGGCCGCGGCCTCGTCCTTATCGCCCCACAGCGAGTCGAGCGCCGCATCGTAGTGCTCGAGCGGCGCCCGGAATGCGTCAATGGACAGCGCAAAGGTCTTGAATGCCAGGCGCAGCCGGCGCTGCGCCGCGATGGCGGAGTCGGCGATCAAGGCGGCGGCGCACGGCGATCCATTGATGAGCGAGCCGCGTTCCTTTACCTCGAGTTCGAAGGCGGTCGAGAGCTGGGCGAACAGCGGATACAGGGCGAGAATCTCGCCGGCCCCGCCTTGGCCGGACGCCGCTATGGGGGGCATGGGCGCACCGTCGAGCATGCTGGCCACCGCTTGCGCGATGCGCGGCGAGGTGGCGGCGTGCCCTTCCAGGAAATTGGTCAGCCGCGCGAGCACGATGCCGCGCACGACGCGATCGGGCAGATAGTCTCCGAAGGCAATCGCGGCGGGAAAGGGCTTGATGCGGGCGTGGCGGTGGCGCTGTTCCAGCGTGAGGCGTTGACTGGCCGACTCGCCCATCGAGGTGGTGACGCCGTACACCACCACCGAGGGATCGCGCTCGATCATTTCCAGGAACATGGCGCGGCTGGAGGCGATCCGTTGCATGGCGGTATCGGAGATGCGAACCGGCTCGCGTTGCCAGGCGACTCGAAAAGTGGCGTCGAGATTGACGTCCCACCGATTGTTGAGAATGACGGTCAAGAATTCACCAAGGACGATGGCTCAAAACATACCCCGCAGCGTGATTCACCTTATTCCATTTCCAATCCTATGACATATGCGGCAGTCGACAAAATTTACGGCTCCTCCGATTCGCCGGGGATGGTCTCCGAGCGCGGAACGAGACTATGTGCGGCCGCGCACAGTGCGGCGTCGCCTCCGGGCCGCCCCACGAGCTGCAACCCGGCGGGCAGGTGCGCGTCCGTCTCGAGCGGTATGCTCAACGCGGGGTGACCGGACACATTGAAGGGCCGGACGAACGCCGTCAGGCGCAGCACGGCGCGGGCATCGGCCGCCTCGCCGAGCCGGGGAGGCACGATGGGCAGCGTCGGCAGGACGAGGGCATCGACGCGTTCCAGCGCGGCATCGACCTCGGCACGGAAGAGGGTGCGGCAGCGTTCGGCGGCGCTGAGCGCCGCGCCCGAGATGCTGCGATTTCCCAGGAGCCGCGTGCGGACGTCATCGCCGAGGCCCGGTCCGTCGACCAGATGGCCGTAGGCGGACCAATTTTCCGCACCGATGATGGTGAGGCCGGCGGCATAGGCGTCCTCGAGCGACGGAAGATCGATGGGTAGCGATGGGATGGCCGCCCGGGCCAGCGCGGCGCGAACCGCCGCGACGACGCCGGGATCGGCGGTCACGTTCACGATGCCTAAGCGAAGGGCCGCGGGGGGAGCGTCGGCAGCGAACGATTCATCCATCAGCGCCATCGCGCGCTCGATCATGGCAAGGCTGCGGGCAAACGGGCCGACGCAATCCAGGCTGGAAACCGCCGGGTGCACGCCCTTGCGGCTGATTCGGCCGTACGAGGTCTTCAGGCCATACACGCCGCAACAGGCGGCGGGGATGCGGATCGAGCCCCCGGTGTCGGTGCCGATGGTGAAGTCGACGGGCGGATCGCCCTGCGGGCCGGCCGCGACCGCCACCGCCGAGCCGCTCGAAGAGCCGCCGGGAATGCGATCCGGGTAACGGGGATTCCTTGGGGTGCCGCTCCAGCGATTGATGCCGGTGACCCCATAAGCGAGTTCGTGCATGTTGGTTTTGCCGACGATCCGGCATCCCCGATCGAGCAGCGCCTGCACCACGGCCGCGTGATGCTGGGCGCCTCCCACGTCGGCGAGGGCGGCGCTGCCGGCCCGGGTCGGGTAACCCGCGACATCGATCGAGTCCTTGACGCCGACGCGCGGACCGTCACCGCCCAATTCCAAGCGGAGCACGAAGGCGGCGTCGCCAGTTGCTTGGATCGCATGGGGATCGTGCATGTCCGAGGACCTTCTGTGATTGGGCGAGGTTCTGACAGAACCAATGATATAATATTGTGCATCGCAGCATTGCTGCCGCGCGCGTTGGTCACATGCCGCGTATGTGTTCGCCGATCCACGTAGCCAGTTGTTCCTCGGTCAATGTTCCTGCCGCGACCGATTGGATGGTTTTGGCCGCATCGACTTCCTCTGCCGTCAGTTCGCGCCCGTTCAGTTGCAGGAACACGTCGATGACGGCGAGGGCGATGCGCTTATTGCCGTCGGCAAAGCAATGATTGCGTGCAAGCGCATACCCATAGGCTGCTGCGAGGTGCTCAAGCGATTGAGAGGGCTCGGAATAGTAGTGGTGGTGTTGAGGCCGGCCGAGTGCCGCTTCCAACTCGGCGATGCGCACGGGTCCGGCAAGGCCGCCGTGCTCTGAGATCAGCTCGGTGTGCATCGCCGCCACGGCACTCAACGGCACCCAAACCGGTGCTTTCATCGGCATAGAGGCTAAAAGCTTACTTCGCAAGCGCTCGGAGCGCGTTGCGGTACTTCTTTCGCGTTCGGCCGAATGCCTTCATGGCTGATTCGAAAGCTGGGTCGAAAGGAGTCAGCCGCGCGCCATCCGCATCCGGGATTATATGCAGCGTATCGCCTTCCGATACCCGCATCTGATCGGCGACTTCCTTGGGCAGTATGATCCCCAGGGAGTTACCGATCTTTCGAAGCTTCACTGTCATCGGCACGCTGCGACTCCTGATTCGCCTGCATTATAACAAATGTTAAACTATGGATCAAATCACTCATCCAATCCTGAGCGCTGAAAAGGGCCACGACTCGCCCTCACTCGGTTAGAATCCGTGCGCCGGAACGGGGGCCCGCTTAGGTCTCCCGTGGCGCTCGCGACGGGTTAGCGCGCGACGGGCTACCGATTGACGGGCGTCGTGAGGCGCACGACGCATTCGCCGAGCCAAACCACGGCAACATCCTCAGGTTTTTCGAATTGAGAGCGCTCGCGGCCCGGTTGGCAGCCATTGTAAGGTGATTGGTAAAGATGCTTGCTACTTCAAATGTCGCCATCCAGTTTGGCGCAAAGCCGCTGTTCGAGGCGGTCACGGTCAAATTCGCCGACGGCAACCGCTACGGGTTGATCGGTGCGAACGGCAGCGGAAAGTCCACGCTGATGAAAGTGCTGGGCGGCGATCTCGATCCGAGCGCCGGCGACATCATGCTGCAGACCGGGATGCGGCTGGGCAAACTCAATCAGAACCAGTTCGGCTACGAGGATGAGCGGGTGTTGGACGTGGTGATGCAGGGGCACGCCGAGCTATGGAAAGCCATGACCGAGCGCGACCGCATCTACGCCGACCCCAACGCCAGCGACGCGGATTATATGAAGGCGGCTGAACTGGAGGGCGTGTTTGCCGAGTACGGCGGCTATGACGCGGAGGCGCGCGCCGGCGCCATCCTCACCGACGCCGGGATTCACGAGTCGCGCCACAACGGGCCGATGCGCGAAGTGCCGCCGGGCCTGAAACTTCGCGTGCTGCTCGCGCAGGCGTTGTTCTCCAGGCCCGACGTGCTGCTGCTGGACGAGCCGACCAACAACCTCGACATCAACTCGATCCGTTGGCTCGAGAGCGCGCTCAACAACTACGATGCCACCATGGTCATCATCAGCCACGACCGGCACTTCTTGAATCAGGTGTGCACGCACGTGGCTGATCTCGATTTCCAGCAGCTCAAGATCTATCCGGGCAACTATGACGACTTCATGCTGGCGTCGGTGCAGGCACGCCAGCGGGTCGAGGCCGCCAATGCAAAGGCCAAGGACCGCATTTCGGACCTGCAGGAGTTCGTGCGGCGCTTCTCCGCGAACGCGTCCAAGGCGCGCCAGGCCACCTCGCGCAAGAAGCAGCTGGAGAAGATCAAGATCGAGGAAATCCGGCCATCGTCGCGGCAGAACCCGTACATTCGTTTCGAGCAGGGCAAGAAACTGTACCGCTCGGCCGTGTCGGTGGAGAAGATCAGCTTCACCTATCCCGGTTCCTCCGAGGTGGTGCTGAAGGACGTCACCATCAACGTCGAGGCCGGCGAGCGCATCGCCATCATCGGACCGAACGGCGCCGGCAAGACCACGCTGATGCGTTTGCTCGCGGGCGAACTGCGGCCCACCGCCGGGCGCATCGTGTGGGTGGAGAACGCGCAGCCCGGCTATATGCCGCAGGATCCGCAGGCGGAATTCGAGGACAAAATCGACCTCTTCTCGTGGATGTCGCATTACACGGGCAAGGCGGACGACGACCAGATCGTCCGCGCCACCTTGGGCAGGCTGCTGTTCTCGGGCGAAGAAACCAAGAAGTCGGTGAAGGTGCTATCGGGCGGCGAGAAGGGCCGCATGATCTACGGCAAGCTCATGCTGA
>WNFR01000409.1_pt1 | contig 45943 bp, 45 predicted proteins | sample 5400221 | NCBI WGS metagenome assembly WNFR01 (sample SAMN13153357, study PRJNA577476) | soil metagenome | isolation source: 40 cm soil under Madrone tree | place: USA:California | collected 2016-06-14 | reverse complement strand
GGTGGCGACGGCCAATCTGCTCGCCGCGAAGCTGCGGCTGGGAACGGTGCTAGAGAGCGATCTTGATGCGGTACGACGACGCCGGCTGTTTCCCGCGAAGGTAATCCAGGGACTGCAGGTGGCGGTCCACAATCGGGTGTTGAAACCCACGGTTTCGGGGGGCCGCACGTGGTCTTTGACGGTGCCGTGGCCTTTGAAGGTATTGGACGCCGTGCCGTGGCTGCGGCGCTGGCCCGCTCAGCTCCTGGGTCTGGGTGTGCGGCCTGAGCACGTACAGTCGCCTGTGAGCCCTTGACCCGCAGATCACGCGCGTCGTTCATTCGCGGAGCACTTCAGGGTAATTGTATGCCAGAGGTGCGTGGGTTGTTCGAGGCAGTGCGTGGGAAAGGCTGCGATGGGCGTAACCGGCTATTCCGTGATTCGCCGGCTGTGGCTATACTATGCCGGCTCCCCGGGTATATTTTTATTTAATTTCAGCGAGTTGCCGTGGCCAACACCCAATCGTCAGATACGCACTTCTTCAACTCCTTCAGTTTGGTGCTGGGCATCTTGATCCTTTTTGCGATCATTCTGTTCGGTGTTGCGCGCTCCATCGGCGAGGATACTCAAGAGAAGGTGGTGCTCCTGGACCCGATGCACCTCAAAGATGTGCAGAAGAACATCGTGCCATTCGCGCATGTGGCCGTCGCGGGCAAGGACAATTCGGCGCTGGCCATTGTGACCAAACCGGCGGCGGCGGCGGATGTGCCGACCACGGGTGAACAGGCCTTCAACAAGGTTTGTTCTGCGTGCCATTCGACGGGGGTCAATGGTGCACCGAAAATCGGCGATCACGCGGCTTGGGGGCCGCGCATCGCGCAGGGTAAGGAGACACTCTACAAAGACGCGGTCGCCGGCAAGGGTAATATGCCGCCCAAGGGTGGGACGACCTGGCCGGATGCGACGATTCGCATGACGGTCGACTACATGGTGTCGCTCAATAAGTAAGCGGTATCGCTCAACGTGTGAGCCTATGCTCGACCGGTGAGCTTATCGAGTGCGCGGAGCTTCACGGCCTCCGCCACGTCGATCCTGCGAATCTTGGACTCGCCCGCGAGATCGGCGCATGTTCGGGCGAGCTTCAGAACGCGATGACACGCCCTGGCGGATAGTCCCAGCCGCGATATGGCGGTGCCGAGCAGGACTCGCGATTCGCGTTCCAGGGCGCAGAATCGGGTTACCTCGGACGGCGTCAAGCGCGCGTTGAATTTGCCTTGACGGTGCGTTTGAACCTGCCGCGCGGCGACGACGCGCAGGGCGACGGTGGCTGAATTCTCTGCCTGTTCGGGCACATTGCCGAGCAGTTGCTCGACCGGCAACGCCATCAGTTCGACATGCATGTCGATGCGGTCGATCAGCGGTCCTGAGATTCGGTGGCAATATCGGGCGATTTGTTCCGCCGTGCAATGGCATCGTCCGCGCGGATCGCCGGCGTATCCGCAGGGGCAGGGATTCATCGCCGCAACCAATTGAAATCTCGCCGGGAATTCACAGCTACGCTTGACGCGCGACAGGGTTACGACCCCGCTCTCCAATGGTTCGCGCAGTGCCTCTATGGCGTCGCGCGAGAACTCCGGAAGTTCATCCAGAAACAGCACGCCCAGGTGAGCGAGCGACAGCTCGCCGGGCATGAGACCGCCGCCGCTGATGAGCGCTGCGCCGGTGGCGGTGTGCTGCGGATTTCGAAATGGCCTACGCCCGCCGAGGCTGGGTCTGCGTCCTGCGGCTGATACCAGACTCGCGACTTCCAAGGACTCACTCTCGTTGAGCGGGGGCAGCAACCCGGGCAATCGTTGCGCGAGCAGTGTTTTGCCCGCGCCAGGGGGGCCTACCATGAGCAGGCCGTGTTCGCCGGCGGCGGCAATCTCCAAGGCGCGTTTGGCAGCGAACTGACCGCGGACGTCGGCAAGATCCAGAGCGGCGTTCGCGGGAACCGCGGCGTCGGTGAGGTCGGCGGGACACGGAACCTCCGACAATACGGCTCTGCCATTGAGGGCGTCGCACACCTGGCGCAAATCGTCGGCGAGCTTGAGCTTTGCGTGGCGGACCAGACTCGCTTCGAGCGCATTGGCGAAGGGCAATATCATCTCTGTCGTCGAGCGTGATCCTTGAATGAGCGCCGGCAGGAGCTTGGGGGTCTCGCGCAGTTCGCCTCCCAGTGATAATTCGCCGTAGAACTCGCGGTGTTCGAGCGCATCCGGCGGTATCTTCCCGCAGGCCGCGAGTATGCCGACGGCAATGGGCAGATCGAAGCGCCCGCCTCCCTTCGGCAAATCGGCGGGCGATAGATTAACGGTGATCCGCGCCGTGGGAAATTCGAAGCCGGTATTCAGCAGCGCCGAGCGAACTCGTTCCTTGCTCTCGCGAACCACCGTCTCAGGCAGGCCGACCATGGCAAATGCGGGCAGCCCGGATCCTAAATGCACCTCCACGCGAACCAATGGCGCGTGGAGCCCCAGGGGTGCCCGGCTGAAGACTGTACTCATGTCCTTGCGGGTACCGGCATGCTTCCGAGCGCTCACATCCATGTGATCACCGACGCCGGCTGCTGACGCGTGCTCGGGCTACTGCGGTGTGATCCGGGCTTCGATCTCTTTCAGGCGCGCTTCCATGGCGGTGAGCTTGGATTGGGTTCGCTCCAGAATGGCGGCTTGGACGTCGAACTCCTGACGGCTGACCAGATCGAGTTTGCTGAGCTGGGATTGCAGGACGGCCTTGAAGTTGCCCTCGAGGTCGCGGCCGAACGCGCGCACGGATTCGGGCACGGAATCCGCGAGGCGCCGCGCCAGATCATCTAGTTTGCTGGAATTGATAAAGCTCATGGGATCTCCACAATTTGTCCGCACCCTGCACTCCGGTAACGCACCCGACCCGGAGGGGTCGCACCATGTCGGTGCATTGCGCCCGTGCGGGTCGCCCAACCCATTGATTTCAAGTGCCTCCGGGCTGGCACGGAAGCTGCAAAGCTGAGAATGTATACTACGCGAAGCTGTGCCGGAGGCGCTGGGCATTAACGGGTGACAGCAGGGACAAATGCATGAAGCTGATCACCGCGGTCATCAAACCGTTCAAGCTGGACGAGGTTCGGCAAGCGGTGGCGGACCTCGGCATTCAAGGGGTCACGGTGACCGAAGTACAGGGATTTGGGCGGCAACATGGACATTCGGAGATCTATCGCGGCGCTGAGTACAAGATTGAATTTTTGCCCAAGGCCAAGATTGAGCTGGCCGTGGACGATTCGATCGCGGAACAGGTGATGGAGGCGGTTTGCAACGTGGCTAGGACTGGGAAAACAGGCGACGGGAAGGTGTGGTTGCTCGATCTGGAGCAGGCGCTGCGCATTCGCACGGGTGAAACCGGTCCGGACGCCATTTAGGAGCGCTGATGGGCATGAACACGAAATGCATGATTATTCGCGAGAAATCGAGGGGCCTCGCCCGCCATCGAGCGAGGCCGAACTTCTGACGTTTTAGGAGCATCTCGCGCCGGCAAACCAGCCAACTCCCCCGTCGGTGCGATATCCCGGCGGCATGGGTCCTCAAAAGACCCGTGCCGTTTTTTATATTCGCCCGGCCAGCGCAAGACACTCATGAGTTTATACAATAGAAATCTGCAATACTCCATGCTGTGTTGCAGCATTTTCTGTTGATTTTGCGCTGTTAGACTGCATCATCGTTGAATAAGGAGTAAGCCCGCATGAAAATGGTCATCGCCATCATCAAACCGTTCAAGCTTGACGATGTCCGCTCCGCCCTGGCGGATGTGGGGGTACAAGGCATTACCGTGACAGAGGTCAAAGGCTTTGGCAGGCAAAAAGGCCACACTGAGCTTTATCGAGGAGCCGAATACGTCGTCGACTTTCTGCCGAAAGTGAAACTCGAGCTGGCAGTGGATGACGAACAAGTTGATCGAGTGGTGGAAGCCATCATTGAAACGGCACGTACGGGCAAGATCGGCGACGGCAAGATCTTCGTCGCAGAGCTGGGCCAGGCAGTGCGCATCCGCACCGGTGAATCCGGTTCGCGCGCGCTGTAGGATTTGCGTCGTGGGTTTCAAACGAGGATCGGACAATGAAACGCCTTCTGTTGTTCGCAGCGCTGGTCGCCTGGTCGGGCATGGCCGGAGCTGTGGTCTATAAGTGGGTCGACGCGCAAGGTAAGGCGCAGTACGGCGACCGTCCGCCGGACGGTGTGCATGCGGAAGTGGTGGAGCTGCTCGGCACGCACGTCGCTCACGGCGCGCAGCCGGCGAGACCGTCCGAGGGTGCACCGGCCGTCAAGACCGCCAACGGAGATCGATTCAGCAGTCAGGACGATGCCACTGTCAAAAGGGCCGTGGACGACGACGTGGCGCAAACACGCGAGAAGCAATGTGCCGACGCACAGGACCGCTACAAGAAATTGATCGAGGGCCGGCGTCTGTACAAGGCCGGGGCGAACGGCGAACGCCAGTATCTGACTTCCGAGGAAATCGATTCTGAACGGTTGAACGCGAAGCGCGAGATCGACGAGACCTGCAACAGTTCCACTTGATGCCTTGAGCTTCCGCTCGAGGACCCTCGCCCCGGCGCCGCCCCTGGGTGCGGCGCGATCCGTTTCAGGCTCGCTTTGCCGCCTGCTCCGCAAAGCCTTAGGCTACGCTCCTAGATCCAGGGCGGGAAGCGTATGCAAACAGGTTTCGTGGGATTGGGTGCCATGGGCGCGCACATGGCGCGCAATCTGCATCGTGCGGGTCTGTTGACGGGCGTATGGAATCGGACATCCGACAAGGCCGCGGCACTCGCCAAGGAACTTGGCTGCCTCGCCTTCACCAGCCTGGGGGAACTCGCGGGGAACTGCGAGGCCGTGGTGATCTGCGTGTCCGCCGACGACGATGTGCGCGCCGTGGTCGCGGGTCTCGAGCCGGGTTTGAATCCCAACATGATCGTGATGGACTGCTCCACGGTGGGCGCGGGTACGGCGCGCGACATGCACGCCGCGCTCGACGCGCTCGGCGTCGGCTTTCTCGACTGTCCGGTGAGCGGCGGCGTTGAAGGCGCGCGCAAAGCGACGCTTGCCATCATGGTGGGCGGCGATGAACCGGTGTTCGCGCGCGCGCAGCCGATCTTGTCGGCGCTCGGCAAGACCGTCGCCCATCTCGGATCGAGCGGCGCCGGCCAGGCGGCAAAGGCCACCAACCAGATCATGTGCGCCGGCATCATCCAAGCCGTCGGTGAAGCGATGGCCTTCGCACATGCGGAAGGCTTGCCGCTCGATCTCTTGATCGAGACCCTCGCCAAGGGCGCGGGGTCGAGCTGGTACTTCGTCAATCGCGCGCCCTTCATGGCGCACAACGTTTATCCCGCGGGTTTTCGGGTGCGGCTGCACGCCAAGGATTTGCGGATCTGCCGCGAGATGGCGGCACGGCACGGCGCGCAGCTGCCGGTGGTGGAATCGACTCTCGCGCAGTATGGACAATTGATCGTCCAGGGCTTCGGCGATGAGGATATCTCGGCCATCTACCGGCTGAAGTCCGCGTTGTTTCCCGCCAAGAACGAAGCGACATGACGAGTCCCTTGGGCAAGCCGCTCCGGATCGCCACGCGCAAGAGCCAGCTGGCTCTCTGGCAGGCCGAGCATGTGGCGGGGCTGATGCACCGGGCTCATCCCGGTCTCGAGGTTGAGCTCGTGCCCATGCTGACCCAGGGAGACCGCATTCAAGATCGGAGCCTCGCCGCCATCGGCGGAAAGGGTCTGTTCATCAAGGAACTCGAGGTGGCCCTCGAGGAGCATCGGGCGGATATGGCCGTGCATTCGATGAAGGATTTGCCGGGCGACCTTCCCGCGGGCCTCACCATCGCGGCGGTGCTCGAGCGGGCGGACGCCCGGGACGCTCTGCTGACGGCGTCGGCCGGGCGCCTCGACGATTTGCCGCGCGGTGCCCGCGTGGGGACCTCGAGCCTGCGGCGTCGAGCGCAGCTGCTGGCGGCGCGGCCGGATTTAAGGATCGAAAGCCTGCGCGGTAATGTGGATACGAGGCTGCGGCGGCTCGATGGCGGCGACATGGATGCCATCGTGCTGGCCTGTGCGGGGTTGATTCGGTTGGGCCTGGAGGGGCGCATCACGGCGCGCCTCGATCCCAAGATGTTCTTGCCGGCCGTCGCTCAGGGGGTGATCGGCATCGAGTGCCGCGCCGCCGACTCTCGCACCCTCGGACTCGTGACGGCGCTCGAGTCTCCGGAAACGAGGATTGTCATGGACGCGGAGCGGGCATTCGCGCATCGATTGGGCGGCAGCTGTCAATCGCCGATCGCGGCATATGCACGGCTCGAGGGACGGAGCCTGCTGCTCGACGGACTGGTGGCGGAACCCGACGGCTCGCGCCTGGTGCGCGACACGGCGGCCGGCGGCATGGACGATGCGGCGGGACTGGGCCGGCTGCTGGCCGAGAGAATTCTGGACGCGGGCGCAGGTCCGCTTCTCGAGCGCCTGCGCGCCGGCTGAGCATGCGCGCATTGCAGGGTGTCGGCGTCCTAGTCACTCGGCCCGAGCAACAGGCGACGCCGCTGTGCCGATTATTGGAGAACCGGGGCGCGAGCACCCTGCGCTTGCCGGCCATCGACATCAAACCCATCGGCAGCCCGCGGGAAACGGCGGCGCGGTTGGGCGCCCTCGCGGACTTCGATGTCATCGTGTTCACCAGCAGCAACGCCGTTCGATTCGGCGCTGCCCTGCTCGCTCAACAGCGCGATCTGACCTTGGCCGCCATCGGTCCGGCGACCGCCCGCGCTCTCAATCAAGCGGGCTACCGGGTGCCGGTGCAGCCGCCCGATGGCACATTCGATTCCGAAAGCCTGCTCCGGCACGCGCTTCTCGAGCATCCGGCGGGCCGCCGCATACTCATCATCAAAGGCAGCGACGGGCGGCCGCTGCTCGAGCAAGAACTGACGCGCCGCGGTGCGCAGGTGGTGACGGCCGATGTCTACCAACGCGTGCCGGCAGCTCCGAGCCGCGAGGTTCTCGCGGCTCTGCTCGGGAGCTTCACCGCCGGAGCGGTGCAGGTGATCACCGCGACCAGCCTGGAGATTGCCGGCAACTTGCTCGCGATGGCGACGCCGGCGCTGCGCGGCGAATTCGCGCGCGCGCACTGGCTCGTGCCCGGCGCGCGCATTGCGGCCGGATTGCGTGAACGCGGGCTGTCGCCGCCGCTGGTGCTGGCTCCGTCGGCCGAAGATCACGAGTTGGTCGCGGCACTCATCCGTTGGCGATCGAGCGCATCGGGCGCGTAGCTAACCCGTGGGCTGGCTGCGCTTGCTGTCCAGCCACTCGCCGACCGGCTCCCACTGCTTCCAATCCGGCCAGGAGAGATATTCAGGCAGTTCCAGCACGCCCATCCCGCGCGCGTAGGCGCGCACGTAATTCTGAGCCTCGCGCAGATGGCCCAGATAGGGCACCTTGAGCTTGGTCAGGTACTGATCCAATTCTTCGTAGATCAGCGTGTTCTCGCGGACGCGATTGGCGATGACGGCCAATCGCGCCTGCTTGCGCGACACCTTGCCGATTTCGAGCAATTCCGCCATGAAGTGTCCGCAGGCCCTCATGTCGATACTGGAAGGCAGCACCGGCACGATGATGGTTTCGGCGCGGCGCACCAGCTCGTTGAGCTCGGTGCCATGGACGCGGGCCGGCGCGTCGATCACCAGGATGTCTGTGCCGCGCACCACGTTGCGCAGGCCGTCCTCGTACGCGGCGACACCGCTGATAGCCGGCAAATCGGCCGGGCGCTGCGCCAGCCAATCGAGGCTGGAACGCTGAGGGTCGTAGTCGGCGATGCAAACTTGGTGGCCGTCGCGGGCGAAAAAAACGGCAATATTGGTCGCCAAAGTGCTCTTGCCGCAGCCGCCCTTGGCGTTCAAAACCATCACATGTCGCATACATCCCGCCTTCGTTGTTTTCGGTAAGGTAAAACTCGAGGGTGGATAGCGCAACCCCTGCTCGCGACAAATTGCCGCATCGGCTATGCTCCACCGGTATGCGCATCGAGTTTTTGAAGATGCAGGGGCTAGGCAATGATTTCATGGTATTCGACGCCCCCGCCGCCGCCGACACTTACTTGGATCCGAGCAGGCTGCGCGCCCTCGCCGATCGGCACACCGGCATCGGCTTCGATCAAGCCTTGATGCTGGAGGCTCCTCGCGATGCCGGGAGCCGTGCGTTCTATCGGATCTTCAATTCCGACGGCACGGAAGTCGAACAATGCGGCAATGGCGCGCGCTGTATTGCGGCTCTCCTGTATGCGCGCGCACCGGAATTGGGCCGCGATCTCGCGATGGGCAGCTTGGGCGGTGTGGTGCATGCACGCGTCCGCGATGACGGCCTGGTGTCGGTGGACATGGGAGTGCCGAACTTCGATCCGCGCGCGCTGCCGATGAACGCGGCCGATGGTGCGGGGCCGGCCGCAGAGGCCTCCATGTACTCATTGAATGTCGACGGCGCGGATGTCGAGATCGGAGCGGTCTCCATGGGTAATCCGCATGCGGTGCTGCAGGTGTCCGACGTGAAAAGCGCGCCGGTCGCGCGGTTTGGGCCTAGTATCGAGCACCATGCGCGTTTTCCGAAACGCGCCAATGTGGGGTTCATGCAAATCGTGGATCGCGACCATATTCGATTGCGGGTCTTCGAGCGCGGAGCGGGTGAGACCCTGGCCTGCGGCACGGGGGCCTGCGCCGCCGTTGCCGTCGGCAGACGCCGCGGGCTCCTGGACGGCCAAGTGCGGGTCGATCTGCCGGGCGGAGCCGCCATGGTTTCCTGGGCCGCGGCGGGCGAGCATGTCTGGCTCACGGGGCCGGCGACCACCGTATTTAGCGGATCGATCGATATTTAACGTGATGTAGGGGAGCAACGATGACCACCAGTCAGGCGCGCGGAATCAAGCATGAAAGCCTCAACGACACCAGTGTCGCGGAATATCTCCAGACCTATCCGGATTTCTTCGAGCGCAATTCTCCGTTGTTGACCAAGCTGCGGCTGCCGCATCTGCGCGACATGGGCGCCACGGTGAGTTTGGTCGAGCGTCAGGTCGAAGTCCTGCGTGAGCGCAACCAATCGCTCGAACGCAAGTTGAAGGAACTGGTCGACGTCGCACGCGCCAACGACGCCCTGGCCGATCGCATTCACCGATTGAGCCAGCGCCTGATTCGCGCGCACACGCTGCCCGAGACCATCAACGCCGTCGAGACCTCGCTGCGCGAGGATTTCGATGCCATGCATTCGGTCATGGTGCTGTTCCTGGAGCAGGCGCCCTCCCTGGAGGCGGCCGCGGGCCGGTTCTTGCGCTCCGGGAATCCGGGCGACGCCGACGTCAAGACGTTCGAATCGCTGCGGGAGGCCGGCAAGCCTCGCTGCGGGCAGATCCGCGACGCGCAGCGCGATTATCTTTTCGGCAAGGATTCGGTCGAGATCGGTTCGGTGGCCCTTACGCCCCTCGGCCCCAAGGGCGAGCTGGGAATTCTCGCGATCGGCGCCAGCGATGCGGAACGCTTTCACCCGGCCATGAGCACGGAGTTCTTGTCCCGCATCGGCGAGCTCGTGACTTACGCGCTCATGCGCTGAAGCGTTGATCTCATGGACCCTGGCGAGCGCGGATGGATCGATCGATTTCTGTCTCACCTCGCGCACGAGCGGCGCATGAGCGGCCACACCATCACGGCCTATCGGCGCGATCTCAACAGCTTGGCTGAATTCGGCGGACGCCGGCAGTTGACCGCGTGGAGCCGCTTCGATAATCCTCAATTGCGCACGTTTGCCGCTGCCCTGCATGGCGCGGGCCTCTCCCCCCGCAGCATTCAGCGGCACCTGTCGGCGGCGCGGACGTTTTACGACTTCCTGATGCGCGAAGGTCATTGCGCGCGCAATCCGGCGCAGGATGTGCGTGCGCCCAAACCCAAGAAGCGCCTGCCGGCCACTCTGGATGCCGATCAAATGGGCCGGCTTCTGGCTTTCAGGGTCGACGATTCCCTGTCCGCGCGCGACAAGGCCATCATGGAATTGTTCTACTCGTCGGGACTGCGGTTGACCGAACTCGTGAGCCTGAGCCTGACCTCGCTCGACCTCGCGGATCGCACTGTGCGGGTGCTCGGCAAGGGCAGCAAGACTCGAATCGTGCCCATCGGCCGCAAGGGCGTCGAAGCCCTCGAGGTGTGGCTGAAGGAGCGTGCGGGCATGGTCAAATCCGACGTGGACGCGGTCTTCGTGGGACAGAGCGGCCGCCCCTTGTCGGCTCGCGCCGTGCAGCTGCGGGTCGAGGCGTGGGGCCGGCGTCAGGGTCTGGGTGTGCATGTCCACCCGCATATGTTCCGCCACTCGTTTGCCACCCATCTGCTCGAGTCCAGCGGGGATCTGCGGGGCGTGCAGGAATTGCTCGGCCATGCGAATATCGGGACTACTCAGATCTATACGCACCTGGATTTCCGGCATCTCGCGACTGTCTACGAAGCTGCGCATCCACGCGCCCGGCGCCGTTAGGAGCCTGTATGACTAATGATCGCCGTCGCGAGGAGTGCGACGCATGCGTCGCACGGGTGGCCATGGAAGGCCACCCAGGGCTTGCGCGGAGCAGGGACTGCGCAGCGCAAGGCCCACATCGAGCAGATTTCTGCGATCGATACGCTACGCATATTGGGTACTATGTGAGTGAACCGATCGCAGAAATATGCCGATGTGGGGCGGCCGCAGCAGGCGCATCATTAGTCATACAGGCTCCTAGCAGCGCTTGAAAGGGGTGCGCCTGGCCTCAACCTTGGAATTCATATGGAACACGATCCCAAGCGAATCTACGGCACGACAATTCTCGCGGTGCGCCGGAATGGCCGTGTGGCGGTCGGCGGCGACGGCCAGGTGACGCTGGGCCAGAACGTGATGAAGGCCAATGCCCGCAAGGTCCGCCGGCTGTACGGCGGCAAGGTACTCGCCGGATTTGCCGGCGGCACGGCGGATGCCTTCACCCTGTTCGAGCGCTTCGAGGGCAAATTGGAGAAGTACGGCAATCTGACCCGCGCCGCCATCGAGCTGGCCAAGGACTGGCGCAGCGATCGAAGCCTGCGCCGGCTGGAAGCATTGCTCTGCGTGGCGGATACCGAGAGCACCTACGTCATATCCGGCAACGGCGACGTCATCGAACCCGAGCACGACCTCATCGCCATCGGTTCGGGCGGAGGCTTCGCCCAGGCCGCGGCCCAGGCCTTCATGCAGGGGGAGCTGTCGGCACGCGAAATCGTGGAGCGTTCACTCAATATCGCGGCGGATATCTGTATCTACACGAACCGCAATCTGACGATCGAGGAGCTGTAGCGCCCCATGTCGCAGTCGCAGATGACCCCGCGTGAAATAGTCGAAGAGCTGGACAAGCACATCGTCGGCCAGAAGGCGGCCAAGCGCGCGGTCGCGATCGCGCTGCGCAATCGTTGGCGCCGAGGCCAGGTGGCCGACTCACTGCGCAGCGAGATCACTCCGAAGAACATTCTCATGATCGGCCCCACCGGGGTCGGCAAAACCGAGATCGCACGGCGGTTGGCGCGCCTCGCCAAGGCACCCTTCATCAAGGTGGAGGCCACCAAGTTCACCGAAGTGGGCTATGTTGGACGCGAAGTGGATTCGATCGTACGCGATCTTGTCGAGATCTCCGTGAAAATGACACGCGAGGAAGAAATTGCCAAGGTGCGCCATCGCGCCGCCGACAGCGCCGAGGAACGCGTGCTCGACGTGCTGCTGCCGCGGGCCTCCTCGGCCGGTTTCACCGGAGACTCGGCGCCGCGGGACAACGAGACCCGGCAGCGCTTTCGCAAAATGCTGCGCGAGGGCCATCTCGAGGATCGCGAAATCGAAATCGAACTGCGTGCCGTGTCCATGGGCGTCGAAATCATGGCGCCTCCGGGCATGGAGGAAATGACCCAGCAGCTGCAGGGCATGTTCCAGAACTTGGGGCAGGGCCGGACGCGTCAGCGCAAGCTCAAGATCAAGGAGGCCTTGAAGCTCCTGGTCGACGAGGAAGCGGCGAAAATGATCAACGAAGAGGAACTGAAGCTTCGCGCCGTGGAGAATGCCGAGCAGAACGGCATCGTGTTCATCGACGAAATAGACAAGATCGCCCGCCGCCAGGAAACCGCGGGCGCCGACGTATCGCGCGAAGGCGTGCAGCGCGACCTTTTGCCCCTGGTCGAGGGATGCACGGTGAACACCAAGTACGGCACGGTGAAGACCGATCACGTGCTGTTCATCGCGTCCGGCGCATTTCACATGTCCAAGCCCTCCGACCTGATTCCGGAGCTGCAGGGGCGCTTGCCCATCCGAGTCGAGCTCGAGCCCCTGGTGGTCGAGGATTTCGTGCGCATTTTGACCGAACCCGACGCGTCGCTGTGCCGGCAGTACACGGCGCTCCTGGCCACCGAAGGCGTGAATCTCGAATTCGCGGAGTCCGGGGTGCAGCGTCTCGCCGAGGTGGCTTTCCAGGTCAATGAGCGCGCCGAGAACATCGGGGCGCGGCGCCTGCACACCGTCATGGAGCGGCTGCTGGAAACCGTGTCCTTCGACGCCGCGGACCGGAACGGCAGCCATGTCCTCGTCGACCGCGAGTACGTCGAGAGCAATCTCGGCGAACTGGTCAAGGACGAAGACCTGTCGCGGTACATTCTCTGAGCGCCAGGCTCCGTATCCTCGAGATGCCCCAGCCCACCGACATCAAATTACGCACCTCGTCGCGGGTGCTCGAGGTGACCTTCGATGACGGGTCGCATTTCGAACTGCCGTTCGAATACCTGCGGGTTTTCTCCCCCTCCGCCGAGGTGAAGGGGCATGGCGGAGGCGAGGGAGTGCTGGTGACCGGCAAGCAGCACGTCGGCATCACCGGAGTCGAGCCGGTGGGAAACTATGCCTTGCGCCTGCTGTTCGACGACGGCCACAACACCGGCCTGTACAGCTGGGGCGTCTTGCATGAGCTCGGCAGCGATCGCAGCGTCAACTGGGCGCGCTATCTGGAACGCTGCGCCGAGGCCGGGAAATCGACGCGCAACCTCTGAACACGCGTAGCTCTCGTCCGGGAGGGGAAGAAGCCCCAAGGCAACGAGGGAGCGGTTGCCTTTGGGAAATGTCGACGGGCCCTGCGTAACGGCCCAGACCATGGGGTTACCGTGCCAGTATTCGGCGCTTGCGCGCCTCACCCCTTCGGGCGTTCAAGTCGGCCGGACGGCCGACTTAGTCGGCTACAATGGCACCCAACATTTTGAGAGGCGCCATGGACAACTCCGATGCTAAGGTCGATTTCGGATTCGAAAAGGTCGCCTGGGGCGAGAAGGCCGGGCGCGTACGCTCGGTATTCGCATCGGTGGCCGGCAGATACGATGTCATGAACGACTTGATGTCGCTCGGCGTCCATCGTCTGTGGAAGCAATTCACTCTCTCCCTCACCGGTTTGCGGCCGGGCCAGCGCGGGCTGGACGTCGCCGGCGGCACCGGCGATCTCGCCTTGGGGATGCTGCGCCAAGTGGGAAAGTCGGGGCGGGTGGTGCTGTCGGATGTGAATCCGGCCATGCTGGAAATCGGCCGTGACCGGCTGCTGGACCAGGGGTGGGTGGGCAATGTCGAGTGCATCGTCGCCGACGCCGAGCGCCTGCCCCTCGACGAGGGCTCGTTCGACTGTGTCACCATCGGCTTTGGGCTCCGCAATGTCACCGACAAGGCTGCCGCGCTCGAGTCGATGCACCGCGTGCTGAAGCCCGGCGGCCAATTGCTCGTGCTGGAGTTCTCGACGCCGGTGGCACCCGGCCTGAAACCGATTTACGACGCCTATTCCTTCAAGGTGCTGCCGCTGCTGGGCAGGCTGGTCGCGCGGGACGAGGGCAGCTATCGATACTTGGCGGAATCGATTCGCATGCACCCGGATCAAGAGACCCTGCTCGAAATGCTGCGTGCCGCGGGCTTCGGCGAGACGCGCTACCACAATCTGACCGGCGGCATAGTCGCCGTGCACCGCGGCTATAAAATCTGACATGCCCGCGACCGCTGCCTGGCTTGCGTCGGCCGAAGCCCTGCTCAATCGATGCATCGACTCATCGGCGCAGGCTCTGAAGTTGGCCCGGCTCCTCCAGGGAGCTTCGCTACAGATCGACATCGAGGGGATTACGCGCATTCGCACGAGCACGCACCAAGGCCGGCTCGTGCTCGCGGCGGGCGACGACTCTGCGGCGGATGCGGTGATTTCCGGAACGCCGGCGGCGCTTCTGCACTTGCTCAAGGGCGGGGCGAATCGGGAACCCGGCCGGCCCGCGGCGCAGATTCGCGGCGATGCGGAGATTGCCAACCGGTACCGGGAGCTTTTCATGCTGGCGCGGCCCGATCCGGAGGAAGAGCTGTCCCGCTGGATCGGCGATCTACCCGCGCGGCGCGTATCCCTGTTCGCCCGGCGCGCGCTCGAGATGGCACGCCGGGCCGGCCGCACCGCCGGCGAAAACATCGCCGAATATCTGCAGGAGGAGGGCCGCGATCTCGTGAACAGGACGGAGCTCGAAGAATTTCTACGCGGCGTCGACGCGTTGCGCGAGACGGCCGATCGGATCGACGCGCGGCTCGCGCGTCTGGAGCGGCGCCTGGAGGGTGCGGCTTGATGCGCCTGCGAGTGCTCGCCCGGCTGCTGCAAATTCAACGCGCGCTGGTCAGACACGGACTCGATGATTTCGTGCGCGCGACGCACTTGTACCGGCCGTTTCGCTTTCTCGTCTATCTGTCGCCGTGGACTTGGTTTCAACGCAGCATCGGCGTCACCCGGGGCGAGCGGCTGCGCCTGGCGCTCGAGGAACTGGGGCCGATCTTCGTCAAGTTCGGCCAGGCACTGTCGACACGGCGCGACCTGCTGCCGCCCGACATGGCCGACGAGCTCGCGAAACTGCAGGACCGCGTACCGCCCTTCGACGGCGCGGTCGCCGTCGCGTCCATCGAGAAGTCGTTCGGGCTCGCACTTGCGGACATATTCGGCAGCTTCGATCCCCAGCCGCTCGCCGCGGCCTCGATCGCCCAGGTCCACGTGGCCACGCTCAAGGACGGGCGCGAGGTCGTCGTCAAGATACTGCGCCCCGGGATGCGCGAGATCATCGATCTCGATCTCGACGTGCTGCACTACGTCGCCGGGCTGGCCGACGAATACTGGAGCGAGGCGCGCCGCCTGCGTCCGGCCGAGCTGGTGCGCGAATACCGCAAGACCATCCTCGACGAGCTGGATCTGCTGCGCGAAGCCGGCAACGCCGCGCAGCTCAAGCGCAATTTCGCCGGCTCGAACTTGCTGTACGTGCCCGAAGTCCATTGGGACTACTGCCGGGCAGACGTCATGGTCATGGAGAGAATTCACGGCGTCATCGTCAACGATCTCGAGGAATTGCGCGCGCGCGGCACCGACATCCGCAAGCTCGCGGAAAACGGCGTGGAGATCTTCTTCACCCAGGTGTTCCGCGACAATTTCTTCCACGCCGACATGCATCCGGGCAATATCTTCGTGCAAATCGACGATCCCAGGAACCCGCGCTATGCCGCGGTGGATTTCGGCATCGTCGGCACGCTGCACGCGCGCGACCAACATTATCTGGCCGAGAATTTCCTGGCCTTTTTCGACCGGGACTATGCCCGCGTCGCGGCGCTGCACGTGGAATCGGGCTGGGTGCCGCGGGGAACGCGGGTCGATGAGCTCGAGTCCGCGGTCCGCACGGTCTGTGAGCCGATATTCAACAAGCCGCTCAAGGAAATATCCTTCGCTCAAGTGCTGCTGCGGCTGTTCGAGACGGCGCGCCGCTTCGACATGCAGGTACAGCCGCAGCTGATCCTGCTGCAGAAGACGCTGTTCAATATCGAAGGCCTGGGCAGGCAGCTGTACCCCGAGCTCGATCTTTGGCAGACAGCGCAACCCTACTTGCGCAAATGGATGCGCGAGCGAATGAGCCCGCGGGCCGTGCTGCGCCGCGCCCGCGCGCAGCTGCCCGATCTCCTCGTGGCGCTGCAACAGGTGCCGCAGATAGTCCAGACCGTCGTGCGCGATGCCACGGAGGGACGCCTCCGTGTTTCGGTGGAGCCCGCAGGCGCGGTGCAGCTGCGCGACGAAATGCGGCGCGGCAACTTCCGGCGGGATGCAGCCATCGCGGCCGCCGTGCTCTGGGTGTCCGGACTGATCTGGCTGACTCTGTCGGCGCGGATCTCCTGGCTGGGATGGCTGCAGATGACCGCCGCCATCGTGCTCTTCGCCGGGTCCCGATCCAGGAGCTGATCTTGCAGGCGACATCACCGCGCACCCACTTGTTGTCGAACGGAAACTACTCCGTCATGTTGACGGCGGCCGGCTCGGGCTACAGCCGCTGGCGAGACCTCGCGTTGACCCGGTGGCGCGAGGATCCGACCTGTGACCCCTGGGGCTACTACGTCTTCCTGCGCGACGTGGCCGACGGCCGCGTGTGGTCGGCCGGGTATCAGCCGGTGGGATGCGAACCCGATAGCTATGATGCGGCGTTTTTTTTGGACCGTGCGCAGTTCACTCGCCGCGACGGACCCATCCTCACCTCCACCGAGATTCTGGTGTCGCCCGAGGACGATGCCGAAGTCCGCCGGGTCTGCGTGACCAATGGGGACAACCGTACCCGGGAAATCGAATTGACGACGTACGCGGAAATGGTGTTGGCCGCGCCCGCGGCGGATTCCGCCCATCCCGCGTTTTCCAAATTGTTCGTGCTGACGGAATTCATCGCCGAGAGCGGCACACTGCTCGCAACCCGGCGGGCCCGGGATTCCGGCGAACCCGAAGTCTGGGTCGCGCTCATCAGCGTTCTCGAGGGTGAAGCCGTCGGAGCCCTGCAATTCGAGACCGATCGAGCCCGCTTCGTCGGGCGCGGGCACGAGCTGCGCAATGCGGTGTCCATCGTCGATGCCCGGCCGCTGTCCAACACCGCCGGCACGGTCCTCGATCCAGTGCTGGCGCTGCGTCACCGCGTGAAGATCGCGCCCGGCGACACTGTGCGCGTTGCCTTTTGGCTTGCGGCGGCGCCAAGCCGCGCGGCGGTGCTGGCGCTGGTCGACAAGTATCGCGGCAGCTCGGCCTTCGACCGCACAAAGGCCCTGGCCGGGAGTCGCGCGCAAGCGGAGCTGCGGACTCTGGGCCTCGGCGCCGAACAGGCCGGGCAATTTCAGCGCATCGCCAATCGCGTGCTGTATGCCGATTCCTCGCTGCGGGCATCGCGCGGCATTCTCGACAAGAACCGCCTGGGGCAGTCCGCGCTGTGGCCCTTTGGAGTGTCCGGCGATCTGCCCATCGTGCTGGTCAGGATAGGCCGTGAGAACGATATGGGGATCGTTGAGGAACTGCTGCGTGCACAGGATTATTGGCAGCGCAAGCGGCTGCCCGTCGATCTCGTCGTTCTGAATGAGAGTTCGCCGTCCGACGCGCCGGGTTTGCAGCAGGCGCTGGATGCCCTCATCAGCGCCTCCCAGAACCGCCCCGGCCAGGACTCCCCCAAGGGCGGCAAGGCGTTCTCGCTGCGCGCGGACCTCATGCCCGGCCCGAGCCGCGAGCTCCTGCTGACCGCCGCACGTGTGGTGTTCGACGCCGGTCGCGGCACATTGAACGAGCTGCTCCCGCCGCTGGAGAAAGCCGATCCGGTGCCGCGCCGGCGCCTGCGGAACATCAAAGAGGCAAACCCCGAGGCGGCCGCGCGCGCCACCCCTCCGCTCGAGTTCTTCAACGGACTCGGCGGGTTCGCCGCGGACGGGCGCGAATACGTCGTGACGCTCGGCGAGGGGCAATGGACGCCGGCGCCGTGGATCAACGTGGTCGCCAATCCGGAGTTCGGCTTTCTGGCGTCGGCGGACGGCTCCGGCAGCACCTGGTCGTTGAATGCGCAGCAAAATCAACTCACACCGTGGTCCAACGATCCCGTCAGCGATGCGCCCGCAGAGGCAATCTACATCCGCGACGAAGACACCGGAGATCTCTGGACGGCGACTCCCCTGCCCATTCGCGTGCCGTCCTCTGCCTATGTCATTCGCCATGGCTTCGGCTACAGCCGATTCGAGCACACCTCGCACGGCATCGAATCGAATCTTCTGCAGTTCGTGCCGCTCGCCGATCCGATCAAGATTTCGCGTCTCAAGCTCGTCAATCGGTCCGCCGGCACCCGGCACCTCTCGGTCACTCACTACCTGGACTGGGTGCTGGGCAACCAGCGCAGCAGAACGGCACCGTTCATCGTGACTGAAATCGAGCCGAAAACCGCGGCGCTGCTCGCCCGCAATCCCTGGGGCACGGAGTTATCGTCGCGTATCGCATTCATGGACATGGCGGGCCGGCAACGAAGCTGCACGGCCGACCGCACGGAATTCCTCGGCCGCCACGGTTCGCTCGCGGAGCCTTCGGCACTGCTGGAATCGCACGGGCTGTCGAATCGTGCCGGCGGCGGCATGGATCCCTGCGGCGCGATGCAGACGGCCATCACGCTTGAGGCCGGCGAAGCGGCCGAGCTCACGCTCCTGCTCGGCGAGGAGGCGTCGTCGGCCGCCGCCGTCGCGCTCATGGAGCGCTACCGGACTCTCGATCTCGACGCTGCGCTCAAGGAGGTAACCGACTTCTGGGATCAGACGCTCGGCGTCATTCAGGTGAAGACGCCCGACCGCTCCATGGACATCATGGTCAACGGCTGGTTGCTGTATCAGACACTTAGCAGTCGAGTGTGGGCGCGGACGGGGTTCTATCAATCGAGCGGCGCCTACGGCTTCCGGGATCAACTGCAGGATATCATGGCGCTCGCGGTGTCCCGTCCGGGGATCGCCCGCGAGCACATTCTCCGCGCCGCGGCGCGCCAGTTCGAGGCGGGGGACGTGCAGCATTGGTGGCTGCCGACCTCCGGGCAGGGAGTGAAAACCCGCGTCTCGGATGACCGCATCTGGCTGGCATTCGTGACCGCTCACTATCTGGAAGTCACGGAAGACTTCGCCGTGCTGGAGGAGCGGGTGCCGTTCCTGGCGGGCGGACCGCTGGCGCCCGAAGCCCACGAAAGTTTTTCGGCTCCTGAGCCCGCGGCCGTGGGGACGCTCTTCGACCACTGTGTCCGCGCGCTGGATTCGAGTCTTGCGATTGGGTCGCACGGGCTGCCGCTGTTCGGCGCCGGCGATTGGAACGACGGCATGAACCGGGTCGGAGCGGGCGGGCGCGGCGAAAGTGTCTGGCTCGGCTGGTTCTTGCACACCGCGCTGCTCAAGTTCGCGCCGATCGCCGAGCGGCGCGGCGAGTCCGCCGCGGCGGCGGTCTGGCGCAAGCATGCCTTCACCCTGCAGCAGGCCATCGAGCGCGAAGCCTGGGACGGTGACTGGTACCGGCGCGGCTACTTTGACGACGGCACGCCCTTGGGATCGGTCGCGAGCGATGAATGCCGGATCGATTCCATTGCCCAGTCGTGGGCGGTGATCTCCGGGGCCGCGCCGCGCGAACGCGCGGTGCGGGCCATGTCGGCGGTCAACTCGCAGTTGGTCAGCCGCAGCGACGGCCTGGTGAAATTGTTCACGCCGGCCTTCGATCGCACCCGGCACGACCCCGGCTACATCAAGGCCTATCCGCCCGGCATCCGCGAAAACGGCGGCCAGTACACGCACGCGGCCATGTGGTCGGCCTTGGCCTTTGCGCTGCTCGGCGACGGCGATCGGGCCGGAGAATTATTCTCGATTCTCAATCCCATCAATCACGCGAGCACCCTCGCAGGCATTCATCGCTACAAGGTCGAGCCCTATGTGGTCTGTGCCGACGTGTACTCGTCGCCCCAGCACATCGGCCGCGGCGGCTGGACTTGGTATACCGGGTCCGCGGGGTGGATGTACCGCACCGCAGTGGAGGGAATTCTGGGCATCCATGTGCGCGGCGGAATTCTAACCGTGAGTCCCTGCATTCCACGCGGCTGGACGGCCTTTGAATTCACTTATAAGTATGGATCGTCGCGGTATCGCATCGCGGTGGAAAACCCGCACGGCGTGAGCACGGGCGTGAGCCGCGCCACTCTCGACGGCCGGGAGATATCGGGCACCCCTTGCGAAATCACCCTGGTGGATGACGGCACGTACCATTATGGACGCGTCACCTTGAGCTGATGTGAAATCACCCTGGCGGATGACGGCACGTACCATTACGGACGCATCACTTGGGCTGATCGGCTCTCGGCTTATTCCGATGTTTTGTCCGCGCCGTTGCCAAGGCGCGCAACAGGAGAGTCTTGGCCAATGCGTCGGCGGGCAGCATTCGCAGAAGACGCAGTGCCAGGCCGGGGCGCGCAATGAGAAGGCCTGCCACGGCCGCAGCCAGGGTTCCGAGTCCGCGGCCGCTCAAGAGCATTTGCATGGTGTGGCTGCGGGGAAATCCCCCGGGGTGATCGCCATGTCCGGAGCGGCCGGCGCCGGATTCATCGCGCGGTGAATCGAAAACGCGCCGCAATTCCTCGCGCGACGCCGCGAGTTTGGCGAGAATTTCGGCTCGAGCTGCTTCGTCGCGATCCATCATGGGCCGATCAATCCTGATCCGACGACAGTATGCGGTCGAGAAGCACGCGGTCCTCCTGCCATTGCCGCCGTACCGAGGCAAGCAGCTCGGCTTTCCCCCGCACCGCATTCGCCCGGTACATGGCCGCCGCGATGGCCAGGCCCAGGAATCCACCGCCCATCCATGCGATGGCGCTCACACGGTGGGGAGTGTCCCAAGCGTAGGCCACCACGGCAAGACAACCCATGAACAAGGCAAAGAGACCCGAGATGGCTGCGATGGCTGCACCCAAGAACTCGGCCGCCATGTCGCGCCGCGCCCCGGCCAAATCCAGACTCGCGAGGTCGGCATACGCCATCAGATGCCGCAGCAGCGCGGGCGCCGCTTTCGGCAGTGACCAGAGCAGTCGCACCGTCTCGAGACCTCAGGAACGGCGGGTCGCCAGAATCCCCACAACGGCCCCGACCAGAGCGGCGATGCCGACCGCTTGCCACGGGCGATCGCGGACATAGTCGTCAGCCGTGCTTGCGACGTCCTGTGCGTGCTGCCGTATGGTCTCGGCCCCGTCCGCGAGGCTTTGCTTCGTCGCATCAACCGCGCGCTGAACTTTGCCGCGCACCCGCATCACGTCCACGTCATTCAAATCCGCGATCCGCGCCATGAGCTCTTCGACGTCCGCAATCAGGTTCTTGATCTCGTTCGAAGCAGCGGCCTTGAGGTCGTTCACGCCGTCCTTCAAATCGTTCTTGAAGCGACGCTCGCCCGCACGTGCCTGCTCAGTGGTTCCGTCGTATGTAGTTTCCATTTGATCTCCTGGAGAACGCAGAGAACAGTATCACACCATGGTCGGCCCGACCGGGAAGCCACACCATCGGTTGCGCTTGGCCCTTCCTGTAGGAATTGCCCCACGTGCTAGACTTTCGGGTTGACGCGCGGAAGTTCACATGAAAATCTTGGGCGAGGAATTGGGCGAAATCGGCAGGTGGTACATCGCCTTGCCGCCGCTGCTGCTGATCGGCTTTCTGATCGGCCTGTTCTTCCTGGCGGCCGCCGGGCAGTCGCGGCTGAATGCCGCCAATGAGCGGGTGCACGACTCGCAGCTTCGGCAGCAAGCCCTGAGTGAATTCATCGCCTTGATCACCGATGCCGAGTCGGGCCAGCGCGGGTATCTCTTGACCGGCGAAAGCTCCTACCTACAGCCCTACACCGAAGCGGTGGCGAAGGTCGAGGCCGCGCTCGATCGCGTGCACGAGGCCTACGGCGGCAACGACGACAGCCGCGAGTTCCAGGAGCTGCGGATTCTGACCGGGAAGAAGCTCGGCGAGCTCGAGGATACGCTGGCGCTGTTCAAGAGGAGAGGCACCGCGCCCGCCGTGAACGTGGTCCGCACGGACGTGGGCAAGCACACCATGGACGAGATATCGCAGATCGTCGGCGACATGCGTCTTGCGGAGTCGCTCGAGCTTGCCGCGGCCACGGTGCAGTGGCAGCGGGATTTTCAAGTGTCGCGCTGGGTATCGGCGGCAGGGGTCATCCTCAACATCGGCCTGGTGCTGCTCGCGACGCATCTGGTCTACGGCGATATGCGCCGGCGAGCCCGGCAAGCCATCAATCTGCGCGATCAGAAGCAGGAACTGGAACGTGAGGTCGATGAACGGACCCGGGAATTGACCGCGCTCTCCACCCACTTGCAAGGGGTGTCGGAGCAGGAAAAATCCGCCCTGTCGCGCGAATTGCACGACGAGCTCGGCGGCTTGCTGGTGGCGGCTCGGATGGATTTATCCTGGCTTCAGCAGCGGCTGCCCACCAGCGATCCTGCCATCGAACAGCGCTTCAAGCGCATCCACGAATCGCTGAGTTCCGGAGTGGATTTGAAGCGCCGGGTCGTCGAGGAGCTCAGACCCACCTTGCTCGACAACATGGGCTTGTTCACGGCGCTGCGCTGGCAATTCAAAGAGACCTGCCGCCGTGCCGGGCTCAAGTGCACGGAGACGATTCCCGAGTCCGAGCCCAAGTTCAATCCCGATGCCGCCATCGGTGTTTTCCGCATCGCGCAGGAAGCCTTGACGAACATTCTCAAGCACGCGGAGGCCGAGTCCGCGGACCTGGTCATCGGCATCGATCGCGACACCTTCGTCCTGCGCGTCTCGGACGACGGCAAGGGTATCCCGCCGAATCGGCTTCAGACCATCACATCCCACGGCCTCGCGTCGATGCGCCACCGGATCACCGCGCTCGGCGGCAGCTGGGACGTGCGCAACTCGAGTACCGGCGGCACCGTCGTGACCGCGGTCATTCCGCTGCCGAGAATGATGGGAGACGAACCCGCCTGACGCGCGGACGCGATGCGCGCGCGGAGCCTTTCGATCCGGCGCTTCGCGTTGTCGATTCAGTGTTTCGCGAGATCGAGATGCGCTTCGCAGATCTCGTGCAGAACTTCCGGCAGCCTGCCGTAGTCGCGCGCCTTGTCCAGGAAATGCGAGGCGCCGAGAGCGATCGCGGCGTTCTTGTACTCGGGCAGGTCGTAGTTCGTCAATACGATGATGCGCGGCTTCAAATGAGCGGTGGCCAGCGCGCGCATCACGCCGAAGCCCGTGCCCTGCTTCAGATGCAGATCCAGGATGATGACATCGATCGAGTCGCGCTGGGCGGACGCCACCGCCGTCGCCTCGGTGTCCGCGGTTCCGATCAATTCCACCTGAGGGATCTGGCGTATCGCTTCAGTCAATCGCTCCGTCAGTACCTTGGAGTCTTCGACCAGCAAGACTCTCAAGTTCTGCGCCATTGACATCGCGTCCATAGTATTGGTGTACATGCCTGTCGCAGTTTAGCGTCAGGCGCGGCATTGCGGCCAGACCGGCTTCGCAGGTTCCGATGTAGGAAGATTCTCACACGCTGCGCTTACTGAATGAGCCCGTTGCGCAACGCATAGGACGTGATGTCGGCATTCGCGGTGAAACTCATCTTTTCCAATATCCGGCTCCGATACGTGCTCACCGTTTTCACGCTGAGACTGAGTTCATTGGCGATATCGGAAACGCCGCGTCCCGCCGCCAATTTGCAGAAAATCTGAAACTCGCGGGTCGACAGGCGCGCATGCAGCGGCTTGTCCGGATCGCCGTCGAGATCCGCCACCAATATCTCCGCCAGCGCCGCGCTGACATAACGCCGGCCCGCCAACACGGTGCGCACCGCCTTCATCAATTCCTCGGGCGCGCTGTCCTTCGACAGATAGCCGCTTGCGCCGGCCCGAAGGACGTTGACCGCGTATTGCTGCTCCGGCAGCCCGCTCATCACCAGCACCCGCACGCCGGGGTGGCCGGTTTGAATATGCCGCAGAATATCCAGGCCGCTGCGGTCCGGCATATGAATGTCGAGCAGCACGAGATCCCAGTCCTGTTCCCGCAAGAGGTCCAGAGTCTCGTTTCCGCTGGCAGCCTCCCCCACGGCATTGATGCTCGCGTCGGCCTCGAGGAATTGCTTGAATCCCGCGCGGACCACCGCATGATCATCCGCGATCAGTACTCTTGACACGTTCTAGTCTCCGTTGGCCGACCCCGGGTTGACCACCCCGGCGCGCTCGAGTGTTCTCATGCTCCGCTCAAGAATTCGCACACTCCTGGCTCTGAGAATATCCGTTCAGCTTGTTATACAGCGTCTTCAGGCTGCAGCCCAGCGCATCGGCGGCGCGCCGCTTGTTTCCCTTGAAGTAATCCAGAGTCGCCTCGATCAGCGAGCGCTCCATGTCGTGAATCCGCGATCCCACTCGAATATTCAGCCGTTCGCGGTCGCCGTCCGGCCAGGCGTCGCGCGCGGCGCCCCCGGGGATGAGCGGAGCCAATTCGAGAACGGCGTCGCAGAGAATGTAGGCTCGCTCGATGCAATTCTCGAGTTCGCGGACGTTGCCCGGCCAGGTATGCTGCTTCAGCGTCATCCGGGCAAGAGCCGAGAGCCGCTTCTGCGTCCCCCCCCGCACATTCAATTCGGCCAGGAAGTGCTCCGCCAGCAACTCCACGTCGCCGCCCCGGCTGCGCAGCGGCGGCATTTCGACCGGAAACACGGCCAGGCGGTACAGCAGGTCCTCGCGCAGCACACCGTTCTGAACCGCCTGCAGGGGGCAACGGTTGGTGGATGCGATGATGCGCACATCGGTGGCGAACTCGGTGCTCGCCCCGACGCGATAGAACTTGTGCGTCTCCAGAACCCGGAGCAGCCGTGTCTGCATATCGAGGGGCATTTCGGTGACTTCGTCGATCAACAGCGTCCCGCCCTGGGCACGTTCGAAGACGCCGGCATGCGCCTCTACCGCGCCGGCGAAGCTTCCCTTCTCGTAGCCGAACAATTCTCCTTCGATGAGCCCGGCTGGTATGGCGCCGCAGTTGATGGCGATGAAAGGGCCGTCGCCGCGCGCGCTGCGCTCATGAATCGACCGGGCGGCCAACTCCTTCCCGGAACCGCTCTCACCGGTCAAGAGCACGCTGGCCTCGGTGGGTCCGACCCGTTCGATGAGCCGAAACACCTCTTGCATCGCCGGGGATATGCCTAACAAGGAATCCGTCGCTGCCAAAGACGCGCGTTGTTCGGAAACCTGCTGCTCGGAAAGTTCGTACCTGACGCTGTTCATGTGTGCAATTCTCCTGCTGGTCGCGCTCGTGTAATCGTTACACCGAGCACGGCAGGATTTGTAACCCGTGCACCCCCAAGGTGGCCATGGAAAGGCGCTGAACCTCGGTTCGGAATTCACGTGATTTCGTGTCAGTGTTTGTCTGACACGGCGCTTCATGCCACTGATCTATGGCACCTGCGATGGATTCGATCCGCAGCGCCAGCAGCTCGTGAATTGCGGTTCGAGCACCTCGCCGCAATGTTCGCAGGTCCAGGAAACGCCGGTCGGCGCTGCCGCGGCGCGGGCCAGGGCGCGCAGCGCGGCTTGTTCATCGTCATCCTCGACATAGAGCTGCGGCCAGGTTTCCAGCATGGGCAGATCGCCCAGGGCGCCCGCCAGATATTGATTGCGCAATTCACTTTGGATTCCGGCAGTCAGCAGCACGTTGCGCGCGTGTGCCACCTGTATCAGCGACGCGGCACGGAACACTCGCTTCATGGAACCCACATCCCGCTGCCGCGCAGCACCGCCGGCTAACGGACCTCGCGCAATGATCTCAGAAAAGCCCTGACATCCTCGCCCCGCTCCAGCGCTTCCACCAAGGCGGAGCCGACCACCACGCCGTCCACGTGCCCCGCAAAGCGCGCAACCTGCTCTCGGGAACGGATGCCGAAGCCCGCACATACCGGAACGCCGGCGCAACGCCTGACCCGGTCCATGTACTCCAGCACGTCGAGCGGCACGTCGGCGGCTTTGGGTGACCCCGTGATACCGGTCATGGTCACCGCGTAGATGAAGCCCTCCGCACCCCGGCATAGCATTGCCAGCCGTTCGGGAGGCGTCACCGGGGTTACCATTTGCACCAAGGCCAGTCCTTCGAGACCGAGCGCTCGCCTGAGATCGCCGCTTTCCTCGAAGGGCAGATCGGGAACGATGAAGCCGGCCACTCCCGCCGCCGCCGCCGCTCGTGGCAGCGCATCGAGGCCAAGACTCAGCAGGGGGTTCAAGTAGCTCATCAACAAAATGGGCGTCCCCTGCCCCTTGGAGGTTCGGAGTTGCTCGAATATCCAGGGCAGGGTGACGCCGTTGGCCAGCGCGGCGAAGCTCGCCCGCTGTATGGTGGTTCCGTCCGCCATCGGGTCGCTGAAGGGCACCCCGACTTCAACCACGTCGCAGACGCTGGCGACGGCAGCCAGGTCGGCCTTGAACCCTTCCAGGGTCGGAAATCCGGCGGTGAGAAAACCCACCAACGCCGGACGGCCCTGCCGGGCCGCCGCTTGGATGGCTGCGGAGACGGTGTCACGCGGTGCCAGGACCGGCGTCTCCCGCATCACGCAAGGTCCTTCAACAAAGTGCGCTGCAGTATGGGCATGTCCTTGTCGCCTCGACCGGAGCAGCAGATGAGAATCTTCGAGCCGGGGTGCGCGTGGGCGTAGCGCCGCGCGCCGAAGAGCGCATGCGCACTCTCGATGGCGGGCAGTATGCCCTCGAACTTGGTGCATTCCGCAAGTGCATCCAAGGTTTCATCGTCCGTTGCCGACTCGTAGGCGACCCGTCCGATCTGCTTCAAGTACGCATGCTCGGGGCCGACTCCGGAGTAATCGAGGCCGGCGGATACCGAATGCGTTTCCCGCACCTGGCCGAAAGGGTCCTGCAATATCAACGTATAGCTCCCCTGTAAAACACCGGGAGTTCCGAAAGTCAGAGAGGCCGCGTTGTCCCCGAGACCGGGGCCGCGCCCGCCGGCTTCCACGCCGATCAGTTTCACCCCGGCGTCGCCCCGGAAGTGATGAAACAAGCCGATGGCGTTCGAGCCGCCGCCCACGCAGGCCACCGCCACGTCCGGCAGGCCGCCTGCCTGCTCCAGCATCTGCGCCCGCGCCTCGCGGCCGATCACCGCCTGAAGTTCGCGCACCAGGTATGGATAGGGGTGCGGTCCCACGGCCGAGCCCAGGCAGTAGTACGTGCCATTGGGATCGGACACCCAGTCGCGCAGCGCCTCATCGATGGCGGCGCGCAACGTCGCATCGCCCCCCGTCACCGGCACGACGGTGGCGCCGAGGAGCTGCATGCGTCCGACGTTGGGCGCCTGCCGCTCGACGTCCACCGCGCCCATGTAGACCACGCAGGGCATGCCCAGCCGCGCGGCCGCGGCGGCGCTCGCAACGCCATGCTGCCCCGCGCCCGTTTCGGCGATGATGCGTTTGGCGCCCAGGCGCTTCGCCAACAAAATCTGGCCCACGGCGTTGTTGATCTTGTGCGCGCCGGTGTGCGCGAGATCCTCGCGCTTGAGCCAGACTTGGGCTCCCCAACGCTTGCTCAAGGTGGGTGCATGGGAAAGGGAGGTCGGGCGGCCCACCCAACTTTTGAGCTCGTGATTGAACTCGGCCAGGAATTCGGCGTCGTGCAGGTACCGGTCGACTCCCGTTTGCAGCCGATCGAGCGCCGGCACCAGCGTTTCAGGAACATAGCGCCCGCCAAAGGGGCCGTAACGGCCGCGGACGTCGGGAAGGCCGGACGTCGCCGCTTCGCTCTGCAGCAGTGAATTCATGAATCGGTCTCCAGGCTCGCCGCGGCGGCGCGTGCTGCCCGGACGAACTCGCGAATTTTTGCCGGGTCCTTGATCCCGGGTACTTCCTCGACGCCGCTGCTCACGTCCACCCCGAACGGGCGCACCGCCTGGATGGCCTCGGTCACGTTCTGCGACGACAGGCCGCCGGCGAGAACCAGTTCGGTTTGCCGCACGAGCTCGGCCGCCCGTCCCCAATCGGCGAGTTCGCCGATGCCGCTGGCCGGGCCTTCGAACAGCATGCGCGCCGGCAACGGGCTCGGCGTCTTACGGCCGAAGCGGACCACGGGAAGCACTTTGATGTGCGCAGGGATTTTCAATTCGCGCAGGTCTTCGACGTCGGTTTGAAAATAATCCGGCTTGAGTATTCGACAGATTTCGTCGACCTTCATTTGCAAGGGATGCTGCGCAACCGCGATGCGCAATATGCCGGGCGGCGCGAGCGCGGCCAGCTGCGCCGCCTGGCCGGGCGTCACCTGCCGCAGGCTGGGTGCGAACACGAAACCGATGGCGTCGACATGGGCCTCTACGGCCGCAGCCACCGCGTCCGCACTGGTGATGCCGCAGATCTTTATCCACATGGCGCCGAGTGTAGCCATTTAGGATTGCACTGTCCGTGTCGCATCGAATATCTGGCGCAAGCACAGCGACGGGTCGCCGCTCGCCATCAGGGCGGTGCCGATCAACGCCAGCCGGTATCCCAGCTGCTGCATGCGCCGCGCATCCGCGGCCGAGGCGATGCCGCTCTCGGCCACCGCCGGCCAGCCGCCCGGCAGCAGGGGCGCGAGCGCCGCGAAACGCTCCTGAACGATCTTCAAAGTCTGCAAGTCGCGGCAGTTGACACCGATCAATATCGGCTGATGAGCCTCGGGCCGCCCCGGATCTTCGCGACCCACCTCACGACCCGCGGGATGACGCGCACGCGGTTCCGCGCGCGATGCCTCGATATCGTGCGCCATGGCCAGATCATCCTCGTCGAAGGCCTCCAGCAGCACGAACATGCCATGCTCGGCCGCAACGTCCAGCAGCTCTTCGATTCTCGGGCGCGTCAGCATGCGCAGAATCACCAGGACGCCGCCCGCTCCGGCGGCGCGCGCTTCCAATACCTGGTAGGGATCGACCAAGAAATCCTTGCGCATCGCGGGCACCCCGAGGGGTGCGAGCGCCGCCGCGGCCTGGCGCAAATGCTCGAGCGATCCGTCGAAACGAGAGGGTTCGGTCAGCACCGATACGGCCGCGGCGCCGCCGCGCGCGTAGGCGGCGACGCGCCCCAACCAATCGTCGCCCTCATCGCTCAACCGGCCGGCGGCCGGGGAGCGCAGTTTGAGCTCCGCAATGACGTCGAACCCCGAGCCCGACAAACGCAAGGGTGCGCTCTGCGCGGCCCGCCGCGCACGGCGTTCCAGGGCACTCGCGGATTCATGCCGCATCGCCTCTGCCACCCGCTCGGCGCTCCGAGAAGCCATGTCGTCCAGAAAACCGCTCATGACGTTGCGCCAGGACCGGCCTTCCGATCGAGCTCACCCGCCGCGAATCGACGCAGGCGCCGCAGCCACTCATTCGCCCGGCCGCTGTCCAAGGCGGATCGCGACAGGTCGACGCCCGTCTGAATGGACGCGGCGCGGCCGGCAATATACAAGGCGAGACCGCATTGCAGGGTAAGCGCCGAAAAATGCGCGCCTCGATCGCGGCCTGCGAATACCTCGAGCAATGCGCCGAGGTTCGCGTCCGCATCGCCGCCGGCCAGTTCGGCGGCCTCGCATACAGGCAGGCCGAAGTCCCGCGGATCGATCTCGCAGCGGCGAATCGCACCGCGCGTGACGTCGAACGCCAGGAAGGGTCCGATGGGTGTGGCTTCATCCCAACCCGCCGCACCATGCACCACCCATGCACGATCGAGGTCCATCCCCGCCAGCGTGCCGGCCATCAGCTCCGCGGTCGCCGCATCATAGGCGCCGATCAAGCGAAAGCGCGGCGCGGCGGGATTGGTCAGCGGGCCCAGCAGATTCAATACGGTGCGAATGCCGAGCGCGGCGCGGATCGGCGCCAGAGCCTTCATCGCCGGATGGAAATACGGTGCGAACAAGAACGTGAACCCGGTGGCCTCAAAGCAGCGCGCCGCCTGCGTCTCATCCAGGGGCAGCGTAAATCCCAGCCGCTCGATCAGATCCGCGCTGCCGCTGCGGCTGGAAATGGACCGATTGCCATGTTTGACCACGGGCAGGCCGCACGCGGCCGCCAGCAGCGCCGCCCCGGTGGATAGATTGAGACTGCCCGAGGCGTCGCCGCCGGTGCCGACGATATCGATGGCATCGAGCGCCTCCGGCAGCGCCGGTTTTCGCGCCAGCGAGCGCATCGCACCCGCAAAGCCGCGTACCTCGGACGCCGTGACGCCTTTCGCGCGCAGCGCAGCCAGGAGCGCGCCGGCCATCGCGGGCGCAACTTCGGGTGTCGTCAATGAAGTCATGAGCGCCGCGGCTTCGGTCTCTGCAAGGTCGCGGCCCTGTACCAGGAGGTCGAGCATGTGGTGCGGGCTGGTCGCCATTCTCAAGTCTTCAGAAAATTACCCATGAGAATCGGGCCGTCCGGCGTGAGCACGCTCTCCGGGTGGAATTGCACGCCTTCGATCGGGAGCGTCCTGTGCCGCACACCCATGATTTCGCCTTCCGCGGTTCGCGCCGTGACCTCGAGCTCCGGTGGAATGCTGCCGGGGGCCGCGATCAGCGAGTGGTAGCGGCCCGCGTCGAACTCCCGCGGCATGCCGGCGTATAGCCCCTTGCCATCGTGGATGACGGGCGACACCTTGCCGTGCATCAGCCGCGCCGCCCGTACGACCTGGCCGCCGAACACCTCCACCAAGGATTGATGGCCGAGGCAGACGCCGAAAATCGGTATGCGGCCGGCAAACGCACGAATCATCGGCATCGAGACCCCCGCGCCCCGGGGCGTGCCGGGACCCGGTGAAATGACCAGGTGGGAAGGCTCGAGCGCCAGGGCCTCGTCGGTGGTGATGGCATCGTTTCGGTGGACGTCGACCACGGCTCCCAGCATCAGAAATGCCTGCACCAGGTTGTAGGTGAAAGAATCATAGTTATCGATGAGCAATATCCTGGGCCGCATGTCAGTGTCCTAAAGACCCTCCGCCGCAAGCTCGAGCGCACGCCGCAGCACGGCGCTCTTTGCCATCAGCTCGGCGTATTCGGCTTGCGGGGAACTGTCGGCGACGATACCGCCCCCCGCCTGATAACTGTAAGAGTCGCCTCGAAACACCAGAGTGCGGATGGTGATCGCCTGATCCATGGCGCCGTGCCGGCCGAAGTAGCCGACCGTCCCGCCGTAGAGCTGCCGGCCTACCGGCTCGAGCTCGTCGATGATTTCCATCGCGCGCACCTTTGGAGCGCCCACGAGGGTACCCGCGGGAAAGGTCGCGGCAAACAGGTCGAAGGCATCCTGTCCCGGCCGCAGGCGGCCGTTGACGCCGCTGACGATGTGCATGATGTGGCTGTAGCGCTCGATCACGCGGTAGGGATCCACCACCACCGAGCCCGCCGTAGCGACCCTGCCCAGGTCGTTGCGCGCCAGATCGACCAGCATCACGTGCTCGGCATTTTCCTTGGGATCCGTCTTGAGCTCCGCTTCCAGCGCGGCATCGAGCACGGCGTCGGCACCGCGCGGGCGGGAGCCTGCGATCGGCCGCAATTGCGCGTACCCATCGTGACACTTCACCAGCGCTTCGGGCGAAGAGCCCACCACCGTGATGTCGCCCAGCTCGCAAAAATACATATAGGGCGAGGGATTGAGCACCCGCAACGCGCGGTACACCTCGAACGGCGCAAGTTGCTGACGTCCCTCGAACCGCGACGCCAGCACCAGTTGATAGACGTCGCCGGAGGCAATGTACTCCTGCGCGCGCCGCACCCGGACCGCGTGCTCTGCTTCCGTCAACGAGGGACTGGCCGGCGAAAAGCGTCCCGGAACGAGTATTGCCGGCACGGCGCCGCGCAGGGCCTGCATCACGTCGCGGCGCAGACTCTGCCGTTCGGCCTCGCTGCCGTCGTGCAGCAGCGCCACCGTGCGGGTCAAATGATCGAACACCAGCAGGGACTGTGGGGCCACATAGTGGGCATGCGGAGCTTCGGTCGCATCGAGATTGCGGCCCGGCACGCGTTCGAAGTAGCGGACGGCATCATAGGCGGTGTAGCCGACCAATCCGCCGAGCAAGGGTACCCCCGGTATCTCGGGCAGCGGCCGCGGTCCCTGGGCGAGAGCGCCGCGCAAAGCCTCCAGGAACTCGCGCCTGGTCCCGGGCCTCGGGGAATGAACGCCGCCGATGTTGAGCCCCGCGGCGTCCAGTCGCACTTCCAGACAATCGCCGAATCCGATGAAGGAATAACGCGCCAGCCGCTCTCCTCCCTCGACGCTTTCCAGCAGGAACCGCGGGCGAAAGGGCGCCAGCTTCAGATAGGCCGACACCGGCGTATCGAGATCTGCCGCGATGTCAAAAGGAGGCTTCATGTACCTGCACGAATCTCACGGACAATAAAAAACCCACCCCCGGCCTTGGGCGGAGATGGGTTCTGGATACCGACGAAAGACTGAATGACCGACCAGCGCCCACTCCTCTACGGAGTGCGCCACCACCAAGCCTTGCGAAGGGTGCACGCGGTCGACATCGACGAAGTATCGCCTTCCAGAGCGGGCAGCGTCAAGCGGAGCCCTGAAGCGCGCTATCGTCCCGCCTCTGCCTCGAGCTTCCTCTTGAATTGACGGGTAAGCTCGACGAATCGAGGCGTCAGGCCGATATCCTCGTAGACTGGGTCACCCTGATCGTCGCGCGAAATGACCTTCGGACCTCGCTCATACGGCATGGCGGCGGCAATTTCATCGAGACCGGCGTGCAGCAGGTCGGTGATGATCGCTTCGAGCGGCTGCCCCGGGAACAATTCAGCCAGGGCGTGCAGGCGCGAGGCATCGTCCAGCTCCAGCCGTATCGGGTACTCCTTCGCCGTTCGCACCGGCGCCGCCTCTTTCTTCCAACGATCGAGCAAGGGCTTGAATTTCACGACTACTCCGCCATACCGGTCATTCAGGATCTGGGCATTATAGACCGCAGGCGGAGACTAACCGGCGCCCCATCACATTCCTTGAAAGGGAATCGACATGAACGAATCAGCGAGCAGTGAAGAACGAGGCTGGGCGATGGCGGCCCATTTGTGCGGCTTGCTCTGGATATTGGGAGGCGGTGGCTTGATTTTTCTCCCGTTCGGGAGCCTGGTGCTCTTCACCATTTTGGGTCCCCTGATCATCCTGTGGTCGAAGGGGCAAACCATGCCCTTCGTGGCCGCACAAGCCAGGGAATCGTTGAATTTTCAGATCACGGTGTGGCTGCTGGGAATGCTCTTCACCGTGTTGGCCATCGTCCTCATCGGCTTCGTGCTGCTTTGGATCCTGGGGCTGGTGAACTTGGTTTTGGTCATCGTCGCCGCCATCCGGGTGAGCGACGGCACGCCGTACCGCTATCCATTCTCCTGGCGCTTGGTGAAGTAGCAAGCTTTTGGCGGCCCACCCTTCACCCCATCACGCCGGCTCACCGCCCCTGGGCCAAGCCTCGGCGGCGGCCGACCAAGGCGGCTCGCACCGCAGCTGGCTGGGCGTGTTCGCCTACAGCCGCCGCGCGCTGGTGCTCGTCTGGACCACCAACAGGGCGCTCAGCGTCTTGCTCGCCCTGCTCACGTTGGTTGCCGGCGTGCTGCCGGCGGCGGTCGCCTGGGTCGGCGCGCAAATCGTCGATGCGGTCATCCACGCGGCCGATTTGCATCGGCACGCCGGCACGACACCGTTCACGCCCGTGGTGAGGTATGTGGCACTCGAAGCCATCCTGGTCGCCGCCACGTCCATGGCCCAACGCGGCATCTCGCTCGCGCAATCGTTGCTGCGCGCGCAGCTGGGCCAGCGCGTCAATGTCATGATATTGGAAAAGGCGCTGACCTTGGACTTGACGCAATTCGAGGATTCCGAGTTCTACGACAAGCTGACGCGGGCACGCCGGGAAGCCTCGAGCCGCCCGTTGAGCCTGGTGATGCGCACCTTCGGGCTCCTGCAGAATGCAATCTCGCTGGTGTCCTTCGGCGGGCTGCTCATCCGCTTTTCGCCCTGGGCCGTGGTGCTCCTGGTCCTGGCGGGACTGCCGGCATTCCTGGCCGAGGCGAAATTCTCGGGCGAGGCGTTTCGCCTGTTCCGCTGGCGCGCCCCCGAGGCGCGCATGCAGATCTATCTGGAATCGGTGCTGGCGCGCGAGGATAACGCGAAGGAAGTCAAGCTGTTCGAGCTCGGACCGCGCCTGCTGGATCGCTACCGCGACATTTTCACGCGCCTGTACCGCGAGGACCGTGACCTGACTCTGCGCCGCGACGCCTGGGGCTTCGGCTTGGGATTGTTGGGCACGGCGGCGCTCTATGGGGGATACGCGTGGATCGCCGCGGAGACGGTGCTCGGCGCCATGACCGTGGGTCAAATGACCATGTATCTCATGCTGTTTCGGCAGGGGCAGTCAGCCGTGAGCGCCTCTCTCTCGGCGGTCAGCGGCCTGTACGAGGACAATCTCTATCTGTCGAATCTCTACGAATACTTGGAGCAGCCCATCGGCCACTCGAGCGGCGAGGCGAAGCACGGCCCGAATCCCGGCGACGGCATCCGCTTCGAGAGCGTCGAGTTCATCTATCCCGGCGCCGCCTCTCCCGCGCTGTCGGGCATCGATCTGCACGTTCGGCCGGGAGAGAGCCTGGCCCTGGTTGGGCAGAACGGCTCGGGCAAGACCACGTTGATCAAGTTGCTGACCCGGCTCTACCACCCCACCCGGGGGCGAATCCTCCTGGACGGCCTCGACCTCGAGGAGTGGGACGAGACCACGCTGCGCCAGCGAATCGGCGTCATCTTCCAGGACTTTGCGCGGTACCAAATGCTGGTCGGCGAGAACATCGGTGCGGGCGACGTGCGCGCCTTCGACGACGAGAGCCGCTGGCGGAGCGCAGCGGCGCAGGGCCTGGCCGCGGAATTCGTCGACGCGCTGCCCGCGGGTTATCACACCCAGCTGGGCAAGTGGTTCAAGGACGGCCGCGAACTGTCGGGCGGCCAATGGCAGAAAATCGCCTTGGCCCGAGCCTTCATGCGCAATGAGGCGGACATTCTGGTGCTGGACGAGCCAACCGCCGCCATCGACGCGGGGGCGGAGGCCCAGGTGTTCGAGCACTTCCGCGAGCTGACGCGAAACCGCATAGCCATCGTCATTTCACACCGATTCTCGACGGTGCGCATGGCGGACCAAATATTGGTGCTCGAGGAAGGCCGTATCGTCGAGCGCGGCAGCCATGAATCCCTGATGGCCGCCGACGGACGCTACGCCAAGCTATTCACGTTGCAGGCTCGCGGGTATCGTTGAGGGTGTTACTCGCGGAGACTTGAAATGCCATCCTTCGACGTCGTATCCGAAATCGACACCCATGAATTGACGAATGCGGTCGACCAAGCGGTCCGCGAGCTCGGGCAGCGCTTCGATTTCAAGGGCACGAACGCCGCGTTCGAACTGGAAGAGACGACGGTCACCATGGTTGCACCGGCCGATTTTCAGCTCAAGCAGATGCTGGAAATCCTGAGGCTCAAGGTTGCCAAGCGCGGCATCGATGTCGCCTGCCTCGAGGTGAAGGATCCGGAGGTCAATCTCGCCAGAGCCAGGCAACTGGTGATACTCAAGCACGGGATCGACGCCGAAACCGGCAGGAAGGTGTCGCGGCTGCTCAAGGACTCGAAACTCAAGGTGCAGGCGCAGATCCAGGGCGAGAAGGTGCGGGTCACCGGCAAAAAGCGCGACGACTTGCAGGAAGCCATTGCGTTCCTGCGCAAGGCGGAGATCGGGGTTCCCCTGCAATTCAACAATTTTCGAGACTGAACAAGAGATCGACGAGGCGCCCTCGTCAGCCCGGAGTCACTGGACGACGATCGTTCCAACCATGCGCGGATGAATCGAACACGTGAAGTGATACGTGCCGGGCGTGGTGAACTTGAAAGAGAAGCTCTCGTGCGTATCCATGGCGCCCGAACGGAACAGCCCCGTGTTGCTGACCACGGTGTGCGGCTCGTCGTCCATATTGGCCCAGGTCACGGTAGTGCCGGCTTTGACGGTCAATGAATTCGGCATGAACATGAAATCCTTGACCAGGATCCGATTCGGATCCGGCGTTTCGGCGGTCGATGGAGCGCAGAGCGCGATCCCCCACGCCGCCGCCAAGCCGGCAGCCGCCAACCACGATCGGCGTCGTCCGAGGCTCATGTGACTTCTCCTTGAAGTGGGTGACCCATGCCATGCTCCTGATTCGGTATGATCGAGTGATTCCGCATGATCGAGTGATTCGGGATGATCGAGGCTCATACGAGCGTCGTGTCGGTCAGCGACAACAAGCGAGGATGCTTCACTTCGAAGACGCTGGTCAGCCCGAGCATTCTGGGCAGTTGATCCGCCGGCACCTTGAGAGGGCCGGGTCCCGACCCCACGCCGGCGACGGGTTGCGGATAGGATGTCGCGCGTGCCGTGTGGAAGGTCATGTTGCCTTCGACCTTCTGCACGATCTGATGAATGTGGCCGTTCAATACCGTGACCGAGCCGAAGCGGCGCAGGCGGTCCATCAGCAGCTCCGCGTCGCCCGTTCCCCAGCCCCAGGGCTCGTAAATGGTCCACAACGGCATATGAGCGAAGACGACGATGGGCGTGCTGGCCGATCTTCCTTTCAGGTCCGCGGTCAGCCAGGCGATCTGATCGGCGCCGAGCGTGCCGAGGCCGCCCGGCTTGAACTGCAATACATTGATCAGCCCGACAAAATGCACGCCGCTGTGATCGAAGCTGTAGTACCCCTTGTTGGCGGAGGGCTTGCCGAATCGGTTGAAGTATTCCGTCACCGTGGGGTCGGTCGTGTCGTGCTCGCCGGGGACGGTGTGCATCTCGGTGGTGCGCATGCGTGAGAACAACTGCTCGGCCAGATCGAATTCCGCGGGTTTGGACAGGTGCGTGATATCGCCCGTGTGGATGATGAGCGCGGGCTGCTCGGCCATCCCGTTCACGATGTCGATGGTTTGCGTGAGCGTCGCGTTGACGTCGGGATTGGCGTCTTTGTTGAAGCCTATGTGGGTATCGCTGATCTGGACGAACAACGGTTTTCCCAATCGGGCCACGCCCTGTTTGTCCGTCCCTGCCATCGCCAGATCGATGAGGGTGAATACGCCGCCGGACAGCGCGAACAGGGTGCCGGCCCCGCCATAGGCCAGGCATTTCAGAGCATTGCGACGCGATTGCAGCAAGCTATCATCCGACACGTTCATCTCCTTGTTGGGTTCAGGAGAGAAGACTTCGGATCGATGGGTTTTATTCCTTGAGGAGTCGCACCAAACCCAGAAGCTCGTCCCAACCGGTATCCGAGACGGCGCAATACTCCAGATCCCCCGTCTTCCAGAAGGCGAGGTGATAGCCGCTGCGGGTCACGTCGGCCGGCAATGCGCGTTCTTGGCCGGCCCAGCTGAACACGTTGATGACGTGCGCGCCATGTTGGTATACCACCACGGCGGAACGTTGGTGTTCCAGATAGTCCACTCGGCCGCCGACGAGCCGGTATCCCTGCGGCTCGAAATCGGCGACCACCGGCGAGACGTCGGCATGACCTGCAAACCACGGTTTCACCGTGTGCTTGTCGGTGGATACCACATCGATGAGATGCGACGGCATCAGTGAGCGCACATGCGCGCTCACCAGCTCGTCGGGCAATGGATCGGTGAGACGCGGCACGAGGAGCATAAATGCGAAGGTCGCGGCGATGGCCGCACCACCCGCACCACTGAGGGCACCCACCCAGAACGGCCGCATGCGCCGCTTCGGCGAGACCCGCTCACGTGACCGCGTAGTTCCCCTTGAAAGCGCAGTTCCTTCCTGAGCTGGGGTTCCTTGTAAGGCCGAGGCTCCTGACGCCGAGGTTCCTTCCAGGGTCGCGGTTCCCACTAAAGCTGGCATTCCTTCTAAGTCCGAAGTTCCCTCTAAGGCCGGGGCTCCTTGTTGGGCCCCGGTCCCTTCTGCGGCGGGAGTTCCTTCGGCCACGGGGGTCTCCGCTGCGCTCTCTTGATCCAGAGCACGCATGATCTTGGCGCGAAGCAGAGGCGGAGTACGCGCGTAAGCCGAATCTCGACGCAGCACGGTGCGCACCTGCTCGAGGTCCTGCAGCAGCGTGCGGCACTCGGGGCAATGTTCGAGGTGACGTTCGATGTCCGCAGCGGACACCGCGTCGACCTCGGCGTCGAAATAAGCCTGCACGCGCAGGGATTCAGCGCACCGCACGCGGCTCTCCCTCGGTTTCCTGCAGCCATCGCGCCTTGAGCGCAGCGCGCGACCGCGCCAGCCGCGACATCACCGTGCCGATCGGCACCTTCGTGACCTGCGCTATCTGCCTATAGTCCATTTCCTCGATTTCCCGCAGCATCAGCACCGTACGGTGCTCTTCAGGCAATGCCGCAATCAACCGATCGAGGGTGCGCTGCTCATCCCGGCGGATCGAGGCATTTTCCGGATCGGGTGTGGTGGCGGTCATGACGTGGCCGTCCTGTGCATCGTTTTCCTCCGGTAAGGGCACGAAGGCGCGGCGGCGCCGCTGTTTGACCGCCGTCCAGTGGCAATTTCTGACGATCGCCAGCAGCCACGCCTTCGCATCCGAGCCTCGCAGGGTGTCGAACGCGCGAAAGGCGCGCAGGATGGCTTCTTGCACGACGTCGTCCTCGTCGCCGGGCGCGTACGACAGCCATCGGGCAAACCTGTAGGCCGCGTCCAAATGCGGCAGCACCTCCGCCTCGAATCGAGCGCGTTTCTCATCCATGGATGCGACCGAACACGTGTCTCACGCGACTCCACCGGCTGTTGCTCAACCTTAGACTCGCGGCAGCTGGACTTTATTCCCTCACGGGTACAAATTCGTGTAGGTGGAACCCGGTAGTATAACGAGAGGCGTTGCCGCTATCACGCCTATAATATGTGGCATAGAGTGACGCATGGTGCACATCGTCGTTTCCGCGCGCCCGGCACACGGGGCTCGAGTCGGCACGGCGGATGGCAACAGGACAGAGGGGTTGCGCTCGAGAGCGGGTTGAGCAGGTGAAAGAGGAACGATTTGAAGTTGTGACTCATCTAACATAATGCATTGTCGTGAGTTGGACGCGGTCGCGCTATGCTCAGGCGACTTGCTTTCAACTTGACCGGGGAGTTGTGATTTTGCCTGAGTAGAGTTGTCTCCATGTCCTGAGCGGGGTCCGACGACGATGGGAACATCACAATTTAATCCAGAATCCAAGCCCGAGGAGTTCCTCGAATCGCTGAGCGCTTTCAGCAAACAGCATCGGGCGCAGCGTTGGGAGGGAACTCTCGGAGATTTCCTGACCAAGGTTGTGCCGGTCAATCCGACGGCGCTGGTGCGCACCAGCCACGAATATATCTGGGACATGCTGCTCTGGCATGGCCGCGCATCGTCGGCCGGCGACTCCCTCAAGGCACGGGAGCTCTTCAAACGTGAATTGTTCGGCGTCGATGAGCCGCTCGGGCGCGTGGTCGACTACTTCAAGGCGGCGGCCGCGGGTTCCGATGTGGGACGCCGATTGCTGCTGTTGCTCGGGCCTCCGTCGGGAGGCAAGTCCACCATGGCAATCCTCCTGAAGCGTGGACTGGAGGAGTACAGCCGCACCGATGAGGGTGCCATCTATGCCGTAAAGGGCTCGCCGCTGCGCGAATCACCGTTGAATCTCATACCGATCAGCCTCCGCGCAGGGTTTCGCGAGACCTACGGGGTCGATATCAGCGGTGAGCCCAGCCCCTGGGCCCGCGACTATGTGGACCGCGAATGCGAAGGCGACTACCTGCGCGTACCCATCGAGCGCATTTTCCTCTCCGAAGCCGCGCGCTGCGGCATAGGTACCTACGCGCCGCATGATCCCTCGACCGCGGACATCGCGGATCTGGTCGGGTCCGTCGATCTGTCCAAGGTTGCACAGGTGGGCGACGAAGGCGACCCGCGCGCATGGTCGTGGTCCGGCGCGGTGTACGCCGCGAGCCGCGGTGTGCTCGAGATGATCGAAATCCTCAAGGTCAAGCGCGAGTTTCTTTATCTGCTGCTGACGATGACCCAGGAAAAGAACGTCAAGGTTGCGCGCTTTCCCCTGATCTATCTGGACGAGACGATTCTCGCGCACACCAATCTCGCGGAATTCAACAGGTTTCTGCAGGAGAAAGAGAACGAGGCGCTGCTCGACCGCATGGTGATCATCAAGGTGCCTTACGCGCTCTCGTACCGCGACGAGGCGCGTATCTATCTGAAACTGGTCCAGGGCGCGCCGGCATTCCGCAACACGCATCTGGATCCGCACGTGCTGCATCTTGCCGCCGTGTTCGCGAGTCTCACGCGTCACAGCAAGCCGGAGCGCGAAGGGCTGGACCTGCCGAAGAAGGTGCGGATTTTCGCCGGTGAGGCGGTCGAAGGGTTCTCCGAGACCGAGATCGTGCGGCTGAAGGCCGAAGCCCCCGACGAGGGGCTGGCGGGCGTGAGTCCACGGTTCGTGATCAATGCCATATCCAACGCGATCACGAGAGGCAACGCGCGCAGCCTCACCAGCATGGAATTGCTGCTTGCGCTGAAGGACGCCATCGACAGCGATGCGCGCATCGACGCCAAGCAGAAGAAGCAGTGGTTCGATCACCTGGTGACGGCCCGCAAGGAATTCTACAACCGCTGGGTGAAGGAGGACGTGCATCGCGCTCTGTTCGCGTCCTTCGAAGACGAGGGCCAGCAGCTCCTGGAGAAATACCTGGACGAGATCGAGGCGTCGCTCGATCAGCGGCAGGTGACCGATCCCATGACGGGAGAGAACCGCGCGCCCGACGAGCGGTTCCTGCGCTCGGTCGAGGAGAAGATCAAGGTGTCCGAATCGGGCAAGCAGTCCTTCCGCCAGGAAGTGGTGCGCAAGGCCATGGTCGCATTCAAGGCCGGAGAGAAATTCCGTCTCGGGAGCCATGCGCGGGTGCGCGAAGCGATCGAGCAGTATCTCTTCGAGGAGCGGCGCGATGTGCTGCGCCTGGTGACCTCCACGAACAGGCCGGATGAGGAGGCACGGCAAAAGATATCCGTCGTCCAGGAACGGCTCGTCAAGGAATACGGATACGACGAACATAGCGCCCAGGAGGCGCTGAACTACGTTACAACACTGTTGTCACAGGAGTAGGCTCGGCCCATTGCGCCTATGTTAAAATCGGTGCCACCATGAGTAAGGACTCGGGGACGGAACGCCCGCCCGGCAACGGCTGGTATGAGCTCTTTTCGCGCGGCTCGCGTGACTGGCTGCGGCACAGCGAAAAGATACGAGAGGCGGTGCGCGAACATCTGCCGCAGATCGTGGCGGGATCCGACATCATCAACCACGGTGCCCGCACGATACGGGTACCGGTGCGCATGCTCGAGCATTATCGATTCCGGCTGCGCGACACGGGCGAGTCGGAGGGGGTCGGGCAAGGCAAGGCCAAACCCGGCGATGTCCTCGGCCAGGGCAATCCGCAGAGCGGGCCCGGGCAGAAGGGTTCCGGGGGCAAGGAGCGCGGCGGGACGGAACTGCTGCTCGAGTTCAAGGTCGACGACGTCGTCGACTGGTTGTGGGAAGATCTGAAGCTGCCCAATCTTAAGCCGCGCGTGGGTCCTTCGGAGGACACGGAATGGAAACGCGAGGGCTGGGATCGGCACGGAGCGCGATCGCGGCTCGACCGCCGCCGCTCGTTCAAGGAATCCGTCAAGCGCAGAGCGACGAAAGCTGCCGGAAACGCAGATCGCTCGTCGCCGACGTTTACCGACGAAGATCTGCGTTTCCGGCAACTGACGCGCAAGCGCCAGCCGGCGATGCGCGCCGCCGTGTTCTTCCTGCTCGACGTGTCGGGCAGCATGACGGAGCGCGATCGTCAGGTGTCGAAGACGTTCTTCTTCTGGGTGGCGGCCGGCCTCAGACGTCAGTACCGCTCTCTCGACATCGTCTTCGTTGCGCACACGACCGAAGCCTGGGAGTTCAGCGAAGAAGACTTCTTCAAGGTCACGGGCAGCGGCGGCACGGTCGCATCGACCGGGTTTGCCAAAGTGCATGAAATCATGCAATCGCACTTCAGCCCGGCGAATTACAACGTCTACCTCTTTTATGCGTCGGATGGAGACAATGCCGCGGACGACCGCGCCGCCGCCCGCAGCGAACTCGAGGGCATCGCCAAGGCGGCGCGCTATGCCGGGTATGTCGAGATATCAACCGCGTCGACGCGCGGCACGCAGAGCGAAACATTCCGGCTGTTTCAGGACATTGCCGCGACCGGCCTGCCGAGCGGGCAATTTTCGATTATCGGCCCCGATGACGTAGCCGCGGCCGTACGCCACTTCTTCACGGCCGAGGCGCAGACGGCTGCCCAGGGCGGTGCGCCGGGAGCGGTGCCATGAAACGCGCCTGGCGCAGCCACGTGCCGCAAATCGAGGAGTTGGCGCACCGGCTCGGATTGCAGTGGTCGCCGGTCATATTCGAAGCGGTCCCCGACAGCTTCATGACCGAGATAGCCGTCTACGGTCTGCCGGTGCGCATGCCCCACTGGTCCTTCGGTGCGCGCTACATTTATCAGCTGGTACAGCGGCACATGGGGTATTCGCGGTTGTTCGAGGTGGTCTTTCCCGGCAATCCGGGCCACGCGTATCTCGCATCCAGCAATGGTCTGGGTGACAACATTCTGGTGGCCGCCCACGTGCTGGGTCATGCAGACTTCTCCAACAACAATCTGCTGTTCCGCCGCTGCCAGGATCAGGGCAGCGAACACATCGTCGAACATGCGGCGAGCCATGCAAGGCAGATCGAGCAGCACATCGAGTCCTTTGGGAAGAATGCCGTGGAGCAGGTGCTGGACGCGGCGCTGTCGTTGGAACAATACATTGATATCGATCAGGCGCTGCGCCGTGAGCGCTACCCGGACTATCTGCCTGCTGCAGTGCACACGACGGATGATGCATTTCGCGCACGCTTTGCGGCGCTCGACGCCGGCGTCGCGGTGACCACGCATTCGCCGCGCAAAATCCGTGCGCCGCTGCCGCCGCATCCGGAACGCGACCTGCTGTGGTTCATCGCGACCTATGCGCCGGAGATGGAGAGCTGGGAACGCGACATCTTCCTGGCCGTGCGCGAAGAGTCGTTCTATTTCTATCCGGTGTATGCCACTCAGATCATGAACGAGGGCTGGGCGTCTTACTGGCATGCGCGCCTGCTGCGCGAGGCGGATTTCATTCCTCAGGCCGCCTATCTGGATGCCATCAAGTGCCATTCGGATGTCGTACGGCCGATTGCGGCGGGAGAGCAGGTGGCTCTCAGCGTCAATCCCTATCACTTGGGCTTCACCCTGTGGGAGGAGATCGTAAAGAAATCCAGCGTCGATTTCGTTTTCAGCGGCAGCAGAGCGGCCAGGTCAAAGTGGTCGCCGGGGACATCGAGGCTCTCCAGGAGAGCCTGTTGATGGACAAGTTCAATTTCGGCGCCCCGCGCATTTCGGTGACGGAGGTGCGCAGCGACGGCACTCTGGTGCTGGAGCACGACAGCCAGCTCGATGGGCGCGGCCTCGACGCCGACCGGGCGTGCAAGGTCTTGGCCTATGTCAAGCGCGTCTGGCGTCGGCCCGTGCTGCTCAAGACGGTCGACGCAGCCTCGCAGCCGGTGGTGCATTCGGCGGATTCGGCAGCGGCGGCCTGAGTCTCGGCACCGGGGAGTACGCCATCGGGTGTTTTCCCGATGAGGCGGTCGTCCCTATACCTGTACAGTAGGCGAAAATCCCCGTGGGAGCGGGCAGGCTCCTCCGACAAGCAATAAACAACGCCTCAGGAGCCACTCATGTCGTCGAGCACGCGATCTGCGAACCACCCGCAACGCACCGTTGCGCAGTCAACCGAGTTATTGCAGGAGCTGGTGTCGCACCTGCGGCAAAATCGCACTCAGTTGCGCGAGGAGTGGGCCAACCGCATCACCGAGGCACAACTGCTGACGGCGATGACCAAGGAGGAAATCTTCACCGAAGCGACGTCCGTGTACGACAACTACGTCGAAACGCTCGCGACCGGGACGTTCGAGGCCTTGCAGTCCTATTCGCGCAACCTTTCCGAGCGCATCATCCCTCGAGGCGTGGAAACCCACGAGGTCGTGGGAATCGTGCTGCTGTTGCGCGACGTATTGGCGCGTTCACTGTTCGCGAAGTATCAGGGCGATTTCACGATGCTCAATCGCATCCTGGATGCGTATGAGCCGGCCGCCAACCGCATCGCCAACACCGTGGCCGTGGGCTTCGTGCAGGAGCGCGAGCGCGTCATCCGCCAGCAGCAGGAGGCAATCCGCGAGTTGTCCACGCCGGTGCTGCAGGTCCGCGAACGGCTGCTGATCCTGCCCATCATCGGCGTCATCGATCCTCAGCGGGCACGCCAGCTGACGGAGCAATTATTGCGGGGCATCCGTACGAACCGTGCCAAGGTGGTGGTCATCGACATCACCGGCGTGGCGGCAATGGATGCGACCGTCGCCAACCACCTGGTGCAAACCGTGGAAGCCTCGCGGTTGCTGGGCGCCACCGTGATCGTCACCGGTCTGTCTCCGGAAATTGCCCAGACCATCGTCACGATCGGCGTCGATCTCGGCAAGATGAATACGGTCGGCGATCTGCAGGGAGGCATCGAGCAGGCCGAGCGCCTGCTGGGCTACAAGGTCGTCCCGGTCGCGGATACTGCCCAGTCATAGCGCGGACGATGGAAGTCCCCATCCTCAAACAAGGGCGGTTTCTGATAGCCACCATTCAGGCCGCGCTTTCGGATGCGGACCTTTTGCAGTTGCGCCGGGCGTTGATCGACAAAGTCGTCCGTTTCCGGTCGCATGGCGTGATCGTCGACGTCACCGCACTGGACGTGATGGATTCTTTCGCCACGCGGACATTGCGCGACATCACGAATGTGATACGCCTGCGCGGCGCGGATACCGTGATCGTTGGCATACAACCGGAGGTCGCATTTGCCATGGTGCAGCTTGGCTTGACCATGGAAGGGGTGGCTACCGCGCTCGATCTGGAGGAAGGACTCGCGCACCTGCAACAACGAGCGGCCCGCAATACCTAGGAGCCTGTCCGTGCCACAGGATATTCTAGTGGGCATCCGCTCGGACGTAGACATCGTCCTGGCGCGACAACAAGGAAGGACCATGGCGGCCACCATCGGCTTCGCTGCGACCGACGCGACCTTGATTGCCACGGCGATTTCCGAGCTGGCGCGCAATATCGTCATGTACGCGCAAAAGGGCGAAGTGATGATGCGCAGCGTGGAAACGGCTCAATCCAAGGGCATCCTGATCGTCGCCCGCGACAACGGACCGGGAATTCGCAGCATTCAAGACGTGCTGCGCGACGGCTACTCGACGTCCGGCGGATTGGGCCTGGGACTGCCGGGCGTCAAGCGATTGATGGACGAATTCGCCATCGAATCGGAACTGAAACGGGGCACGACCGTCACCGTCAAGAAGTGGCTCAAGTGAAGGCCGCCGCCATCGAGTGGAGCACGGCCGGCGCCGCCATGCCCGGCGAGACGGAATCGGGCGATCGATATTGGGCCGGTGCAGTTGCGAACGGCATGATGTTCGCTGTGGTAGACGGTTTGGGGCACGGCCGGCCGGCCGCCGCCGCATCCGAGATCGCAATCGCCACGTTGGAGCGCCACGCCGGCGATCCGCTCGTCGATTTGATGCGCCGTTGCCACGATTCGCTGCGCGGAACGCGCGGCGTGGCCATGAGCATCGCGGTATTCAATACCGAGAGCGCAGTGCTCACGTGGATCGGTGTCGGCAATGTCGAGGGCCACTTGCTGCGCCAGGGCGCCGGGCTCCCATCCGACAAGTTATTGCTCCGGAACGGCGTGGTCGGCATTCATCTGCCCATTCTTCGAGCCGGAGAAGTGGCGGTCCAATCCGGCGACATATTGACCATGGCGACCGACGGAGTGACTGCCGAGGGCACGCTGCGCCTCTCCATGAACGGCCGCATCGAGTCGATGGCGGACGGAATACTGGCAAGTGCCTGCAAGGGCACCGATGACGCCCTGGTATTGG
>WNFR01000360.1_pt1 | contig 45989 bp, 38 predicted proteins | sample 5400221 | NCBI WGS metagenome assembly WNFR01 (sample SAMN13153357, study PRJNA577476) | soil metagenome | isolation source: 40 cm soil under Madrone tree | place: USA:California | collected 2016-06-14 | reverse complement strand
AGCAACAACGTGAGAACTTATACGCCGAGATCAAGCACCACAGGGCTAAGGGACACGCAGGCAAACCGTGCCCAGCGGCAAAACAGGCTTGGGCCAGTCACCTCTGACTGGCAAGCAAATCAGCGCAGAATTCGACTCCCGAAACGGTTCCATTCCGATGATTTCCTAATTGCACCTGCTTTGATCGAGATAAGTGAACGACCCACTGCCATTCACGATGCCAGGATGATCTTCCCCGTTGCCGTCGGTCGGTCCGATTAAGATCGCAGATTAACTCTCTCAGCGTTCAGGGTGGGCCGTTGTTGGCCCGCAGCAGTCTGCGCATCCGGGAATTGCATGAGATCGGCCGAATAGGACGCAACATACGGGCGAGCGTATCTGTCAGACCGCTCCTCGAAATACTGGCCGAACGCAATGGTTTGATTGCGAAGAAAGGTCCGCCACGATTGTTGTTGGCCGCCTGCTTCGTGCAGGCATGTGGCGCGAGACGGTCGCCTGCGAGACCGTGAAACCGAGAATGAGAAGCTCGCCATGGATCGGTGGCGCACCCCAGAGAAAGTTCTCTCGGACCAGCCGTGCGATCAAACTGCGGACCTCACGGGAAATCATTGGACGCCCTCCTCGCCAGCGAGCCCGTGACCGATATTTCCACATTGCAGACCAGCCGTTACAGCGCTAGCGCAAGACGGTCTCCGGCTGGACGATGACTAGGGCTATTGCACCAGTCCGACTACCAGCGCGACAGCAAGATGCAAAACAGGCGATCAAAGCGACGGAAGCAGGGCCGACAAGTTCGGCTGCGCTCCAGCACGGCGATTTGATGGCGTAGCGCGATCGATTCCAAAAGCAGCGAGGTACGGGCCCTGGGTCCGCTTCGCGCGACCGAGATCGCTCCGCTTGTCGGCATCGCCAAGAAGGCAGCCTATCGTCAGGAGTTCGAAACCACCAATGAATTCGTGGGGATCACGTTTTGAGAAGGGACAAACTCGCAATTGGAATGTAAGCCTACGAGAGAACGAGGAATACCGTGGACTTGGCGATTTGCAGACCTCCTGGCCCGAGACCAGGCGGTCAGCGACTATATGTGTGTCTGTAAATTATTGGTTCCAAAAGGAGTGGTCGGGGCGATTGGATTTGAACCAACAGCCTCCTGGTCCCGAAGTAGCGAATCGATCTGGCCAATCCGTTTCGCCTCTAACCTTTTCTCGGGAAGCATTCTCCAATTAGCCTGTCGGCAGTACGCTCAACAGCGCACACCTCAAAACATTCGACGCGTGGGGATCCTTATTAGTTAAGCTAACGTCGCTTTGGACTGCCCTACTTACCCGATCAGCGGCGGTCGCCACTGTGATTTCCTCCGTTCTTGCCGTTAGTAGGGCGTGAGTCGGCGCGAGGCTGACTTTGCGGAACGGATCGCTGCGGAACACTTTGCTGGCGAGGCGCACTTGCATACTGTGGCGCAGACGGCCGACTGGAGTAAGACGGGACCGGATGCTGCTGCGGTGTTGCGTACTGACGGGCTGGAACCTGCGGTGCAACATGTGAGGTACTCTGGCGGAACGCGGGACTGGGTTGCGGGTTCTGATGGAACACCGGATTTGATTGCGGGCGAGTCACATTATTGCGCTGCGCCGGGGCCGAATACGAAGGTCGGTTGGCGAGCTGCCGCGAATTGTTTTGTGTATTGTTCGCTGCGTTGCGTTGCGCCGGGTCCGAATACGGAGGCCGGTTGGCGAACTGCCGTGAATTGTTTTGTGTATTGTTCGCTGCGTTGCGTTGCGCCGGGTCCGAATACGGAGGCCGGTTGGCGAACTGCCGTGAATTGTTTTGCGTATTGTTCGGTGCGTTGCGTTGCGCCGGGTCCGAATACGAGGGTCGGTTGGCGAACTGCCGAGAATTGTTTTGCGTATTGTTCGTTGCGTTGCGTTGCGTATTGAACTGCTGTTGACGCGTGGCATTGCTGGGCGGACGGTTCGCGAACGTCTGGTTGGCACCGGAGCTGCCCTGTGCGCGGGTCTGGTTATTTTGCGGATGCGCGAAGACATTGTCGCGTTGAGCGTTGCGGTTCTGGACTGCGCTATTGTTTGAGGAGCGGCCGAGGTTGTTTGCCGCGCGTGGCGTGTAGACATTCGAAGTCGGCCGAGCGGAGTTGGTCGGGCGATTGGTGTTTGCTACGATATTGGTTGTTCGCGAACCCGCGGCGGTGGCCGCGACGACGCCGCGTCCGGAGAATACTGCGGGACGTGCGGTTGCCGCGACTGCGGGCTGGCCGTTGTTCACCGATGCGAATTGCGCGCGATTGGCGCTTGCGATGTGCTCGTGTCGGACCTGCCACGAGGTAGCTGCGATGTGCCCTTCACGATTCGCGGCCAGTTCGACGGGCGTCGCCGTCGCATTAATTCCTCCAGCGCCGCCATTGTAGCTGACCCGGTTAATGTTGGTATTGTTGTTGTTGATCACGGTTGTGTTATAGGTGTTGTGAATGTTCGTGATATTTACGTTGTTTACGCTGGTGTTGTAGAAAAAGCGATCGTGATCCCAGCGTCCGCCTTCATAGCCGAAACCGCCGTAACCGAAGCCGTAATCCACGCCGCCATAAAAGCCGACGTGTTCACCCCAGTATCCGCCGTGCCAAAAGTATCCGCTGCCTCCCCAACCCCAGTAACCCGGAGTCCACAGGTATCCAATCCGCGGCGCTATGACCCAGGTTCCGGGAACCCAGTAGTAGTCCTCGTCATCGTAGTCGTAGGCCCAGTAGCCGGGAGTCCAGATGTAGCCATCCCCGGGGCAGATCGGCTGCTCGTAAACCGGAAGTGGCGGAGGAGCAAAACCGACCGAGATACCGAAGCCGATTTGAGCGGACGCGATGGGCGCGGTGGCAGGAATCGCCATTAGAACGAGCGCCAGCAACAGCAAACGAATGAAGTATCTATTTCTCATAGTGTCCCCCAGCTTGCTTATAAAGCGAAACTCTTGCAGCACGACGAGAACCGCTTTGGCCGTGAATAGCGTCCAGAGCTGGGTGGCCCAAATTGGTTGCGATTCTTTTACGCCTATATGGGTAAACACGGAAGAATGGCGAAAGTTGCGTTGGCCGGCGTGAGCAAATGCAACCTTCCGATTTTTCACAAATGGAAAAATCCATTGGCATCCGTATGGGATCCCAGTGCTCAGACAGCTCTGGGAGCTATTTGTTGCACCGCGGTTTCCCGGCTGTAGAACCGGTTGTCACAAGAGACGCAGCGATAGGGCCGGATTTGCACGGCGCGCAAGACGTATCGTTGCACGATTCCGCGCCGATGCGATCGGTAAACTTCCCGGCCTCCACAGCTGGGGCAGGCTTTTCGGTTAGATTGCGATGAATCCATAAAACAGGCTTTTTACGCAGTCGCTCCAGAGGAAGTCAATTGGCCTTCCTCTCGCAGCGCACGAATGACCGCCATTTCCACATCCGCGGCGTACCAGGGAGATCGAATTACGTCGAATGCGCCCTTCGTTACAGCCTCAAAGTAAAGTTCCCATTCTCCGGTTCAAAATCAAGGCAGCAAGAAGATAGAGACCTAGTTTTCGAATTGTGTACATAAACTTACTCCGGACAATACTGGTGGGCGGGATAAGGTACATGAGGTGAGTGCAAGGACCGGAGCGAGTTCAGATTCAATTCTCGGCCAGTATGCGAGAAACGACTGTCCCTTTGGTGTCTATCAGAAACCATTCTCCGCCAGATAAAACGTGATACTCACACTCTTGCTCCACACATTTGGTCGTGCAGCCGTGGCAAACCTTGGCCTTTCCATTTTCAAAGTTCATCGCACCATCATAGACCGCCGAAATCACCAGTTGTCCTTTGCGATTTGAAAATCCGTATTTGTTGTTTCTCACAACTCTAACCAATCCGCCGTGGAAAGTGTCCGCCCAATTGTCCATTGTCGGTACACCCCTTATTACAACCTCGCCTGTCCGGGAAACGTACATCCAGCCGTTGGTCTCAGACCTCACAGCAGCTAAACCATGTGAGTCGAACTTCAGGTGTTTCAAGACCTGCTGCTTGATGATGAGTTTCCCACTCGCCGCTTTTTGTATGCAGTCGGAAATCACACCTCGCTCAAAGTCGTATATGCAGGAGGAATCCGACGCAGCAGCTTTGGTAGGTTCAGGTTGCTGGCCTTGACTCTTAATTTCCATCGCGGCGAACAGTAGCCCCGTAAGCGCAAAGGCCCACAGAGGAAGAATGAGAGATGAGCGGCGTTCTGACATTTTGCCATTCACTGGATTTCAGGTTTACGATTAGCCGACGACGACCTTGGAAGTTCAAATCACCATGGGTGTCCATAGTACACTGAAATCCAGAGACGTTCCTCAATGCCCGAATCGCCATTTTAAGGGAGCTTTCGGATGCGCATCCCCCGAGCACGCATTACCGCACCAGCAGTACACGCCTGTTTGTTCGTGGTTGCGTATGGTTATTGGCTGCTCTTTGAAAGGGGCGCACATCATAATAACGCCAGACTCGACTTGATCACGATTGTCTGGATAATGGATTTACCGATTTCCGTCCTCGCTTCCTTCTTCACTTTGGGCATTGGTTTGGGCGTCGTCGGCCGCGCACAGCTCGTCTTCGCGTTCACTGTGTGGTTCGTCCTCGGAACGGCATGGTGGTATTTGCTAGGCATCTCTATCGAAGTTTGGATTCGGCGTTTCTCAAGGAAGGCGGACTGATTAACAGGGTAGAGTTTCTGCCCAATTTCTGATCACAGCACACGCTTGTTGATCGACCTCACGATCCGACGCAACAGAGCTAGGATGTACCCATGCTGAGGAGTTTAGGTGTTGCCTTCTTCTTTCTGCTCTTAATTTCTCCTGCGCCGGGTCAGAACCATGCCACGAAGTCCGAACCCGGTCAGGAGCACCGCAATTCCGGGCGGTCGCCAGTTGAGGTCGTACGGCGATGATGCCGATAACCTTCGCTACGATTCTGATCGTAAAAGAATCTATGTTGGTCATGGCAGCGGCGCACTGGGTGAAATCGATGAGCAAGGCAATAAGGTTGGCGAGATCAAACTCGACGCCCACCCGGAATCATTCCAGCTTGAGAAAGACACTCCTCGCGAGGATCACCACCGTCAAAGGAGCGCGAACTGGATTTTTTCCTCCGAACTTGACCGCCTATTTTTGGCCGTGCGCCGCCAGGGGACCCAATCGGCTGCGATTCGCGTGTTTGCGCCGCTCCGTTAGTCACGTAGCCAGAGATAGAAGCTAGCCGCTCTCTACAATATTAGGCAGCTGTAGTGCTCCCCGTTTAAAACTGGACAGCTCCTGGGTTGAGCGCCACGCCCGGCCAATCTGCGTCGATGTCAGACAGTTCTCGAACTGCGCCTGTCATTGGTTTGTAGATCCGATGTCGCCGGATAAAGACAAGGGAATGACGATCCGGGGACAACTCCGAAGTCCCTTTCTTATTAAGCTGCCAGAGTAAAAACATGGGTGAGTTTTTGCGTACTTAGAAATATCCAACAGTAGGAATCATGATGACATCGACATCGAGAGTCATCACACTGACAGGCCTCGCCTTCGGGTTGCTCTTCTCCCTGCGTCAGCCCGCGAACGCCATCCCCGCGTTTGCCAGAAAGTACAGCTTACCCTGCTCTGCTTGTCATGAGGCTTGGCCAAAACTGAATGACTTCGGGATCGCGTTCCGGGACAGGGGCTATCAGTTAGGAAATGAAAAAGATTCCCCTATTTGGCAAAACCCAAGCTACTGGCCAATCACCGTGCGGATCACGCCACAATGGCACCGGGAGAGCAGCGGCAACCAGGTGGTGGACGCGGTTCCGGGCGACCCGGCACTCGGACAAACGTTTCAGAATGTCACCACTCACGGATTCGATTTCGGCGGGGTGGACATCTGGACCGCCGGGACTCTTTACAAAGACATTTCATTTTCGCTCCTGCCCTCTTCTGATTCTTCTGGATCCTTTCATTTTGAAAACGCGTTTGTTCGTTTTGACAATCTACTCCGGACGCGCTGGGTAAACGTCAAGTTCGGAAAATTCGAACTCGACAACCTGGTCTCCGAGAAACGAATGCTGTTCCTCTCAAACAACGGAGGCTTCTACCAGGTTTATCATTACCTGCCATTCCGAGAGGCACAGTTCCGCGCTTCGAATCCTCCGATCGTACAGCTCGCTCCCTCCTTTGGTATCGGCGACAACCAACTGGGCGTCGAGCTGTCGGGCCATTCCGAAAATAGCTATACGCGCTATTCAGTCGCCTTATTGAGCAGCAGTGAAGGCAACCCAGGTTTGCCGAACAGGAGCTACGATGGCTGGGCCAGCTTCAACCAGGGTTTCCCTGTAGGAGAGCTTGGGGTGCAGCGCGTTGGCGCATTTGCCTTTTTCGGGCAACGACCAACCTTCTTCAACACATCCCTCGGCAGCCCGATTTTGGGCGAAGGACTCGGGAACAAGTCCTTTTATCGTGCCGGACTGACGGGTCTCTTCTACATAAAGAAGCTCGATTTCAGCACTGTGTTTGTCCACGGATGGGACAACGCCTTTCTGGGGGCGGCAAGTGCGCTGCTGCCAGTGGGAGCTCGCGCGCCAACTTGGAATGGCGGGTTTGTGGAAACCCACTTCACCTATTCTCCTCAGCTTGTCTTTGTCCAGCGCAACGAAATCGTGCGGATGTCTCGTCAAGCGCTCAGCACAGACCCCCGCGATCTGGGCGACATAGACGCTTATTCGTTCGGGATGAGGTATTACCCGTTCATGTTCAGCCGCGCGGGTCTGGCCATCCACATCGAGTACTCCCTGGTCCGCTCGTACCAGTCGGCTGCACCACTTCCCACGAGTACGAGCACCTTTGGGCCCGACATACGCTCGAGCAGCGTGTTCGTCGGCCTCGATTTCGCATTCTGAGAAGGTACTTCCATTGAAGCACTACGGCATGCGGGCACATCTTTCGGAAATTCTAGTCCTGCTACTTGCAGCGAGTGGGCAGGCAACTTTCGCGCAAGAGAGCCACATAGGCGGCCTTACGGGAGAAGCGATGCGCGGGAAGCAGCTCTACCGGCGTTACTGCGTCGGATGCCACGGTCCCCTCGGGGATGGCCGAGGAGAGAATGCGCAGTGGATAGATCCGAAACCGCGAAATTTTGTGACCGGCACATTCAAGTGCCGCTCCACACCATCGGGCGCGCTGCCAACTGACGAAGACCTCTACAAGTCCGTGACGCGAGGGTTTGTCGACTCGAACATGCCTTCTTGGCTGCCGCTCACGGCGCAGCAACGCGCTGATTTAATTGCGTATGTGAAGACCTTCTCCTCACGCTTCAGCGAGGAAAAGGCACCGTCTCCACTGCAGGTGCCTTCAGAGTCAGAAGCCAATCAGCAGAGCATTCAGCGCGGCAACGAGCTGTTCCAAAAAATGAATTGCTGGTCATGTCATGGCAAGGAAGGGCGCGGGGACGGCCCCTCCGCACAAACGCTTGTGGATAGTAGAGGCTACCCAATACCCCCGTACGATTTCGCGGCAGGCACGCGCTTCAAGTGCGGCGAGTCCAACCAAGACCTTTACCGGATTCTTATGACTGGACTCGATGGCACACCAATGCCTTCATTTGCTAACGGTTTGACACCGGACCAGGCTTGGGACGTTGTGCACTACATTCGAACACTTCAAATCAATTCGAAGCGCAAGTGGGCTAAGAAGGAGAATGTACAAGCGGACGGGAGCGAGAGCAAACGAGCTGGTGAGCAACTGGGGGGACGCGCAGGGCCGCTTTAATTGCCCGGTGATTTTGAGGAAGAGTCAAATTTTGAAGACTGAGAGGAATCCTTTTGCCAAGCCCGCATAAGGAGAAGGAGACAAGAGATGAGAGCGAAAATCAAGTATCTGTACCTTGGCGCCGTCGCGACATTTGTACTTCTAACGTCATACAGTGCCGGCTCGAGGACAGTCACAACAATAGGAGAGAGCCCTGCGGCTGCAGACTTGCGAGTCACTCGCCCAGACTCACCTGAAGGGGCGGTTTTGTCGGGCATCGTGAAAGTGGCGGGACCTCAACCCGCAGCTACGCGCATCGACATGGCCGCCGATCCGGCATGTTTGAAGATGCATCCTGCGCCGACGATGAGCGAGGACGTCGTTGTAGGAACAAACGGAGCCCTGAAAAATGTGATCGTTTACATTTCCGACGGATTTGGGAATCGTAGCTTCGACCCGCCTACCGAGCCTATCGTACTTGAGCAGAAGGGTTGCACCTATAGTCCACGTATTCTTGGGATGCGAGCACGACAGGAACTCAAGGTCATCAACGACGATCCCACGACCCATAATATCCATCCGGTACCGCAGAACAATCGGGAATGGAACATGTCTCAACCTCCAGGCTCATCTCCTATCGATGAGACCTTTGCCCGCGAGGAGATTATTCCCGTGAAGTGCAATGTTCATCCCTGGATGAAGGGATATATCGCGGTCTTCAAGCACCCCTATTTTGCAGTCACCGGTAAAGACGGCAAGTTTGTTTTGAAGGGCCTTCCGGCAGGCAACTACACGATCACAGCTTGGCATGAGCGACTCGGCACCTCAACTCAGAAAATCGCGATAACCGCCAACGAGACTAAAGAGGTCAGCTTTGTTTTCGAGGCTCATTAGAGCCACTCGAGCCTGACACGGTTCGAGAGGTCGGCGTCGTAAGGCAATGGCTGTCGGACAAGCGTCGGATGCTACATCCGTGAGACAAAAAATTTACGAATTGAAGACATTGAACCCCTTTTGGGGCTGTATTGTCCGGTCCGGAGCTAAGAAGACGGTCGTCGCAGAAATCCTCGCCTCGACGAAACCAGCCTAGGTGTTAAGCGCTACGGTGGCGTTGGCACCTCCCCGGTCTCACCCTACACAAGGAGAAAAACCATGAAGCGAAAGGCTGTATGCCTCGCATTGGTACCTGCCGCGTTCGTACTCATATTTGCCGTCAGTGTGACCCTCGCCGATGACAACGGCGCGAAGGGCCCGGTCATTCCGGAGCTTACACCGTCGCCGAGTTTCTCAGATTCCACACTGCCTCCGAATGGCGACGTTAATCCTTACGGCGTTGCGTTCGTGCCCGACGGGTTTCCGGCTGGCGGCCCACTACATCCGGGCGACGTTATCGTCTCGAACTTTAATAACAGCGGCAACCTGCAGGGCACCGGAACAACGATCGTGAGGGTTAACAACGGAGCCTTGCCCACGGTCTTCTTTCAAGGCCAGTTAGGGCTTGGCCTGACCACGGCTCTGGGCGTACTCAAAGGCGGTTTTGTGCTCGTCGGAAATCTGCCGAGCACTGACGGTTCGGGAACATGTGTTGCGGAGAGTGGGCCGAACCAAAACGTCGGCCAAGGCAGTCTGCTCATAATTGATCAGAATGGAAATCTGGTGAATCAACTGACAAGCCCCAGCCTGCTAAATGGTCCGTGGGATCTGGCAGTCAGAGACGACGGGAGACGCGCAAAGGTTTTTGTTTCCAACGCGCTCAGCGGAACGGTCACGAGACTGGATCTCCGCGTAGTCGGGGATGGCGACGGAGATAAAAAAGACAGTGTCATCGTCGAAAAGGAAACGCAAATTGCTTCAGGCTATCTTCACCGGTGCGATCCAGCAGCTTTCGTGGTTGGACCGACAGGACTAGCGCTGGATAAGGAGAGAGACGTTCTCTACGTATCGTCCACCGGTGACAACGCGATTTTCGCGATACGAGATGCCGGCGATCGAACGAGTGACGCTGGCATGGGTAAGGCCATCGTGACAGATCAAACTCATTTGCATGGTCCGCTGGGACTAGTGCTTGCCCGTAACGGAGACTTGATTTCAACGCAAGGGGACGCTGTAAACCCCGATCCAAACCAACCGAGCGAGATCGTTGAGTTCACTGCCGAGGGACAATTCGTTTCGCAGTTTTCGGTCGATCCGGCTCCGGGGGGAGCATTTGGCCTTGCATTGAGGCCGCTCGAGGACGGATTTGTGTTCGCAACAGTAGACGACAACACAGTCCTGCTCGACATTTGGATCGTGAAGTAGGAACGGAGTAGAAGGAAGACCGGGGTTAAACTCTCGCGACCAGCCGCGCCTGTCAACGCCGGATGAAAATTCGAGCGTCCTGCCGAGGTCTTCCTCCCCTGGTTGAGCCAGCTCGCGTGGATCGGAGTGTGGATGAGGATGGTGTTGGGCCATTTGGCGCGGAAGCCGCCGACAGCTTTCTGGCGGAAACCTATAAGCGTCACACGTTTCAGCATGTTCAGAGCGTAGCAGAACTGCTCTGCAGCGGAGATAGTCGAGCCTGAAGTCAGTACATATACCGGCTTGGCCGTCAGTCTATTTCTCTATTTCCTGCAACCGGCGAACGGGTTGAAGAATGCGGCGTCGGATTTACCCGTGGATCGTACATGTACTCCGGAATGGTCGAAGAAGTAGGCGGCAATTAGCGAGACCATGCCTGAGTAACCGCCAAGGTTGTCCCACAAATCGAAGATGATCGCATTCGTGTGGTTCAAAGAAGCCATCGCAGTCGTGGCCGTTACTCTGGCGAGGTTGGTCGCCTCAATTCGAAGCGATCTGTCGTCCGACAGTACGTCACTCCTGCCATGCGCCCGATTGCCCGCAGTTTGTCGGGATCGATCTGAAAATTGTTCATAATGCCTTCGGCCACATGAAATCGCAATACCTCGCCAATGACTAAATTCCCGCCCATCGGTTTATCGCTTACGGTCACAACTTGCAGTAGCCGGCACTCCATCTGTACGTGGCTCTCGGCCACGCGTGGCGGCTTGACCAACTCGCTGGTCAGCGCAGTCAATCCGGAAAGTTCAAACTCATCCACCTCAGGAGGCACGGTTGCCGAACACTGATTCATTTGTTCCGCAAATTCTTCGGAAACAACGTTCAGCACAAATTCCCGTGTGTCTAGCACGTTTCTTAGCGTGTCCTTCATGGCGCGATCCCGGCCTGGCACCGAGGAACAGAACACAACTGCCGGCGGATTCGAACTAGCAACAGTAAAAAAACTAAATGGCGCGAGATTCTTCACGTTGGCGGTGTCCACCGTCGAAACAAACGCAATTGGGCGCGGCACAACTGCCCCGATCAACAGCTTATAAACGTCCGCCGGCATCATGCTCGTGGGGTTAAAGCTCAACATTCTGTTTTCCCTCATTCAATAATCCTTTGGTGGCACTCCCGGACGAACGGCAGCCATTACTCAAGCGGAGAAAAACACGACACCCGGCGCGCTGCATCGGTCTCCAATTCCGCAACTGCAGAATGCGAGTTCACGGCCGCCAGAGACCCGATGCCGAGCGACTAATCGCGAGGCCTCTTCACTTACTCGCCTTCGCTCCGCGAGGCGACCGCCTCTCGCTGGCGACGACCATTTTGCCGGACCAGCGGTCGGCAGATGACAGATGCAGCCCGAACTGGTCCAGAATGCGAAGAACGGTTTGATCCACAAGCTGGTCAATCGTTTTCGGTTGATTGTAAAACGCGGGAACCGGAGGAAAAATCACCGCGCCCATGCGAGAAAGCTTCAACATATTTTCAAGGTGAATATCGCTTAAAGGCGTCTCCCGCACGACCAGAACGAGCTTACGGCGCTCTTTCAGTACCACATCGGCGGCGCGGTGTACAAGCGAATCGCCATGGCCTTGCGCGATTGCGGCAAGCGATCTGACGCTGCACGGGCAGACAACCATACCGTCGGTTATGAACGAACCGCTGGACACGGGCGCACCTTGGTCTAACGACCCATAATGTCGCGCCGCCAACTCCTGCACCCCGCGCACGGAGTAAGAAGTCTCATGCACAAGAGTGCGCGCGCCCCAATTGCTGAGCACCAAATGCGTTTCAACGTTGGCCTCTTTTAGAACCTGCACGAGGCGCACTCCGAGGATCGTTCCCGTGGCTCCGGTAATACCAACGATCAATCTGAACGGGCGTTTGGCCATAATGCTTAAATCGATCACCGCTTTTGATTCGGACAAATGTGAATTACAAATATCGCGTAGTCGAAAATATATCTTTAGCGAATACCAAGAAAAGGCCAATAGAAAGGCACGATCAAAAGCAGGACCAACGACTCGATCACGGTAACGCAAAGCCCGACGCGAAAAACGTCGCGGGCCTTGAAATAGCCGTAAGAATAGCCGGCAACTAGAACTCCCGACTGGTACACAAAAATTTTGCCGCCCGCCGCAAACGCCCAGATCAATCCCAGGGGCAGGGGATGAATCCCGTTGGCATGAGCAAAACTCATTAAACCCGGCATCGATGTGGCAAGCATGCTGATTTCGTTTCCTAAAAAGATGTGGTAAATAAAAGCGGTCCAATACGGGACAAGGGCCAGAGCGAAGGTGCTGCTGGTCACCAACGGGTGCAGCCAATCAAACATGATCGCGGTCATGGTGTGGAGAGCCCCGGTCTGCACCAGCACCGTTCCCATGCTGATGGCCGTAGCTACAAAAAAAACGGGAAGATAATTGAGGCGCTTCATGTCGTCCTGATTCAGGATGCCAACGCCCGGAACGCAGGCAAGTAAGCCTATCCCGATACCGATAATCGCAGGCGAGATGTGGTGAATCAGGTCCGTCATCCACAGCGCGATGGCCAAGAGCATTAAGAACAAAGCTCGCTTCTCCATGGCCGTCCATGGCCCCATACTATCCAGTTCACTTCGAAGAAATTCCGCGCCCCGCTCCAATGCCGCGTCTTCGGGTGGATAGAGCCATGCGACGAGCCGCCAGATTCCAAAGATCGTAACGATGGCACACGGCAAAAAAGCCAGCAGCCACAGGCTGTAATACACATGAATATTGGCGCCATTCTCGATCAGGCCACGGCCGAGAATGGTGGAAGGACCCGCGATCACCATCTTGTCGAAACAGCCGGCCGTATAAGTCAAAGTAATGAAGATTCCTTTTCCGATGTTGCTTCCTTTTCCCAACCTAAAAACTTCCATCAAACCGAGTGCAACCGAGGCCATGATTACGACACAGGCGATCCCGGAAGGCACCAAGAAGGTCAACAGAAAAGACGACAAAATGATTCCGAGAAGCAGACGCGAATAACTTGCACCCACTCGTTGAATGACCAAATAAGCCAGTCTGCGCGCCAAGCCCGTCTTGGTCGCCATCATTCCAAAAAGACCAGCTCCAAAAAGAAACCATGCTGTTTGGTCGGCAAATCCGCTGAAGGCTACTTCGAACTTAACGATTTTTAGCACCCAAAACAGATAGCAGCCAACGAGCCCGGTAAGCGCATGAGGAATCGGTTCGGTGATCCAAGCGACAATCATGAAAGCGGCAACGGCCAGCGCGTGCTTGGAAGTCGCATCGAAATTAAGCGGAGCGAACCACAGAACCACTGGTACCGCGACAGCCAGAATGCTGCCGATGATTTTTCGCGTAGAGATTCCGAATTCGTTCGCTCCATGAAGCTGCACGACGGATTGCGCGGCTTCCGCCATTAGTGTTTTCCTTTTGTCGTAGGTTTCCCTACTGCATCGCGCACTCCGCTAGCAGCTCCGACCGGTTCGCCGGAAGCAGCGCCATTACCGTTCGTTGTTGGTTCGGCGAGGATCTTGCCCCACTTTGCTTCCGCGGCACGCCGGACTTCAGGGCTTGATTCCGCAACGGGAGGAAAGTCTTTCATCCATTCGTAGGGTCTGCAGGCATCAATGACGGCCCGCGAACTGTGCCCGCGATGTGCCATGGGAATAATTGGATCGAGCGATCCGCTCCAACTGCGGCGGATAATCTCGATGTCGATCTCAGGATTGGAACGGGTTGTCAGCGCCCAAAGAACATCGTTTGTGTTTGTCACATCGATGTCATCGTCAACGACGATGGTGTAGCGACCAAGGTAGGCGCCAGCATGACAGTATGCGGCGATCATCCCGGCTTGGCGCGCATGCCCGGGATAGCGCTGTTTGATAGAAACAATGGTCAGCAGACGGCTTCCTCCGGCCTCGTGACACCAAACGCCGGTCACGTCCGGAACACCCGCCTTTTCCAATTCCTGCCAGATCAACGCCGAGCGCATAAAGCAGCGCATGTAGTTAAATTCACAAGGTGGCCGGGTCGGCGGCGCACCGAGAATAATGGGATTGTTGCGGTGATATAGCCGCTTCACTTTCATGGTCGGTTCCGGGCGCATGTTACTGGCGTAGTAGCCAGTCCACTCGCCAAACGGGCCTTCGTTGTGGTCTTCGCCTGGAACCGCTTCGCATTCGACAACGATTTCCGAAGAAGCCGGAATGGGCAAACCGGTGTATTCACCCTTGATTACGGGAACCGGGTGGCCTTGAAGGCCGCCGACCCATTCATACTCGGAAACTCCGTAGGGCACTTCCATTCCGCCGGCGAGATAAAGCAAAGGGTCATGTCCGAAAGAAACCGCTAATTTGCAGGATTGGCCGCGCGCAAAATATTTTTCGCGCATGATACGCCCTTGTTTGCCCGGCGAGATGAAGAATCCGAGCGTATTGCGGTCGTGGACCATCACGCGATAAGTTCCCAGATTGACCCAGCCTTCGTCCGGATCGACCGTGATGTCCACCGAGCCCGTGCCGATGTAGCGTCCGCCGTCGAGTTCATGCCACTTCGGACTGGGAAACTTAAACATGTCAATATCTTTGCCCTCGATCACGTTTTCCATGACCGGGCCATCTTTAACCACGTCGGGCTTGAGATATTCCAAGTCGGTGATGTGCTTCTTGATGTCTTTCACGAATTGCAGGCGGGTATAGTTCGTATCCATGTGCAAGGTCATCGCCAGGCGCTTCGTCGTGTTGAGAGTGTTGGACAATACGCGATAACCCGCTGGATAGCCCTTTATATGATCAAAAAGCAAAGCGTGACTCTGTTCGCCACGGTGATGGCCAAGCTCGGTAACCGCGCCAATCTCGACATCCCAATCGGCGCCGTCAATTTTCTTCAGTTCGCCTAACGCCTCCGCCTCTCGAATCCAGCCTCGCAGGTCTCTGCTTTCCATGTCCTACTCCTTGTGGTCGCTGCTTAAGTTCTGATTCTTTTGTTCAAATAAATCAGGCACCAGGAAACTCAAAATTCCGTTTCTGACGCTGTCTGACACATAAATTTCTCCATCCGTTGGGTTCAGGGCGAGCCCCACTGGGTGTAGAAGCCCACTAAAAGGTCCGCGAATCATGGCGCGGGGCGGGACGTCACCGTTGTCGGTGATATTCCAAATGCCCACGAACCCAAGCGTAGGATTCAACCAGGGATCATCGGGAACCGCCTTGGAAGTTTCCTTCAGTGTCACGCCTGAGTACAGATTGACGTGCAGATGATTGGATGCCGCCAAATAAATTTTTCCTTCGTAAAATTGCATCTGCCACGGTTCGTCGGTGATGCCGGTTTTGCGACCCGCGATGCGAGCGCGAGGAGCAACATTTCCGTCATCGGTTCGGTTGAAAACCAAGATGTCTTCCGAATTCGCGACCGCCATTAAGTTCTGAACAGGGTCTACCGCGATCCCGACCAGATGCCCAAGCTGGGTTTGCGGACCAGTGATCACACGAACAGGAGGGGCATTTCCATTCGCGTCCCACCGGAATACGTTGATCCTCTTCCCCGTAAGACTAGCGACGAGGATCTCACCGTGCTCGAGATCCAGGCTTACCGAATGCGGCGTCACGAGCTTTGTGCATGGGCCTTGAATCACTCGAATCGGTGGTTCGTCTCCGTTGGCGCTCCCGCGAAAAACCAAAATCGCGTCAGCCAGTGCATTGGGAACTACGATTTCATCATGCACCGGGTCGTAAGCCAGGCCGTGAATTGTTCGGCCAAGCTTGGATCCTTGTCCGGTAATCACTCTTTTCGGCGCCATGTTTCCGTTTGCCATCCTGGCAAATGCCGCCACACGCGGCTGGCTGACTCAATTGGGTACCAGGATTTCTCCACGCTTGGTGTCATATGCCAGCGCCATGGGATTGCCGAATCCGGGCGTTGGAGTGCCCACCGGTGCGCTCCGCAGCGAACGTTTCGGCGCAATATTACCGTCAGCTCGGCTGTCGAACGCCAGAGCTGTGTGGTCGCCGTAGTTCGAGATCCAGATTTCGCCATTTTTGCCGTCGACCGCCAAGCCCATCGGGCGGTTGATGCCAGTACGATTTCCGTGAATGACGCGCACCGGTGCCACATTTCCACTCCGCTTGCGATCGAAAATCAGGATGGAATTGTCGCCGTTATTCGCTACGACAATCGTGTTGTGGACGGGATCTTCGGCGATGCCCATCGGCCAATCGAGTTTTGTAGCATTTCCTTGAATCGTACGCAGTGGTGCTTGATCGCCCTTGGAGGTTGAAGAAAATATCGCAATGGACGGCGGTCGAAATTCTCCGTTCTCGTTTGCCGTTTCTGCGTTACTGGGCGCCGGAGAACACCCGCTACCGGTGTTTTGAACGACACCGCGAAAATTTCCGTGGCTGGCAACGCCGATTTCGCCGTTCTTGTCGTCCCAATAGATTCCGTGCGGGTCAGCTAGACCCGTTTTGGGTCCGCGAATAACGCGCACTGGAGCTTCGACGCCTTGCGCTTCTCTTCGATAGAAAACGACCGCGTTGAAAATTTCGGCGGTCACGGCGAGTTCATTGCTTGTGTGGCCGAGGGCTAAGCCCCAAGCCTGGTGGGGAACCGATAAAACGCGCGACGGTTTGGCATTGCCATTGCCCGCATACGGCATTACCACTACGGTATCTTCGATATCGTTATTCGCGGTGTAAATTTCCCGTCGCTGCGAATCCAAGGCCACCGCGGCAACCATCCCGATATAAGTTGCCGGACCGATAATCTGGCGCATGGGCACGGTTTGTGTACCTGCAAATTTGTTCTGTGAACGATCGTAGAGAAGCAAGCTCTTTCGATTCGGGTCGCTGGCCACGACAACGTTATTTTCGGGATCGACCGCGATTCCATTGAGCGCCGGGTATGGATCGGCGACCATTCGCGCCGCGGGAATGTCCTCTGGAAAAGGTTGCGAGCGGCGCTCGTCCGAAGTGGAGCGGGCGAACGCGGCGCACGACACGATCCCGGTCAGGGCAAAACCCCAAGCCGTGAATCGTTCCGCCATGCGCCGCGCGCTCATCAAAAGTTGAATTTTACGCCCAACTGAATTTGCCTGGATGTAGTCAACGTGGGCTGTTGCAAAACACCAGCGGACGCCAGCGGCACACCACTGCCATTAAACACTGCGGTGGTCTGAACTCCGAAATTGGTGTGGTTCAGGCTATTGAAAGCTTCAGCGCGAAACTGAACCTTATATTTTTCCTGGTGGAAGGCGACGTTTTTAAACAACGAAAAATCGAGGTCAGCGAAACCCGGCCCGCGCAAAGTATTCCGACCAAGATCGCCAAGTACTCCCGGAGCCGGGAACGAAAAACAGTTCAAATTAATATAGTTATTCGGCTCTCCGGAATTTACCGGATTTGTCGAACAACCCGGCCCAGGATTGAAATTAGGCCTTTGCCCTCCGGCGCTGCTGTTCACGCGGCTATTTCCTGTGAACGCCTCGTCCGATGTCAACTTCACTGTGAAAGGAACTCCCGAGTGGACCGTAAAAATTCCGCCAAGCTCCCACCCTCCCAGGATTGCGCGCGGCGCACCGCGAAGCCCTTCCGAAACCGGGATATTCCACGTGCCGTTCAGTACAAAGTTATGGGTGATATCAAAATCCGAGACCCCGTTCTGAAGGTTGGGAACGAACGCGTAAGACGGGCCAGCCGTATTCAGATATTCGTTGTCGCTGAAGGTGGCCGAGCCCTGGTCCGTACTCTTGGACCAAGTATAGGATCCCTGGAAGGCAAACCCGTGATTCAACTTCTTGCTGACATTTACGAGTAGCCCGTTATATTTAGAATAATCTCTCCACAAGGTTCCGACGATCCGCCCGAAATTGGGATTGATTCTCTGAATATTTTTAACCTGTCGTTTAAAAGTGCTTCCCGGAGGAATCGGGAACATAAGCTGGCCATCAGGCAAGAACGTAACCTGGGATAGTGGAACCTGGTCCATATCCTCAATGCCCAGTGGAACGTGCACGGCATGTGATCCGACATAGCCAACCGTCAGGGCGGTGCTGGAGTTGAGCTGTCTCTGGATTGAAAAATTCCATTGGTCGTTGTAGGCACGATGCGGATTGGCCTCGACAAAAGCTACGCGGGCCGTATTCGGCGTGAGCAAAGCAAGCCCTTGATTCGGAAAATCGTTCGGCGAAGGCGTTTGCGCCGTGCCTTGCAGGAAGAACGGCGCACCGTGGGTACGGTTGATGAACAGGTAAGGCAACGGGAGTATGTCATACATACCGAACGATGCGCGAATTGAAGTTTTTCCACTTCCCGTGGGATCCCAAGCAACTCCCACGCGTGGGGCGAAGTTTCGCTTGGTGGGATTGTTGAAAAAAGCGCCGCCCACCCTCGGGGTTGGATCGGTCAGGTTAACCAGCGTCGCGACTTTGCCGTTCTGCTCCGATACTGGCGTCGACGTTTCATACCGCAGGCCCAGTGTGACGGTCAGGTTCTTTCGAACGCGGATGGCATCCTGAGCGTAGCCTCCGAAAACATCGCTGCGCAAGCCGCGCGCCCCGTTTGTTCCGGGAAAGTCCGATGTAAAATCCGCGGGACTGTTGGTCAAAAGATCTTGTACCGAATTGTAGTCCCACTCCCCTAACGGAATATTGGCGGAATTGAAATTGTCATCAATTCTGTCGAATAGAAAACCAAATTGCAGCGTGTGCCGGCCGCGGATAATGCTGATATCGTCGGAAGCCTGATACGACGTGAAATGAAAGTTGTCGGAGCCCGATGCGCCGAGACCTCCGGCAGTGGACAAATTGCCTGCGGTTAGAACTCCCACTGGCACGTTTGGCAAAAAACCCAAGCTTTTGTTGGTGACGAGAGGGGAGATTGCAGAAACGTCCTGCGAATCCGCGGCAAAGGTACGGCTCACGCCTATACGCGCCGTATTCACAATGGCCGGCGTAAAACTGTGTTGCAGAGACATTGTGAAGTTGTAGTGATTCGAAGGAGAACCCAGAAGTTTTTGATTGTAGAGGTCCGGTTGCACAAGTGCGCCAGTGTCCCATTGAAAGCTCGCCGAGAAGTGCGTCAGATCCGAAAAGTTGTGATCGAACTTGCCCACCGCGTAATACTCGTGCCCGGTTTCCGCTCCGGGAAACAAGAAGAACGCCGTCCCATCGCCGTTATCCGGCCCATTGGCAACCGGGAAGAGCCCTAAATAAGGCACGATGCTGGGGGCGACAGGAACGGTAATGTTGCCTGTGCCATTCGGATTGGGAACGATCCCGTTGCGAGCGTCGTTTGAAAGCGTCAGCGACTTCTCCGAAATGCTGAGGTCCTGGTTGAGTCCCTCAAAGCTCCCAAAGAAAAACGTTTTGTCTTTCACGATTGGCCCACCGAGGGAACCCCCATATTGATTGCGATGAAACGGCGGCACACCGCCGGGCGCGTCAAAAAAATTGCGCGCGTCCAGAGCACTATTCCGGAAAAAGCCGAATGCGTCGCCATGCAGCTGATTCGTGCCTGACTTGAAAATCGCGTTTACCACGCCGCCGGAGGTGATACCGTATTGCGCGCCGTAATCGCTCGTCAAAACCGCAAACTCCCGCACCGCGTCGACACCCAGATTGACATTCAATCCGCTTCCCGGGCTGCCGTTCGCGTAGTCGTTCACGATCAGGCCATCGACCAAGTACACGTTTTCGGTGGGACGATTCCCTGAAATATACAGATTCTCTCCGTTGCCGCGCGCCGCGCGGGAGTTCGTGGACACTGCGCTCGATTGCTGCTCGAGACCTCCGATCACGCCGGCCTGGAGAGTCGCCAATTGCAGCCAGTCGCGGCCATTGAGAGGAAGTTCGCGTATCGTGGCCTCGCCCACGACTCCGCTGACTGTAGCGCTCGTCGTATCAACCTGTGGAATGTCTTCGGTGACCATTACACTTTGCACCACTTCGCCCACAGTAAGTGAGAAGTTCACGCTGATGTTGGCGCCGACGGTCAGCACAATTTCCTTTCGCAGTTGTGTCTTAAAGCCCTTGAGACTGGCCTCCGCCTGGTATACGCCGGCAGTTAAACTCAGGAACTCGTACGCACCATCGCTGTCGGTGCTCGCACTTCGCGAGGCCCCTGTTTCGATACTTTTAAGCGAAACGCTGACGCCGGCGATCGGAGCGCCACTTTCGTCGTGAACAGTACCTTGAATCATTCCATTGGTGGTTTGTGCGCTCACGTTCCCCGGAACTACATGCAGGTAGAACGTGAATGCGGTCAGGCTTAGAATAATTCGAAGATAAACACCAGTACGCTTCATACCCTTGCCTCCAACACTGTCTGAAAATGCTGAATCGCAGCCTCTACCCCTAAAGTCGACCGCTGGCATCATCTAAGAGATGGCTGCCCCGCAGAAGGTTTTCCCCGAAAGAACTCCGGCACGGAATAAGTGAACATTCCGTTTCTGACGCTATCGATGGTGTAGATTTCGCGGTTGCGTGCGTTGATCGCTACTCCAGCAGGCCACACGAGTCCACTAGCGGGACCTTTAATCACTGCGCGCGGCGCGACGTCGCCCTGGTCCGAAATATCCCAAACTCCAATGAATCCGAGCTCCGCAGGATTCCATGGCGAGGGCGACGCCGCGTCAAATCGATACGATTCGGTGTTGTTCTTGACGGCAACAAAAATCTTTCCTTGGTCGGAATCCACTTCGACCTGCCGGATTCTCACGATTCCTGTGTTCGGCCCCGAGATGATTGCTTTCGCGGGCACGTCTCCCTCGTCCATCCTGTTAAAAATGAATAAGCCGGTCGTTCCTTTGCGGCTGTAGCTTGAAACGACAATCAGATTTCGCGCCGGATCAACCGCCACTCCGCGCACTTCGTCCAAACCTGTTTTCGGTCCACGGATGATGCGCAACGGCGCAGCGTCGCCCTGCGCGTCCCTGCGAAAAACCAAGATGTCTTTGCCGCCGTCTTCACCTACGATAATTTCGCGATGCGGCACGTCCACCGTCACCGTTTCCGGGCGAAGTATTTGCGTATGCGGCCCCTGAATCATGCGAATTGGCCCTTCTTCTCCTTTCGCATCACCTCGGAACACCAACACCGCACCGGCAAGATGTACCGGCACGATCATTTCGTCGTGCACAGCGTCGTAGGCAATGCCGTGCATAGTGCGACTCAGATGCGTTCCTTGTCCTTCAATCACTCTCACCGGACTCATGTTTCCGTTTGCCAACCTGGCAAACACCAGAATTCTGGGTACGCTTACTCAATTGGGAACGAGAATTTCATCGCGTTTCGAATCGTAGGCAACCGCGCCAGGGTTTCCGAATCCCACAGCTGGAGTGCCGGCAAGCGCGTTACGAACGATGCGCTTCGGTGCAACATTGCCTTGCGCCGTTCGCGCGAATACCGCTGCCGTATGCTCGCGGTAATTGGTCACCCAGATTTCCTCGTTCTTCGCGTCGATGCTCACACCCATCGGACCGGAGAGCGCCGTCCGGCTTCCGTGAATCGCCCGCACCGGCTCCACGTCTCCTTGATCGTTGCGATGGAAAATCAAAATGGAATCGTTGCCGTAACTGGCGACGGCGATTTCATCGTGGACCGTGTCCAGGCTGATGCCCATCGGCCAATTGAGATTTGTCCGCTTTCCCTGAATCTTGCGCAGGGGAACCGCATCTTTGTTTGCTTCACCCGAATAAGTGGTTATCGAAGGTAGATCGAACCGGCCGCCCTGCAGTTTCCCTTCTAACGATTCCGCTCGCGTCAGAGGCGCCCAGTTGCCGTGGTTCGCGACGGAAATCTCGTTGTGTTTCTCATCAAAGGTGATCCCGTGGGGATCGCCCAGGCCCGTCTTCGGACCGTGCAGAACTCTCAGGGGCGCATCTCCCAGCGAGGCATCCCGGCGGTAAACAACTACGGTGTTAGCGTGTTCGACGGTGATGGCGATTTCTTCGCGTTGGCGATTCAATGCCACACCCCACGACCCGTGCGGGACGAATAAGACCCGCTTTGGCTTCACATTTCCTTCGGAGTCGTACGGGAATACCTCCATCCGATCTCCGATGTCATTGTTCACCGCAAAAAGCTCGTGATTTCCGGGGTCCAAGGCGACACCGGCGACAAACATCATCCCGGTAGCCGGTCCGCGAACTTGCGTCATGGGTTCGACTACACCGGAGGAACCGCTCCCGCTCGTTCGGTCGTAAATTAGGAGCCCTCCGCGATTCGAATCGCTTATCAACACTCGGTTGTTGTCCGGGTCCACCGCCACGCTGTGAAGACTGGGATATGGGTCCGCCAAAGAGCGGACCGGAACGATGTCGCCGCCAGCGACGTCCTCAAGTTCAGAAGCATCGACGGTCCAAGGCGTCGAAAACGTCTGGGTGGGCGAACAGAGTTCGTTTGATTCTGTGAGCGCTAGGGGGTATTCGAGACTTATAGAATCAGTGGGCAGGGATAACAGCAAACTGCCGATCAAGCCGAACACCAGGCCCAGACCTGCGCCAAGCTTCGCCAGAGCTCCCAAGGATTCAGCAAATCTTCGCATTTACATCTCGCTTGACAGACACCGAAATCGCGGCCAACTTCGCCCGGTCTTGAAACTGATGCGAGCGCCCTTTTTGTCCTGCCGCGTTACACGAAGCGCGTTGAAAGTTTGGATTAATATCAGACCATTGATAGGCTGTCAAGGAAAAATTGCTGCACGCTATGCGATTTCTCGATGATCAACGAGGGTTCGGTTGTGCCCGCGAGGCGATTTCCAAGCAAGATCCAGGAAGCTGAAGGTCAATCAGCGGACCACTATTCGGATGAGGCGACGTGTCGGGAGAGACTTAACCGACCGACAACAAGATGTCAAGATATGAAACAAAAATGCCTGAAGATGGAGCACACTGATCGGCAAGACTCCGAGAAACGGCTTTGCGTGTGCTTTCGAGAAGTACTGGATCCGGCGGATCACAAACGATAAACACCGATAAAAACCAGCCCTCTGCAGGGCCTCAAACATAATGTTTTGCCGCTAATGCGCTTCTAAGAATTGTGATTTCAAAAAACTATTTGGTCTAACATAAGACCCCATGGTATAGTCCGCTTTCGAAGGCTTATTCTCAGGGTTAGGAGTCGCATGGCACGTCCGGATCTAGAAACTCCATTCAGCATCACTGGACTTGCACGGCCGCGCATTCATGAAGCCGTCGCCGACCAGATTCGGCAAGCCATTTTTAGCGGGTTACTCACTCCGGGACATAAATTACTGCCCGAACGTGAAATGGCCGAAAGATTTCAGACCAGTCGTCTAGCACTGCGAGAAGCGCTTCGCGCTCTCGAAAAAGAGGGCATGATCGTCATCAAGCGCGGCTCGGGCGGTGGCGCGTTTGTGGCCGACTTTGATAATGCTTTGCGCGCCTTGCTGGATTCCCTAAACACGGTTGTGAAACTGGGGCAGGCAAAGAGTGCTCACCTGACGGAAGTGCGAGCGATTCTGGAGCCGGAAATTACGCGACTGGCAACCATTCGCGCTACTCCTGCAAACATCAAGGCGATTGAGGATGTGGTTCTGGCCCAGGAAAAAGAACTGCAATCCGGAGAACTCAGCCGAAAGCTCGACATGGAATTTCATCGCCGGGTAGCCGAAGCGGCGAATAATCCGGTCCTCAACATCGTTGTAAATGCGGTGAACGAATCGATTCGCGACGCGATCTTCCGCTCAAAACGGAGCATGGAGATGCGCACCCGCGTTGTCAGATACCATCGCAATATTCTTGAAGCTCTACAGAGTGGCGATGCCGCTCGCGCGAAAGCTGTGATGACGGAACACGTCGTAGATGTTCAATGCCATATCGAGACGACCGATCATGAGTGATTTGATTCCCAGGCTGTCGCGGGAAAAGTTGCATCCAGAGCTCGAAGCCTTTTTGCAGCCGCGTATCGAGCGGTTAGGTTACCTTGGGGAGTTCTTTCAATGTACGGCCCACCAGCCCAAGGCGTTGCTGTCATTTCTGGAATTCACCGATCACTTGAAGCACGCGTTGCCCAATAACTTGACGGAAGTCGTGTCGCTTACCGTGGCCCAGTTGATGAACAATCGTTACGAGCGCGTACAACATGAGCGGTTGTCTTTGAAATTGGGATTCGGCGAAGACTGGCTGCGTGAAGTTCTGAGTCTGTTGGGAGATGGAAGAGGTCATCTGTCCGAGCAGGAAGTCCTGGTGCAGCGGCTTGTGGTTGCGGCGATTAATCGCAAGGGACATGACGTCACGCCAGAACTGGAAGCGGTGGTCGGGTCGCTGGGTCCCGCGACGACCATCGCAGTTTTAATGCTTGTCGGCCGATATGTGTCGCACGCCCTGATCGCAAACGCGCTGAATCTGGCCGCGCCGGTGCCGTCGCCGCTGGAGATGAAACTGTGACCGCGTCAGAAAACTCCGCCTTGTGGATTTCTGAAAGCGACGTGGTTTCCGTGATGGATATGGGAGAAGCCATTTCCGCTCTTGAGGCTGGGCTCCGGGCAGAGGCCAAAGGCCACGCGCAAAACATGATCAAGACTCATGTCGAGTGGAATGCCGGCGCCACCCTGCATGCCGTTGGCGCAGTGTTTCCGGAACGCGGGTACGCCGGCACCAAGACTTGGCCCCACACCAAGAACGGAGCCACGCCCCTGCTGGTCTTGTTTGACTGCAACAGCGGACAACTCAAAGCCATCATCGAAGCTTTTGCGCTCGGACAATTGCGGACCGCCGCGGCTTCCGGCGTCGCGACGCACTTCCTGGCTTCACCCGGTTCGGATGAATTTGCAATCATCGGTACGGGTAAACAGGCGATTACGCAATTGGCAGCCGTGCTGGCAGTCCGTCCAATTCGTCGAATCCGGGTCTTTAGCCCCAATGCCGAGCACCGCACTCAATTTGTCGAGCGCGTCAGAAACGAATTCGAAGTCGAGACGGTTGCGTCTTCCAGCGTGCGTGAAGCTGTCAACGGCGCGTCCATCATCACCACCGTAACCCGTGCCACTGAGCCTCTCCTTAGCGCCGAGATGGTAGACAAGGGCGCACATATTAATTCGATCGGCGCGATTGTTCCGAGCCGCGCGGAAGTCACGGGCGATGTTCTCGCTCGCACAACGCAGCTCGTCACAGATAGCATTCCTCAAGCGCAGAAGCTTTCTCGCGAGCTGATTGAGTTTTTTGGCCCCCCCTCCGCGAAATGGGACGCGGTGCGGTCGCTCGCCAGCGTCATAGCTGGCAACTTCACTCGCACAGCCAGCGACGACCTTACGCTTTTCAAGGCTCTGGGCGTGGGAATTTCTGACCTCTCGCTGGGCGTCGCAATTTATGAGCGAGCGCTGGCTTTGGGGCTCGGCAACAGGATTCCGCAACCGCGAAAAACTTCACCGCGCTTACGGACAACAGAAGCGGCAAAGTCACACAGAGGAGCATGACACATGGAAGCGAAAAGCTTTTATTTTGCAGATCGCACGGGAATAACGGAGAAAAAAATTGAACTCATTCCTCCTGTGGTCATTCCCAAAGAGGCCATCGACACCGAAGTTGAGCGGCTGGCGAGCTTGCCTGCGCCAGCAAATGGACGCCGCGAATCTCGCGTGGTGAACCCTTTGACCGGCGTTGGAGATGGCTTAGCTCCCGGCATTGAAGTGTCCATTTCCGTGTTGAAGCCGGGCGAGCGGAGTTCGCCAATCCGCCACAATTCCTCTCTGGTGAATTTCTGCATCCGGGGCGGCGGGCGGACCATCGTTGACGGTAAGAATATCCACTACTCTCTATATGATGTTTGGACGACTCCGCCGTGGGTGGTCTACGAACACCAAAACGACACTAACGAAATTCAGGTTCGCTTAACCTACAGCAACGCTCCGCTGCTGCAAAAGATGAAGGTGTTCATCGTCGACGAGAATCCGCTGGCCGAAAGCTCGAAGACCAAGAAGTTCAAAGACGAGCACGCAGCGGCGCAGAGCCCGTTTGGCACATTTCCGATTTCGGATGACGGCGCGCAGCTTATGCCCTACGAAAAACTGATCAGTCCAGACGTGGTCAAACACCATCCTTTGTACTTCCCATGGAATCGCGTGCAACAAGAGTTGAACAAGCTGGCGGCTCTGGGCAAAACCTACCTCGGACGCCGCTTGTACCTGCTCTACAATCCCAGCACTGGACACACCAACGGAACGACGAGCAACTTCTTTGCCGCCATCACCATACGTCCGAAAAATATCGTTGATCGCCCGCATCGCCACGTCGGCGCGGCGGTGAACTACTACTTCGCCGGCAAGGGATTCAGCATCGTCGAAGGCCAGCGGTATCCGTGGAAGGCCGGCGATTTGATGTTCTCGGCCCCAGGTTGGGCGATTCATAATCACGCCTCTCTCGACGAAGACGTTTACGAATTGACGATCCAAGATAGCCCGTTGAACATCTGGATGGGTTCCTTGCTTTGGCAGGAAAGCCTGGACCAGCCCATCGAGTCTCTGGGAGCGAACGAAGGCTTCTCGACCAACCGCGCCGCGTAGCGCGCCTTGATCTTCGGGCCGCGCGTGCTAGATACCTGCGCAGCCGGGAAAGTGATCTTCTTATGATGCTTCTCAATAGGAAATTTCTGTGTGGCTCCTATCCTCCTGTGCTGACGCCGTTCCGGAACGGCCAGCTCGATCTGCGGAAGTTCGCCGAATTGGCAGAGCGTCAGGTTCGCGAAGGCTCGCACGGAGTTGTCGTTTGCGGAACAACCGGCGAACCCAGCAGTCTCACGACCGATGAGCGAACCGAGCTGGTAAGAGTTGCCGTTGAAGTAGTTGCGAAGCGCGTTCCAGTCGTGGCGGCAACGGGGTCGCAGTCCTTCGCCGAAACAGTTGAACTGACCAAACAAGCTGAGAATGCTGGCGCCGATGCGATTCTCGTGGTTACTCCGTACTACTGCAAACCTTCGCAGCGTGGACTGGTGGAATATTTCGTTTCCGTCGCCCAGCGCACCGCGCTCCCTTTCCTGATCTATCATATTCCAGGGCGTGCGGCGGTGTCTGTGACTCCTGCTACGGTGCTGCGAATCGCCGAGCGTTGCCCGAACTTGGTAGGAATTAAACACGCCTCCAATGATTTGGAATTCGTAACGAAATTACTGACTGATTTAGGACCGGAATTCCGTATCTTCTGCGGCCTTGAAGCGCTTAGCCTGCCTATGTTGGTCGTAGGCGCAAGGGGCCTGATGAATGCCGTCGGCAATCTGGCCCCAACCCGCGTCGCCGCTCTCTATGAAGCGGTCGATCAGGGCGATCTCGAAGCAGCTCGCAAACTGCACGCTGCGCTATTTGAATTAAATCAGTCGATCTTCCTCGACACCAATCCCGTTCCTCTTAAATATATGATGAACCGGTTGGGTCTTCTCGATTCTCCAGAGTTGCGGCTCCCATTGGTGCCGCTCGATGAAGAGCAAAAACGAATCCTGGATCCGATTCTGGCTCGCGCTGGGCTATTGCAGGTTGCGGATGCGACGGCGAACTAGCATCTTTCTTCTGCGGCGCTGGGAGCGGTGCACTTTGAACAGGATCGGGCGGCTTCCGAGACTTTCCGTTGTCCTAGTTTTCTTGTTTGCCGCACTCTTACTCTTCACGCCCCGTTTATACGAAGAATCGCGACACCCCCGGTCCGGAGTTTCCGAAGCTATGTTGGCTGCTTCTCTCCCGGTGCAGATGTGCCTTGCTCCGCGGTTCGGCGAGCCAGAAGCTTTCGAAGAATCATCGTCGATCGGTGGCGAACTCCCGCCGGTTCGGCTAGTGACTGATCCATATCCCACGTTCAACGGAATCGCACTCGATTCGACAAACAACCGCATTGCGATGAGCGATGAAAACCGCAAGAGCGTTCTCGTATATGATCGGGCAAATGGCGATAGCAGTTCCTCGGTCACCTCTCCTCTTCATCAGATCATCGGCCCTGATTCCCAGATAGGCTACATTGCAGGAGTCACATTTGACCCGGCACACCGCGAAATTTATGCGGTCAACAACGATCTTGATGATCGCATCGTGGTATTCGACGACGACGCACACGGCGACACGAAGCCCAAGCGCCGGCTGTACGTTCCCCATCAGGCGTGGGGCCTATCCCTCAACTCCGCGGCGGATCAGTTTGCTATTTCCGTTCAGCAACTCAGCATGGTCGCGATTTACCGCCGCGAAGCCGAGGGCTTGGAGGCTCCGTTACGCATCATTGAAGGACCCGACACCGGCTTGGCCGATCCGCACGGCATTCATTGGGACGTAAAGGATCACGAACTGGTCGTCGCGAACCACGGGAATTCTTCCGTGATAGCGTCGTACTCTGCTTACGATGCTGGCGTGTCCAGCCGGGCACTGTCTGTCGGCGGCCATTTCCTGCCACCTTCGCTTACCGTGTTTCAAGACGGGGCCCAAGCCAATGCGAAGCCACTGCGCACCATTCAAGGCGAGCACACTCACCTGAACTGGCCGATGGGAATTGACGTCGACACGGAGCACGACGAGATCGCGGTTGCCGACAATGGTGACAACTCCATTCTCATATTTCGTCGCTCGGCATCCGGCGACACTGCACCCGTACGAATCCTACGCGGCCCTCGTACCGGAATCGTAAGCCCCATGGATGTTGCAATTGACGTAAAGAATGATGAAATTTGGGTCGCCAATTATGGCGATCACACCGCGGCCGTTTATTCGCGTACTGCTAACGGCGACGTGCCTCCCAAACGCATCATTCGCAACGCCCCTCAAGGCACGCCCACCGGCGGCTTCGGCAATCCGTACGCCGTTGCTTACGATTCCAAACGCGATCAGCTGTTGGTACCGAATTGAGTAAGCCAGCCGCGGATTGCGGCGTTTGCCAGGTCGGCAAACGGAAATGCGAATCCGATACGGATTATTGAGGGGCAGTCTACTCACTTGAGCAGAACCATGCATGGTCTGGCCTACGATGCTACGCACGACGAAGTCGTCGTGCCGGTTGCGCTCGGCGCAGCCGTGTTAACTTTTCGCGGCGGCGCGCAGGGAGAAGAACCGCCCATCCGGTCAATCCAGGGTCCCAAGACGCACTTGGTCCGCCCGCACACACTCGCTGTGGACGAGAAAAACGGCGAGATCATCGTGGCTGACACCAGCAGTCGCAGCCTGCTGATCTTTGCGCGGGATGCTGACGGCGACGTGCCGCCCAAGCGCATTATTGCTGGACCAAAGACTGGCTTGCTGTTCATCGTAGGCGTGGCCGTCGACCCGGTTCATGACCGCATCGTCGCAGCCAGCGCTTCGAGCGTTCGCGGAGGTACAACCGGTTTATTTATCTTCGGCCGCACTGATGATGGAGATATCCCTCCCCGCGGAGTGATCGCCGGACCCCGTACGGGAATCGTTCGCCCATGGCAGCTGGCGGTGGACTCAACGCTAGGAAACGTTTTCGTTGCAGCCATCAACAACGAAAATCATCCGCCGTATGCACTCGAAATGCCCAGGAAAGACTTGCCCCCGGACACGGATCTGCCTTCGCCGTGGAATACTGGAGCGCCGGGATTTGTCGGCATGTGGAGTATCAACGACAACGGCGACGTTCCACCGCGCGCCATCATTAAGGGCGCGGGCAGCTATCTTGTGCATCCTGCCGGTGTGGCCATTGATCCGAAAGCCGGAGAAATATTCGTCACCGACGGCGTGCGAAATGGCCTTTTTACTTTTCTCGCGCCAAAGTTTTTCTCCAAGCAAACGAACTCTGCGGAGAAAGCTGCCGAAAGTTCCGGCCGGAGTAACCACTGATGGCATTCGTGAGCAGGACTGCAGCGTGTTTAAGCAACGGGCTCAGCGCGCACACACGTCGGACAATTTATTTTCTAGGCTTAGCCGCGATGATGGGGAGGGTTGTTCATGCAAATGACCAAGACCATGTCCCGCCGCGGGCCGACGCTCCGCTTATTTTAACGGGAACCATTGCCGTGCCGAATGTGGATGGCCGCATCGACCATTTTGCCGTGGATCCCGGCGGACGGGTGTTCATTTGTGTTATAGGGAGCGACACCGTTGAGGTCCTCGAGACCCTAACCGAAAAACGCATACATACAATTACTGGAGTGCCGCACCCCCAAGGTGCCGTGTACGTTCCTGAATTCAAGAAACTGTTTGTGAGCAGCCGAGATGGCAAGCTCTACGTCTTCGATGGAACCTCGTACGACCGAGTCACATCTCTGGCTTTTGATGATGACGTCGATAACCTTCGCTACGATGACGTCAGCAAACGTGTTTACGTAGCTCACGGTGACGGAGAGACTGCGGGCATCGCGGTCATTAGCGCCGAAACGAATCAACGTCTCGCGCAAGACTTTAGATTGGGTGCCCATCCCGAATCGTTCCAACTCGAAAAAGCCGGACCCGCAATTTTCGTGAACTTGCCTGACTTGAACCAGATCGCCGTGATCAATCGCGTCACACATGCGATCACGAAATGGCCCTTGCCCCAACTGGAGGGAAATTTTCCGATGGCGCTCGATGAAGCCAACCACAGGCTATTTGTCGCCAGCCGCACGCCACCGCGACTCATTGTGCTTGATACCGAGTCAGGACATTTGATCGCCGCGATTCGGTGCGCCGCAGACGCAGACGACCTCTATTATGACGCCTCTTTTAAGCGCGTCTACATTCCTGGAGGGCAAGGATTTATCAGCGTCTTCAAACAAAGCGACGCGGACCACTATCGACTCTTGGCAGAAATTCCATCGGCTTTGGGCGCGCGAACGGCAGGCTATGCGTCGAGGATCGGCAAGAAGGGCCGTGACCGTTTTTATCTCGCTGTTCCGGCGCGACCCGGGCACAACGGCGCGGAAGTTTGGATCTTTCAGGCGCAGGAGTGATCTTCAATACCGGGGCATTCTTGGCTGTAATCTTTGGCGGACTGCTAGATTGATGGAATTCTAGAATGCTCAATAGTGCGATGGTGAGACACATAAAATCAATTCCTAGAAAGGAAAAGATGAACGCCACGAGCAACTTCACTCACAGTATCCTTGAGTGTCTCAAGTCATTTGTCCGGGAGCAACGGCGTCGGCGAGCCTTCGCCATTCTCGCGACCCTTGGTTGCAGTCTTGGTTTGGCTGCTTTTTCGTCAGCCAGCCTGCAGCATTTCCCCTCCTACGCCACAATGAGCGAACCGAATTTTCAGGACCAATCGACTCACGGCGCGAACACTCAAGAAGACGCGGAGCTCTCGGGCAAGACTCCCGATGAGTTGGCCGCATACGTCTTCGAACATCATCACTGCAATGGTTGTCACACTACGGGGGCGGGTGGAAAGCTCGGATTCAACGATCGAGGCAAAGAGGTTGGCAAAAATTTTGAGGGATGTATCTCGCTGCTTACTTCGATGAACGTCATCGCCCAGGTGAAGCCCGTGAATCGCACTGTTGAAGAAAAGCATAAAGCCGAACGATTCCAACAATTCGGTTGCACCACATGTCACCAGATTGTGCCGGGGAAACTCGGACTCACGGAGTATGGCAAGAAGCTGAAATCGATGCATATGGCTTGCACGGATGTGGAAAAAATACTCGCGAAGTAGTCTAGCCGATCCTTAAATGTTGTCGAAACGTTGTCACGGAGAATGATTCATGCAGGATCGAAAGCTTTGGACCACGATAGCTGCCGCTCTGTTGTTGACGCTGCTTACGTCCGCGATCGCGAATGCACAGCAAACGACCATGCCGCCCCGGACTCAGGACCGCCCGCTCGAGGATCGCATCGCCTCGATGGAACGTGCCCAGCGGGACGAATGGCAAAAGCCGGACCAGGTCGTCAAAGCACTAGATCTGAAAAACGGCGATATTGTCGCCGACATTGGCGCCGGAAGTGGCTATTTCAGTCGCCGGTTGGCTCAAGCTGTAGCGCCCGACGGTAAAGTCTACGCCGAGGATATCGCCGCCGATATCCTCGCGTATCTCAATGAACGCGCCGGCCGTGAAGGCGTGCACAATATCACGACGGTAGTATCTCGGCCGGACGATCCGATGTTACCCGTGAATTCCGTTGACTTAGCGTTTTTCTGCGATACCACTCACCACATTGAGCAACGCTTTCGCTTCTAGCGCAAGCTCTCGCCGGCGCTCAAGAAACATGCCCGCGTTGTGATTATCGACTATCCTCCCGACAGCCCACACGCCCCGCATAAACCGGAGCAGCTCGTGCCACGATCGCAGGTTATCGACGAAGCCGAACAAGCTGGCTTCACATTCGTTAGGGATTTTCAGTTTCTTCCTTATCACTACTTCCTGATTTTTGAGAAGAAGTAAGACCATTCGACCAAATTGATCTCGTCAGTGAAGTGATGAGCCGAGAGCCTTACAAGTCCGCTCGCTGCGTCTTCTGGATCATGGACAACTGCTCCACTCATCGGGGCCAAAAAGCTGTCGACGGCTTCCGCGCCAAATGGCCCAACACCATCCTCATCCACACTCCGATCCACGCGAGCTGGCTCAACCAGGTTGAGATCTACTTCTCGATCGTTCAGCGAAAGGTCCTCAATCCTCACCCCAAACGACTTCTCTTCTTTGGCGGAACTCGAACAGCGACTCCTCACCTTTCAGTGCCACTATGAGCGGACAGCGTCTCCGTTCAAGTGGACGTTCACACGCGCCGATCTCCACGCGCTTCTGGCCAGGATCGACGCCACTCGCTTGGCTCCCGCGGCTTGACCCGTTCCCCAATACGTCACCGTAATTCCGAATCAGAGTACTAAGTCTACGCGAACGGAGTACCGTCGCTCGTAGAAGCGAAAGTAAAGCGAATAACAGCCATCCCTCGCTGCATCCTTATATATATTGCACAGAGCCGGCCGAGTGCCCGGGCCGCACCTTTGCGCCCATCGTTCACGTCACAATGGGCGCATAAAGCGCTCGCGCGACCATCAGTTCCGCGTTGAGGATCGATGTGGTCGCCTCACCCAGCATGTCGTTGCTCCCATGGACGGCGAACTTGCAGTCGAGCACGGGGCATCGCCGCAGCCGCTCCACGCGCACCGTCATATGGTGTCCGCCTGCGGCGCTATTGAGGCCCGAGTCAAAGCGCCGTCCTTCCTCGTGAAACACGATGGGCCTCGCGGGAGCGCTCGGAAGATGCAGCGCTTGCGGTGCACTGCGAAAGCCGCGAAGCGCTTCGCCGACTTGTTCGAGCTGCACGCGCCGAGCGAACTCTACCGAGACGAGCTCCGTTTGACCGGAATGGGCTTGTCGGGTTGAGATCTGCGCGCTGACCGACAGGGGATGCGCTTTGATCGAATCTCCTTCCATTCGCCCAAGCACTTTCTGCGGTCCCATCTCGCAAGGACCGTCAGCGTCACTCGCTTTATTTCGAACTCGCGAAGCGCCGCGAGCACCACGACAAGCAGGACCGTCGACCAGCCAGGAGTGGTCACAAGCCCTCCGCTCCACCGCGTCCGATGCTGCGCACGTACCAAATCGAGGTGCTGCGCGTTCACGTCGGGCACCAACAACGGAACCAGCGGGTCCGTCCGAAAGTTCGACGCGTTGCTAAAAACATAGTGGCCCGCCGCCGCAAACGCCCTTTCCACCTGCCCCGCAACGCCGGCATCGAGTGCCGAAAATCGAGATGAAACTCGATGCGACTGCTGTGTTCCCGAATGTCCGGGTGTCGATTTCGTCCACCGTCATTGCAATCCAGTCGGGATCCGCCTACCGGCGGCAATTTCATATGTCTCTTTAAGTCTCCATGCCTTCACATAGGCCCGGTAAGCCTGTTGCGCTTCGTAATTCTCTTTGTCGATTTCACTAAAAGACGTGGATGGTCCGGAAGACAAAAATCCTACAGCAAGCAGTGCATGGAGAAGATTCTTGCGCCGGTATGCCACCCCCTGGTGTGCGTTTACCGGGTTTTGAATCATCTCGCTGTTAAGTTCTGAGAAGAAGGCCGAATGACGTTCACCATGCAATCGTTTTCATTTTGGACTAGCATCGCCGTAATTCTTGTCTTCTAAGTTTAGGCCTCTTAGGCTCGGAGGGGTCCAGGTGGAGGCTGAGGCCGTCCCGCAAGTTCCATAGTCTTTGATCACGTTTCGCACTTGAAACGTCGGATTTCCAGGACCGTCGGTAGCCACTACAACTCCCTTGAGGGTGATTCGCTCGCCTGCCTTCAGGGATTTGCTGTCGTTCACGATCGAGTAGGTTTGGTTGTCCTTCTCATTGGTCAGGTTGATTCCGTCCTGGATGGACTGGGTGCAGCCGGTAACATAAGTCTGCGTTTTATCGGCGGACTGATGATGATGGTGCCGCACGAGAAGGGCGATGCCAACAGCAGCTCCGGCCGCAACGCCAACTCCAATTCCAATCGTCTTACCGGAGCTGTATCCCCCTGATGGCGGGGTATATGCACCAGTTCCGCCGGTCCCGCCCGATCCACTCGTACCTCCCCCGCCGTACTGGGCGGATGCGGCACCGCACACGGCCAAAGAAAGCGTCGCAATTCCGGTGAACCGGACCAACCAATGTGAAGTCATCGCGTTTCCCTCTTTTCTTATTTAATTAAGTTCGGAATCTGAACTGTAGTTCCGGCTCGGTCCGTCTGTCTCCGCAGTAACTCGGCCCCGGAAGTGCCGGATATCCTGGCTCCTAACAACACGACTGAGGTACTCGTCGTTTTATTCCATGGATTACTTTGGTCCCTTCGGCGCGCTCAACCGTTTCTGCCCATCTTGGAATGACGGGCAGTGCCATCGTAAAAATAAGTGCCCGGACTGCTCCCGTTGGCAGCGCGGACTGCGCGATTTTCGGCATCGTAGACGACGGTGTTGAAACCGTCGTTGGTCAAAAGTTGCTGCGCGGAACGCCCGTGTTTCTTGGGCTGAAAACTCTTCGCGCTGGCCCAGGCTCCAGCAAACTTCCGTCTACGCTGAAGTGCTATGCTTTGTCTGGTGTCGCTTACACGGAAAATCAACGAGATTTTCGCTCTCTCAAATGTCCCGAAGTTGTCCCGAACATTCCGGTATTAGATCTTCCACGTTGCTGAGGTTCACCCGGCAGCTGAGCTAAAGCCGGCAAACTCGGCGATGTCAGAGACTGTCGACCCCGACCGTGAGCAAGAAGCACGAGAGCGTGAGGTTTCCGATTGGGGATGTTCGCTTGCCGGTGCGCAGAACGTTTTCCGCATACGGCGTTCTGCCACTTGTTCAAATATTCGGCCAGAGCGGGATGCATATCGACCAGCTTGATAGACCCTGTTGGTCTTACCATCGGTAACCTGGCGGGCGTTACTCGTCGAGCGGGAGTGGCTCACCGGGGCGCTCGGCCGAGCGATACAGTGCCTCTACCAGCGCCATGGTTTGAAACGCATCTTCGAAGTGCGACGGCAAGGTTGAAGCTGACCCCTCGGCGAAGGATTGCAAAGCGCCCATGGTTCCCATGAAGGCATCCGGGAAGTTGTTGCCGCCGACCGGGAGGGGGTGCCAACGAGGAGAGCTGGAGCCGCGCTCGGCGTATTCGGCGGTATCCGGCTTGCCGGTAGGATAGTCGAGGTTGACGCCCATCGTGATGCGTGCCGCGCCCGTGAGGCCCTCCCATTGAACAAAGCTGTGCTGATGCTCTGGACCGAAGTTGTGGTTGTGATTAGTGGCAACCATGACGCGTTTGGAGTTGCCGTAGTCGAGAATGGCGATGGTCCTGGTAGCGGCCAGGTTTGCTGTGTGCGGGTTTTTTACCGTGCGCGCCAAGACGCTTTCCGGGTTGCCCAGCCACGAGCGAATGAGATCGAAGTAATGAATGCTGTGATAGAGGATCTCAAGGCGTGGTACCGTGGCGAGAAAGGTCCAGAGATGCCACGGCGTATAGGTGCTTGTTTGAACTTCGATGTCGTGGATTTCCCCAAGTAAACCATTGTTCGCGAGCGACGCGACGGCGAGGTTGTTAGGAGAGTAGCGCAGCGAGAAGTTTACGGCGGCGATGAAATCTTTCTTCCGGCAAAGATCGCGGATGATGAGCGCCTCTTTGAGAGTCTCGCCCATGGGCTTCTGCATGAGTATAATCGCGCCGTTATTGAACTGCGGAAGAATGTTTACAAGCTGAGAGGCGGGAACTGCCACATCGAAGATCGCGTCAGGCGAAGCGAAACTGACCGCTTCGGCGACCGAGCTGAAGATACGCGGGATGCCACGCTGGGAAGCGAGTTCAGCGGCTCTGGCCCTCTCTTGATCCATGATGCCGATCACCGGGAACCCCGCCTTCTCGTAGGCGGGCAAGTGAGCGGCGCGAACGATGCCTCCCGCGCCGATCACGATGATGGGACGAACCTGCTTTGGGTGCGGTTGCCGAACGGTTTGGACAGCTGCGAGAATCCGCGCGTCCGGAGCTTCAGGGGCGGCAAGATTTGCCATTGGTTGTTCTCCATCTGATTTTCTTGAAGCTCATCCCGCCACCAGCGCCTCAGCTGCTTTGCCAGCGCTCTTCGAGAATTGACGTCGGCTTTTGCGCTGCAAGGGCAAACCTCGGATCAGAATCCTGAGAGAAATTACCAAAAACACTCGCAAAACGAACCAAGCTGCGGGCTGTGCTGGAGTAGCCTTCGAATGCGCTGACCCGGGGCACGGTCATCGCCGATTCCCATAGAACGCAAACGTTCAACAGGACGGCCTACCGGCTGCCAACTGCCAACAGGACGATAGCGACGGTTAGACTCCCCATGCCGGAGCCCAGCAGCAGTTTTGCGGATCGCGAACCTTGTCGCCACTCGCCTGTCATTGCTCCCGCCAACGTCGCTGTCATAATCATGAAGATCTGCAACAGGCCCCATCCGACGGATGTCCCTAGGGCGCCAAGCAAGCTTGCACTGATTCCGTAAAGAGCAAACGCTCCCATCCAGAGAATGCCCATCAGGCAAGACCACAAGAGATCTGGTGATGCGCGGCGGAACAAAGGCCAGGTCCGATTCTTGAAAAGTAGCCACAGACTGTAAGCAACGTTAGGAAGAAACCCTCCCGCCAATGCGATCGGCCAAACTGCATAGGCGCCGTGCACGGGCTGATTTCCAAGGCGGACCGCTGCCTGTGCGATGTCTTGCCCAAAGGCAAACGAGTAGTTGAGCATGGGGGCCATCAGGCCACACAACACGGCAACCAAGATGGCCGCCGGATAGGATCGGTGCGATGCGCTCTGAGAAACGCCGCTTGCGCGCTCTTTGATTTGGCCGCCCCACGAGGTCAAGGAGATGCCGATCACCATGACAGCCACACCGCAAATAATCAGCTGCATAGCGTGTTGTTTAGCTGTCGCCCTTTGCTGAGCGACGAGTGGAACCAGCGTCCCCAGAACCGCACCCAGGCCAACAATAATGGCGTAAGCGATACCCAATCCCAAGCGCTTCACGGAGATGCCGAAGAGAATTTGCGCGACTCCCCAACCCGCGCCAAACAACATCGGGACCGCGAGCTGACGAAACGATAGCGTACGGTACGTCTCGGAGAGTCTGTCCACCAAACCGATAGCGAGCATCCAGGGAACTATCACCAGTGAGACGAGACTGAAAACCAGCCACAGATTCTCCCATTTCCATGAGCGCACAAATTTCATCGGCAGCATGCAGGTGCCAGACATGAGGCCAGCGACCATGGTGAGCGACACTGCTGTAAGCAGGGGTTGCCCCATCAGCCGGCCTTGCCTGAAGTCAATTTCAAATCGCACGATGCGCCGGGTTCCTGCGGTGTCTTGTAGCGGCCGTCCGCTAAAACTGCCGGGAAGACGAAGTGGTCGCGAAGGTGCGGAATGTGCTCGAGGAACAAGACTTCGTGTGCCAGCGCAATGTGATTAAACAGGACAAGGTGTTGGTGCAATTGACCCATGTCTCCAACATGCGGCACGACCGAGAGCGAGAATTTCTTCGCAAGAAGGCTGACGGTGAGAAATTCACTCACTCCCGCCAGTCTCGTGCAGTCGGCTTGAACGTAATGCAGGGCCCCTGACTGGAAGAAGTTCTTGAACACGATTCGATTAGGAATATGCTCGCCCGCGGCGATCTTGACCGGTGCTACTTCACGAGCCAGTAAAGCATGCCCATGGAGATCGTCAGGGTGAGTAGGTTCCTCGATCCAAAACGGCTGAAACTGCATCAGGTCGCGGCACATGCGAATCGCGACTGGGAGGGTCCAACGTTGGTTGGCATCGAACATGAGAGTCCCCGACTCGCCGACGCATTTCCGTAACATAGCCGCGCGACGGAGATCGCGAGCCTCATCGTCCGATCCCACTTTGAGTTTGAATGCCGTAAATCCTGAATCGAGCGCACGAGCGGTTAAATTCCGCACCGTTTGATCGTCATACGCCATCCATCCAACCGACGTATCGTAGCCGGGATAACCAATCTGCAAAATAGGAAGGCGGCCGCTGCGACTTGGAAGTTGGCTTACGAGCAATTCAAGAGCATCCCGCCCACTCAAGACATCTTCCAGATAGCTGAGGTCCAGAAGGCGAAGGACTTCTGCAGGAGTAAGCTCGAGGAGCAACTTCCACAATGGTTTCCCGCGGCTCTTGGCCCAAAAGTCGAAACAAGCATTCGTGATGGACGCCAACGCGAGGTGGACAACGCCCTTGTGGGGCCCAAGCCAACGGAGCGAAGGATCGTCGGCTAGCTTCCGGGACACGCGACCGAAGTCGGACATGAGTTCTTCAATCGCAGTGCCAACTAGTGGCCGTGCCAGCAACTCAATCGCTTCACAAACCAGGCGATTGCCTTCGCCGAGGGTGAGTACGATTCCGGTACCCTGAAGACCGTCGCGCCCGGTCAACAAAGTTACTGCAAAGCTATATTTAGAATTCGTATGAACGGAGTCTGTCCCGGCGCCTGGCGGCAGGGGAAAACGTGCATCACGTGTCGAGAATGAACCAATCGTGGAGTCAGGCATCGTGCTCCGTTTTCGTCGCTACTTGATTCAAGACCGGCAAATCCTTGAGCCAGGCATAGTTAAAAAGATCCAGATCCCATAGATGTTGATGGGCGTCTACGATTTTCTGCATTTTCAATCCGCGTGAAAGACTTCCTCCATCGCCGCCCACCACTCACCTTCGCCCCTCGTATTGAGAGGCTTCTGCATGGGCTCCATGATCGCCCACCACTCCTGCGTCTTCGGATCACTCGCTATTTTCGCCATATCTGCCGTGTAATCCGTACCGTGGTATTCGTAGTACCCAAACAATAAGTCATCCTTCAGATAGATGGAATAATTGCCGATGTTACTCCGCCGAATGGTGGCGAGAATCTCCGGCCATACGTTCGCGTGGTAAGCCTTGTATGACTCGATAGCTTCGGGTCTTATCTTTAGTACGTTGCCGTATCTCTTCATCATCACTCCCAAATCTGAAGCAGAGTGCGCTGCTTGGCACTGAGTCGCGTCAGTTCCTTCCGCCGTCTGTGTCTTTGCCATTCGAAGCGTGGAGGTTCTGCAGCGTGGCAAGCGCCTTCTTGGCCTCAAGGTCATTTGGATTGAATTCGAGCGCTCTGCGGAGCTCCATTTCGCCGTCAATCAGATTTCCGGTGCGGCAATACATCAATCCCAGATTGCTGTGTAGATGTGCAGCTTCCCCACACTGCCCGCAAAGCGCGATGGCTTCTTTCATTTGTGCCAGCGCTTGCGGCCAGTTTTGAGCATTCGCGGCCTGGATCGCGAAATTGCCCAGTTGGCCTACTCGGTCGGTCGTCTGCTGGTTTCGTTGCAATGCATCGAACTGGTCTTGATATTTCTGAGCTTCGGGATCCTGCAATTTATTCAAAGCTCTCGCTAAGTTGTAAAGAGCTTCGGATTGATTCGGATCGGCCTGGAGCGCTAATTTCCAGTGTTCAATGGCCTCGGATGTTTTTCCGGCATGTTCGAGATTTCGTCCCAGAAGGTATTGTGCGTCCGCATTGCCTGGCTCCAGCGCTACGACCTTTGTCAGAAGATTTGTGGCCTGCTCCATCCGGTTGTCCTGCCTCTCTGTGAGTGCCAGAAAATAGAGTGCGCCCGCAAAATCGGGTTGCAAGCCCAACGCCGTTTCCAACTGCTTTCGGGCTTCGTCATACCTGCCAGCTTCAAAAAAGAACCGGCCCAGGTTGTAGTGCACTCTGGGCGACGTAGGATTAAGGCGCGCGGCTTGCTTAAATTCTTTGAATCCGCCGGTGCGGTCGTACTTATCGACGAGAGCGATGCCCAGGTTCAAGTGCGCCTCCGCAGAATCCGGCTGCAGCGCAACGACTTTCCGGAAACTCGCCACGGCATCTGCACCGTGCCCGGTCTTAGCTTCGAGCATCCCCAGCGAGGTATAAGCCGTGGTATTTTTCGGGTCGATTTGTATTGCGGACCGGAATTCTTGCTCGGCTTGAGAAAAATCAGCCAGCCTCGCCATCGTCAGACCGAGATTCACATGAGCTTGAACATTATTCGCATCATTCTGGATTGCCTGTCGAAAAAGTGCTGCCGCTTCCGAGTCCTTTCCTTGTTGAGTGTATAGGACACCCAAGCTGAACTGAGCTGGCGCAAAATTGGGATCATTTTGCAACGCGGTTTCAAACTCTTTTGCAGCGCCATCGAGCTTCCCTGCTGCCTGAAGCAGCGTCCCGAGCGCAAAATGAGGAGCAACTGAGTCTGGTTTCTGCAGAATCGCAGCCTGGAATTCACTGGCAGCGCGGCTACGATCACCCTTCGTCAGAACCGCAAGCCCAAGATTATAGTGCGCCTGCCAATCTCCCGGTTCCAGCCGTAGTGCGCCTTCGAAAGCTGCGATTGCGCATGTTGTACGGCGGTCCTGCGCAAACAGAGCTCCCAGTGTGTTGTATGCTCCCGCCGTGGGATGATCGCGAATCGTTTCCAGCAAGGCATTGACCTGCTCGGAAGGGTGCTGTTGAGCTAGGCAGGACTTAGGCAGTTGCTGTGTTTGCTTGGAGGCAGGAGTTCCCCTGCGGCCACCCGCCTGACCACTAATCCTGGGACTGTGCGCTAATGCCGGTATTGCGCACGCGAGAATTACGAACGTGCTCAGCTTTACGAAGCGCACGTTTCCAGGCCCTCCCAAAATTAGCTCGGCATTCGAGTATAAAGGAACCGAGGTGTCTGCGAGCATTCGCAAGGAAAATTCCAGCGGTCCGGTGTGACGGTGCGCCCAAAAAACCGGATGGTTTAGAGTCGTCGCCACTGAGGTCGACGTTTTAAGCCGAAATTTAGGCAGCCTTCTTCTTGCCGCATTCAACTCAGAAGTAAAGTTTCAGTCCAAACTGTAATTGCCGAGCCGTGTTCGCCGTGCTGGAAATTGTTCCGAACTTGGTTCCGTCACTTATGTTTACGTCGGGTACGCCCCAGACAGGTGTATTGGTTAGGTTGAACGTCTCGAATCGGAATTCGAGTCTCTTGTTTTCGGTAATGGGGAACTGCTTAAAAAGCGAGAGGTCAAGGTTCTTGAAGCGATCTGATCGCAGAGTGTTCCGTCCCAGGTTTCCAAACGTACCTGCAGCCGGTACGGAAAAAACGGATGGGTTAAGCCATTGGGTAGGTGATCGGTTGGAGGCATATGGATTGCCGCCGGAATAGTTCAGTCTTTCGTAATTTCCGAAACCCAGGGCGCAACACGCTGTATTAGCCGCTATGTGCGCAATATCCCCGGACGCGCCAACAAAGAATGGTATTCCGGAACTGAACGAGAGAATCCCATTCAATGTCCAACCCCCCACTAGATAGTTCAATGCTCCGTTGCCAGAGGAGTACTTATGCCCCTTGCCAAAGGGAAGTTCGTAGACCCAGGCTGCTGAGAATATTTGCGGTACGTCTGTGCCCGCGGGGCCCTTGTCGTTTTTCAGTGTGTAGGGGTTTTGTATACTGCAGCCTTCCACGCCATACCAGCCCGTGCAGCCGAGATCCAATGTCTTTGACCACGTATAGGAGACGAGATACGTCAGTCCATGAAAAGCCCGCCCGTTTAACGAGGCCTGCAAGGCGTTGTAACTGCTTTTTCCGATGGCGGCGTCAAAGTCAGCAGGTGATATATAAGGATAGGGCGAGCTTGTAGTCGCACCCGTCGGCAAATAGTTTGCCACTGCAGATGGTATCTTGCCGGTATTGCCTGAGAAACCTACGTCGAGGCGATGACCGCGCGATCCAACGTAATTCACCGTTAGGACCGTACGCGAATCCAGCTGTTGTTGAACGCCAAAATTAAATTGGTCCGCGTAGGGCCTCTGCATGTGTGGATCGGCATACCAGTTAAAACCGGTGAACGGGCTTGGGCCTGCAATCGCAGGACCTGTGCCGGTGGGCGCCTCCGCCAAGCCCGGCGTCGGTGGTGCGTTTACCGGGTTCAAAGCTGCGCCGAGTTGGCCAGTGTCCGGCCATGATCCTTCATAGTTTTGAGCACTTTGCGTGACCGCAGCCCAGTTATCGTAGAATCTTCCATAAGAAGCTCGTAAGACGGTATTGTGTGCTAACTGGTAGGCGAATCCGAACCTTGGCTGGAAGTTAGTCAGATCATTTTGAAAGATGGCCCCATTGGCGTGAGGAGTAACAACTACGTTCGCGGGTAGGTAGCTCTGCCCTGGCTGGGGGTTCGTCCCTCCCGGTCCAATACCGAACGGGATGCACGGGGGTACAGGATTGATGGCATCGCACATCGGCGGCAAAGCGGTCAGCACGTATGTGCCATTGTTGAAGTTTAAGTCTCCGGTATAGCCGTTCCCGTCTTTTATACTCCCATAGATGGGCATCAGCGTTACGTCATATCGAACGCCGAAGTTGATCGTAAGTTTGTTGGTGACTCTCCAGGAGTCCGAAAAATAGGCGCCGTCAACCCACCCACCATGCTCGGTTTCTTTGACGTTCCGCCGCTTAAAGCTGTTGGGGATACCCAGTAGGAAGGATGCCAGTGAGTTCCCTGCCGTACCGGTAGCTGCCACATTATCTGTATTTGCGGAAGAAAATACTTCGGAGGCATTCAGATATAGAGCATTGGCATTATTGCTGGCGAAATCCGTACCCATCTTGAAGGTGTGATGTCCGTGGGTCTTGGTAAAGTTTCCGCCAAATTCCCAGATGTTTGTGCCTTGCGTCTGGTCAGTATGCGAGGCGCCGTGCGCGCTTGGATCGATGTTTCCGATAAAACCGTTTATGGTGATGTTTGGAATCAGGTCAACGCCCCCGATGAAGCCGCTCGCGAAATTTGGGGAAAATCCTAAATCGGTGCCGGTAGCACCCGCGGCTTTCGAATAGCCGGAGCCCTGGGAGATGTCAAGTAGCACGCGCCCGAAGTGGGTCTCCAACACCGCACTGCTGGAGAATGTGTGCATATATTCCACGCCGACGTTATATCCGTTCGTGATTTGAAAATGTGAGAGGCCGGCAAATCCGCCGGAACCCGCTACCGGCTGCCTGAACTGGCTCCAGCGGCCGAAAATGCTGTCGTTGTTAGTAATCTGATGATCAAGTCGGGCGCTGAACTCATCCTGCCGGACGACGGATTTGGTTGTGTCTACCGCATTAAACGGGGAGCCTGCCGTAGCAGTTCGGTTTGGCGTCGGGAAAAGCTTGGTGGCATATCCGATCATGTTCGGATCCAGCAAGTTCGTGGGAATCTTGTTGCAAGGCGTGCCGGTAGATTGAATCCCATTCACGTTAGGCGATGGATTACCTCCCACGCATAGAAACGGTGAATTGGAGAATCCTGTGGGGCTGCTCGGATTTGGAGCGATACTGTACGGATTATAGACCTGGCCCGCAAACGGCAACCCGCCGACCGTCGTAAGATCGCCACCGAGTTCCGCATTAGTGGGCACATTGTATAAATTGGATGCGGCGGTGTGTAACCGGAAGCCCTCGTAGGCCACGAAGAAGAACGTCTTTGGTGCTCCGGAATGGTGCCAGGGTATGGAGAGCGGGCCTCCTCCAGCCACGCCAAACTGGTTTTGTTGAAATGGAGTTACTGCGGCAAGAAACGGGTTTCGCGCATCGAATGTGGTGTTACGTACGAACTCCCACAGGGTCGCGTGGTATTGCGACGTACCGGATTTTGAAACGACGTTAACTATTCCACCCAGAGCCCCGCCGTAAGATGTGTCGTCGTTGTGTGATTGAACCTTAAATTCCTGGATTGCATCGATAATGGGCGCCACGGCATAGGTACTTCCAAAGGAGCCCTGATTATTTAGTCCATCGAGCAAGTAGAGATTGCTGCGATTTGTTTGCCCATTGATCGATGGGTAGGAAAACGTGCCCACAGGATTCGACCAGATCCCGCCGCCGGTCGTGGAATTCTGTGCAACGTTAATTGTGCTGACCCCTGGCGTCAGGTTGAGCAATTGCGTGAAATTACGCCCGTTCAAAGGCAAATCATTCACTTGCTGCTTAACGACAGCTACGCCTAACTCCGCTGTGGAAGCCTCCAAGGTCAACGCTTCGGCCGTCACCGTGACGCTGTCGGAGATAGATCCTGTTGACAATGTGACGTCGAACGTCGCGGTTTGATTGACGGCAAGGGACATTCCAGCCTGGACGACAGTCTTGAAACCTTCTTTACTGATTTTGAGATTATAGTCCCCAGGCTGAATGTCCGGAATGACGTAGGCACCAGCCTCATTGCTCGAGATCGTCCGGTCCAGATTGGTCGCCGTATTGTGCAGTACCACGGCGGCACCGGGCACAATTCCGCCGGATCCGTCGTACACCGTACCCTTAATCGCGGCGCTCGCTTGACCTCGGGCCGTACCCGGCAGCAACGCGCACACCACAAATAACAGCAGGAGTCCTACCCCGTGAGACCAACGATTTAGAGCGGTACCAAAACAAAGGAATGTCATCGTTTCTGCTCCTTTGAAGCCGAACGAGCAAGGTGGGTCAGTCCTCTTCAACCGGCCAAGCATGTTATTTGGAGCTGCCTATTTGGCAGGAACTCCACCCCGAAGACGCGAGAGACCCAGAACAATGGAAGTTCTGTAACAGCAATATCAAATAGTGTCAAGCAAAAAGTTTCATATACTTGAATGTCGTTTCAATATGTGGTACACTCAGATCGCTTTTGGCGTTACATAAAACACCGCGATGCCCAAAATGCCCAAACAACGAGGACAGATCGACATGAGATCCTGGCACTCAGTCAGGTCCGTCCGGCAAGCTGTTTCAACGTGCGAGACAGCATCTCATGTGGTAGCGGTGGCTAAGTTTGGTGTCAACGATGAATGAAGAGTTGCCGGTAGCCTGAATAGCAGCCTAGGTAATCCTTAGCTTAAGAAAGCATTTGGTGGCTTTTCAAATCGAACTATAGGAGAGTCTCAGTGCCTGTGGGAGTAATCTCAAAAGTATTTAGAATTCTGGAAGCCATTCAAGGCTCCTCGTCGGGATTGACGTTGAAACCTATCTGCGACATCACCGGTGTCCACAAGAGTACTGCCCATCGTTTTCTCAAGCACCTTGAAAGAGACGGGTATTTAATTCGAACTGAAACGGGAGCCTATCTTATCGGGCCGAAGTTCTCTCATATCAGCTCGCGGGCCGACAACCGCGTCACACTTCAAGCGGTAGCGCGCCCGATCTTGTGGGAAATATGGAAATCGACAAGGGAGACGGTAAATCTAGGCACCTTGGACCAAGGAAGCGTGCTGTACATCGAAGTTATAGAAAGCCCACATGAGTTTCGGCTTTCTTCCAGAGTGGGCACTCGCCGTTCTCTGCATGCCACAGCTTTAGGCAAAGCACTTGCCGCGTTTCTTCCGGAAGAGCAAAAAGACAGAATACTCGCTAATATACAATTTCAACCTCTAACGCCAAAAACCATTATGAATCTTGTGCAATTCCGTCAGGAACTGGGAATTATTCGCAACCAGGGATACGCCGTCGATGATGAGGAGACAACTCTTGGAGCACGTTGTGTTAGCGCGCCAGTCCTGGGCGCAAATCGAG